>Ga0310695_10000021_pt1 | contig 366743 bp, 410 predicted proteins | sample RumenRJG_04DNA_FD_203882 | JGI IMG/M metagenome (GOLD analysis project Ga0310695, IMG submission 203882) | Bovine rumen microbial communities from Lethbridge, Alberta, Canada - RJG_04 (v2) (version 2) | ecosystem: Host-associated > Mammals > Digestive system > Stomach > Rumen | place: Canada...
TTCCACCCCCCCCCCCCATTTTTCTGTAAACTAACACTTGAGAATGGTTCCGTTGTTGAGTTACAAGGAAGCGGCGAACTGACAAGTACAATGATAGAACCATATAGATATGACTTTGTCAGTGCTGAAATCGGTGAACTTTGCATAAGCATTGGTGATGGTGCTTTTGTTACATGTTATTTATCAAGTATAACCTTTTCAAATACCGTTACAAGTATTGGTTCTGAGGCTTTTGACCATTGTGAAGGTTTAACGTCCGTAACGATTCCGGACGGTGTCATAACCATTAGTGATTTTGCTTTTAATAATTGCTCTGCAATGACATCTTGTTATCTTGGTAATAATGTCACAACAATTGGTGAATTTTCTTTCGCAAACTGCCCAATCCTAACATCTATAAATATTCCAAATAGCATTACAAGTATTAGTAATGGTGCTTTCTGTGATTCTAATTCATTGGATGCTGCAAGCACGGCAGCAATATCTGCAATTAATCCAAATGCATTAAGATGCGACGCATAAACAATTTAATAAATAATAAACGGACCAATTTAATAAGATTGGTCCGTTCACTTTAATTACAGTTTCACGTATCTGAAAATCTCTTGACTAAGTGCCTTTATTACAATTTCCTCGGCGGTCAATTTCGCTGAAGGCTTGCATGTTTCGGTTGCATCTTCTCCTAGCAATATGGAGATAATACTCCCATCAAATCCACTGAAGAATGTAATGCCTTCTTCATTTGCCGTTCCTTCATATGTATCCCTTGCGCTTGCGCAGTCCCACCAAATGAATTTGAAGTTATCAACAAACTCTTTTGGAAATACTTCTAGGAGTTCATTTTTAGCCCTATCTATATTACATTCTTGGTCTCTCTGTCTCTGATAGAGTCGTGATGCTGATGGGTTGAATTGCATATCCGATACAACCAACAGTGTTGTCGGAAACTCTTCAAGTGGTATCTGCGGGTTTTCAGTTCTGATTTTGACAATCTCATCAATAACTGATTGGAAATTTGTTCCTCCACAAGGTACACCCGGCAAGGAAAGTATGTTATCGCAGAAAGAATCGCTTGGCAATGTGAACGGATATGACTTATTATCAAACATCATAATCTTATGATGGAATTCACCCTCATTCAGTTCTGCGAAGAATAATGCCAATGATGTTGCAATGTCTCCACAACATGTATCGCCGACAACCGTTCTAGACATTGAACCGCTTGTGTCCAAGGCAACCAACACATTCTCTTTAACCCTTCCGTTCTTTCTCACTTGTTCAACCAATTGCATGAATTGTGAATCAATGGTATGCTTAAAGGCAAACGGTAGTTTGTTCTTGGTATATCGGCCAATAAAATAATAAGAGTTTGAATTGAGTTTCTTTCTCACTTTTTTTGCGAGTTCAAACGGATACCCGGTAAACTTTACCGTCGGCTGTTCAATCACCCACTTTTCATATTCGTCAGTGAGGCTGTGCCTTTCCAAGAAATCACCGCTTAAAAGGTTTGTCAGTGCCCTGCCCGGAATTTTGTTCCAATTCAATGATGCATAGTCCTTGCTGCATAAAATCTTTTGGAAATCATGTGCGGTTCCGCTTGTTTTCAATTTTGTATAGTCACTATAGGACAATTTGCAGAATTTTGCGAATTGCTTTGCAAGTCTGTTGGTTATTGCTGCCCATTCGGTTTTGCACTTTGAATTGCATCTGATTCTTGGCATGAATTTCTTTACCAAATCACAATGAACGTCAGAGAGCAGTCCTTGACTAATCACATTAAAAATGTATTTCTTGTCAATGACATTGAGATTATATTTCTCGTCATAGAACATAAGGGTCCAAGGGTCTTTCCAAGACCCCACTATTGGCAAGAGCCAAATGTTATTCTCAAATACGTCCTTATGCTCCTTTGCAACCCAAAGGAGTCTCTTGAATGACTCATCCCTTGAACCTTGGCCGTTCTGTATGGAATCAGTTGTGTTTTGTGAACTAAGTTTGGTTTTTCTAGTCACCATTCTAAGGTAGAAAATAAACTTGATGGAAAGTTCACTGTTCTCACCCCATAACGATGCTTGGTCCTCGAATACTTCATTCAATTCCCTATCACGGTAATTTCCTGCCTTTCCGAATTGGTCAACCAATACAGAATTTGTTGTCGCAAGTGTCTTTGCACCGTTTTCGGTTAAAGTAAATGATGACCTATTACCAAAAGTCTTCTCCAAAAATTCATTCATTGCTTTTTCTTTTTTAGGATTTTGGTGCAAAGATATATAAAAAAAATGAGAAAAACAAATTTTAATGATATTTATTTTAAAAATATATGCATATATGAATGAAAATAGAATAACACAGATAATAGAAGAGGAAATCAGAAGACTCGTCAATGAAGATTTGATGGGTGAGAAGAATAAACTCAACAGAGGTGAGCCGAAGAAGAAACTTCTCCATAAAATGAGAAAGGGAAAGGCGAAGATTGAGGACTTGGAACAGTATAGGAAGGATAATAGGGTCATTCCGGATGCCGAGGCAGATGCCATCAGAAACAAGATTGACGTGGAGAAGACAAACATGGCTGCAATTGCTAGGATATTGTTCCCACACCATACAGACGAGGGGGCACAGTCACAGTTCAGAAAGATTATTAATGGTGAAAGACCTATGACTAGAAGGATTGCCCTTAAGATTGATAAGTTGATTGCTAGCGGAAAGATTGCCGTTAAGTAAATGGCAATGATGTACCATAAAAAATGGAGAGGCTTTATTCCTCTCCATTGTTATTATTATAATATTCCATAACTCTCTTGTGATAGTCTATTGAGCATTTTCTCCAAGACTTTGTGTAGAACCCGCAGTTCCAGCATTTGATTGCTTTCTCGATGTCGTGTTCCGAATTGAAATGTTCTTGTAATAATATAAACATTTCCTTTGATTTTTCTGCATCATATCTATCTTGATAGGTATAACGCTTGTCTGATTTTTTCCTTTGCAGGATTTGGTTACACTCCCTTACCGCTATTTTTGTCATTTGGAGTATACCGGCACAATCGCTAGATGGATTATGTGCATTTGGGTTTCCTTTACTTTCAACTTGTATGATGGCATTCATTACCCTTGTCCAATCATACGCTTCGCTTGTCTGTGCATTGATGTTCAAGAAGAACAATGACATAATGCACGTTAAAATTAATCTTTTAATTGTTCTCATCATCATTATTTTTAGATGCGACATTCAGAATGATGCATCATTCTGAATCTGATGACGGTATGTGAGATTGAGTTACGTCATCCAATCGCTTAGTTAAGAAATCATAGTTGGAGAGGCTTCCGAATTTGCTTATTTTGTTATAATACCAATCTGTCAAGGCTTGTTTTAAGAACCCGTCTCTTTCTTTTTTGTCTGATATTAAATCAAGAAAGTCTCTTTCCAAAATGTCAAGTACGTCTTGTTCCCAATAGGATATATCAGTTGGCAGTGAATTATTGAGTTTGACAAATATTGCGATGTTCTTGCCGCCTTTTTCAAGTGCCGCCCTCATAAAATTCTTGTCTAGATAATCCTTGACCAACATAACCTTATCGCCATAAGATTCATTTATTATATTTTTTAATCCATTTTCAGATAAAATAAACCTTTTCATTGATTCCAAATACTTTTATATATAAATATTGGAACGATGATTTTTTGAATTTTTGGTGCAAAAGTATATAAAAAATCTGAGAATAACAAGATATTCATAATATTTATTGTTAAAATAACTTAATTTAAATCTTTAAAAAACAAATAATTATGAAGTACGTTAAAGAATTTGCAGATAACGCAGCCTATACTGCTTATACTGCCACGGACTATCCAAAGCCAAACGTATCACTTTGTGTTGCTGAGGGTGATGTCCACTATAATCCTACCCCCCCCCCATTATGTAAGTTAACCCTTAAGAATGGTGAAGTTGTGAGACTTGAAGGCAGTGGAACACTAACAAGTGCAATGACAAGTCCATATAGCGCAACTTGTGTTAGTGCTGAAATAGGTAAGCCTTGCACAAGCATTGGCAATCGGGCTTTCTATCTATGTACTAGTTTATCAAGCATAACAATCCCGGACAGTGTTACAAGCATTGGTGATGTTGCTTTCCATGATTGTCGTAGTTTATCGAGTATAACAATTCCGGACAGTGTTACAAGCATTGGTAGTAGTGCTTTCTATGCTTGTTCCGGTTTAACAAGCATAAACATTCCAAGTGGTGTTACAAGCATTGGTGATTATGCTTTCCGAGATTGTTTTAGTTTATCAGCAATAACCTCGTTTGCCACAACAGCACCAAGAATATATAATTATACTTTCCAAAATGTTAAGACCGGTGGTACTCTTACGGTTCCAATTGGTAGCAGCGGCTATAACACTTGGATGGGAACGGGTACTTATTACCTAGGTTATTATAATTGGACAAAGGTCGAACAATAACATAAATTGGGGTTGGAAAGATAAAATCCAACCCCAAAATTTACTAATAAAATATTTTGAAAAAATTATGAGAGAAGTTTCTCTAGTTTATTGATATTGTGTTATTTGAACAAGTTGCGTGGAAGACATACCCGTTTGGATAATCATTCGATAGCATTAATTCGGTTAATCCATCCTCCATTTCCGTTTCAATCAGCCTTATAATTGGCCTTGCCCCCATTTCCTTGTCTTCAATCGCCTTTGAATATATATAATCTACAACATCATCTGTATATTCAATGTTATAATTAATATTATTTAATTTATTATTAAATTTATTAATCTCTAACTTAACTATATCTTTTAAATTATTGTCTGATAAGTTATTAAAATATATTATCTTGTTAATTCTATTAAGGAATTCCGGTGTAAATTTCCTCTTAAGTTCCTTGCTGATAATGTCTTTCTTGTTTGAATCCTCATTTGGGTTAAAGCCGAGACCGTTTCCCAATTCTGACGCTCTCCTAGCACCTATGTTTGAAGTCATTATGAATATGCAGTTATGACAATCGATTAGGTTTCCGTTATTTTCCGTCAGCCTTCCTTCGTCGAACACTTGAAGGAAAACATTATAGATGGATTCATCGGCTTTTTCAATCTCATCCAACAACACAACCGAATAAGGCTTCTGCTTAATTGCGTTGGTAAGAACGCCACCGTCATCATATCCGATATACCCGGCACTAGCACCATAAAGTTTGCTTACGGAATTCTTCTCCGAATATTCAGACATATCGATTCTAATGAGAGATTTCTCGCTTCCGTAAATCTCTTCGGCTATCTTCTTTGCCAATAGAGACTTTCCGACACCGGTTGGTCCAAGTAACAAGAACGTACCTAGACAAGATGACTTGTCACTTAATCCGACCTTGTTTCTCTTTATTACCTTGCACACATCATTGATTGCATCGTCTTGGCCGACAATATACTTCTTCAAGACCTCATCTATCTTTGCAATCCTTTCCTTTTCAGACATCGATAACTTGCTTACCGGTATGTTGACCATATCTGAAACGGTTTCAGCCACATCGTCCTCAGAAACAATAATCGGGTTGGAAGAGTCGTGATTTCTAGACCTTTTATATTCCGCAACATCACTTGCCAATACGTTGCCTTCAGCATTTAGGGTGTCTATTTTCTCAAAATCACCATTATTCAACGCATCATCTTTCTCTCGGTTTATTTCTCTTATTCGTTTCTTGATATTCTTTATTAACTGAGGTTCATCGTTTTTCATTGAAATGCTTGCACCGACCAAGTCTATGACATCAAATGCTGAATCCGGCAAGGCTCTGTCCGTAATATACCTTTCAGCCAAGTCAACCGCCTTTTTAATAACGCTGCGGTCATATATTACATTATGAAAGTCTTCATAATAATATTTTGCCTTGTCTATTATTTCAACAGTATCAGCATTGCTTGATGGTTCAATCGTCAGTTTTTGGAATTTCCTAGACAAAGATGAATTGTTTTCTATGGTGTTTCTGTAATCCTTGAATGTGGTGGCACATATTACCTTTACGGTTCCGTCTGTCAGAATATCACCGACCATCCCGCTAATGTCAGCATCCTTTTCTTTTCCACCACCCCTTAACACGGTATGAATATCATCAATAAACAAGATATATTTCTTTGATTTCTTTAATTCCGTGAAGAGACCGTTGACTCTTTCTTCGAACATACCCCTAAAATGAGTTCCGCTAACCAATGTCATCGGGTTTAACATTACGATTTCCTTTCCTTCCAACTGTTCCGGAACCTCCCCGTCGATAATCTTTTTGGCTAACTTATATACCATGGATGTCTTTCCGCATCCTCCGACACCAACCAATATCACATTGTTCTTTTTCCTGCGGCATAAGACTTTTATCATTTCGGTGAACTCTCTGTCACGCCCGATTATATCGTCAGTCTTGCCCTCTGAAACTAATTTGCTGATATTAATTGTAAATTGTTGTATGTATTCTCCTTGCGGTATTGATGATATCATCTTCGGATTCACTTGACTCTTTAATTCCATTTGTGCCATCTTGTTTGGTTTTATTTTCTTTGGTTGTGCCTTATTCTCTTTTTTTGTTGGGTTTGACGGGTTACATTTATCGAATATGAATTTATATTCTAACCTAAATTTACCGAATATATTATATTCCGAGAACCCGTTTTCTTTATTCAGTACCGCCAAAAGTACGTGCTCACTGCCTATATTTCTAGACTTTAGTTTATCGGCTTCAACCCTAGCACATTCAATTGCCTTTATCAAGTCATCGCTGTATGGATAAATTCCATGGTTACCCTTTAGTTGGGGCTTTGTGTACTTGTCCAAGACCGAAACATAGATTTTCCTCAATTCTTCAATATTTTCAGACATTAAGCAATTTTCAAGAATCATGTTTGCGTGACAGTTCTTGTTATCCAATATAGATAAAATCAAATACTCAAGCGTTAAAATGTCTGTAGGGAACTCATCATATAAAGTAGAGGTCATATAACCAATAACTTCTTCAAGTTCCAATGTGTAATCTTCTCTTTTATATTCATTCATTTTTTCAAACCAAAAGTAATTTAACTTCCATTTAAAAAATAACTTATTCTTTCAAAAAGTAAAGAGAAAAATTTGTTTTTTTAACATTTTTTATATATCTTTGCAAAAAATTGTTAATTGTTATGAAATTTCCGACTTTATTTAAGAGGACTGCAACCGGAGCCATTAACAAATGGACCGTCATTGCTGAAGGAGATTGCTATTGGACTGAGTTTGGACAAATATACGGCGTAACACAAACATCTGAGAAAACATATTGCACACCAAAGAATGTTGGCCGTTCAAACGAAACGACTAGTTCTGAGCAAGCGGTATTGGAGGCAACTTCCGCTTGGAATAAAAAGATTGAGAGGGAAGGGTTTGTAAAAGACTTGGCGGAACTTGATTTGGTCAAGTTTAAACCACCGATGCTAGCGAAGAAATATGATGGCAATTATAATGATTCGATGAAGTTCATCCAACCCAAATTAGATGGCATAAGATGCAATATATCGCTTTCAGACGGTGAAATAAGCGCAATCAGCAGGAACAATACATCATTTAAGACCACAAAGCACATTGAGGATGAGGTCTCAGATTTCTTGAATAAGAACCCAAACATTCACTTGGACGGAGAATTATACAACCATGAACTTCACGATGACTTCAATAAAATAGTATCTTTGGTTAGGAAAGTTAAACTGTCTGAAGAGGATGTTGCAGAAATACAATCAAAGGTGAAATACTATGTATATGACTTGTGGGTTGACGGTGAAGAGGATTTGATATTTTCTGAAAGGTCTAGAATAATCAAGGAATCATTGTCAGAAATGACAACGGTCGTTGTTGTCCCGACGTTTCATATATCTTCAAGAGAAGAGGTTGACAAATATTTTGATAAATTTAGGAAAGACGGTTATGAAGGGGCAATAATCAGAGGCGATACGCCCTATGAACACAAGAGAAGCAAGAACCTATTGAAATATAAGGAATTTTTGGATGATGAGTTTGAAATACTTGATGTAAATATAGGTAAAAACAATACGATAGCAGAAAGTTTTACCATAAAACTTAAGGATGGCAAGACATGCAATGCTACTTTGGCATTTTCAGACGAAGAATGCAAGGAAATGTTGGAAAATAAGGAAAATTACATAGGAAAGATGGCAACAGTTTGTTATTTTGGCGTAACAAATGACGGCTTGTTGAGATTCCCTATAGTTAAAGCAATTGACAGAAACAGTTATGAGTAAAATATTTAATTTATACACAAAGACCGAAGACGGCACTGATATTGATAAAACTTGGTATTCAAGTTCAAATATCAAATATTCGGAATGTTTAGACCACGATAATGCATTAAAAACACTTAAGGTTGTATTTAATAATGGAACTCAGTATGAATATAAGAATGTAAATGTCAAGGATTATCTGTTCTTCCGTGATGGTGCTTCACAAGGCAAGTCCCTAAATCAATATATAAAGGGGAATAACTATGAATTTATAAAACTTGACAACGCTAACATTGAAAATATAGAAGGTGAATTGGAATTTAGGATTAACGGTGGAGTATTCGTCCATTATGATAACAATAAACTGACGTTAAAAAATAATAAGGACCAAATAATCCTTGAAACTGAAATTGAACTAAACAAAGACACTTTCAACGTAATTTGCTCATGTTTGGAGGCTGTTGGAAAAAGAATTTGTACTAACGTGGTTAAATTTGAAGAGGATGGAGAAGGAGAAGAAATTGGAAATATACAAGACAGCCCTTTCTAAATATGGAGAAGAAGCACAACTGAACATGCTTTACGAAGAAATGGGTGAATTGCTGACGGCCATTGCAAGATTAAAACGTGGAAGGGCAAACCACTTTGATGTTATGACAGAACTTGCAGATGTTTCAATAATGGTTGAACAGATGGCAACTTTGATGTCTTTTGATGACTTTGAAACTGAAAAAGATAGAAAACTAAATCGTTTAAAAGAAAAATTAAATGGGGATAATAATAAGTAGTTTTGTTGGTTGCGGTAAAACGTTTTTCACTAATCAATACGGTGATAGGATTAAGATAGAAGATGTCAGTGACAAGAAACTAGATGAAATGGTGGATTATGTCACTGAAATCATCAATGACCGTGATATTGTCTTTATACCAAGTTCACTGTCTGTGAGAGAACTTTTTGAAAAAAGAGAAATTGACTATGACGTTTTCTACCCGTCAAAGGAAAGAAGGCTTGAGTTCATTGAGAATTTGGTGAGAAAGAGAGTCAAGTCAGATGAAATTAGGGAGTTTGACGTTAATTTTGAAAGATTCATAAACGAGATTGACGGTGACCGGTCAAAAAATTGTTACAAACATAAATTGTCAAATCCTAATGAATTCATTGGTAATTCTAGTATTATTTTAGAATATATTAACAAAATTGTGGGGAATCATGACTGATACTGACAAAGTTTATCTTGGATTGTTACAAGATATATTAGACAATGGTGTCGAAAAGGACACAAGAGCAGGGCGTGTGAAATCCGTCTTCGGAAGACAACTTAGGTTTAACTTGAAAAAGGGGTTCCCGTTATTAACGACCAAGAAAGTCTTCACAAAGGGCGTTATATATGAATTGCTTTGGTTTTTGCAGAGGCCGTGTAATTCACATGGCAGTATGAACATAGAATATTTGGTCAGAAACGGTGTCCATATTTGGGATGATGATGCTTACAGATGGTTTAAGAGCGAAATTGTAAAAAATTTCACATCAATTGATGGAAACCGTATTGAATATATGGTCTGTGTGAACGATGATGAACAAGGAGTCAAGCCATATTATGAATATTGGATGTGGAATCAATTGAGAAAAAATGATTCAGAGTGGCTTCGGAATCTAAGTAAGGAAGACTTTTTAGACCTAGTGCTTCAGAGGGTTGAAATATGGGGTCCGTTTATGTCAAAATATAGGTTTGGTGATTTAGGTCCGGTGTATGGCAAACAATGGAGAAAGTTTGGTGGTAGTGGAATTGACCAAATTAACAACATTATTACCACATTGAAAACTAGCCCTAATGACAGAAGAATGCTTTGTTTGGCTTTTAATCCGGATGACTTGTGTGAAATGGCTTTACCTCCTTGTCATGTTATGATGCAGTTCTATACAAGAGAATTGGCGATAACTGAAAGGATGGAGATATTCAAGGAAAGGTCAAAGCAAGGTCTTATTCCACAAAAATACTTTGAATATGTCAACAATAATAAGGCAAGCAGTGTGTCTGATGCTGATGCTTGCTATGATATGGCTGATATACCTAGATATGGGTTAAGTTGTATGTGGACACAAAGGTCCGTGGATGTCCCGTTAGGTTTATGTTGGAATATTAGTTCATATGCATTGTTGACTCATATGATTGCCAAATTGACCAATATGGCACCGGATGAACTCGTAGGCTCACTTGGTGATTGTCACATTTACATGAATCAAATCGATGGCGTGAACGAACACTTAAGTAGAAAAGGATACGATGTTTTACCAAAGTTAATTATAGAAGGTGACCAAAAAGTAATAGAAGATTTTAAATATGAAAATTTTAAAATTTTTGGATATATGTGTGACCCGGTTATAAAAATACCACTTAGTGTTGGATAAAAATAGAAATGCAGTCAGAAATGGCTGCATTTTTTGTTTTCACAAGTATTTATTGAAGAATTTGAGTTTTTAGTTACAAACATATGAAGAAAATAAATATTCTTGAAAGTCAGTATCGTGTTTTGAATGAGGGGTTAAGTAATCTCTTATATCATTTTACGTCCATCGGCAATGGCTATAACATTGCAAAGGATGGTGTAATAATGTTACAGTCTGCGCTTTCAAAGGATGCTGAAGACTATGACAATAAAAGGAAATACTACTTGTCTTGTTCGAGAATAAGAAACGGAAATTTCGGCTATTCCCGTAAGTTTATGGATGGTGGTGTTAGGATTGAACTTGACGGTGACGCTCTATCAAGCCGATTCAAGGGAAAACCGATTATGTATTGGAGCGGATTGGGTGATAAATACCGGTATTATGAAAAACTACCAAGAAATTACAAGGATACGTTGAATCATTTGAGTTATGATATTGAGCGCTTTAAGAAAAAGAACCCTAGTGCTAGTGAAGATGATATCGAGAATTTTGTAAAAAATAATTTTGACAATTATGCACAGACACACATCAGCAATGAATCTGAGGATAGAATATTTTCATATGAACCGGTGATTAGGGATATTGAGAAATATGTGAGGTCAATAGATGTTCTTTTACCTAACTTTGAGAATGATGAAGAAAAAATGCGTATCGCTAGTGATTTTAGGTATCATACAAAGTTGGGCAAATTGGTTCGCATTTTTGATTCTGCATTAGAATTCAATAAAGTTAACGGTTCTGATGCAAATGATAAAGTAAAGTATAATCAAGAAGCATCATCAAGGCATGAAGGGTTGGATGACCATAGAATAAGGTACGCATTAAAGCAAGTTATTTATTTTATTGCATATGCCAATGAAGAGTATGAAGGAAAAAAATTTCCGGTGGCGGTGGCTAAATTGTTAGATAAATACCATTTAGATGAGTTCAAGGGTATGATTGGTGATTTGACAAGGGGTTTCAGAAATATATTCAGTGCCACTCAAGTCATTGAAAATTTAGATACTGTCCGAAGGGATTTATCAGACTATCCGAATGAAACGACATATAAAATTCTTAAAATGTTTACTGACTATTCATTGTCAATCGGTGGAAAAACATTTAGGGATACATGCCGAAAGAAAATAAAGATTAGTGATGAGTACAATGGGCACGATGATACGTACAAGAGGATTGATACTAGTAAGAAATATGGTTTCTTGGTTGTTGACAAATATACTCTTTCTTTGAATCCGAATATCGATAAGTTCCGTGACGCAATGCGGTGGGATGATGAACATTGTAAATACTATGCCGATAGTGTTGCGTATGAGGTTATGAATGAAGACGGATACACCAAGACTAGTAAAAATTATAATTCAATGTTTTACTTCTTGTATAAATTATTCAGAGTCGGTTCTGTTATGGATGTTTATAACACCTTTAAGAAATTGGGTTTAAATAAAGAGACGCTTGAATCAATGGGTATCTACATTGAGCCTAAAGAACTTAGTTATTGGGATACATTTGACTTCAATCGTACTGTGAATACAAGTAATTTGGATTATTCAACTGCTTATGAAATGAAGAAAAAAGAAATTAACAAGTTTTTTGCTGAAAAGCAAGGTGTATAATATTTATCAGTGAAAAAGAAAATAATAAAAAATAAAATATTGAAGAATTATGGTGACTAATATATTGGATTATATGTATGATGGCTATGGTTACGATATGGATAACCAAATCTTATATACCGATACTGAAAAGTACAAGGAGGCATTAGATGCTGACGGCTATAGCGATAACGGCATGAAGACCTTCTCTTCAAATGATTGGAAGATTACCGGGTATCAAGATGCCATTCCAACAGAAAATGCGAACAAATACAAGGAAATTCCACAGTTTGTTGGTGAAAACGGTGCAAATTATACGGACCTCAGACAGCAGATATGCAAATGTGGCGGTAATGGCACGTATGAGTGGGCACACGAGACGGATGATTAATTTTTTTTTAAAAAAACATTATGGGTAGGACTGTTGCAATAAATCAAGATAAACTAAAAATGCTTAAGGAGATTGTGGTTGATAATCATAATATTATCAGCCACAAAAACGTTTATGTTAATGAGGCTTCTCCGGAAGCAAGTGAATTTGAACTTTGCATTGAAGACGGCGACCAACCTTTAGGCGGTGGTTATGTTCATGTTAAAGAGGGATTGCAAAAGTTGAGACCAAATGTCAATGAAACCACGTTTGAGACATGGTTCGGGAATTCCGTGTTGAAGGATGAAAACGGTATGCCGTTGAAGATGTATCACGGAACCGGCGAGGATTTCAATGCCTTCGACAAGAAGACCATTGGAAGGAGCGGCGCATACGAGGGATATGGCTTTAATTTCACCCCATTCAAGTCTAGGGCGATGGGATATAATTCCAAAAACGTCATAGAGGCATATTTGAAGGTCGAGAACCCAATGACATCAAAAACTCATAAGATAACCTTAAGGCAGTTGATGTCCATAATAAGCGAATTGGACAAGGGTAAGCCGTTTACTGACACGATAGTTGCGGCGTATGAGCCTGCGAGATATAACGAGAATTGGGATGCCGCATACTATAGAAGGGCATTGCCTACGGCAGCGAGGGCAATATATGACTATAACAAGGAATGTGGCTACGGTGATGCGGGACTATATGCCGAACTCTGTATTAACGGGCAAGCCGATAAACTAGAGACCATCAGCGCATTCGAGAAGATGGGATACGATGGTGCAATATTCTATGACAACGATGATAGGATAAACACCGTCGTGGTGTTCGAGCCTAACCAAATCAAGAGAACCACAAACAAGACGTTCAATCCCAATTCAGACATAATGGATGAGGATAATGCAATCAACGAAGGATATTGCGGTTCCAAACTCAAATACATAGACCTAAGTGACGTAGGACTCGTTAAGTATGAATGGTACTTTGACGAGGACGAATACAATGAATGGCTTGCCGACAATGAGTTGACTGACTCTGAGGAGACTAGGCATGAATACTATGTCAATGAGGTCACTTATGAGGTGGAATATTGCGATAATTACAGTCAACACACAATGGACGTAGACCAAAATGTGTCTTACAGTGACCTTGAAGAGTTGTTCGGAGAGAATATGGCAGAGAAAATATTGTCAAACTGTATTAAATACGGAGAGGGTAAATTCGAGACCTTTGAAATGTATGAGGACTCTGACTATGATGTGAACAACCCGCAAGAACTTAATGATATTGCAGTCAAGTTGTTCTCACACGGAGAATACTATAAAGACTGCCGTGGTTTCATTCTCACAAACGGAGTTGTAATATACACGCCAAGCGAGCATAATGAAATTACCATATTGAATAACGTAAACGATAAGTTTGATTTCGTTAGAATGGGTAACATTAGGGTTTTGCCAAATTCAATTAATATTTACACAGAACCGACATATGAGCAAGAACTTGTATTGAGGGATGTGATTGATTCTTATTCGGATGATGAGTTATTCTTGGATATTTGCAATAAAGATGATTGCTGTGGCGTTAGATATGACCACCCAAATTGGAGGTATGTCCTAGGTGAGATTGAACGATATTATTCAGAAGGGATTAGACCACAAGGAAACCAATACTTTGAGTCAAAGAACAACCATAAGGAAACCCTTAATGAATCACAAGAATCAAAGTCAATTTCAGCAGCAAAAAGTCTTGTCATGCAAAGGCTTGGTTATAACGAGCAGCAAGCAGATGAATTTGTAAGAATCAAACTCAGAAACGACTTGCCAATCTTGAGGTCACCACAAGGCTCCAAGTTCATTCTTGGTGTGACAAGAATGTTCTGTGACGGTGAAATTAGAACTGCAAACGAAATTAGCAATTTGAATTCCACTCTTAAACTTGTCTCATCAGATGCACATATAAATGAGTATGATAGAAACCTAAATGGCTTGTCTTGTCAAGACTTGATTCAAAGGTTTGCAAAGGCGATGAGCAATAACCTTGAAACAGAAAAATCAGAGATTGAACGGATGGTGTTTGACACACCGTCAAACTATGAAATTGTTAGGATAGATACGTTCAAGGATGCGACAAGATATGGAAGATACACATCTTGGTGTGTTATCCATGACAAGGGGATGTTTGACAGTTATACAAGTGACGGTACAAACCAATTTTATTTCTGTCTAAGACATGGGTTTGAAAATGTTAAAAAACAGCCTAGTGAAGGTTGTCCCTTGGATGAATATGGCTTGTCAATGATTGCTGTAAGTGTCAACGAAAATGGAATGTTGAATACTTGTACTTGCAGATGGAACCATGACAATGGTGCAAACGATTCTGTTATGACGGCAAAAGAGTTGAGTCAACTCATTGGTATGAACTTCTTTGAAGTGTTCAAGCCAAACGGCAAATGGCAAGAGTTATTGAACGATGCAATGCAAAGGCTTGCAAACGGTGAACAACCTCAAGATGTGTTTGATTGGTGTGGTGATTTCAACGAAGGTTTTGCAGCAGTTGAACTTAACGATAAGTGTAATTTCATTGACAAGAATGGTAACTATTTAAGTAAGTGGTGGTTTGATAATTGCGGTGATTTCCATGAAGGTTTTGCAAGAGTTAGACTCAACGATAATTGGAATTATGTTAACAAGAGTGGTAACTATTTAAGTGAACAGTGGCTTGATTGGTGTGATGATTTCAATGAAGGTTTTGGGAAAGTTTGCCTTAATGGCAAATATAATTATATTGACAAGAGTGGTAACTATTTAAGTAAGCGGTGGTTTGATGATTGCGGTGATTTCTATGTAGGTTTTGCGATAGTTGTACTTAATGGAGAATATTACCGCATTGATAAAAACGGAAATTTATTAATGGATGAGTCGAAGAATAACAAGAAGGTATTAGTGTCTGAGGAGCAATTGATGAAACTTAATGAGTCACAAGAGTCAAAATCAATTTCCGCTGCAAAAAGGCTTGTCATGCAAAGGCTTGGCTATGACGAGCAACAAGCAGATGAGTTTGTAAGGGTAAAACTCAGAAATGATATTCCTGCCCTAAGTGAACCAAAACCATCAAAATTCATTCTTGGTGCTGCGAGAATGTATTGTGATGGTCAATTAACTAATTCGAGAACCATTAACGACTTGAACTCTACGCTTGAACTTGTGTCCTCTGATACTCACATTAATGAGTATGACAGAAACCTTAACGGGTTGTCAGCACAGCAACTCATAGACCGCTTTGCAAAAGTAATGAATAATAATCTTGAAGCAGAGAAGGGTGAGGTTGAGAAAATGACATTCAACAATACTTCTGATTATCAGATTGTTAGAATTGATTCATTTAAGGAAGCGAAAAGATATGGAAAATACACATCTTGGTGTGTCACACACAATAAAAGAATGTTTGACAGTTACACATGTGACGGGATTAACCAATTCTACTTCTGTTTGAAGCCTAACTTTGAAACCATTAAAAGAATCAAAGGTGAAACCTATCCGTCAGATGAGTATGGCTTGTCAATGATTGCTGTCTCAGTTGATGATAATGGTTGGCTTCACACTTGCACTTGCCGTTGGAATCATGGTGATAACAATGACGGGGCTTGCAATGACAAGTTCATCAAGAATATGAAGGGGTTGGCACAGTTCTTTGGGTTCAACCCATTTGAAGTGTTCAAACCAAACGGCAAGTGGCAAGAATTATTGAACACTGTAACGCAAAGGATTGCCAATGGTGAACGGCCGCAAGATGTATTTGATGAGTGTTTGGGTTTCTGTGAAGGCTTTTCAAGGGTTGTACTCAATGATAGATATAATTATATTGACAAGAGCGGCACCATTATAAGCAAACAATGGTTTGATTGGTGCAGTGATTTCCATGAAGGGTTTGCAAAAGTTAAACTTAACAACAAATATAATTATGTTGACGAGAACGGCAACATCTTGAGCAAACAGTGGTTTGAATTTTGTGCTGATTTCAAAGAAGGTTTTGGGGTGGTTGGACTCAACGATAGATTTAATCATATTGACAAGAGTGGTAACATTATAAGTAAGCAGTGGTTTGATTGGTGCTATAGTTTCGATAATGGCTTTGCGATAGTTCTACTTAACAAGAAATATAATCATATTGGAAAGAGCGGTAGTATTTTAAGCAAACAATGGTTTAATGGTTGTGATAATTTCAATGAAGGTTTTGCAACTGTCATACTCAATGGTAAATACAATTTCATTGACAAGAACGGAAACTATTTAAGTGACCAATGGTTTGATTGGTGTGGTGATTTCCATGAAGGTTTCGCAAAAGTTCTCCTTAATAGCAAATTTAATTTCATTGACAAGAGTGGCAACTATTTAAGTAAACAATGGTTTGATGGTTGTCGGGATTTCAAAGAAGGTTTTGCAGCAGTTGAACTCGACGGCAAGGAATATAAAATTGATAAAAATGGAAATTTATCATTGCTTGAGTCGAAGAACAACAAGAAGATATTAGTGTCTGAGGGACAATTGGTAAGACTTAAGGAGAATTCAGAGTTTGAGGTTGACAGTTCGGAGATAGACTTATCGTCATTCAAGAAGAAACATGAGTTAGTTCCAAATATTTGGAAACCAAATGGGAAATTAAACTCTAGGGTTAGATTAAAGTTATTGGATATTGCAGATGATTTTTGGCATTTCGTCAATCTTACTTGGGTCAAACCAAAGAGTATAATTCTGACCGGTTCTATCTGTAATTTCAATTGGTCGCAATATTCGGATATTGATTTGCATCTGATTGTTGATTTCAATGAAATTGACGAAAAGACAGAATTTGTTAAAAATTATCTTGATTCGAAGAAAAATGAATGGAACAACGAGCACGACAATTTGAATATAATGGGTTTCAATGTTGAGTTGTATGTGCAAGATATTGATGAAGAATCAGAGTTAAGCAGTGTATATGACTTGGAAACCGACGAGTGGATAAAAGAACCGAATCCGGAGGATATTCACCCGATAGGGTTGAACAAGTTTAATATAAAGAAAAAGTCTGCTGAAATAATGACCATAATCGATGATATGTATGATTCATTGTCCTCAACTGATGATTTGCATAAGATAGAACAGATTTCAGACGATGCCGACTATCTTTGGAGCAAGATAAAGAACATGCGGAAGCAAAGCCTTGAACAAGACGGTGAAATGGGTAGCGGAAACATTGTATATAAGTATATGCGCAGAAAAGGCTATTTGGATAAACTGTGGGACTTGAGGACAATCTGTTACGACAAGGTGAATTCAATTGACGAAGGTGTACAAGCAAAATTGCATTCATTATGTGAAAATGAATCGATAAAAAGGTATTTGACATCACTTAAAGCAAATATAATTAATGAAGAATGGGTCGGAGACGGGAATGCCTCACATAACCCATACAAAAAACATTGGGATGCTGAGAGAAAGGCATTGAAGGATTTTGTCTCAAACTATGGTCAACTGATGCAGTCCAAGGAAAACGGAAAACTTTATAAGTGCTACTATGATGCCACGCTTTCTCAGTTAATCGGGTTTAACTACTGTATCTGTGTTCAATGGGATAGTGTTGAAATGAAGCCTAAAAGTACCTTGTACATTAGGGCTTGTGACAAGTTTACCTCAAATATCAAGCAAGTGCAGTTTGATACACGAGGAAAGGACAATACCTATGGAACTCAAGACGATTTAAGAGTTAATTAAAAAAAATTTTTACTTTTTCAAAATTTTTTAAGTGATAATATATTTATATAAAAAATAAATTCGAAAATTAATATATTAATTATGAATAAAACAAATACTAATGAAACACTTGCCCGTATGAAGTCATTGATGAAATATGGACTTCAGAATGAAAGCAAGGAGACGCAGTACAGTTCTATAGAGTATAGCAAACTCGGAGCAGACGGTAAGAATTACGCCATTATTAGAGAAGGTACGAGTTATTTCATAAAGAGTGCACCAAACAAGTCAAACCTTGTTAAGGAAGACTATAACTATATCGGTGGATTCAGAAATCGCAATGATTATCGCTATGATAATTTTGCAAATGCACAGAAACAGTTTGACCTTAAAATGATTTCCATCAAGGAAGGTGTCAGCAACCCAAATTTCAATGTTGAATCTTGGGATTTGAACAAGAAGGAAAATGTGGTCGTTGAGGCTTCCGATAAGATGAAGAATGAAATTCTCCGTGAAAGACAAATCATGAGGAATACCGCAGCAATTAATGAACAAAAGGCAATGTGCTGTGGTGGCACTTGTTCAGAAAAACCTAAGAATAATATCCCTAATGTGAAACATGAGACCGGGGATGCCAAAAAGGCTGTCGAAGGTGAAAAACCTAAATTTAATGATTTTTTAGAGAAACCTAATTTAAATCCTAACATTGAAAAGGAAAATAAGGAGGTCAAGAAAGAATCAATGAATGAGGATGAAGTTCTTGGTTGGAATCGCAATAACCCGGACTATATGGACAAGAGTCGCGGCACCAAGAAGGGCAGCAATGCACCTTTTGATGATGAGGTTGCTAGAAACATTGATGATGACAAGAAGGTTACGAACACCGGTGAAATGCAGAACGGTGTCGTTGAAAACCACAATACTTCAATGCATGATGCAGATGACCAAAATACTCCAAGCGTTGGCGTTGGAGAGGGTCCGTCAGACGATAACAACAAGCCATTCGACGATAAGAAGGGAAAGCAGATAGACGAGGCAATTGATGATTTGGACAATGAGCCAATCAATGATGATGAATTCAGTGCTGAGGAAGACGATGAACTCGCAGATGATGAGTTAGCAGACGATGAATTAGCAGACGATGAATTAGCAGATGACGAACTCGCAGATGATGACGATGATGATATATATGAAGATGATTTGGAGTCTAGGGTTTCTGCCATGGAGGATGTTTTGAACAAAATTGCACTTAAGTTGGGTGTTGATGACATAGGCATTGATGACGAGGCATATGAAGATGATGAACTCTACGATGATGATGAAGAGGGTGATGATGAGGAAAGTGAATATGAGTTCGAATATGACGATGAAGACGGCGACGATGAAGATGTTGACCTTGAAATTGACGATGAGGATGAAATGCCAATGGAGAGCATGAGGCGCAATGGCACTCAAATCTATGAGACTAGGGCTTATAGGAATGCAATGAGAAGGCAGCACATTAATGAGGATGGCATGAAGCCATTCACTGATGCCGGTCGTGTTCCTAGCGGCAATATGAACAGACTCAACGACTTTGGCAAACACCCCGCTTATCAGAAGAAGGTGATGACACTCCCACAGACCGATATGGAAGAGTTTGGTGGATATTATGACATGAACGATGAATCGGTCAAGAACACGAATCCTTACGGTCAGAAGATAGGCAGTGGTACTCCATTCGACATAGACCCGGAGGCTATTGACAATTCCATTGCAGAGGCTTTCGAACGCTTGAAGAACAAAAAAAAAGTTTAATTGAGGCTATAGTTGAAAAGAGGCCGACAAAATTGGCCGTCCCAAACAGTGACCTTGGTGGTGGTATGGAAGGCATGGATGATATGAATAATGCTCCAATACCACCAATGGACACTGACATACCGGAAGAAATGCCTCAAGATGACGAAATGGATGGAGAACAGCCACCAATGGAAGACCAAGACGGTATGGAACAAGATGGGGAAGACAAGGAGTTATTGGACATCATCAACAGTCTCTCGATAGAGGACAAGGCCGCAGTGAAGAAATATGCCAAGAGCATGTCGGATGATGATGAAGAAGGTGGCAATGAAGATTTTGGTGATAATGAACCGGAAGATGAAATGCCGATGGAAGGTATGAGGTCATTAAGGAATATCATTGACGAGACAATCAATGATGTTTTTAACCAAAAGGAAAGAAAAAGAGACAACGATGAACTTCCACAAGAATTTGAACGTGGGTCTTTTCCATTTAAATCCAAATATTAAAAATTTTTAATAAAAATAAGGGGTGTTAACGCACCCCTTTTTTGTTTTGTTTGATATTTATTTTTAAAAAAAGACGATACGTTATGGAAATACTTGTTAAAAGAAACGGAAATCTTAAGAAATTGGGTGAAGGAAAAATATATTCAAAGAAAGACTTGACATTGAATGAAGAAAATGAACTTACGTTAACAACTAATGATGGTCTCGGAAAGGAATCACCATCTGAAATTAAACATGAGATAACACAAGAGGCTCCTCATGTTCCGGGTGAAACTAATGTCTTAGTTACACCAAATTCTGTTAAGGGTGTAACACCTCCGTCACAATCACAAGTTAACAAACCGGGTAGTAGAAACGTTGATATTAACAGTTCTAATTTTGAGGGAGAAATCGAAAAGAATGCAAAAGAAGGGGCAGAAAGTTTAGTACATACTAGTACTAATGAAAGTAATCTTCATAAAATGCGCAAGAATTCAATTCCATTTACCAAGAGTGAGTTACATGATTTCCTAAAGACCATCTAAATTCTAAATGAAGAAAGTATATATAAATGAAAATCATCTGTCTAGTGTGGTCAAGGATGAGTTACTGCCTCAGTTTCTCTTTAAACTAGTTAAGACACACTCAACATCATTGGGGGACAGCGAAGCATTCCCTAGTGGTGGCAAATATCCCTTTGACTATACGGTTCTTAAGGAAAGGTACTTGGAGGTGCTGAAAAAAATAAAGGCACTTGGGTTGGAGTCATTGGACGAGGACTATCTCATGAGTGAACTTAGTTCCCTAATCACAAGGTGCAGGGAACTCGAGAGGCCGGTAAGAGATTCATTGGAAAAGATTTGTGAAAACGCGGTTAACCGCCTATTCGCAATCCCGGAAGAAATGATTATCATGAAACTGAGTTTGGTTGATAAGATTGAATACAAGAACTATGTTAGAGTCAATCCGGAATACGAAACTGTAGGTTACACCTTCAAGGATGTTGCCGACATAGACCATTCGAACAAGGCGGTGGACAAGAGAAGGTTCATAGACTCGCTCATCCAAGGTGCATCGTATCTATATGCCAATGACATCGGACTATACGTCAATGAAATTGACACCATCAACGGCGAACTCTTGAGACTTTACAGAAAGATTAGGATTATCAACGACTACCTTCTCTTCACAAAGAAGGAGAAGATAACGGACGATAATCCCATGCAAGGTTCATACGTGGAGACACACTTGGGAGTGAACGGAAAAAAGACCAAGATAAAGGCACAAGGACTCATATTCCCGTTGCTGCTGCAAGAAACAATAAGGGGAATGTTCGAACTTTTCTCATCACACGGTCTTCCGGATGACATATCAAAGGCATCATACATCATAAAGATGGCAGACTTTGTCTTGGCCGAACCTTGGGACATGAGGTTGGGTGTTGGGTTGTGGAAGAGACTCTTCGGCAGCATAGAGGACACAAACTTGATTCCGTATGTCTTCACCTCATTGGTGAAACTTCCTGCGGACAAGTTCAATTCTTGCGTCAAGGAGATTCTTTCGAAGACGGAAAAGGGTTCAAGAATCATGCAACAACTTGTCACGGCGGCAGAATACGACAACGGCTATCAGCAGTTCACGAACAGAATAAATGCAAGAAATATTAACAAGTCCGTCATAAATGACTCTTATTTTACCGGTGCCGAGAACGGTGACTTTACATTAGACTCAGATGATGATAATAATGTTATTGAAGAGGATGACAATTAAATTGGTTATGAAAAGAGTGAATGAAGAGTTTATCGAAAAAGCAAGAAAAATTCATGGAGACAAATATGATTATTCAAAAGTAGAATACATTAACAATAAGACAAAAGTTTGTATAGTATGTCCGATACACGGTGAGTTTTGGCAGAGGCCAAATAATCATTTAAGCGGACAAGGGTGTCCACATTGTGGCGGAACCGCCAATATCAAGACTGAAGGCTTTATTGAAAAGGCTAGAATGGTTCATGGAGACAAATATGATTATTCAAAGGTAGACTATGTCAATAATAAGACAAAGGTAATCATTGTCTGTAAGAAACATGGGGAGTTCACCGTATCCCCGGAGCATCACTTGAGGGGAGTCGGTTGCCCTAAATGTCATTTCGAAAAACTTTCCTCATTGTTTTCAATGACAAAAGACGAGTTTGTTGAGAAGGCTAAATCAGTACATGAAGATAAGTACGACTACTCAAAGGTAGATTATGTTAACAACAATACCAAGGTTTGTATAGTTTGTCCGGTTCACGGTGAATTTTGGCAAACTCCGCATAATCATTTAAGCGGCAACGGTTGCCCTAAGTGCAAGGGAGACAAACTTAGGCAAGACAAACTCAAGACATTCGATGAGTTTGTGTCGGAGGCAAATAAGATACATGGTAAGAAGTACACCTATATACCGCCTTATTCCGGAAAAAACATACCAATTGAAATTATTTGTCCCTTACATGGAAAGTTCAAGCAAACCCCACATGACCACTTGAGCGGGTGCGGATGTCCGAAATGCAACTCATCAAAACTTGAATTAAGGCTTCTGAGGCTCTTTAATGAAAATTCCATAGAGCACGTCTATTTGTGTAGGAAAAACACGCTAGCGTGGCTAGAAAGGCAGTCTTTGGACTTCTATCTTCCGAAATATAACGTTGCAGTGGAATGCCAAGGTGCACAACACTATGTTCCTTCCAATTTCGGCTCAAAAGACAAAGACCCGAATGACTGCTTGAGGATTGTACGAGAGAGGGATGAGAGGAAAAGGAGTCTTTGCGAGGAAAACAATGTAAGACTGTTGTATTTTTCGGACAAGAAATATGATGACGAGGTCATTATCGACGAAAATAAATTGCTAGAAAGTATTAAGGCTTATGGTTTATGACATACAAGAACTGAAGCGGGACTATGCACTGTGCTATGCGGATAAAACTAGAGTACGCTTCATCGAAAACTATTTCAGCACCTTCAACGCAACAAAGGGCAAGAAGACGCAGTTCCACTGCTTCCCTAGGCAAAAGGAATTCTTGAAGGCTTTGGCAGAAAACAAGAACGTCATTGCCGTTAAGCCTAGGCAGTGCGGTATTACTACGTTGTCTAGCGCTTGGGCTGCTGCCGAATGCGCATTCTCATCTAGCGCTTCGCCACAGACAATATTGTGTATTGCAAATAAACTTGACCAAGCAAACGAAATTATCATAAAGGTAAGAGATTTCCTTGAGCAAGTCCCTAGATGGATTTGGGGAGGCGAATTTTTCAGTCCGGACCCGAATTCTGAAAAGAATACTAAATCTATTTTTATAAAGGATGCAAAGAGTGAGTTGAAGTTGTTTAACGGGTGCCGTATACTTGCACGTGCTAGCGGTCCTAACGCTGCCCGTGGTATAAGTGCCGTATCTACGCTAATCTTGGACGAGGCTGCGTTTATCGAGGACGGCTTAAGCGTATATACAACTGCTGCCGCAACCATGGCCTCAAACCCCAATTCGAAGACCGTCATGGTCTCCACCCCTAACGGGCGCGACGAACTATATTACAATACCTACCGGCAAGCGCTGACACACGAGAACGGCTTTACGGCTGTGCAGTTCCGTTGGTATCAAGACCCTCGCTTCAACAAGTATCTTGTGTGGAAGAAGAAGGACTCCATCACCGGAGAATGGCTCTATGACGAGGATAGAGTGATAGACGATGAGGGAAACATTGAGTACAACGAGGAAAGATGGACCAAGTTGGAGCATGGCGGTTGGAAGGCAGAGTCACCTTGGTACATTGAAATGTGCCGCAAGTTCAACAACGACTCAATGAAAATTGCCCAAGAACTTGACGTGTCGTTCATGGGTTCTGCCGATAACGTGGTGGCACCGGAGTTTATTGAACAGCAAGAGAAACTTAACGTTAGGGAGCCGCTTGAGGATTTCGCCGACCCGTTGGTTGAGGAGACTTGGTTTTGGAAAAGACCGATAGAGGGTCATAGGTACATTCTTGCTTGTGACGCTTCCCGTGGAACGGCATCCGACAACACGGCCATTGAAATAATAGACATGGACGGTATCAGTGAAGACGGACTCCCCATAATAGAGCAAGTCGCGGAATACGTCGGCAAGAAACTCGGTGACGATATAGGAGCAATATGTTATCAGTATGCAACCATGTACAACAATGCCTTCGTTGTCTTCGACGCAACCGGTGGACAGTCCGACGCGGCCATCATAACAATGCTTCAAATGGGTTACAAGAATCTCTACTACGAGGACTCGAACCAAAAGACGTACCTTGTTCAGAGGCTTACCAAAAACTATGACACCTATACGGACCGGCTACCGGGTTTCCACTTCCAAGGTAACAGATACCCGGTGCTGTCGAACTTGGCGGGACTCATTAGGAACAACGAGTTCAAGATACGTTCCGCTAGGGTCATAAATGAGTTGAACACGTGGATATTCAAGGGTGATACCGGGCGCATTGACCACCAAGACGGAAGTCACGATGATACGCTCTGTGCACTTGCCATGGGACTGTTCGTTATGCAGTACACCGTAAACAGACTCCAAAATACCATAAGCAAGGACAAGGCCATCCTAGGTGCCTACATGACAAACAATTCATTCTCGACAAGCCGCTCGAAACTAGGATACGGGAGAACAATGGAACCAAAGAACGGACTTCCGTTCTACAGCAGCAAGACTTTGAACAAAAATAATGTAATTAATGGCAATTTTATGTGGGTATTTGGACAAAATAAATAATGAGTGAATCAGATTATTCACTCATTATTCTTTCAATTAGCAAGTTTTTGTCTTGAATTACATCATAAGGGAAATCATACTTGTAATTAGCATAATATAACACTCTGACTCCATTTTCATTGGATAATCGTAATTTTTCCTCGTCTTGTCGTTGTCTTTTCTCAAAGGCAACAACGCCACCAAATCGTTTCACCGGGATAAAGTGTTGCTTGCCTTGGCACTCAATCACCGTGTTGTATTCCGGAAGAAAAAAATCATATTTAAACTTTTTATCTCTTTAAATATTTATAGAAATACATTATATTTTATAAAATAAAAAAACAAAATGGCAAAAAGAAAATATACCGTCTTCCAAGCATTGGATAGGGCAATCACCGGTAATTGGGGCAAGCAAGATGCGTTGTCTTCGCACATCAACTCATATGACATGAGCAATAACGGTGATAAGGTTATCTATAGGACAGACAACAAGGAAGACTACCTTAATAAGAAGTTGGAACTTCAGCAGAACAAGTACCTTAGGGACAGATGGGTTAAGGCGGACGTGAACTTGTCCGTAAGTGCATATTCCGGACTTAACAACATTAAGTTAATGTATCGTGATGCGGACTTGATGGATGCGTTTCCGGAAATAGGTGCGGCATTGGACATAGTTTCAGAAGAGTCTTGCATAAGCGACAGTTCCGGCAATTTGGTCAATATATACTCAAAGTCCGACAGAATAAAGCGAATACTTGAGGATTTGTTCGTAAACCGTTTGAACATTCAACTCACGGCACCTATGATAATTCGTGCCATGTGCAAATACGGAAACCAATTCATGCTTTTGGATATTGACAACCGCAATGGTGTCAAGGGATGGAAGCAACTCCCGGTGTTCAATGTTGAGAGGATTGAGAATGGTATTCAGAACCCGTATGGAACCGGTGGCATGTCTGTTTCGGTGAACCAAGCGAACACAAATGACGTTGACATGTCCACACAGTTTATATGGTTGGATGACAACAATTCTCAGATACCGTTCAGAGATTGGCAAATCGCACATTTCCGGCTACTTAATAATTCCTTATACCTACCGTATGGGTGTTTGGTTGGTGATACTAGGGTTGAAACTGAATTTGGTTATAAGGAAATGTCCAATATAAACATTGGTGATAAAGTGTGGACGTTTAACCTTAATTCTCAGAAAAGAGAGTTAGGCACTGTTTCTATGTTTATGCATAAAGGTGAAAAGGATGTTTATAAAGTTTCAACGCTTCATAATGAAATTGAAGGGACTGAAGACCATAAATTATTAACATATGACGGGAGTGATTTAGTATATAAAGAAATCAAAGAGATTAAAATTGGTGATTTACTCATTGTTGATAATTCTCATGACAAGTGTGATAATAAAATAAAAATTGATAAAACGTATCCATCTGAAAAAGAGGCGAATTTAAATAAATCAATGACTTGGTGGACGGATTATATTCATTTGATACCGGATTATGTCGATGAAGATTTCGCTAAATTTTTTGGCTTTATGGTTGGTGATGGGTGGGTTACACAGTCAAAATATGTATATTTCGCCACTGGTGAATATGAGAAATTTAACATAGAATTTTACAAATATCTTGAGAAGATTACCGGACATAAAGTGTCGTTTAGAAGACCATTCATTAATGAAAATCATAATTATGAATATTCATGTTGTTTGGTTTGCTCAAAATGTTTGGCATTAATAATGCATAGGATGGGCTTCATTGATGGATTTGATAAAAAAAGAGTACCTAGTTGGGTTTTTTCATCTAGTGATATAATTAAAAAATCATTTCTTGATGGACTCATGATTTCAGATGGCAGTTATAATATTGATAAGTACAATATTTTAAGGTGTTCTTTAGAAATGGCCAACGAACAATTAATAAAAGACATCAAAACATTAGTTCAATCTTTAGGATATAAATCTTCAAAAATATCAAATAGAAATAGGGTTGGAAAATGTAGCGCCTTGAAAAATGGATACAATATAATAACTAAAAACACCTCTTATTATTTCTATTTCTATGAAAGTTACAATAAACAAGAAAAGAAATATGATTTGTCTAATAGATTAGAAAATGGTTTTAAGACAGAAAAGGTGAAAAAAATAGAATATGTTGGTAAAAAACAAACATATGATTTCACTGTAAATAATGAGAATAGTAATTTTTTCGCAAATGGTATTGTAACGCACAATTGTTCTTATCTTAATGCTGCAAGAAGACATTGGCGTATGTTGAGCCTCATGGAGGACATGATGTTGATTTATCGTCTTGAGCGCTCTGTCGAAAGAAGGGTGTATAAGATTTATGTTGGTGCCATTGATGACGCGGACGTGCAAGCATATGTCGAGCAGATTGCAAATCAGTTCAAGAGAACACCAATCATTGACCCGATGACCGGGCAGATTGATTTGAGAAAGAACATCTTATCGGTCGATAACGATGTCTTTCTTCCGGTGAGAGACGAGAATGCTAGCACACCTATTGACACACTTTCAGCGGGTCAGAACATGACGGCTTTGGATGACATAAAGTTTGTTCAGAACAAGGTGCTTACCGCGTTGAGGATACCAAAGACCTTCTTGAACTTCGAGGAACCGGCCGGAGAGGGGAAAAACCTTGCATTGATGGATGTTAGGTTCACTAGGACGGTGAACAGAATACAGCAAGCGTTTCTGATGGAATTGACAAAGGTTGCGTCAATACACTTGTTCTTGTTGGGCTTCAACGATGAACTCAATAATTTTGCATTGTCGATGAATAATCCGTCCACGCAAGCGGAGGGTTTGGAAATCGATAACATTCAGAAGAAGATTGACGCGGTTAGGGATGCTGTGTCAGACCCCGGAAACGGAATACCGGTTATGTCACAGACTCGCGCATTAAAGCAGATTATGAAGTGGTCTGAAAAGGAAATCAAGGAGAACTTTGAGGAGATTCGTCTTGAAAAGGGTATTGCGGCAGAGTTGGAGAAAACGACACAGATTATCAAGAAGACCGGAATCTTTGATACAGTTGACAGAATCTATGGCGAACCCGGTGCGGAATACGCCGATGATGTGCAAGGACAAGGAGAAATGGGCGGAGGACCAAGTATGGGTGGCGGTCCAAGTGGTGGCATGGGAGCACCGCCTCCACCACCTCCAACCGGAGAAATCGGCGAAGACTTGGGTAATATGGGAAGCCCGATGGACAATGGAAACGGTGGTGAGATTTCCGGTGCCGAGGCTTCAATTCCTACCTCTCAAATGGGACAAGAGGGTATGCCTCCAATGGAATCCATATACAAGAACGGAAAGCCGTTGATTAATGAGAGCGTGCTTAAGCGTGCGGAAGTGTATGACAAGGAATCGCTTATGATAAACGAGGAATTCGACAAGATGATTAAGGCCCTTGAACAATTCTCCTTGGAGGATGTCAAAGAATAATAAATAATAAAAATGCGGTCAATATGACCGCATTTTTTATGTGTGTTGATATTTATAAGAAAAATATTTTATTATGAAATCCAATAACTATAACAAAGAATTTGCGAACTACATTAGGATAATCGGGGAAGCGTTGAAGAATGAGGACTTCGATGCATATAACTCCGCAAAGATGATGTTGGATGAAGCCGTAAGTGAAAAGAGGGAGTTCAATGAATTGAAGAAGCAACTCAACACGCTTAACTTCGGCATTTTGAACCACATATTCGAGGAGGAGTTGCCTACTCTTATAAAGACGAACAAAAAGGGTGTAAGGGCCGTAATAGCCCTCATTAAGGAGGACAAGAACCTTGTGGGTCAGTTTAATCTCTATAATGTGATTAAGACCAAATATAACGGAAACGCGGCCAAGATGATTGACTCTAGTGAAATGCTTGACAAACTTGTTGAAAGTGCCGAAAAGGACATTGACTCAAAGACTCTGTTGAAGTCAAACAAGAAACTGAGGAATGTAATGATTGAGAACAACATCGTTCCTAGCAAGTTCATATCCTCCGAGGACAAAAACTTGTATGAGGCAATCGACAACATCATAACATCAAAAAGGTCAACCTCAAATATGGTATCTCTGATGGAGAACTATCATACGGTGTGTCAATATATGGATGCCCATAAGGATGACAATAAATCCAAGGGAAAGACGTTTGATGAAATCGTTGAGGAATTCGAGAAGAATCTTAAGGATAATCTGAATGAGTCGGAGATTTCTTTCGTACAAGAGATAACTGACTTTAGGACACCTCTCGCAAACAAGAGGAAGGAAAGACTTTTCAATGAGATTAAGACCCAATGCTTGGGTGCGTTGGAAAAGATGCTGAAGGAAGACACGTCGAACGAAGAACTTTCTAGCCTCAAGGAGCAGATTAGCGGAATGGCCTTCAACAACGAGACCATAGTGAATGACATTGCAAAACTGATGGAGATAAGAGACATTCTTGTCGAGGAATAGGATAAATGAGGATACAGCCGAAACCGTTTTTGGATAAGTTAAGACTCAGAAACAACTCCGAGGGGGTTGAGAGAAGGAGGAATATGTCCAAGTTAATACTTGAACACGGTACCCCATTGCCGCTTCCGGTGTCATATGAAGACATTGACAATGAAATGTACAAGTGGGTCGAGGAACACATACAACTCTCATACGGCGGCAAGAGGCTTCCGACTTATAAACTCTACAGCACACAGCGCATAAGTGAATATGTGCAGCAGTGGGACAAGCAAGACAATAATGGGAATATGGCCATGAACTTCAAGACCATAACTCGTGAGAACAATCCTCAGAAGGGTGATAACCAAGGGAATTATTTCAACATACCCGGACATAAGGATTTTGCAATGTTCTACGTACCGGTGCTTCAAGAGAACGGCACAGAGGCATATGATAAATACACGATGAAGCAGCCGTTCCAAGTCAATTTCGTATATTCCGTCTCTATTGTCTCGAACAAGATGGAGGTGATAAATGAAATGAATGAACTGATGCATTATGAATTTAATGCCATCGACTGCTATATCTCCCCAAACGGACATCCCATGTCAATGATATTGGAGGACGTGTCCGACAATTCAGAGTATTCCATTTCGGACAGAAAGTATTATTCTCAGACCTATAAGATTAAGGTAAGGGGTTACATCATAAGAAAAGAGGATTTCAAGGTCGAGAGGATACCGTCTAGGCTACTTATATCCGTTAGGGACTCAGACGCTAGCGGAATTGTCAACAGAAGGGGAAAGAACAGAAGAGAAGAGGACAAGGTGAAGTTCATCAACGTAACTAGGGAAGAGGAACAGAGGTTCAATATTCACACATTGGAGGATGATGAGAACTGTCCAAAGAGGGATATGCTTCCCACTGAGAAGCCGTCTGAAATCCGTGAGGAAACCTATGACGCGGATGACTGCTGTGAAAAAGGCGAGCCGAACTATTACAACAAGATTATGAAGATTATCATGAACTTTGACTGTGTTACCGAATTGGAGTTTGAAATCGACAAGGACATGGTCCTTGAGTCTGTTGAGACAAAGAATGTCTTCGACTTCAGACTCTTGGTCAATGACGAAGTGATGAACTTGGACAATGAGATAAAGTTCATGGACGGTGACAAGATAAACGTGAGGATAACGAAGGATGACTTTGAGGCAAAGTCAGAGGTCACACTAGTCGGATATGACCCCAATGTTGCCATTGAGAACAAACTTGCCGAAGTCTCCATCGATGACCCGATAGATGAGGAGGATATTCTTGTAAATCCGTAGAAAATAACTTGATAAATACATAAAAACAATATGAAAAGAAGAATTAGATTAACAGAAAGTGACCTTCACAAGATTGTGAGAGAATCAGTGAACAAGGTATTGAATGAAATGGGGGATACTGAAAATGGACAATCTGTGGACGAATTTAGTTATAGTGATTCAGAGGACTTGGGTAAAGGTAAACATAGACAAACCATTATATATAACGGTAAAGAAATAGGATATTTGCTGTCCATTGAAAAAAACTGGCTTGCCCCAATTGAAGAAATATACCTATTACCGGATATTGAATACGGAATGGAACCAAGCAGTGGAGGCGGTTTGCTTGATGGGAAAAAAGGATGGATAGACTTTAAAAGATTTACTAATTATGATGAAGCATTTAGATATGCATCACAAAACTTTGAAGAACTTGCGTATTTGTTTGAATACGGGGACTACGATTAAGTAGCCATTGGGCCAAAATAGGAGCAATCAGCAATGGTTGCTCTTTTTTAGGCACTTTATATAGTTACCGAAATTTTTTTTATTAAACCACTTGAATTTTTATAAAAAATTATTATTTTTTATAAAAATTAATATATGAGAAGATTAAACAAGGAATATAATTTAAACGTGTGCAACCACATGGTTGTGAAATATGGCAGCGTTAACAGAGATAACCCTCAAGTGGTGTACATAACAGCAAAGTGTTGGGTGACCGCACCGGACACGGAAAAGGACTATAAGGCAATTATCAGAAATATTGAACATAAGGTGAGGAAGAATATTCAGATATTCTTCACGGACGGAATAGATTTCCAAAAGAAATACATATTGGACTTTGACGTTAACACGGACTCCATGAACAACTCAAAGAAATTCTTGTCACTTGGAATATATCTAAGACAGAACGACAATGCGATGAAGCAACTCAAGGATGTGGGCAATTTTATATACAACAAGACAAGTTCTGTTATAAACAGTTTGGTCTATTCATTGCATGAAAACGGCTTCTTGGTTGACAAAACAAAGAAATCGTGATATTTATTATTAAAATTTACAAATATAATATGAAAAAGATAATTAGATTGACGGAATCAGAGTTGAATACTCTGATTGGAAACTCCGTAAAAAGGATATTAAGGGAAGAAGTGTTGGGTGACAATTGGAATGTGAATGATATAGAAGATGAAGGTAAAAATAACCAAGTTTTAAACAACTATGAAGCGGGTGAGTACTTTAAAGACGAAGCCAATAACGATAACCATGACCAAAGCGTTGTGGGCAACGACCCGTATGACCCTACTGAATATGGCAATGATTCTGTGAATGACAATGTAGATTTGGGTGATGGAAATTTATATTATAACCAAGACTTTTAAAGACTAGATTCTTTTTAGCAACATCTCATTATTGAAGAATCCCCCGTTGCGGCTACAACGAGGTAGAGCCACTTGGATTTAATCTGCGAGTGTGGGCGATAGGCATTAGCCTATCTTTTTCATAAGGTCAATAACCCTACGTCTCCATTTATTTCCATTTGCTGACAAGTCAGCGTGGCAAAATTACAAAAAATCCACTGAGATACTTTACACCTCGGTGGATTTTTAACTTTAATGGAATTATTTAGAGTCAACAAGTATATAGTTACCTATTCTTATTAATAAACAAAAAAAAATCGTAACTTTTAAGGTTACGATTTTAAAATATTTTTGATTTTTTCAATTTTTTCATTTATCGGTTTTATATTTGACATTGTTTTACTTTCTACATATGGTGCCAATGCATCCTCGCCTTCGGCAGATATGTATGCATTGGGCGTGCTCGGGTCACTAACAATGTCAAAGCCTATCAGTTCAAAGTCATCACCGACAATCTGCTGTCCAAGTTTCTGTTCAACAGAACCGACACCTCTTGAGGACACGCCTATCTTCCAACCGTTAAGCAGCAGTTGTGCAGCATCGTCTCCTCTAGATGATATAATGCCGTATTTTCTGAATCCTTCCGTAACATTTAGTTCCATTTTCCCCACCAAGGTCTGTCCGACCCAATGGAGTTCTATGATGTTGTGCGATATTCTCCCAAGGTCTATTGTACTGTCTGCGGGGTGGTTCAATTCAGCCATTGCCCTTCTGTCGTTTATCTTCTCTTGGTACATTTCAACTTGTTTCTTCAATACACTCTCCGGGTATATTCTTCCGTTTGCATTCTTAATACCAAATTTCTGAAATACGGCATCAACTATAAATGGTTTCGGTACAAACCATTCATCATCGCCGATTCCTTCCCTTAACCGTTTTGATTTATTTAATTGTACGTAGCCGTCATTCTCAATCAATATGCCGTATCCGGTTTTTCCCTCTTTTATAACTTGTAGTTCACTTTTATTCATTTTTAAAAGAATTTTATTATAAATATTGACAAATAGTGAATATTTATTATAAAAAAATACAAAAATAAAAAATATTTTTAAAAAATATTAATGTTTTTTGTGATATCGTATATTTATATTTAAAATAATGCATTAAATTTTTTTCTATAAATGAATAAAAATATTAGAAGTAAAGTAGTCAAGAAATCTTTATTGGATTACACCTCGCTAGCCAACACTCTCAGAGAGAACACTGAAAGTGCAGTCAAGAATCTCTTGGATGAGGCCGTGCGTGATACATATGCCAAGTTATTGTCTGAAGATGATGACAAGGACTACGAAGAAGAAGAAGTGGAAGATACCGCTTCCGATACAACGGATGATGCCGAATCAGTAGACGCTGCTACGGATGGCGTAGAGGATACTGACACAAGTATGGAAACTGACGCTGAACTAGACGATGCCGACGGTGACAAGGATGAAGAGTCATCTGAAGAGGATGTCGATGACACCTTGGAGGTTGATGATGAGTCCGGCGATGACCTAGGCGAGGACGGTGAAGACCTCGGTGATGATAGTGATGAATGGGCAGAATTCGACAAGTATAAGGTGTCGGATGATGAGTATGACTTCTCGAATGCGGAAGACGAGGAAATCGTAAAAGTTTACAAACTAATGAAGAATGATGACCAAATCCTCGTCCACAAGGACGATAACGGAAACGTCAACATTCAAGACAATGAAACCGGCGCAGAATACCTAATTTCTCTCGGAGGAGAGGATAACGAAATTAGTATGGATGATGATTTCGGTGCAGAAGATGATGAAGTTAATAATTTTGACGAAGACATGAACGAATCTACAGAAAAAATGTATGAGTTGGTACTAGAGTATGACTCCAACGTTGGCTACACTGATAATTATCAGAAGAAGGACGTGATGACGAATCCGGGTATGAGTGAGCCGGGAAAGAATGTAAATGATTGGGACGCAGGTGTTCCAAAGGGTGACTCCAAGCCTTGGAGCGGCTACCCAAGCAAGAAGAATAAGGCAGACAAGCCATTCAATTCCGGAAAGGGCAAGCAAGTCGAGGAAGAGCATGACATTGAAATTCAAGAAGGCACCGGTAAGAGACAAGGCAGGGATGCCCATGGTATGGGGAAGACCCATCTGCCAACTAATGATGAAGAATCCTTCTCTAAGGTGTCACACGTGGTTTCTAGAGGTGGTGAGTATGAAGGGTCATTAGAGCCGAAAAATGAAAGTTTCACAAGAAGGGCAGACAAGGCTCTTCATGAGAACAAGGAACTCAAGTCAACCCTCAAGAACGTCATCAAGTCTCTTAAGGAGGCCGCTGTTACCAACCACAACTTGGGTATGATTATCAAGTTAATCTCTGAGAATTCGACCACCCAAGACGAGAAGAAGGAGATTATCTCAAGATTCTCAAACGAGGCAAAGACGGTGGATGCTTCGAAGACGCTCTATGAGTCCATCAGCCGTGACTTGCAGAAGTCTAGGAAGATGAACATCACTGAGAACAGCAACCTTACCGTTGAAGGCTCAAAGAAAATCAACGAGACGAAGATTTATCAGTCGCAAGACATGTTGGAGTCTCTTGACTTAATGCACAGAATGATGAAGTAAATAAAAAATAAAAGAGAACAAAACTTATTTTTATTTATCTGTGTATTTATTTTAAAAAAATAATAAATAATAAAACATGATATCTATAATATGAAAGAATTTTTATCAAGTGGTGTAGTTGGAAATATTGAGTACAACGCACAAAAACAGATACGTGAAAGCATTCAGAACCGTTGGGAACAACTCGGTTTCACCGAGGGTTTACCGGATGGTATCAAGGAGAATGTCGCTACTCTGTACGAGAACGAGGCAAAGCACTTGATTTACGAGGCTACTGCTTCAGACAACAGCGGTTCGTTTGAGACCGTTGTATTCCCTATCATCCGTAGGGTATTCAGCAAGTTACTTGCTAATGACATTGTTTCGGTTCAAGCAATGAACCTCCCCGTTGGTAAGTTGTTCTTCATCCTCCCGGTTACTTCGGAGAGAGAGTGGGAACTTCCGGAGGGTTCTACGGCTGAACCCGGTGACATTGTAGATGGTACTACCGGCCGTCATAAGGGTCTCATGGGCTACGACCGCGTTAACCGCAACAAGGAGGGTCGTGTTGAGCCTCGCTACTATCTCCCGGACGAGACAATCAATGACTTACAGAACGCTTGGTACATTCCGGTTCTGAGCGAGACCACAACCTATGACACGTTCGAGGCTGCTAAGGCTGCTGCTGAGGCCGCAGGTCTTACCCCAACTTCCATTCGCAGGGTTGGTCCGGAAGTGACTGAATACTTCCAAAAGAGCCTTTACGACTTGTTCTACAACGACTTCTTGTATGACAACTCAAAGGGTATGGTGACCATTAAGGTCGGCAACGCAATTCCCGTTATCATGACACCCGGCGGCATGCGTCCATTCGGTGACGGTGGTCAGTTAGGTGCTACCTATTTCAAGAGCGGCTTCGACGGCACAGTCCGTAACCTCGTTATTGAGATTGACGGTTTCTCTTCCTTCAACGCAAGCAAGTTAACCGGTCCGGACGGTAACGAAATGGACACTGAAGGCTTCTTGGCTTCTCTTAAGGTTATCACTCAGAAGGAGTTCGCCGCTGCTGATGCTCCGGGTTCTGACGGTGTGAAGACCGCTGCCTTCCGTAAGTTTGAGTCCGTTCCTTTCCGTGTTGCAACACAGAAGTATGGCAAGGGCATTGTAGAGTATGGTTCTGCTTGTGACGCTGAGGGTAAGATGTATCTTGAACTCGACCTCGCAAAACCTGTTATTCAGCAAGCCGGTACCATTGATGGTTACATTGGCGTAGCACCGGAGGCTTTGAATGCCGTTGTTGACAAGGCTAACCCTGAGGCTACCAAGGAAGCAATGAAGAGCCTCTTCAAGATTGCTTGGGCACAGTATGACTCTCTCGAACTCGAAACCGAAATCGGTGAGGTTTCCTTCAAGTTGGACTCCGTTACCGTTTCCGTTGAGGAGAGAAAACTCCGTGCAACTTGGTCGCCGGAGTTGGCACAAGACGTTTCCGCTTTCCATAACATTGACGCTGAGGCTGAGTTGACCGCAATCCTCTCTGAGCAGATTGCTGCTGAGATTGACCGTGAGATTCTCCGCGACCTCCGTAAGGGCGCACCTTGGCAAGCACGTTGGGACGTGAACGGTTGGAGACGTATGGCTGCTTTCTCCACGAACTACACTCAGAAGGACTGGAACCAAGAACTCGCAACGAAGATTAATCAGATTTCTGCTCAGATTCAGAAGTCAACTCTCCGTGGCGGTGCCAACTTCATTGTTATCTCCTCTGAGATTAGTGCTCTCTTCAACAACCTTGAGTACTTCCACGTGACGGACGCAAGCGCTGAGAGCGACCAATATAACATGGGTATTGAGAAGATTGGTTCTCTGAACGCACGTTATACGGTATATGTTGACCCATATAGCCCACATTGGTCCATCATCGTTGGTCACAAGGGTAAGAGTTTGCTCGACACCGGTTACATTTATGCACCTTATGTTCCAATGCAATTAACTCCTACCATGTTCAATCCATTCAACTTTGCCCCGGTAAAGGGTATTATGACACGTTACGCTAAGAAAATGGTGAACAACAAATACTATGGTCACGTTCGAGTGGATGGACTCGTTCATTGGAGTATCAATGAGTTTAGATAAACAAAAATTATCTAACTGACTGATAATTATGTATTTAAGCACTCTTTTCGAAGAGTGCTTTTTTTATTTAAAAGGATAAATGGCTCAAACTAAAAAGGATTATTTGTGGGTTTGGGTTAAATTTAAAAAAGTTTTTTTAAGAATAGTGTGAAAAATAAAGGTTTTATGATATTTATTAATATAATTGTAAAAATTAAAATTAATTAAAAATCATACGACCATGAAAGATGTAAATATTAATGAAATAATTGAAGACTATAAGAATGGATTGGGTATTTATGACCTCTGTGAAAAATACAAAATTGGTAAAATAAGAGTTAAAGATATTCTAAAGGCTAATGATATAGTCATTAAAAAACGAGGGAAACAACCCATAAATGCTGATGAATTTGTTGTAAAAGATTTTAGAATTAAAAAATTTGAGGAGCATGAAGGATATCATTATATTGCTAGAGATAGAAAAAGCGGTTTTGAAACGAAGGATTATATGAATCGTGGTGGTAATTTAACTTCATACATTGAAAAGGAATATAACATATTGACTCCAACACTATATGATAGAAGGTTATACTACATGAGGACCGGGAATTATTGGTGGGAGCAATGGTTTGATATTATTGAAATAAAGAATAAAGAAACTAAAAAATGTCCATATTGTAATTGGGAAACAACTGATATTGAGAACAAAAGCGGTGCATTTTGCATTCATATGTTCAAAGAACATGGTATGACAAAAATGGACTATTTGGAAAAGCATCCGGAAGACAGACAATACTTTTCGATGGCTAATTTGACTGCTAATTTACAAATGGAAATTGATAAAAACAAATTTGTGGTTTGTAAAATTTGTGGTAAAAAATTAAGGAGAATTTCAAGTGAGCACCTTTCAAAACACGGAATTACAAAGAAAGACTATGTTGAAAAATATGGAAAAGATGAAATGATTTGCAATGAATTCAATATTGGAAATGGCGAGGAAACTTGGCTATGACAGAATTTGGGATTGCGGCCTATTTAAATATGTGTGGAAAAAAGAAAAGTAATAATATAGGAGTTGAAATAAAATATTTTCATTAAATTAAAAATCTTTAAATATTTATTAAAAACTATATATTTTAAGCGATATGACATTTTTTATTAAACAAAATAGCACACTGCCTACGCTCCGCATGGAGTTAATTGAGGACGGTAGGCATGATTTTCATAAGTTCCATGAGGCAATCCAAGGGGCTGACGTTAAGTTCACGATGACAAACGTTGACACAAACGTTGTCAAGGTGGCGAATGCTAGTGCATATATCAAATTAAGGGAAAACGACACTTGCACCGAAGAATATGTCATCTGTTATGATTGGAAGAAGCACGACACAAAGGAGGTCGGTACCTATAGGGGTACGTTTGAGATAACCTTTAATGATGGGTTTAAGGCAGATGACGGTGTTCAATATCCTACCGGTGTGTTGAACATGCCAATAAGGGAAGAACTCTTCATTTCCGTTCTTCCCAACTAAAAACATTAATGTGACATGGTTGAGCCTATATTTAAGAAGGGAGATTATATTATTAACAGAACCGGTGGAAACATGGGTATTGTAAAGGGTGTGACCAAAAAGGGATATTATCAGTTCTCAGCCTATTGCAGCCCAATGTTCAACAAGGTAAAGGATGTTAAGGAATATAATTATGACATGCAGATAAATTATCAGAAATTCTTCGACCTTTGCACCGAAGACGAGAAAAGGGAATTTGACAAACTAATTGCAGAAAACAAAAAGAAAGGGGAGAAATGATTAGGAAAATTATCATTATGGAGTCACAAGCCGGGTGTCTTGGTGAATTCTTGGTTGAATCGCAAGAGTCAAAGTCAATTTCCGCAGCAAAGAAACTTGTCATGCAAAGGCTTGGATATAATGAACAACAAAAGGATATAGTTATCTAAGAGTTGGACAACTTTTAAATAAAAACAATATTCTTCATTGCCAACTTTGTCTCGACCTCCTTTATCGTTTCTCCGAACTTGAAGAATATTCTGCCGTCCTTTGGATATTCGTCATATGAGTCAAGGTTTTCCCAAGCAAGCGAGATTATGCCGTCATAGCAGTCACTTATTGAAAAACAACAATTATCTTGTATGAGGTCAAGTTTTATCTTTGTTTTGATGATGTGAACCTCGTTTATGAATTCTTCTGAAACCATGAGGTTATTGACCAAGCAAGCGGGTTTTTGGTCAAAATTTTCACCAAACACCTCATCAATGTTATCGGTGAAGATAAATTCATATCGGTAATATCCGTCATTTTCTTCACCGATTAAGCGTATAAAGCATAGATATATTTCTTCTTCCATCATTTTTCTCTTGATTTTAAAAACATTAGCCATTCTTCTGTGGTTAACTTCTTTGGCATTGGTCTTTATTTTTCTTTCTCAGTTACGACTATTTTATCTATTATGTCTTGTTTGCCTCTGACTATTTCAAGCATCTTGTCAAAATACGTCCCGTTGAATGATTGGTAATATATTGTGCACGGCTTTGTCTGTCCAATTCGATATATTCTGTCTTCCGCTTGGGCATTATCACTCGGCACAAAGGAGAAGTTATTGAATATTATAACGTCAGCGGCAGTTAGGGTGAGGCCGACAGATGCCGATATGATATTGCCCACGAAGACCTTGACGCTATCATCATTCTGAAACTTTTCAACCGCCTCGTTCTTCTTCTTCTCCGTTATCTTTCCGTTGTGGAAGACACAGCATCCTTCAAACTCTTTTATGAACTTGTTTATCTCGTTGTCATAGGCACAGAAGATGATGACCTTATGATTGTCTTCAATGCATTTCTTCGCTAGTTTAATCGTCCTAGAAATCATCTTGTCGGCAAGCCACTGTCTCATGAGCGAAACCTCTATGAGTTTCTTGTTCCTTTCCGTCTTCTCCTCATCCTCTTGCAAGGCAACGTATTTGTCCCATAATTGACTGTATGACTTCTTTTCAGCCTTTGTCATTTCATAATGTAGACACTCGACCGTCTTGCTAGGCATTTCCGTGAAGTCAGTCTTGAGCCTTCTTAGATAATGGGGCTTTATGACCTCTTGGAGTTCTTCCATGTTTGTGTCCTCCCCCGGTATGCACATTTTCTTGCAGTTCTTCTCCAAATATTCGTTAAGTGCCGCCTTTTCCTCGGTGTTTAGTGAATACCAATCACTTTTTCCTACGGATTTCAAGAACATTGCGGTGTAGGCATTTCTTTCATTCTTTTTGAAGAAAATCTTTGCCCCGCAATATCTTGTCATATAGTTCTGCCAATCCTTTGTGACCGGTGCGTTTATCAGTTTGAGGAGATTGTATAGGTTTTTTGAAGAGTTCGTAATCATTGTGCCGGTGAGTTCGAATAAACCGCTTGGGTTGCTTCTCTTAACCAAGTCTGATATTATCTTGAATCTGTTTGAAGTTGAATTTGACAACCTATGGGCCTCATCTATTATGATTAGGTCATATTTCGCTTGGAATAGTTGGCTGTTTGCCATTGCCTCGTCGATTATCTTCTTGCTCCTTGCAACTATCTTTTTCTCCTTGTATTCCTTTACAACGTTTCCGTCATCGTCAACGTTGAGTTCCTTCGTAACTATTGTCTGCTCCGGTATTTCGTAGAAATTATCCAATATGTCGTAGTTGATGATGGTGTATTTTGCGTCATTCCATTTCGAGCCTTGTACTATCACTATGTCATCCTCGCTGACAAGTGTCTTGAGTTCATTCTCCCACGTTTTCTTGACGGATGACGGGCATATTATAAGAATATGCTTAAAACCCCCTTCAATGGCCGCTAGAATCGCCGAAAAAGTCTTTCCGCTGCCTTGTTCGTCAGCAACTATGCAACGCCTCCTAGAGAGCATAAACTTAACCGCTTCTATTTGGTGCGGGAGTGGCATTCTGTTGTTTGTAATATATTTTGAGGCATCAAACTCATATTTTGTGTAGTCTTCTGCTAGAAAATCATTGACTATAGCAACCTTGGGTACAAAGGTTTCAATCGCCTTTTCTTGTGATTTCCTATAGATACAGAACATGTGGTAAAACTTTTCCGTTTCACCCATGAGCCAAGTTGCCTTGAATCTGTTTGGTGTAAACTCCAACTCCAAATCCTTCTGTTTCTTCTGACCGAACCATTCCGTTATTCTCACGATTTTGTTTATCAGCCTAGGTTCCTTGTCGTGATTCTTGAGGATATATTCAATCTCAAAGTCATTTAATGACTTTGTCTTATATACAAACACTGAATTCTTAAGGTTTCTAATATATGAGTTTATTCCGTTGTATTCTTTTAAAAACTTATGTGCGTCACCTATTTTTTCTAATGAATTAGCCATTAATATTATTTTTTATATATAAAAAATAATATAAAATTATTAAAAATCAATATTTATGGGTGTAAAATTTTACATAAAAAAAATTATGGCAACCATACAATTCAATAATAAATCGACTAGAAGAGTCCCGATACATAGAAACAACCTATTCTATGATGAGGCATCATTCGCCTTTGAAAGGGAGGTTGGTAAGAACTATGTTGAACAAGACATGGGACAGACCGTTGTACTGTACCAAGTTGACGCTTCAAAGACACAGTCTGACTCGGTATACGGTGAAACAAATTCAAACGGGGTGAAATATAAAATTCCGGTTGAGATTCCTTGCGTCTATAGAATAGATGAGCCGGAACTGATGGCATATGACAAGGAGAAGAACTTGGGTACCTATATGAAACCCGGAAAAATAACGGTTGGTGTGTATCCGGAGACATTGAAGGAACTTGGTGTCGAGGCAAAAAAAGGTGATTATATTATGATACAAGTCACAGAGGAACACTCTGAATACTTTGTTTTAAATGCAATCAACGAAGGATATGCAAATGCTCATAGCCTTTGGGGGCGAAGACTGTGGATTACTTGGGAAGGATATAACGTTGATGCTAGTGAATTTAATGGGTAAAAAAAAAAATAATATTAACTATTGAAGATTATTTAAAAGTTCATAATATTTATTTAAAAATAACGAAATAAATACATAAAAACAATATGAAGAAAAGAATTAGATTAACAGAAGGAGACCTTCACAGAATCGTGAAAGAGTCTGTTAAGAGAGTGTTGAAAGAAAGTAATAATGATAGAATAGAGAAAGCATATCATGGAAAAGATAGCGGAAAAGTGTATCACGTCTCAATAGAAAATCCTGGACCTCTCAAACATACCAATGGGACAAAAGAACTTTATTGTGGATTTGAATCTTGGGTTGAAGGTGATGAAGAAAACACCTACGTAGAAGGTGGAATTTGGATTGAAGACGGATGGGTTGTTGATTTTGATGGCTGTGGCGTATTACCAAAAGCGGTTAAGAAGGCTTTGGGGGAAATGGGTATTCAAGCAGATTAAACCAATTAATTTATCAAACATACGGGCGAATCAGATAGATTCGCCCATTTTTGTTTTTTATGATATTCTTACATATTTTGATAGGATTGAGTTGATGTCATACCCATCCAACTTGTTAATATAACCACCCCAATCGCCACACTGTTCAAGACCGTTCCAAGGATGAACGTGGTGCATAATGCAGCCCTTCATTATTTCCAATAACTCAACCAATTTGTCACCCATTGGGACTTGGTGTAGGCTGTTCATTATTTCATCCATTTTTTCATCCTTAATCATTGAGTCCTTGTCATGGATATTATCCGATATTGAATCGTCCTTGTTGCTCATTATGTTAATTCTGTCAGCAACCATATTTATGATGCTGTTGGCTTCATTGTTCGCCTTCTTGGCCAACTTGTTCTTGTATTTCAACTGAATGTATGCCGGGTCAAGATTATTGAAGATAATATTGCCAATCATATTCGGCTTGTCCGTTCCATCCGCTTCCTTGCGTATTCCGGCGCGTAGTTGTATCTCACTCTCCTTTACCTCAATTCCGTTTCTCTTTGTGTTATATCGCATCAATATATCCTCGGAACCCCTTCCTATGATTGCAACATCCGTTTGTTTCGGAAATGCGCCAATTGTAGCATCTTCCTTTGAAATACTCTCCAACGGATTGTTGTGGTACGGCTCCTTTAACAAGGATGTTGCATCCTTCGGGTTACCGCATTTCGTGTTGAACTGAGGCTGTGAGATTATCGGCCCTATATAATATCTCTGACCGTTTGATTCAGCATCATATAAGACCAATACCGTTTCATCCACCTTTGGTATGCTCTGTATTATTTTCGGCAACAACGGAAAAGACCAAGGTATGTCCTTTGGATTATTTGAGTTGTCTTTCCCAAATATTTTTGCCCTTACCCTCATACCGTCGAATGGTCTATCCAACTTGTGTTCGTCATCATCAATGAATTTTGAATTGACGTTTTCAATATCCACAACGACACCTATTTCAAACCTAAAATCACTCATTGCTTAAAATTCCTCTGTTATCTAATTCTTTTTTTGCCTTATTGTAGAGATAATCCAAGTCTTCTAACTCGCTTATCAAATCTAGTATCTTTGTCTTTCTGACATCATATTCATTATTATAACCCATAATCTTGATGTTGATTTCCGAATTTGTCATTCTAGAGAAATCTGTATTTCTATCAAATGCCATAACTTTTTGATTTTCTTTTTTACATTTTTTAAACGATACATCCTTGACCGGTTCCACACGAAGTGGTTGTACCGATAACTGTTATTGGTCCTCCGGCATTTGCACCGAACGCCGTAACGGTAAGGGAACCCGGCTGCATGCCTAGTTGTACCGCCGCATCCTTTCTTAATGCCCTAAACACCTCATCTACGATGGAATACACAAACGCAACTGTAAGATTATCACTTCCGTCCGGCATTGAATTGGTGGGTATGCCGTATCCGTTTAAATCCTTTACAATGTTTGCGGTTGATTGTGTCACCGAAAGCCCCGGACGGCGAATCATTGAACACACTAGCAAAGTTCTAGGCAACTGCTTAAACGGTGGCCTTATCTTTTTAAAGAAGTTAACTATGGTATTACAGATTGTCCTTACACTCATTTTATTCAGCACTTATTTGTTGACGGAGTTTCCCCATCGTTATTATTTTCATTTCCGACATCAATGTCGGCATAGTCCACGTTATCCAACTGAGTGTCAATTAACGTACTCCTAAACATTGATAGACCGCGTGGATAGTTTCTTATCAAATCCAAGATAATGTCAGAATAGGTTTCAAGTTGTTCCCTTAGTATTATCGACTCGATTGTTTCCACGATTGGTTCCAAACCCTTCAATACTAGTTTCTGTAGTTCTTGGAGAACCAAGTCCCTAACCTCTTTAACGATACCTTTGATTATGTCAGAGAATTGACGAATAAGTTCATGGAACGATTTCTTGCCCAACTCCTTCAGTGACTGTGAGTTCGTAAAGTTGCTGAGTGAATTTCCCATCATCTGCTTATTTACCTCTAGAAGCATAAGCACTTTAGGGGTCATGATTGCATTCACTATTGCGGTTGTAAGATTTTCAATTAAATCCAATAGGAAATTATATTGAATGTCAACCTTGTTTCTTTCATCAACACCTTCCGTTATAATCACAGATGCTTGTCTGATGGCCCTCCTTAGAATTGTCTGTTGTTCATGCAATTTAGCATCGGGTTCATATTCGGACAATATCTCATCGACTGAATCAAATAAACCGCCTTCTTCACCGTCGGCACATATCTTGTTTTTCTTTGCCCTTTCCTCTTCTGCCTTTTTCAAGAGAGGGGCATATTTGGAACTGTCAAATGAATAATAACAGTCATTTAATTCAGAATCGTCACTTTCAATGATTGACTTGATTATCGTCTTGATTTCATCTGTTTCTTCACGGTGCTTGAAGGTCACGCTTATGTTGGTATTAAATATTGTGCTGAACAGTTCATACAATAATGACCTTGCATCAAATAACTTCACACTAGTAAGGTAATCATAATTGAATTCAAACAAGGTCAAACCCGGATAACACTCAATTAAATTTTTTATGACCTCATTTTTATCTCCAACCGTGACGTTTCCGTTTCTTGGGTTTATTATGACATTGCCATCTAAATAAGATAAATCAGCACTATCAGTATTATTGTTCAAGGTATATTTACCGTTAGGGTCATATTCACCCTTGTCATTGAAGAGCATTTTCTTGAATCTCCAAGGTGGTTCTCCACTCGATATATTTGGGATGTGAACCAACGGTCTTGGCAATATTGTAAAACGGAACCTATTGTTTACCAACCCGTTAAAGTCCGCGTCATTGGACATTTGGTCAATATACTGTAGATTGAATATAGGTTTTTCTTTTGAATAATCCCTAGGCACGGAATATTCATTGGGATTTTTGTTTATTCTTCTTATTGGTTCACTCAATTGGTTTCTTATTCTTTCAAAATAATTTCTCTTATACCAATTCACTGAGTGCCAATCATCTGATACCGGCACCAATCTGTCACTGATGATTTTCATTTCATTATTGACCTTATGGTCCAAACACATTGAAACCACATATCCGCCATTATATACAAAAGTGTTGCCGGGCAATATTTTGGACTCTTCGTCGTTGTTTGAGTTGTATATCACCTCTAGGCTAGATAATAACGTACTGTCATGAGGGTTCAATGATGATGCACCCAACATTCCCTTCAAGTCATCCATATCGTTTATCTTGGATGAATTCGGAAACTTTCCCTTGTGTATTACAAACCACAAGAATGCATCCATGTCATCAGCCCTAGCGAATGCATATGAGTTAAATACGTTTTCAGTGCCGAAATATAGTCTCTTACCATACACATCCAACGGGTTCACTGAAAGTTTGTCTATGAAGTCAATTGATTCAATGTCAATGTCAATACCATAAGTCTGCCTAGTGTCAGAATCATCGAACTTAACATGCCTTTTTCTGTATTGTTCCGGTATTCTAGGGTCGATTGAACAAGAAATCATGTTCTTGAGACTAGTGAGAATCAAAGCCTTGACACTCATTTCGGCGATTTGGACATATCCGGTAAGCATAGCAACAATGTAATTCTCAATATCCTCGGTACTGAATCTTAAATGACTCAGAAGGTCTATCAGAAACCTTACCGGGTTAATTGAAAAATTCATTGAAATGTTCGATGAGACATTTGAAGCGTCCAACACACCGACAACTTTACTTATGAGTGCTTCAGCCGTATCAATATACGCCAACGCCTCTTCTTGTGACTTCCTAACACTAGCCATTATTTACGAATTTCAATCTTCTTAGTTTTTTCTTGTAATGAATCATCCACCATTTTCTTAATGTCATCGAAGTCAAAGGTCATTTCCTTTGATGATGCATTACTTAGGGCACCTACGACATCACCGTTGCTCTTATATATTTCGGTAAGAATCTTTGCAATGTCTATTTTCTTTGCGATGGCCTTATCCTTGATTCCCAAATAGTCATTGATTGCCTTTGCATATTTTCCACGTGCTTCCATCGGCTCATCTTGTAACTGCGTTGCCACTGAAAGTTTATTGATTTCATTCTGCGCTTGCTTGATTTGCTCATCAGCGAGAGTATAAACCCCTTGTAACAAGTCTCTTATGTTCTGCGGGTTATTTAATTCTATCTTAAAATTATTCACTGTAGCCATTTAATAAAAATTTTTTTCACCTATAAATATTTAAGGGTACGTTTTTAAAAACGTACCCAAAAAATTACTCATTTACCAATTTATCCTTGACTTCGTAGTATTTCTTTTTGAAAACTTTCATTGCATCCCTTATCTCCTTCGTACTTAGCATTGTTGTTTCCTTAAGGAATAAGAGGATTGAACTCTTGTTAAACTTGTTACTACCCATTTGGGCAAATAGTTCGTCCCAATTCTCCATCAGATTAATCAAGGCACTACCGACCTTAACTTCATTGTCTGTCAGTTTGAACTTGTCCCTTTCAGATATTATCTTTTCAATATTCTTGACTGTTGCGCCGGTCAGTTCACTCAAGAAATTATTCCTAGGGTCATTGTCATCATATGAGTAGTTTATATTGTCGGATATATCATTTTGAACCGTATCAAACGGGTTATCATATGAAACATTCCTCTTTTGTGTCTTTGAATGTTGGTTAATCCGGTAGATTAAGTAATTCTTACATATTGTTCCACAATATGAGAATGCCTTATAGTTCGTACTTGGGTCAAAACAAGAGAGTTTCGTCATTAGGAATGATATGGTGTCATTAAACGTTTCTTGGAACTCCTCATCCGGTACATATAGATTATATCTTCTGATTATGGAGTCAATCATCTTCGTGAAGGGTTGCTTCAATACCGTGTCAAAAATTCTATTCTTTTCTTCTTCATCGTCCGTAGAAATATAATCCACAACACCTTGCTCTTGCGATACTGAGAAATAATAGTTCTTTTTGTTAGGATTTGGTTTCCTACCCCTCTTTTTCTTTGGTTTTTCTTCTACTGTATTAGTATCAGTTGGTTGAGTATCTTGTGACATCTATACATTTATTTTAATAAAAATTATTCCTCATCTTTCTCGTCCTTCTTAAATATAAACTTTGACGGTTCCCTCTCTATGCTTGGGTGGAACAGACTTTCTCTCTTAGCCAATTCAAATAGCCATTGGGTTTCGTCGCTCCCGACCGTTTCCTTATAAATCTCAACAAGAGAACCCTTTCGCCCTAACCTATGATTGTACCCAACCTTTGGGATTACGTAAACCTTTTTGCCCTTATTAGTTAGTCTTAGCATCCATTCGTACCAAAATGTTATTTTAATTTGCGGCTTAAGTCCGCCAACCTCATTCCAATCATCCTTATTGAAAATACTTCCGGTGAGATAAAAGTCAAAATAATTCTGAAGACAATCATTGTCAATATAGCCTATTTCATTCGAAAAGGCACTAGCCCATGCTTCAGAATTTCCGAAACCTATATATCTATCGTTGTTAAAGTCGGTAATGTCTTCAAGCGGCATAAACACGCTCACTTCCGGTGTAAACTCAGAATATTTTTCAAAATTGTCAAACCACTTTGCGGCATACGTATCATCAAACTCAAGAATTGAAAACCACTTATCTTCAATTGACTCCACGGCAGAGTTCACCAATTCACAAAAACTACTCCCATCACTCTTCGAAATAACTTCCAACCTATCACTGATGCCATTTAGTTCCTTCTTGCTAGTACCACTAGGAATTGATAACACAACATTAATGTCATTCGGAACTGAATTGACGGCATTATTCAATAATTTAATATTTTCTTCACCAAATTCATGCATTGGTATTATAACTGTCAAATTTTTCATATATATCCAACAAATTTACTTATTTTCGTTTTCCGAATTATTTTTAGCCTTGACTTGGGTTATTAACTCCTTCATTTCGTTGGCCCTTCTTTCTAACGTGTCACTCACATACGTTATAAACTCTCCCTTTGTCTTCTCATAGTCAAACTTGGAACAAACCTTCTTGCCCTCATCCTCCAATACGGTAGGGATGTTGTCAGTAATCCAAGAACGAACGACACTTGCCAATTGCTTATGGAGTGTATCGAAGTCATTAAACCATATGCAAGCATTCGTGAGATTTCCGTTCTCATCCGTTGCCCAATCCAATTCAGTGTCAGTTACCTTGCACATTGTAATTGAACCGCTCTTGATGGCCTCTAACGCGCTATAAGACACGCTAGCGTCACTATCTACCACAATGGTAATTGCAGCCTCTCTGAGCGCGTTTGAGAACTGTTCCTTGGACAGATTCCTAAGTTCCTTGAACGAAACCCACTTGAACATCGGATATTTCCAATAGAACGGCTTGACGATTCTCTTAATGTCGGATTGGTCCTTGGCAATGATGTTGACAATCATTTTCCTTGGCTCGTTAGTCTTACCGAATATCTTGGAAATAAACGGAGAAACCTTTGTAACTTTAACATACGGAAACACGTTGTTAAGTTCCCTCTTTTGATATTCAGAATTGGTGATTGCCTCCATTATCCCGAAATCGCCCCACTGTGCAACATATGGCATTTGTTCAACCAAATAGTCATAGTTCTGCAAAATCGCAATTCTCTTACAAGGAAGATTCTTGGTCTGATTCATGACTTGTGAGAAAATCTCCGGAATAAATAAAATATCAGAAGGTGAGGTTCCTATTTCATCCTTGTTAACGTTATAATGCGGAAGGTTGCTGTATCTTTCGTCCAACCACGAACCGACTCCGACAAAATCATCCTCAGTGTGCAGCATACCGACATTATATCCCTCCTCCTTTAAAATTAACGCCAAGTTGTAAATGTATTCGAGAGACCCGGACGGCGTTCCCTTGGTATCTAACACGAAGAATAGTATTCTATTCTCTTTCTTGTTTATCTTTGAGATTTCATTTTCAATGTTCTCAATAATCTTCAAATCCTTTTCATTCATATTCTAAAAAAAATTAAACTATTCATTCTTTACGCCCTTAATGAAGCCATATGCTTGCATTGTGTTGTAGGTAAGATTTTGTCCCATGGTCATTACGTTGGCATCCTCAACATCATTGAGAATTTCAATGAACATTTTCACCATATCATATCTGATGGTACTTTGGTTGGAATAGTCATTTACCTTAACTTCCTTTACTTCCTTCATTTCCGGCACCATCTGACCACTCTCAGAGTCATATATGTAATTCTCGGTGATTTCAACATCACTAGTTCTTTCGTTTGGATTACCAAATATAAAATTGGTAATCTTGTTCATATCGAAAATAAACGGTGTATCATTCATGGCTAATCACTTCAAAGAAATTATCATCATTTATTATATCAGTTAACTTATCATAGTTCAAGAATGCCTTGTCCTTGACATCCGCGTTAAATGGTCTGTTAATTAGAATCACCTTCTTACCATTTGGGACCTCGTGTTCAAAAATCTCATTGTTTGCCGTAATAATAACGTCACATTCATCCCAAAGTTCTTCCACGTTTTGCGGAAACACCACCTTTCTGACCCTCGTACCTATCTTGCTTAGGAAGAAGTATGTGGACTGAATTGTCAACGCCTCTTCATGTAGGCTGTAAAACATGATTCTGATATCCTTGTCTTCAATATTTGAAATATCTGTCAACCAATTGGTTATATCAATCGATAATCCCCTTTCCATTGTCTGCGCACACCCAAATATCTCATATGGATAAGATTCATAGATAAATGTGCTCATTTCATGTTTGCTATTAAACTTTGCGAAATGTTTTAACACGTCATCGTCAGTATCAACCTCATCCAAGTCAACATCTTGCGCATATTCCTTTATGTAATACTTCGCAATCTGTTTGTTAATATTCCTAACGACGTGATTTAATTCTATTCCGATTGTAATCATAAAAGTTTCTTGTTTTATTTTAGATAACGGCATGACACTTGGTTTATCTTATACTCTTAAGAAACGCAACCACCTTGTCTGCCTTATCTTTATTAATCATCTTATTTTTAAATGTAAATGTTATGTCAAAGTCCTCAAAAATTGCTGTATATTCATCTTTTTTCTGTGGGACTCTGAACAAATACCTATCGAGTATGTATCCGTATTTCACCAAATCCTCCATATCTAATCTCGTTTTTCTTCTTGATTTTCAGCCATTTTTGCTTTGTTCATACAATTTTGGCAAATGACCGCTTGACCGCTAGCCTCTTGTATGTCACCGTCATACACTGACATTTCCTTTCCACAAACAGAACAGTATCTCTTTCGCTTTACATCATTGATTCCGATGGTGTTGTTCTTCTTTTCTTTTTTGGCATACTTCTCAGCCATTGTCCTTGAATAGTATTTGGCCTCCAAGTCAAGCGGCACTCTCATATATTCATCCCAAGATAGTGTCATGAGAACTTCGTGTTCGGTTTCCCTCATTTTCTTGAACTTACTACCGTTCATGAAACTGTATGTAACCAAGTCATCCTCATTGTTTGCCTTATATGTCACAAATGAAAAATCATTGATTGAAGATGAAATTTCATTACGCTTGACCTCATGCTCGTCATTTTGGTTCTTTAACAGTTTCATCAGTTCGTTTATGAATGGCTTGGATGCCTTGTCATACGGGTTCGCCTCTTTGCTGAAGTGCAAGGTTGTTTCAACGATGCCGTCATCCTCGTCAATCTTGACATCAACCCTAGTGGCATACTTTTCAATGTTGAATCTTACGAATGAGTTGTAGTTCATTTCAAACCGGTATTTGTCAATACCATAACTCCCTACTTGCTTCAATGTACTTAGCACTGACTGACATATATTTTCATTGTCTTGTGAGAATTTGTATTTCTTTCTGACACCCTTTGGATTCTTCTCGTTCTTGACACTTAGCCCGTTTCCAAGGTATTGGTAATCCTCAGACTTGTTGGCAACGGCGTATGTCCTATATCTTAATTCTTCAACCTCTTGTGTGACTTCACCCTTCAGCAAGTGCTTTGCAACTCTTTCATCGGACACCTCTTGGTTGAGTTCAATGCCGTTGTCATCGTTTGTTATACCCCCGGTAAGTTCTGCGTTTGCACCCTTTAGACCAAAAGGCAACCCATAGAATATATTGAGGAAAAATCTTTTTATTTTATTCATATTTGCTCATTTCATCCGTTATTTTATTAATTAAGACGCTTTGCAGTTTAATCTTATATGACACGAATTTCTGCCGGTTCTTAATCATGCCATCAATTTCCTCCGGTACCTTTTCAAAGTTCTTGTCACCGGTTGCCAAGGAATAGTTATCGGTCATCTTCACATATTCTGCACATATTTCTGAGACCATTCCATAAAGGCTGTGCAGTTCCTCCAAGGGTAAATCATTTAAGTTTTTTTTCATATTATCCATTCTTCAATTTGAACTTTTGTTTTTTAGTGGCTTCCATTCTTTAAAACATCTATTGGGAAATACTTTTTAAACTTTTCATTTATTATGTCTCTGTTTTTATACCAAGAATCCTTTAACTTTCCGATTGAGTTGTGCGCCAACCTTATATTGGTGGTCACACCGATTTTACATTTCTTTGCTAGTAAATTAGCGAGACTGAAATATATGTCGTAGAAATCGAATCCATCCAATTCTCTGCTAAAGTTTTCTGCGATTCTTTGCTTGTGCAGTGCAATGAATAAGCCATCCACTACGGCAACATCTTGCAAGTCCTTGTCCAATAGTGGTGAAAATGTCGTAAGCCAAGACTTTCCTTCGTTTCTGTGCAACACTTGACCGAATTTCTTTTCATAGTTCCACCAAGCAGCATTCTCGTCAAACTGCGCAGAACCGGCAACACCTATGATGCCATACTCTTCATGTTCATTGAAAAGCCTTAGAATTTCTGTTCCCCACCCGTTCCTTAGGAACTCAATGTCATCGTGAATCAATACGATAATATTTGTATCAATGTCCTCATTGTCAACAAGGTCTGCATATATCTTTGACAATGATATTCCGTTCGGATTATAGACTGATATGACGTGTATGTCACAACCGCAAGTTGATTTAATATGCTTTATGAAACTTTCATTTAATTCTGTTTCCTTTCTAGAAACAAACGCAACAGTAATCTTATTTTCCATTTCTATATCTTTTTATAAAAAATAAAAAAATGAAACATAAAATAAATAGATAGTTTAACTTTAAATTAAAAAAACCTCAAGAAATTTCTTGAGGTTTTAAGTTTTGTTTCTTACTTGTTTACCGCGTTTACGGCATTCTGTGAATTTATTATGACATTTGCTTGCTCCTTAAATTGATTTAAAGTTGCGCTGTTTGTATATGACATTGCAGAGCGCAGATAGTCAGTAAAGTTTTCAACCCATGTCTTCATTGAATACTCAACATCCAATGTTTTTTTCAGACCTTCACTTGTCTTTGTCTTTGAACCGTTCAATGCAATCTGTCCTTCCCTTGATGCCATACCGTAGAATACCGCCTTTACACTGCCTAGGAACACTCTGTTTCCGTTCAATTTGCCTTCCCAGGTCCCATTCTCAGTCTGTCTTATATCGGTGAAATCACTGAATTTCGTGGCCATTGGCATACTACTTGGAACCCTAATGTTGTGGTCGACCCCGTTCCATGTCTTAGGCGCTGCCGACTCTATCATTTTCGCAAAGACACTGCCGACCATTACGTAGTCTGCACCCAATGCCAACGCCTTTATAATGTCGGAATAGTTCCTAATTCCTCCGTCAGCAATAATCTTTGGCAGGGTATTCTCGTCACACTCCCATTTTTGTGCAATACTCTTTTTGAACTCATATATGCTGTCTATCAACGAAGCCATTGGCATATGTATTCCGGTATTTGAAGTGCTGAGGCATCCACAACCGCCACCTATACCGCAACGGACATATTGGAATCCGCTTTTTGCATATTCTGCGTATGTTTCCGGGTTGGCGATATTGCCGCCCATGAGTATTAGGTCATCGCCATACATCGCCTTTGCTTCCTTGGCTAAATCAAACAAGCACCCCATATGGCCGTTTGCAACATCAATCAGAACCTTCATCTTGTCTGTTGGACGGATTAGGTTCTTCTTGTCACAGAACACATTTTGGAACTCAGAAAGGGAATACGCCGACCAACCACCTAGTGTTGAATTGTGTATCCTGCTTCCGAGTTCAACTGTTCTTGGAAGTATTGAATTAATCTTTTCATCCTCAAAGAGCAAAAAGTTTCTTTCATCCACGACTGTGTTCATCGGAGCGGTAAACAACGGCAGCATATTATCCTCATTGAACGGATTACACTCGTTCCTATGGCATATTGTGCTAGAAACTGCCGGAAGTATCGTCACATCGTTGTATGTATAGAATATCTTATCCTTGATTAAACCCATAATTATTTATTTTTGTTGATTGTCAAATAAGTTAGTTCACTCGCTTGTCTCACGATTGAAGCCATTACGCTAGAATGCCATCTAGACTGCTCGTCCGTTAGGTCGCGGTCGTTGATTGTCATTGCCTCTGCTTCACTTTCAGTGAATTTTATTCCACAATTTTCACAAATTATGAGTGAATGGAGTCCGGTTCGTATTGAGGGCAATGAATTGTCATACTTGTATGACAACATTCTCTTTTCAATCTCCCATTGGTTATCGTTTGGAATGAGTCTTACTGCTTTTGCTATCTGATGCAATAAGCAAACCTTAACTAGTGTGTTTTTGTCAACTTTAACTTCCTCCGGAAGTAATTCATTGACTTTAACGGCATAGGGTGTTAAGGTTTTTAGGATAATTTCCAATAATGAACCTTCATAGGCGTTTCCAAACTCGTTTGAAACAGTAAAACTGCCATTTTTTAATTGTGTTGAAAACTTTTCCTTTAATTCATCAACATCTACACCCAATTGTGATAATTTTTGAAAAAATAAATTTAAATTTTTTTCTTTAACTTCTTCTGTAATCATAATTTTTTCTCTTTTTTGCAAAGATATATAAAAAATGTTAAAAAAACAAAAAAAATCTATAAAAAAACATAATTTTATAGATATATTATTTTGAAAAATATAATATATCTATAAATATATTATAAATAAATAGATATTTTAAATAAAATATAGATATTTTATTTAAAATATTTATATTTTATTTAAAATATATTTTATATTTTAAATTTATAATTGCAGAAAAATGCAATCATAAATTTAAGTTTTTTTGTGATTTTTTGACAATAAGTAGATATTTATTGTAAATAAATATTAAGAAAATTATGGGTAACAGAAATAGAATTTTACAGCCTTACGGTTATATAGAAGAAAACAAGTTTTCTAGTGAACCGTCTATGATTTGTGAAGCCATTAGTGGAATAAGTGGCGGAGGTGGTGGAAGTGAAGAGAAAATAGAAGATATTCTCAATAAAGCATTCTACTACGTAAGCAAGGGTGATAATAAATATAAGTTCTTCAATTCACACATGGGAGAGGTTGCTTCTGTTGACTATCCTTATGCAATAGAATCGATAACCTATGACGATGAGACCAAGGAGGTTATAATCACCTTCGAGGGTGGGGAAGAACCTATCAGAGTATCGTTGGAGGACTTGGTTTCAGACTTGTCCGACATGGTAAATGAGGAAGCATCTGAGAGAGTTGAGGCAGATGGTGAGATTTGGGATGAAATAAGTGGAATCAACGAAAGCATATCCTCGTTGACTGAAGATGTGTCCGGGTTAACCCAAGACATTGAAACAGAGAAGAATGAAAGGGAGGAAGCAGACCAAGACATTATCGATTTAATCGATGAAGAGGCTGTTCAACGTGAGCAGAGCGACGATGAATTGGACGCAAAGATTTCTCAAGAAAAGGACGAAAGAGTTGAAGAGGAAGGTAGGATATGGGAAGCCATCAGTAGCATTACGCCTAGCGGTGAAACAATACTTGAACTCCTCAACCAAGAGATTGAAAACAGAGAACAAGGTGATAATGACCTCCGTGATGCACTCAATGAGGAAATTCAAAACAGAACAAGCGCAGACACGGAAGAAAAGAACGCAAGGGAGGAAGCCGACAACGCACTCTCTGACGCACTTGCAGAGGAAAAGGCTCAACGCGAAAGCGGAGATACTGCATTGAACGGAAGACTTGATGAAGAGATTCAAGCCCGTGAAGATGGTGACAACGCATTGGGTCAGAGAATTGACTCGGAAGCCTCAGAGAGACAAGACGCTGACTCTCAACTTGAAGACAAAATCAATGAGGAGAAGGGCGAAAGAGAGGAAAGTATAAGTGCCTTGGAGAATGAACTCAACGACGCAATACTTGCAGAGAAGAACGAAAGAATCAGTGCCGACAGTGAAATCAATTCCGCATTAGAGGAGGAAAAGATTGAAAGAAGCAGAGAGGACGGCAGGATTGAAGGTCTTATAAGCGGTGAAGAAAGAGAGAGGGAAAATGCAGACGAGGCATTGAGGCAAGAAATAGAGAGGGAGGCAATGTATCGCTCTTCCGCAGATACTGTCATTTCTGCTTCAGTCAACACTGAAAGGGCAGAGAGAATGGCAAAGGATTCTGAAATTCTGTCGGCATTGACGAATGAATCGCAAGCAAGGGCGGAAAAAGACCTTGAACTCGACACCAAGATTAACAATAACAAGGTTGCAATCCATAAGGTTACAACGTCATTGCCTACAAATGTCAAGGAGGCATTTGAACTTAAGAACACCCTTGGTGAAGTTCTTGGTGACAGAATAAACATTTATAAGGATTCTTCACTCAAGAACGTTGAATTGGTTTATTCACATGACGGTGTTACCGGTCAGTTCTTGAAGTTTACGTACACTTTGGAGGACGGTACGGAAAAGGTAGAATATGTGAATATGTCCGAATTCTTGGTTCAAGCAGAATTCAAGGATGGCCTCGTTGTCAATAACGCGGGTGAGGTTAGAGTGAAGGTTTCACCTTCTTCTGAATCATACTTGACGGTATCCACCAATGGAATAAGCGTCAATGGCATTGATTTGATAAACGAAAACTTGGATGCTGAGGCTAGAAGCCGCGAGAACGGTGACACGAACCTAAATTCTCTTATCGTATCTGAAAGGGCCGCTAGAATCAGTGGTGATACTGAAAATACTAGGAATTTAAATGCTGAGATAGAGACTAGGGAATCCGCCGATTCTGATTTGGCCACAAGGATAAACAATGAGAGGGACGCTAGGCAAATGAGTGACAGAAACCTCCAAGACCAAATAAGTGTTGAGGCAAATGACAGAAGCGCTGCTGATACGACCCTTAATAATGAGATTAACACATTGTCATTAAGTCTTTCATCAGAGGAAAGCAGCAGGATTGCTAGCGACAACCAACTTCAAAATGAAATCAATCAACTCAAGACGGTTGATACCCAATTGAGTGGAAAGACAATTACTCTTGAAAATGCAATTTCAGCGGAATCCAACACTAGGTCTGAGGAAGATGCGGCAATAAGGCTTGTATTGAATACAAAGGCAAATTCGGCTGATGTATATTATAAGACCGACGTAGACAGTATTTTTGCAAAGAAGACAGAAATTCCAACCGATTTCTATTCAAGGTCAGAGGTTGATGCAAAGGATAGAACCATATCCAATTCCATAGAGGCAGAGACATCATCTAGGGAAATTGCCGATGCAGAGTTGGAGAGGAAAATTTCGGCAGAGAAGACACAACGTGAGTCAAGAGACGAGACACTTCAAGACAATATTGACATACTCTCCTCACAGATTGATTCCAAGGTAAGCGGTGTTTCTTCATCCAATGCTTCCATAACAGTTGACAATACTCATCCTAGGTCACCTATGATAAAGGCCAATATCAGTTCAGAGAACGGACAGATAATCAAGTTGAACGGTGACGGCTTATATGCCAAGGCAGAGTTGACATACAACGAGGAGAACAATGTGTTGAACTTTACCAATACAAACGGAACCTCTACTATAGAACTCAAGACCAAGTCTCAGATTGACAATATATACTATGACAAGCCAAACGAGGAGATTGTAATCGAATATACCGTCAATGGAAGCCGGAAGGAAGACGTGAGAGTTCCGGTTGGTGACTTGATAGAGGAATGGAGGACAGAGGACGGAAACGTCGGTGCAATACAACTCATCAAGGAAAGGAATGTGTCTAGTGAGGATGTCCTCAAGGCTAGGCTTGTGTTGAACACCGTACACGATGACAATATCGCCGTCATAGACGATAATGCGCTGTATGTGTCAAAGAATGCGTTACTTAGTGAATTACACGCAGAGATAGCAGCGTTAGAGGCTAGGATTGCAGCACTTGAGTCATCAAACGGCACAAACTCGCACGGTCTAAACACCGACAGCACAATTCAAGACTTGATTGATTATGTCGATAATCAGCCCTAAAAAATAAATAAGCCTCAGAAATGAGGCTTATTTTGGTTTTAAGCGATATTTATATGTAAAAAATAGGTAACATGATTTTTAAGACATATATAAGCAAGTTTAATACGATTGTTTCAAATTCAAAGATAAACACCGGCCTAAATCCGGTCGCTGAGATAATTCGAGGTCGTGATTTCATCATATCTAGGTCTTTAATCTATTTCGACCATAACAAGGTAAAGGAAATGATAGACAACGGAATCATGCCGAACATGAACAAGATGACACACACCTTGAACATTACAAATGGCGGCTCAACAGACAATACAAGCCTGCATGACTGCGGCACGAGCCTATTCAACGACAACAAGAAAATTAGGGCCGCATCGTTTGACTTGATTTTCTTCCTCATACCCAAGCCATGGGATAGGGGAAAGGGTTTCGACTATACGAAAACCTACTTAAACGTGGGATATTATTCTCCGACTCCGATTGACCCGACTAGGCTAATATCTGAGCAAGGGAGCAATTGGTTTAACCGTGAGAACGGCCTTCCTTGGGACGAGGAGGGAGTATATTCCAATGATACATTGTCGAAGGAATATGACAAATGGGCTTGCGGAGAGGAGTCGATAGTCATAGGTAGGCAACATTTTGACTATGGCAATGAAAATATTTCATTGGACATCACAAGCACGTTCAACAAGTTCATTACCGGCGAACTTGAAAACAACGGAATAGGCATAGCGTTCTCTCCGTTGTTGGAATCAACCGACGATGAATACGAACAATACGTATCACTGTTGACGGACAAGACAAATACGTTCTTTGAACCGTTCGTTGAAACAAGATACGATGATGTCATATCGGATGACCGCAGCAATTTCGTGTTGAACAAAAGGAACAAACTCTATTTGTATTGTACAATAGGGGACCATTTGGATGACTTGGATAATCTACCAAAGGTAACCATAACGGACTCCAATGACGAAATAGTTAAGGGTTCGGACGGTGAAGAACTCAAGGACATCGAGGCAAAAAGGTTCTCAAGGGGCGTATATTACATAGACTTGCTTTTACAGAAAAAGGATTTTGAACCAAACACAATGCTCTATGACACGTGGGACGGACTCTCGTACCAAGGCGTTGAACTTGAGCCGTCGGAATTGGATTTTGTATTAAAGGACACACCGAATTTCTTTAATATCGGCAACTCATTGGAGACATCCGACGTTACGTTCACCCCGTCAATAGGCGGAATAAAGGAAAACGAAGAAATTCTTAGGGGTGATGTCAGAAAACTTTCGATATTAACCGTTGAGACCTACTCAACGAACACGATAAGATTAATTGACGAGATTTATATCAGATTGTATGTAAAGGATGGAATAAGCGAGATTGACGTAATTTCTTGGGATAAGGTAAACAAGACGTTTTATGATAATTTTTATTTGTTGGACACAAGCATTCTAATACCTCAGAAGTATTATGTTGACATTAAGGTCAAGTATGGAATGAACTCTATGACATACAGCAACATTTTAAGTTTTAAGATAGCAAATGACGTTAAGGATAAGTATCATTGAATTTAAATCACAGAAAATGAGAACGGCAACACAATTAAGTGCTGCCGTTTTTTATTGTTATTGTTCAACCTTGGTCCAACCATACTTACCTAAGTAATAATCACCACTTCCCATCCAAACGTCATAGCCGCTGCTACCTTGTGGAACATAGAGAGTACCATCGGACCCGACATTGCCGAAAGTAGTATTTGCTATTGTTGGTGCTGTTGCTGCAAGTGAAGTTATTGCTGATAAACTAGAACAACCATTGAAGGCATTTTGACCAATGTTTGTAACACCACTTGGAATGTTTATACTTGATAAACTACGACAACCACTGAAAGTATAATTACCAATGATTGTAACGCTGTCCGGAATTGTTATACTTGATAAACTAGAACAATAAGCGAAAACATTATTATCAATGTTTGTAACACCACTTGGTATTGTTATGCTTGATAAATTAGAACAACTAGCGAAAACATTATTACCAATGCTTGTAACACTGTCCGGAATTGTTATACTTGATAAACCAGTACATTGAAGGAAAGCACTATTACCAATGTTTGTAATACCATTTGGTATTGTTATGCTTGATAAACTAGAACAATAACCGAAAGCCACCGCACCAATACTTGTGCAAAGTGTACCAACTTCAACACTGACACAAGTTGCGCTGTAACCGCTTATCATTGCTCTTGTAAGTTCTCCACTACCCTCGATATCAACAACCTCACCGTTTCGCAAAGTTAATTTACAGAAGAAGGGGGGGGGGGGTAGGATTGTAATGCACATCATCCTCAGCAACACAAAGTGATACATTTGGTTTTGGGTAGTCCGTGGCAACGTATGCTGTATAATCAGCATGTGTTGCAAATTCTTTAACGTACTTCATAATTTTTAAATAAAAGTTTTTTTTTAATTAAGTTATTATTTCTTTATATAAATATTGAAAAATTTTTAAAAATCTTTATTTTTTAAATGCAAAATTCCATAAATACTGTAATGCGAAACAAAGGTGTACGTTTAAATGAAGAAGAAGCCTTAAGAAACATTAAAGACAAATGTAATGAGAGGGGTGTTGAGTTCATTGGTTTTGACAATGAAACAAATTCCTATATAAATAATAAGACATATTTGATTTTAAGATGTAATAAATGTAATAAGATTTGGAAAACAACGACATATGATAAATTTGTAAGGTATAATAGGTCTTGTCCTAATTGTTCTAGAACAAAAAAAGTGACACTTGATGAATTAATTTCAAACACACTTGAATTATGTGAAGAAAAAGAATTTACATTCTTGGGTATAAGTGGTCCCTTTAAAGGCGTGAGAACTAAATTGAAATTAAAATGCAATAGATGTGGTTATGAATGGCATACGACAACATACGTAAATCTAATAAAAAAGGACAGAAAAAGTCATTCGTGCAATAAAAGAAACCCATTGTATTCAACTGTAGGATTAAGAAGTGATAAAGCAACCAAAAGAGTTTTGGACTCATTAAAAGAAACTTCCCTTGAATTTGTATCCTTTAAAGATGGTGAATATATTGGATTCAATAAAACTAAAGTAATTCTAAAATGTAAAAAATGTAATAAGTTGAATGAATATTCTTTTTCTTATATCTGTAGTCATAATATTTCTTGTAAATATTGCGAATATAATGGGAAGATTTCAAATGAGGCCGCAATTAAGATAATTGAAGACAAGTGCAAGGATTTAAATTATACTTTTTTAGGGTTTAAGACAATTGACGGAAGATATGATGGAAAGGATACTTATTTAATTTTAAAATGTAATAAATGTGGTAGAATTACTGATAGTACGAAGTTTTATGTATTTGTCAATAGGGGGATAAAGTGCTTAAACTGTTCTAGGACTTGGAAAATGGAAGATGAAATTAAAACATTCCTTGATAAGGAAAAAATTGATTATATTTATGACTGTAGGTCTAGGGTACTTCCTTGGCTTAAAAATAGAATATCATTGTCATTGGATTTTTATCTCCCAAAATATAATACTGCCATAGAATGTCAAGGCATTCAGCACTTCGAACCTAGTTCTTTTTATGGTGGTGAAAAGGAATTTGTCAAAACTTGTGATAGGGACAAGAGAAAACTCCTCCTATGCAAGGAAAACAATGTAACATTGCTCTATTACGACAGTGAGACACAACATCAATCCTTCTTGGGGGAAGTGGTTTTCAAGGATGTAAATAATTTATTTAAAGAAATATTAAAAAATGGATAAAAAAATTAAAATGTTGGTAATACCATCAGATAATAGCGGGGTTGGGTATTATCGTTCAATTTGGCCTCATGAATATATTCAGAAACATTATGGGGATATGTTTGATATAGATATTGTCAAGAGCATGCCAAGTGGTGACTTGGAGGCTTTCTTAAAGCAATATGACTTGGTTCACTTCCACAAGCAGTTGGACAAGGACGGAAGGATTATCGACATGCTAAAGTTCTTGGGTATTCCGGTCATAATCGACATTGATGACCACTTCAAGTTGGGAGAAGACCATCCGATGTCCATTACGGCAAAAAAGGAAAAGTGGCACGAACCTATTATCATGCACTTGCGAAAGGCTGACTATGTCACGACAACAACACCTATTTTCGCAAACGAACTCAAGAAGTACAACAAGAACGTGAAGGTATTCCCGAACGCAATCAACGATGAGGATAAGCAGTATGAGCCGATTAAGAATCCCGGGACAAACAGACTTAGGGTTGGAATCATCTGCGGCTCGTCACACTTGAAGGACTTGGAACTCTTGGGCAATGTTGCCAATCAGATTGACAAAGACAAGGTACAGTTCGTTCTCTGCGGATTTGACACTAGGGGAACTAGGACGGTATATAAGCCAAACGGAGAGATAGAGACTAGACCCATTCTCCCGGAAGAGAGTGTTTGGTGTGACTATGAGAGGATTTTCTCCAATAACTATAGAAATATCTCTGACGCACATAAGGATTTCCTTATGAAATATACACCGTATGTGGATGACCCATTCTTGGACGAGCCATACAGAAGAATGTGGACGAGGGATATTTCAAACTATGCCACGCACTATCAGAACGTTGACGTTCTCATTGCGCCGCTTAAGGAAAACGAGTTCAACAAGATGAAGTCTGAGTTGAAGGAAATTGAGTGCGGATTCACGAATACAGCCTTCATAGGTCAGAACTTCGGTGCCTACACCATCAACTTGGTTCCGATGATTGAGAAGGGAGGAAAGATTAACGAGGACGGAACGGCATTGTTGGTTGACACCTCGAAGAACCATAAGCAGTGGGCAAAGTACATTAACAAGTTGGCTGAAGACCGCGACATGCTCAAGAGGCTGCAAGACAATCTCAGAAAGTTCGTATTGGAAAACTACTCAATGGCCCATGTTTGTGAACAGAGGGTTGAATTCTATAAAAGTTTGGTTAATAAGGATTAAAAAGAAATGGAGGTAGAAAAAAGTTCTATCTCCATTTTGATTTAATTATTTCATGGGTAATTTTAAAGTTGTTCTTTCCTTTCGTTTATGTTACCTACCTTCTTCATCGTACACTCGTAGATGTTACCCTTTTGGTCAAGGAACTTGAATGATTTTCCGATAATCATGGTGTTTAGCGTGTTCTGAGACTCTTTACCCTCAGATATGATTTTCTTGTTCAATGAAGACGCATATTTTCTCACAATATCCTCAACTATTGTCCTTATCATCGGGTAGTCAACTTGTGAGCCGCTTGTTTGTACGGCATTGTTTGATACTTGCTCCATTATAGGTTCAGAACTCTTCATACTCTGTTTCTTACCACCCAAGTTGTTTGTCAAGAACGACAAGTCACCACCGCTGCCTAGAGTTGAGGCATAGAGCGAAGACTCGTCTATCTTATTCTTTGAAAACGACTCCAATATCGCAGAGGGGACCCTTGAGGCATTGTCTCCGAACTGAGTTGTGTTAAATCCGGCCGGATTACCGTTATTAGCCGGTTTAGCAATGTCTGTTATATTAACGCTTGCATTATCCATCAGTGACTCGTTTATAGTGTCTCTTTTTCCCGCCGCAATCTTATCTATCGCGCCGCTAGATTCAAGTTGTATTAGTTTCTTTGCCCTAGACATAACGTTTTGAAGTTTCTTTTGTCTATCTTCTGTTACATTTGCCATTTTACCTTACATTTTTATTCCTTATGAAATTATTTTCGTCGAAGTCGACATCATTTATGTCGAAATCATTATCCTCGTAACCATTGTCAGTAACTTGCCTCTCATCATTGTTTAATTGGTCCAAAGCCTTTTCATACTCATCCCAATAGTTATCCTCTTTTTCGGAATCCTTTTCAAGGTTCCTTGCAAACTCCTTGTATTTCTTACTATTAGGTTGAGAAGTGAACACGTTCTTCTTCCATTGTTGGTCCGCCCTAACCGGAACCGGCCCGTGAACGTTCTTTGTTGACATTTTAGGTGCCGGACCACCGACGTTCCTTACCCTTTCAAGCGGTGTTTCAAAGTCATCGAACTTGACGTTGTCGTAGAAATCTAGCATGGTCTTGTCACCGGTTCTGTTATATTCACCATAGGAAGACGGCGGAGTAGTATTGAACTTTTTATTCTTCATCGGTCTCCAAGACTTCACTCTGTCAAGGCGGAAGAATTTCCAGTTGGGAGCACCCCTCCTAGAGTTTCCGTTAAGTTGGAATGCTCTGAGAACCGGGTTGCCCTTCTTGGTCGTACCGACGGCAAAGGGCTGAATTATTCTGTTTCCCTTTGAATTTCCGCCGTTGTCTTCCTTACCGTCATCGTATTTTATATTGACGTGGTACTTGTCATGGATACCGTCTAATACACTGTCCAAGTCAACCGCTTCGGTCAGAAGTCCGTTTATTATGTTATTAAGCGTTAGGCTAATCATTTTTCAACAATGTAATGAATTAAGTTTAGTTCGTTCTTGAAGGTTACTCCCTCCTCGTTTATTTCCTTGTAGTCCGTGAAATATATTAATCGGACATTGTTTTCAGCACACAATCTTGCTTTTCTCTCGTCCCTTTCTTTCTGTCTCTCAAAGTTTTCATTGAGCACTTCCTCTCTGTTGTCACCGTTGAAACTGCAAGGTTCATAGTGTTGTTCGCCTTGGCACTCAATTGCAACGTTATATTCCGGAAGATAGAAATCCAAGTGTTGGAGTCCGAGCCAAGGTGCTCTGAATGACTGTTTGAATTCAATCTCGTTTTTGTTGAGCAAGTTTGCAATTTGTTCCTCAAGGTGGCTTTGGTTACATTTTGGACATCCGTGACCATTTAAATGGTCATTTGGTCTTATCTTAAAAATGCCATGCTTCATACACATAACATCCACTTTAGTTTTGGAATTAATATATTTTACATTATCGTATGAGTATTTGTCTTTGTGTATAGCAGAGGCTTTTTTAATAAATTTTTCAACATTATCCCATCTATCATTTTTGGAACACTCTAAACAACCGTACCCTTTTAGATGACTATTTGGTGTTTGTTCAAATTCACCATGTATCGGACAAGTAATTTTTATTTTTGTTTTACTATCTATATAATCAACATTGGAGTAGTCGTATTTGTCACCGTGGATTTCAACCGCCTTTTTAATAAAAGACTCTGTTGTTAAGTGTTCCCTTTTACCGCATTTAGGACACCCACAGCCACTCAAATGCGATGTTGGTGTTTGTTCAAATTCACCATGTATCGGGCAAATTATTTTACATAGAGTTCTGCTATTGATATAATTTGTATAAGTATATTTATCATTATGTATAATTGAGGCTTTGTTAACAAATTCGCCAAAATTACTCCTTAATTTTTCATATGAACATTCTTTACAACCAATACCATTTAATAAATGTTTTGGTGTTTGAAAAAAGTCACCATGTTTTTTACAGTGTACTTTAACTTTAGTCGTTTTATTTATATACTCTATATCAGAGAAATCAAATTCCCCATTATATATAGTATCTAACTCTTTAATAACTTCCTCTTTTGATAAATGTTTACCCATCTTTTTTCGTTTCTTTTGCTTCGTTTCTTATTTGCTTTGCGGAATTTGTGCGGAAGACCGAAACGATAAAGTCTTGTCGATGGGTAGCAACTTCCATCTATCCGCAGTTATCCGCACCAATTTTATTCTTATCCACAGTTTGCAACCGGACTGCCAATCTGCTGGCCGACGAAGTATTGTCCGTCATTGATGTTTGCGGTGGTGTCAACCAAGGTTGGACCATAAGGATTCTCCTTGTTATACATTGAGGTAGCCAAAGCCCTTTCTCTGCCGCTGATACCGTTTCGGCCCTTTATATCATAGCAACCGCCACCATTTTCTGTATCGAAGTTGCTGTAGTTAATTAAGCCGGTTGGCTTTGTACAGTCCGGAAGATAGTGTGAGTGTCCTCCGTGGTTTGTGCCCTTTCCCTTTGAGTCGCCATCGCTTATAGCGTTCTTATGGGTTGCACCATATTGGTTTTCAATGTTATAGTCACTGCGAGTTATCTCTTCATGCCTCTCATCCATTCCTCTTTTTTCAAGACATGTCTGACCATTTGTAATTGTATTTGCCATACTCTCTATAAATTTTAAACATTTTATTTTAATAATAAATAGTTATTGGACTATTTTTTCAATCTTTCTTTTGGTTTGCGTGTGGACGTTACCTTTTCAACCTTTTTTAGTGGCTTGTCATCCACGTTTGTGTTGATGGTCACATCAAATCTGACCGGACTTGCATCCTTGTATGAAGCAATCGGAAATTCACTTTGAATGAGGTATTCTGAGTCAACCAACACCTTCGTGTACTGTCCGCACTTGTCCCATCTGTTGTTTAGGAGTTGCATGTCCCGTATCTGTTTACCGAATCGCTCCAAGGGGGTCTGAAGTCCCTCTATCTGCCTCATACCTTGCCTTGTGTCGTTCTTAAGGCCGTCAATGACGGCACTTGCAGCATCCTTTGCTTTTAGGACGGTATTATTTAATGTGTTTGCCATTTCTAATCAACTGTCTTTCATTAATGTAAATTTTTCTCTTCTTCTTGTTTTTGTCTTCCGAAATTCTTGTAAGTGAGGTTGAACCTCCTTGTATGAATATTGATGAAAGGTTACCCCTTTGGTGTGTGACATCCAACGCTTTATTGACAATAACCAACACCTTTTCAGCGGGCAAGTCTTCCTTATATTCTGAAATTATTTTCTCCAAAGGTTTTAGGCCATAGTCTGAAAGGGCATCACTTCCGTCCGGCATTATTGTCCAATTATAAAATCCTATTAAATTTAGGAAAAACCATTGAGTGGTCAACCAAAATATCTTTTTCGAATCTTCGTCAAATTCTATCTTGCTGTACCTTGATTTTTGATTGAATTGTGCTATGTGCTTCCTAATATCACCATAGTTTTTGCTAAAGTTGGTGAACTCTTTCCTTTTTTGGTCATTGTTCCAAATATCATCCGCCTCTTCTTGGCTTACCCAAGGGAAATATTCTTGTCCGCTATTGTCAACCGATTCGTTTAACGACCCAAAGTCATTGTTGCAGAGTTTTATTACATCTTCTAAGAATATCTCTATGGTGACTTCATCGTTTTCGGGGTCAAAGGCAGTGTATCTTTTGCCCTTGTAATAGTTGGCTAGAAAATGCTCAAACTCTTTTGACGGAAAAAGGTCAGTATGGCCGTAGATTTCAGTGTTTGCTTTTAGAATGGCCGTGTTCTTCATTATAATTCCCATCCATTGATATACATACTTTTTAGGAAAATTGGTAAGTTTTCCGAATCTAGTGAACTCAGAGAGGGCCTTCTTGTACATGTCCGGGTTTATCAACACTCCCCAAGATTGTTTTCCGTTCTTATTTGATAAGAATGAATTGAACACGTAGTTTACATCATAGTCTTCCAAATAGTCGAAGTAAGGGTGTTCGTCACTAAACGCCTCATTGATTATCCTGCCTTCAGATGTCATGTTAAACGTTATTTTCCCGTTTGGCACGCTGATTTCCTTAGCATTTATTTCAACGTCCGGAGAAATATTTGCAGTCGGCTTAGGAGGCTGTACGGCATCCACCTTTTTAACTCCCCTTGCTTGTTGAATACCTTTTCTATACAAGTTTGCTGCAAGTTCTCCGCCGTTTAACTCATATTCTATACTGTTTTTGGGCAGTTTATTCATTCTGTGAAGCCTAACCTTGGCATCCTCTACGCTCACGTAGTCTTGCCTTGTCCCGTTACCGTTTAGGTGTGAGTTCTTGCCCTTTTTGTTATATTCTCTGTCACTCCCTAGAGACTTGAGTATTTTTGAACCCGGGTAGTTCTTGTCCAAGTACGATTTGTACACGGACTTCATTGCCTTGAATATCTTCTTGGTATTCTTCGGTATCGGGATTTTCTTTTTGGTTACCTTCTTTGAGTCTTCGCTTAGGAATAATGCCATAACTTGTCTGTTTCTTAATTTTTTTTAATTAGTACCTGCCATAGCCAAACGGCAACTGTTCACCCATTGGGCCTTGTAAATCCCTAGTAGTTGTGGGATTTGATGGTTCTATATCACCATTTTTACCATCTGTTGTCGGTTGGGTTGTGACTTCACTTCCTTTCAATTCCGGATAGTTGTTTTCACCATAAGTACCGCTTTCAATACTACTTTTAACACTACCTTCAAAAATCCTTCCGAATTGGGATTCATTCAATTTAATTATTTTCATACTTATTTGTATTTTTTATAATAAATATCACGGTTGCTTGATATTTATAAGGAAAAAGTTAGGTAATTTATAATGGCTAATCTGAAAGTAAATAACCATCATATATTTAGGTTGAGGATTAATGAGGATGAATATTGGGATTTCTTCATTAACCGTGATTTGTATTCCAATAACATTATATGGAACGGTGACAAAATGTATGATGAATGTCTCATATCTAGAGTTAACCTAGGCGAATGCCCCGGAGAGGATATACTGTATAGTGATGCCAAGTATTCTTGGGAGAATGCCTTGTCAATAGGCTATACACTGTATAATATCACATATCTTGGTGTCGACAACGGGTTGTTTACCTTCAGAAAGGACAGAATCACAAACGGTGACTTCGTAAGAATATTCCAAGAGAACAAACTTAGGTTGGATGGAGGCGATAATAGGCTTATACTCCACAGAGTGAGCGGAAATACGCTGCAATATGACTACCCGCTGCATTGTTTGGGTGACAAGGTTGCATTTAACGGAGGATTCTATCAAGGATTCTTCAAGACTGAGTGTGACAAATACCAAGTATTGCCGTCAAAGTTTAACGACGGAGAAACTTATAACCTTGAATTCCTCATCAACAAGTGTGAATTGGAAAAGGAGTCTGATAGGACTCTTAACGACAAGTATCCGGAAAACAAGGGTATATTCTTCTATATAGGCACTAGGGCTGAGAACAAATGGATATATCAGTATGACAAGGATGATATTGATGGTTTGGAGGAATGCTATGAATTGGGCGTGGATGATTTCGTCGAAAACGGTGAAATTGACAAGAAGGACTACATCATAGGCAATTTCTATGACGTTGACATTGATTTCGAGGAAGACCCTCCATTGGATATAGATAATTATACCAACTTTAACTATTACAGTGACGAATTGTATGAAATAGACAAGTGTGATTGGCTAGACATGTCAGATTACCTTGAGATAAGCCCGACCATCATCCCAAAGACAATAGATGAGAATGAAAGCCATATAACACTGACTTGGTGCTGTAATCAAACCGATGACAAGGACTATATATTGACACCGTATTTCGTAGGGTGTTCTTGTCCAATCAGATATAAGAGAAAATATGTACCAAAGGAAGGATACGATGATGATTTTCTAAGTTGTTTGACAGTGTTCGGAGAAGATGACTACATAGGTGACTTCGGAGGATTGGGTGACTTGGAGGAATGTCTTTCATATGTTGAAAGGGAATTGGACATCACCGACTTCGAATATTATACGGACAACGGATTTAACTTGTCAGAGGCAAATTGGTACTATTTCTATACGGACAACAAGTTTCTTATGTTCGATAGGACAAAAGACGGAAAAACCGTACAGAATTGGGAGGAAGGCACAACGTTCATGTATTGTGGAAGGAGAAAGCACTTCAACGGAAACTTGTTTATCTTGATGAACCGCACAAAGACCGGCTATACCGTTTCAAACATCGATTCCGTAATCAACGAGAACGCAAACTACTACAACCCGTACAATGACTTATATAATAATGCATTTGCATTAAGAATCACCGATGACGGGGAAATAGGCTACAGACTCCTTACGGTTGACTGTAGTATCAGCGGAAGAGACAAGACCGCACTCATAGAGGGATATTCGTCAAAGGGTATCATAAAGGAGTGTGAATGGTCAACCGTAAATGTTAGGATGGATTTCTTCGGCGGAAATAAGATGAGGCTTATGTTCTACGTAAACGGAAAATTGGTATATATATCTAGGGAACTCCCTAGATTGGAACTTAAAGCCCTAGATGACTTGTATGAGAAACAAGAGGGTGTACCATATAATATATCGATAGGTGGAGGAACACAAGGATTGGCGGAGACAATACAGTATAACTACATGTTAAACCCCACAAGGGTCTATCCGTTGGAAAAGCACTTTGCTGGTTCGTTCATAGGATATATGAAGGATTTCAAGATTTATAACTGTTCAATGGAGAAGATGATAATTGAAAACAATTATAAGTGGAATCAGAAAATAATTGCTTAAAACGAGAAGAAACAAGATGCCAAGCAAAAGTAAAGCACAACGGAGATTCTTCGGTATGGTTGCTGCCTATAAGAAGGGCAAGATGAAGAATGCAAGCAAGAAGATTAAAAAAGCGGCAGAAAGTATGTCAATGTCCGCTGTAAAGCATTTTGCAAAAACAAAGCATAAGGGACTTCCGGAGAAAGTGGAAGAACAAGCCGTTGTCAGATTAACAGAGTCAGACTTACATAGGATAGTAAGGGAAGCCGTTGAACAAGTACTTAAAGTAAAATAAAAATCATATTGGACCGTGCGAGATAGTTATGAGTAAAAATTTAGATAAACTTCAGCATAAGAGAAGCAATGTTGTTGAGAGCGGGGCACCGAAGAAACCGACACCCGCACAATTGGAAGTTGGCGAAATTGCAATGAACTATGCCAAGGATGAGGAGACAATGTTCATTAAGAACGACAATAATGAAATTGTATCATTTTCTTGCGACAAGTTAATTAACTCAGAATTGGGTGACATAGAAAGATATTGGAAAAACGTTGAGGACAGTGCGATTACCTATAATAATGTAATCGACATGCTTAACTATAACATACAATATGTTAAGGAAAACTTTCAAAGGAAACCAGTGGTACTGTATCAAACAGACGGCACTAGTGGACTTCTCGGTGTCAATGACTCTACATTAAACCTAAACACTTGGCAGTTGGAGAATTTTGATTTTTCACCATACAAGTATGCCATAGCATATTTCAAGCAAGCGGACCGGGACTTCTCCACCACTCAAGCCAACTATGTTACACCAGCCTTGATGGTATTCATACCGCTTGATGCCGCATCGAAGTCCAGATATTATGATGCCTACATAGGTGGTACAAACACGACCAACCCCAATGACAGAAACGTGCATTTCTGCGTACTTGCGGCAATTGACGGAACCAAGACAAAGTTCAAGGTGGTATCAGAACACTCAATATACGGAACCGCCTTGGGAGGAAGAAATGACAATGGTAGGTATTGTTATAAGATTGAAGGTCATTTTGACTAAAAAACGATATTTTTCATGATAACTTTCTATAAAATGCAGTCAGAAATGGCTGCATTTTTTGTTTTTTTAATATTGAATATAGTTATTGATGAAGAAATCATCTATAACACCCAACTTAAGCGCAGCCTTATATGCCGTTTGGTTTTTCTTTGAAAACTCTGTTTTTGTATTATATTTCAATGCCTCCTTCTCGATTCTCTTATACGTCCACCAACCGTTCTTGTGTCTTTTCTTTTTCTTTTCAATCCAATCCATTTCATCCATATAGCCGTATTTATATGCGGATAGGAAAGCCGTTAGATTCTTTTCCTTGAATTCTTCATTGGATGAATATTTTCTTGCCTCATTCATTATGTTCTCCTTTATCTTCCAATACCCCTTTGGGTGTTTTCCGTTGTTGTTGGACAGCCATTCCATTTCATCCAACCATTTGTGTTTTCTTGCGGAATCATATGCGTTTCCACTTTTCTTCTTGAACTCAGTCTTTGTTGCATATTTTTTAGATTCCTCAAACACATTTTCCTTATTCTTCCAATAATTTCTAGGTTTCATCAACAATTTTGTTTTTATTTAGCCAAGTCATTTCATCAATCCATTTGTGTTTGTGCGCGGCATAATACGCACCCTTGCCTTTAATTTTAAATTCACTTCTTGAAGAATACTTCTTGGATTCGTTTATTACATTTTCTTTCACATCCCAATATCGTTTTGGCTTTTGGGTGTCAAACCAATCCATTTCATTTATGAAATTATATCTTAGTGCGGCTTCATAAACACTTTTGTTATCTCTCATCAATTCTGCTTTTGATGCATATTTTCTAGCCTCACTCATTATATATTCTTTATTTTTTAACGAACCCCTAGTAGTAACTTTGTTTTTATTTAGCCAAGTCATTTCATCCAGCCAACCATATTTAATGGCTGCGCCATACGCACTTTGGTTTCCTTTTTGAAATTCAATCTTAGATTTGTATTTCTTTGCCTCTTCAATTACATTGTCCTTGTTTTTCCAATACCCATATGGTAATTTTGGTTTATTATCGAACCAAGTACAATCTTCAAAATATCCATACCTATAACCGGCCATATAAGCCGATAGGTTGTTCCTCTCAAGTTCTTTTTTTGATTTATACTTTTTTGCCTCTTCCATAAAGTTTTCCTTATTTCTCCAATAACCGTTTGGATGGGTTCTGTTCGTTGGGAACCAAGTCATTTCATCCAACCACCCTTTTTCCTTTGATTTATGGAATGCATGACTTGCATTTTTCTGAAACTCACTTCTTGTCTTATATTTCTTACCCTCTTCAAAGCATTTTTTCTTACTCCATTTTCCTTTACACATTAATCCAAGACTACCACACGGTTGTTTATTAATCATGTTAAATCCTAGTTCTCTGTAGTGTTTTTCCCAATATTTTTCCTTATTTACCCCCTCTAATATTGTTAGTCCATTTTCAACTATCTCCATTGGTGGTATTTCTACACTATTTTCTTTTGCAAATTTGAATACAGAATCACATTCTCTTGTCCGGTGCTGTCTGTCCCTAGTTTCCGGATAAATTGTCCTACCCACATAAACGGCATTTAAATCCTTGAAATTATAGAGATACACGGTATCTATTTTATCTTTATAAACATTTCTTTTGTTTAGCCAAGTCATTTCATCCAACCAACCATTATTCTTGGCAACCGCGTATGCCCCATGCGACTTTTTGTAGAATTCAGTCCTTGAAGAATATTTCTTAGATTCTTCTATTGTATTCTCCTTTTCTTCCCAAAATAAGGTTTTTTTATATTTCATCAACAATTTTATATTATTTATAATTATTTCTATACTTAAATATAAGTATAATTGAATAAAATTCAATATTTATTATTAAAATAATAAATAAAATATTTGAATCAAATTATGTCTAAAGGTTTATATTACTACAAACTTGTGAGTGAATATCCTGATGATATCACCAAGAACTGTAAGTTAACTATTAATGAGATTGATTCTAACTTCAAATCTCTTAAAGATGAAGATATTAAGAGTGCGGAGTTTGATAGGGACACTAAGTCGTTGATTCTTACCAAGAATGACGGTGAGAGACTTATTGTTGTCTTAAATGACATTGCCTATAATCTTAATGTTGACACAGAGTGCGGTGAAAGCGGAATCACTCTTAGCATAGCCTACGATGGTGAGTACGGCGAAAAGGAATTTAAGATTACCAATATTGTTACGGCTGACAAACTTATGGACCTCATCGGTGAAAACATCATGACAAGGGTTATCACCGACGGAACTTTAAAGGGTGACGGTACAATGGCGCATCCTCTTGGTATCAACGGTACCGAGAAGACCGGCATGTATGCTCCGGTCAAGGCAAAGATTGACTTGACTAGCGGCGGCAAGTTACCTTCTGTTGCAAAGTTGGGTACTAGGTATGTAACCGTGGAATATGTTAATGACTACGGTTATCTGTATAACGGTAACGGCTTAAGGAAAATCCAACACAATCTCGCAGAGGAAGGAAAGGGTTGGCGTGTTCCTAGCAAGGCAGATTGGGACGCTTTATTGGATTCAATCGAACCTTGCAGAGAATTTAGGAACCACACTAGCGCAAAGTGTCACGTTGAGTTGGGTAAGTTGGCCGGAAAGTATCTCAAGTCTGAGTGCGGATGGTTAGGTCAAGAAGAGTGCACTTGTGCACCGACGGCACCTACGACGGGTTGCTCGTTCCCCGATACGACGGATTGTGGAACAACTGATGACTACATCAATGACCCTACATCCGAATATCCAACGGACAAGCCAATATCACCTAGTGGCGTTGACAAGTTCGGCATGACCGTCCTTCCAAGCGGTATGGTCGGTTTGGATGCCTATGGAAGACCACAAGCAGATGCCTTCAAGTCTCAGTCCTTCTTTTGGACCACAACCCATGTTCACGGAGACGTTGACCAAGACAAGTATATTAAGGTCTTCTCCTTCAAGAAGAGCGGTGTGGTACAAGAGGCACAATGTCCGGAACCATTCTATAGTGTAAGGTTGGTAAAGGATTATGACGGTTGCAACTATTTCGACACCGAGTATGTTGACGGAGTACCTTATAAGACGATATTGTTCCCGGAGACTAGGCAGATTTGGCTTGCTAGCAACTATGCCAAGAAGGAAGGCTTCATAATGGCAGACGGTTCTAGTGAGGATGCTGAGGTTGCAGAGGTTAATAACGGCGAGGTAATGGGCAACAGAAAGGCTCTGTTCTTGAATGAATGGAACGGTCACTATTGGGAAAAGAAGCAGATGAACGAAGGTGACACCGTAGTTGTCCAAGACCCTTGTGGCGAAACGGAGACTAGGGAGATTACCTATTGTTGGAAGACAAAATTCAATACCACCGAAAGCGGTGACACGGATTTCCCGGTTGATGACACGGAACCACTTAACGATACGGAGTGTGAGACAATCACGATTGAGCGTGAGGCACAGCACAACGTGGAATATAGGGTTTATACCGAGGACGGGTGTAACCAAGACTTGTACAACACCGATGACTTGGTAATCGAGAGGATATTGAGGCTCATCCTTCCTATTATCATAAAGGAAAAGGAGGAGAGAATATCCGCAGATACCGAGATATGGGAGGCAATCGAGCAAGAGATACACGACAGAGAGAGTGCCGATGAAGAGTTGAGGGAAGCAATCGAGGCTGAAGCAGAGGCTAGGGAAAATGCCGACAATGAGTTGAGGGACGAAATCAATGCCGAGGCAGAGACTAGGGCAGCAGAAGACAATAGGCTAGAGAGAATGATTGAAGATGTGTCCGGTGCTACCGAAGACTTATGGGAGGCTTTGAACCATGAAATCGATAGGGCAATCAGTGCAGAAACGGCATTAGGTGTTCAGATTGACCGTGAGACTGAAAGGGCAATAATGGCCGAGACTGCTCTCGACGAGAAGATTGACGCAGAGACCGCTAGGGCAACAAACGCCGAGGAGGCACTTGATGACAAGATTGATGACGAGATTGAGCGAGCAAAAGAAAGAGAAGATGAAATCGACCTCAAGGTTGACGAAGAAATTGTTAGGGCAACCGAAAGAGAAGATGAAATCGAAGGCAAGTTAATCGACCCGTCAAAGAACCCATACACTTTAACCGCAGTTTCAGAAAGGGACGGCTTCAACCTAGTTCTTGAATCTAGGGATGGTAATGAGGAAAATTACATCAAGATTAAGTTTGATGGTAATTTTGGTGTAATTTAATAATTTTTTGAAATTAATATATTGATATACAATGGATAATAGATTACAAATTAGACACCACGGTATCGGAAGTGGCTACACTTCCGTAGATGGTGTATTTGAGACTAGACAAGAGGCTATCGAGTACATTTACAGTCAGATTAGATTCGCTGACAGTGGTTTAGCCTTTGAGGACAAGTCCTTCGGATTTTCATTGTATGGTGAACCAACCGTGCTTAGGTATAAGAATGAGGAAGACGAGACCGACCCACACGTAATACTTGCAATTGGTTCCTATACGAATGAGGGTTCTCAGTACAATGATAACCGCTTCTGTATTATCGACATTGACAAGACAGAGTCGGAGATAGCAGAACTTTGGGATGAGATTGAGAGGATAACTAGCGGCTTGACTATTTTCACAAAGGACAGCAATACCTTGAAACTCTACACCGAGAGGACAGAGAGTGGTACGACATTGAGCGGTGATGTACAACTTGCATCATCCGTATATTTCGATGACTACCGTAGAAACAACATAATCCTTAACACAGAGAACGGACTGTTTACATTCGTTGACATGAGTTATGACGATGAGAACGAGAAGATGACCTTCGTCGTTAACGGCACCGTCAAGGAGTGGAACATCAACAACAACTATTTGGTTAGGGGTTATTACAGCAAGAGAGACGAGTCGCTGCACCTTATTAATAAGGATGAGAGTGAAATCGTTGTATCTCTTGAGAATCTTATAGACGAATGGGGTGTTGAAGGTGAAGCATCCACCACACCTATTGTTCTCACTAGGGAAGAGGTTGGCTACGGCGATAATTCCTCGCACAACCATGTTGAGCCTTGGCAAGACGTTCTTAAGGCTGACATAAGGTTGGCAGACCGTAAATACAACATCCTAAAGAAGACAAGTGACGGAAGATACCTCTATGTTGACGGACTTGCAAAGAACATTACGTTCTTCAAGAACGGTGAGGAAATCAACGTTCAAGACGCATTGAGCGAGGTTGACAAGGGTATATCTACCGATAGCACGAATATCATATACGAGAAGGCTGACGGTTATTATGCAACCGCGAAGTTGGATTATGTAAGTCGTGAAAACAAACTCGTATTCACATCTTCGAACTATACCGGCGGAACCTCCGTAAATGAGATTCAACTCAATTCTGTAGAGGTATTCAAGAAGGTTTACTACGACCCTGTGACCGAAAGTCTTATCATATTATATGTTGACGGTAACGGCGAACTTCAAGAGGTTGTAATTCCAATCGGCGAAATGATGACTGATTGGGAATGGGACATTCAGAACGAGGGTCACAACGTGAAACTCCACAAGCAGAGGGTTGTTGCCGGTAATGACAAGGTTTCTGCCGACGTTGCACTCTATAGCGCAGATGACAACATATTGGTGGATAGAAACCATGAGTTATATGTCAAGGGTGATGCAACCAACATTAAGTACGGCACTGAGTCTACCGTTGATGACGAGTTGGACAAACTCAACGACTTTGCTGTTACCACTAGTGCAAAGGTGAATGAGTTAAGCGGCAAGGTCGATACTGTAACAACCGCGTTGGAGAATGAGGTTTCACGCGCAACTTCTGCTGAGACTAGGATTGAGTCTAGGATTAGCGATGAAATCTCTAGGTCTACCTCAAAGGATGTTGAACATGACCGCGCAATCGAGACCATTCAGCAGACCATAGGAAACGGATTCAGCACGGACGGTCACGAAACCGTTACATACAAGTTCAACGAACTTTCCGCCAATACGAATTCACTGTCGGCAAAGACTGACATGTTGGCTTCAAACTTGGCATTGGTTTCGGCGAATACCGAGGCAGAGGTAGTTAGGGCAACGGCTGAAGAGCAGAGAATCGAGAAGAAATTCGACGATGAGTTGGGTGACGGCTTCAATATCCGCAATACCGTAAGGGACGAGTTTGACAGAGAAAGAGGCGATAGGATTGCCGAAGACATCAGACTTCAGACCGAGATTGAGGAAATTAGTGCTAGCACTAGCGGAAAACTAATCGACATTAATGCAACCGACAGTTCAATCGGTATTGACAAGACCGATGCCACTAAGCCTAGCATTAAAGTTAATCTCAGTACTGAGATAGAGGACAACAAGCCGAATATAATTAAAGTAAACAGTGACGGCTTGTATGCCGGTGTTGACCTCGATTACTACTTTGAATCCGGTACTAGCAAGAATGTGCTCGTATTCAAGACAACCAACCAAACAAAGGTGTTTGACTTGAAGACCAATTCTGTTGTTGACAAGATTTACTATGATGCCACAAGGGAAGCCATCATCATAGAATATACCGTCAACGGACACAGAATGCCGGATGTTGTAATACCGGTTGGCGACTTAATAGATGAATGGAGGCCTTCTGAAAGCACTGACGGTGCCATCAGACTCACAAAGACGAGGGAAAGCGGTGCAACCCAAGATGTCCTCTATGCCGAATCGATTATATCGAACCATAGTGACAACATCTTGGTTAATGACCACGGTGCATTATATGTATCCGGTTCTCAGATAGAGCAGAACAAGACTGATATCAACGCACTCAAGGGTAGGATGACAACAGCCGAGAACAATATCTCGAATGAAGTCACCACAAGACAGTCTGAAATCTCTAGGATTGAAAACTTGGTTCACGCAGAGGAAGACCGCGCAACAACCGCCGAGAACGCCATAGCAAACGACCTCAACGTTGAGGAGATTGCAAGGGCCAACGGCGATACCGCACTTTCTCAGTTGATAGAGCAAGAGGCAACTAACCGTGAAAACGCAGACACGCAGTTGCAGACCAACATCAATTCAGAGGCAACCACTAGGGCAAACGAGGACTCTAGGATTGAGGCAAAACTCGACCAAGAGATTTCCCGTTCAACCGCAAAGGATACGGAGCATGACAGCAAGATTGCCGAAGAGGTTCAGAGGGCAAGGGATGCAGAGCATACCATCAGAGAGGCTTTGACGCAAGAGGGTGCTGACAGAAGAGAAGGTGATTCTAACTTGCAGAGTCAGTTGAACTCTAATGTTGAGAGAATCGACGGTGAATTGGATTCCTTGGACATCAAGATTGCCAACGAGAAGGAGGCAAGAATGACAGAGGATGAGAAGATTTGGGCCAAGATTAGGCCGGTTGAATACTTCAACACGACAACAATACACGTTGACAGAGTGAGAAACAGCGGAGAGACACCGGATGAAATCAGAAACAGTGTCATTGTTGCCAACGCATCCAATAATATCATCAAGGTTGATAACGCTCGTGGAGGCATTTACTCGACAGTGTCGTTGGGCTATGACGGTCCGGCAAACATATTGAGTGTATATGACGGTATCGGAGAGGACAAGAGACTGCTGAATTCCGTTCAGTTAGGTCCGGGTTCCATCATCAAGGACATTTCGTATAACTATGCCGAGAAAACTCTTGTCGTGACCTATCAGAGAGCAGGCGAGACCGGTGATACTACAATGAACTTCCCGGTGGCAGACTTGTTCAATGAATGGGATGTCGAAAACAAGAGCGAGGGTAGTGCACTTGAACTCCATAAGGTAAGTCAGACCACCGAGACCGGTACGGTTGACAAACTTTGGGGCCGAGTTCTCTTATCCGGCTCAATCCTTCCGGACGGAACCATTGACTATGGTGACAATATCATCCGGATAGTCAACAACGGACTCTATGCAAGCGGTTCCGCCATTACAGAGGCCATGGAAGAGGCTGTTTGTACTAGGAATGAACTTAGGGTGATTGAGACCGCAGTACTTGGCAATGACTTGAGCGAGGGTTATATCTGCGGAAGCGGATACACTTATCCAAAGTACGAAAGCGCTTGTTTCATCAATGCCGCAAATTCCATGTATGAGGCAGACCAAATACTCGATAGGTACTTGTGTTCCGCACATACTAGGATAGATGAGGTTGAGCAAGACTTGGATTGTTTGGACAAGGATTTGAAGATTACCCAACAGAATGTCCTTGGCATCACCATTCCGGAGTGTGGCTTGAACGGTGACGGCACACCATTCAGATACAAGGCACACGTTAATGCTTGTATCATAAGCGCTGCAACTAGCATGGATGAGGCCGACCTTCTCCTTAACGATGCCCTCTGTGAGGTTTCCGGAGAATTCTCTTGCTTCCGTGAAGAGGCAAAGAAGGTCGAAGAGGTCTTGGGTGTAGTAGGTAACTGTGATACTCCTATACCATATCCAAGGACTGAGGGATGTCTTCTTTCGAGCGCAAGGACGTTTGCAGAAGCCGACAGAATCATGGAATCTGCAATCTGTGACATCAAGAGCATGTTGGTTGGAAGTGAATCTCCAACCATATCACTTAAGATTGTCGAAGAGGGTCTTAACAAGTACCTCGAAGCATCCGCAAGGCTTTCGCACGGTAACGAAGTCGGCAAGTGGCAGACAGACCAAGAACTCACAATCACCGACTATACCGGTGCTGAGATTGAACCTAATCAGCATGAGTTCACGGACACCAATGTCTTGAGGGTAGTTGACTTGACATCACAAGACATGAGACCGGATTCAAACTTCAACGGCTTATATCTGAGCAATGTGTGGGATTGCGGCCAATACACACTAAACGGCAGCGGAACACCATATGAGAAATATAAGACAGATGAAAGTGCTACGGCTCAGAATTTCTTTGACCGGAAATTCAGAAACGGTGTAAGATACCAATAGGCAATAATATAGCAGTTGGCACAACAAATATTAAAATGCAGTCAGAAATGGCTGCATTTTCTGTTTATTATGATATTTATTGTAAAAATAATGAAATAAACACATATTATAATATGAATAAGAAATTAATTAGATTAACAGAAAGTGACCTTCACAGAATCGTGAAAGAGTCGGTTAGTAGGCTATTAAAGGAGTCAATAGACAAGACTTATATCACATATGATGGGATAAATTTGTCACTTTCTATGAATGGTGAGGATATGTATATTGAATATAATGAAAATAACAAATGGATTCTTGCTGGATATCATGCTAACGAAAAATTGTGGGTTGTTCAAGAAAATCTTGACCCCGAAATGGTTGGTGATGGTGAAGATGACATAATATATATTGCTGAGACTAAAAGTATGCCGGAAGCATTAAGCAAATTATCACAATATATTAAATATACAACAAACCGATAAATGGATATTAAGCAGTCATTTCTTAACAAGTCCGATGGACTTGTCGAACGTATCCTCAAAGCGTTCCAATTGGAACGCTTTTCTTGTATTCCAACGGTACACAGCCTCGTCAATGTACTAGTGAAAAAAAAGTTTCATTAAAAACAGTACTTTTTAATCCAATGTGATATTTATTAGTAAAGAAACTGATAAATACTATGTTAAAAGCCTACAAATATAAGATAAAACCAAACCAACAGCAAGAGGAACTTTTGTCAAAGTTCTTCGGTTGTGTGCGCTATATCTATAATTGGGGCTTAAATGCAAAAACAAGTGCTTACAAGGAAAATGGTAAGGCAATCAACTATCTGCAACTTGCAAAGGAATTAACATCATTAAAGCAACAACAAGACCATGAATGGCTCAATGAATGTACAACAGAGGCATTGCAACAGTCGCTCAGAAGTCTTGACAATGCTTTCACAGCATTTTTCCGAAAGAAAGCAAAGTACCCAAGATTCAAGTCAAAGAAACGCACAAAGAACTCTGTGAAGTTCATAAAATCAGTACATTTTGACTTTGAGAATTGGAAGGTTAAACTGCCAAAGTTGGGATGGATTAAGTTGTGCAAGAACAAGACATTTAACCAAAGCATTTGCAAACAAGGCACTTGTACCGTATCAAGAGACCATTGCGGAACATATTGGTGCGTAATAACGGTTGATGATTTGCAGCCAAAACCAACGAAAGCCAAGTTGGTTAAGGATAATGCAATTGGAATCGACCTTGGCATCAAGGACTACGCAATACTATCAGATGGAACAAAGTTCGCCAACCCAAAGCATCTTGAACAAGCGCAGAGGAATCTTGCTCACTTGCAGAGGGTATTTGCAAGAAAGGGCAAGGATTCCAAGAATCACGAAAGCATGAGAGTAAAGGTTGCAAAGTGCTACAGAAGCATCACCAATCGAAGGAATGACTTTTTGCATAAGTTATCAACTTATCTTGTAAGAAACTACGATGTAATTTGCCTTGAAGATTTGAATGTAAAGGGGATGGAACAGAACCATCACCTTGCAAGGGCAATCCAAGATGCGGCTTGGGGTGAGTTTGTTAGACAACTTGAGTACAAGTCTGAATGGTATGGTAAAAACATACTATTTATAGGTAGGTTTGAGCCAAGCAGCAAGTTATGTCACAAGTGCGGTTACATCAACCAAGAGTTGAAACTATCAGATAGAGAGTGGATATGCCCACAATGTGGTGAACATCTTGACAGAGACGTTAACGCTGCGATGAACATCAAGGAGATTGCTTTTGATAAGCAGAACCTTGTCGGAGTTTAAAGAGAAATAAAAGCCCATTGGCAAGTGGGTATAGAGGCTGTAGAGGGAAGAGGTTACGAACCCAATGAAGCAGCAAGATAGATGGAGTGTTAGGTGTTTGTGCCAACTTCTATATCATTGCCTACCAATAACTCTTAAATATGAAAAAGGTGACCATTTAATTTGGTCACCTTTTTTTCAATATTTTGCAAACGTTCCTTCTTTTGAAGGTCTATTAACTTGTTGTCCCCTGCCTAGATTATATTTGGCTTTCATTTTCCCAAATGTTATTGGTATAATGTATTCAATTCCTAGGTTTTTTGCTTGCAAGCAAATATCAGAGAGTGTTGCTCCACCACTGATATTATCGTCAAAAATAACAAATACCGTTCCTTTAATTTTTTCCATTTCTTGCTCAACAATTTCAGCATTGTCTGAAAACATATTCTTGAGACCCATTCTAGTATCATTACTAAGACTCTTGATTTGGAAATCCTCGACTTGAATTGCGTGAATAGGTATTTTAGTAACCCCGCTTCCACGGAAGTACGGCTTGACAATCCTCCAAATGTCTTCAGTTTTTCTAGCCTCAACTTGTGATTTGCTTCCCTTTAGCGTATTATATACTTTTGTCTTATGTATTCCTTTCAGACAATTATTCAAGTCCGTGAGTCTGTCATAGAGGTTTTTGTAAAACCTAGCCAATGCCTCACCAAATTTATCACCATAGTTCATCCTATTTACAGTATAGCATCTGTTTAACTGTGTGAAAGCCTTGTTATAGGCATCAATATATGGTTTTGCGCTCTCTATCTTTGAGAAACGGTCAACAGTGTTGTCAACATATTTTTCGTGTGATATGTTATCGTCACTGTTGTAAAACATCTTGCCAGAATAATATTCTTTGTTTTTGTCAATAAAGTCTTTGTCTTTCTGAAGGTTTGTCATGTCTTTCTTGAACATGTCCTTATTGATGGCAATCACCTTCAACCCATTTACAGTTGTGTATTTTGCCATCTGCTTTGCAACCATGTCGTTAAAGTTACTGCTGCTAGGTACCGGCATTATTGACACACCGTTGAACTTTACATCACCGAAATTACTCATTACATCAATGATGACTTTGTTTACCTTTGCATAGAATTGGTTGAAAAACTCTCTATATTCATCATCTTCCATGAAGAGTTCATAAGTTTCTTTCTTACCGTCACCGTCAAGGTCCAAGTCCATCTTTGCAAACTTGTTCTTGAAATAATGCATAATTTCAGTACCCCGGATACTTGTTATATTGTAGGATGTAATACCCCCTTTTAGTGGAACCTCGTAAGTATCAGAGTTATTTTGGTCCATTTTACTTGTATTGACTAATTCTTGCGCATTCAAAGAACCTATGTTTCTAATGGTATCCGTTGATTTCCTTTTGTTATACGAAAGTTTAACCTTGTTCTTTCCTCTTTTTTCACTAGCAAACACATCTTCCTTGAGACTCGTAATCTGTGATTCTTTCAAGTAAACCTTTTTGTTGTTGCCATTGTTAATATATAGTATCATTGCCTAAATTTAAAATTTAAGTTCTTTTATGGAATCCATGATGGCCATCCTTATTTTATTCTCATCCAATTCAAAATCATAGTCCTTATTATCTTTTTCACCGTTGAACATATAATAGTTTTCTTGTGGTGTGTATTTTGTCTTTTTAAGTTTCGGTAAACTTTTCCTCATCTTAATATCTTCTTCACATCGTTTCAGTTTTTCAATATTTTGTGTTAAGGCGGTATAAACCGTTTTCTTGTATCCTCTCACGCCACCGAACGTATGTTTCTTATATCCTAGCCGCTTGGCTACGGTGTTAATCGCTTCCGGGCTAAATTCCAATCCCATGTCGGTTCTGAATTTAACCACCATATCTTGTGCCGTTAAAATATCATATTTTGCCATAGTATTTATATCTTTTTCAATAAATATTGATAATTTAACTTGTTTTTAACATTTTTTTTATATATTTTTGCAAAAATAATTAAAATACAACTCAAATTCTTCTATTATAATATATGAAAAAAATAACGTCAGAGGTAGTGAATACGTTCTTGAACGGCCATGACCCGATGGAACATATTATATCAATAGAGTGCGGCTACGACGAGGATAAGGTAAATATCATCTATGTTAACGACAACGGTGAGAAGCGCATCAGACAAGATGACTTCAAACCGTTTATTTGGCTTAAGCACAGTGCCGCAATCAGAATGTTTAACGGTGATAGGGCCAAACTCAGAATGGCCCTAAGGCACTATGGCATATCTATCAGAAGTCTGATAACCTCCAATGAAGGTGAAGAACCCAATGAAAGACTCTTGAACGGGTACAAATACTTGTTCTACGCCACTAGGCGAATGAGTTACATGGAATTTCAGAGGTTTTTCTCCGAGGCGGGGGTACCCCTCAGTGAAAGGAACAAGAAGGACGCACCAAAGCAGCAGAACAAGGAGTTTATGATGGTCACGCCGGTTGAACAGTACATGATTCAGACCGGTCATCGACTTTTCAAGGGATACGACTCATACGACTCGCTTGTCCGTTTCATATTCGACTTGGAGACCCAAGGACTTAATCCTAGAATCCATAGGATAGAGCAGATTGGTATTCATACGAACAAGGGTTTCGACAAGATAATATCCATAGAGGGAAACTCAAAGGAAGAGTTGGACAAAGCAGAGTTGGAGGGAATAAAGGAATTTTTAAGAATATTGTCAGAAATAAAACCGGACACGGTTGTCGGCCATAACTCAGAGAATTTCGACTTTGACTTCCTAATTGTCCGGTGTGAAGAACTTGGCGTGGATTTCTCAGAACTCTCACTGTATTATTTCAGACACCCCATTTATAAGAAAAAGAAGGAGGCGGTATTGAAATTGGGAGGTGAGGTCGAGTATTATTTCCCCACAATCATATGGGGACACAACGTCTTGGACTCCCTTCATTCTGCAAGAAGGGCACAAGCCATTGACTCAAACATGAAGTCATCGAACTTGAAATACATTACGAAATATCTGAACCTAAAGAAACCGAACCGTGTATATGTCCCGGGTGATAAAATCACCTCCACTTGGGCCGTCCGAGGAAAAGAATATGCATTTAACGATGAAGACGGTGATTGGTACAAGGTAACGGACACCAAGCCGTTGAAGGACGGGTATGAGTTGGTGAGCGGAAGATACATAGTTGAAAGGTACTTGTTGGATGACCTTTGGGAGACCGACAAGGTGGAAGAACGCCTTAACGAGTCAAACTTTCTTGTCGGCAAGATGCTTCCGACAACATTCTCAAGGGCTTGCACCATGGGAACCGCAGGAATTTGGAAACTCATAATGCTTGCTTGGTGCTATGAGAACAACTTGGCAATACCGGCATCCGCTCCGAACAGAAGGTTTGTCGGTGGGTTATCCCGTCTATTGAAGACCGGCTACGTTGACCGCATAGTCAAGTTGGACTACAACTCACTCTATCCTTCCGTAATCTTGACTTGGAATATCTCCACCCCCATTGACGTAATGAACGTCATGCTGTCTTTCTTGGAATATATCTTGACACAACGCGAGAAATACAAGGAACTTAAGGCAGAGGCCGGAGAAAAGGCAGACGAACTCAATGACATTCTCTCAAATACCGTAAGCGAGGAAGAGATTATAAGACTAAAGGAAGAGATTTCCCATTGGAAAGCAGAAAAAAGCGGCAATGATAAAAAACAATTACCCCTCAAGATACTAGCGAATTCATTTTTCGGAGGCTACGGTTCTCCTAGTGTTTTCCCGTTCGGGGACATAGTTGCGGCAGAGAAGACAACTTGTGTCAGCAGAATGGCCTTAAGGCTGATGATTTCACACTTCAAGTCCATAGGGTATGAGCCTATAGTGGGTGACTCATTCACAAGTGACACACCTCTCTTCGTAAAATATGACAGCACGGACGAAATAGACATAAAGCCGATTTCGGAACTGTTCGAGAGGACGGAGACAGACGCTCTAGGAAGGGAGTACGACACCTCTAGAAAGGATTATTCCGTACTTTGCAGAAGCGGTTGGGTTCACCCCAACTATCTATACCGCCATAAGACAGACAAGCCCTTGTACACGGTTTCAGAGGGTGACATGGAGATAACGGTCACGGAGGACCACAGCCTCTTCAATGGCGAAGGTAAGGAGATAAAGCCAAGCGAGGTATGCAATGACACCATACTAGAGTATTACACCAAGGAAATCAAGTGTGCGGGCATAAAGTACGAGTGGATGACCGAAGAAAGGGCAAGACTCTTCGGGAAAATGGTCAACGTGGGCGTGGCCGACCGTGTTGGAATGGCACTCCTCAACACCTCAGACATGGCGTGTGTTGAAGCCTTCTTGGACGAAGTAGAGAATCTAGACCGCCCAATCTCAAAGACTTGCCAAGCGGGCATACTGTATCTAAAAAACAAGGTAAAACATGGGAAAAAAGATAACGTTTAATGAATTTGTGGATAGGTCAAATGAAATACATAATTCAAAATACGCCTACCATGAAGACTCATATACCAATACACGTAATAAGACTAGGATAACTTGTCCAATTCACGGTGATTTCTATCAAACACCTAAGAATCATATGAATGGACAAGGTTGTCCTCAATGTGGAAAGGAAGTTGCTAGGATATATCATAAACATAATTATGAACCATTTATTAGGGCTGCAAAAGAAAGGTTTGGTGATGATTTTTCGTTCCCAAACATAGAAAGACAATATGTTAATAATAAAACTTATATTACGGTTAGATGCAATAAATGTGGATACGAATTCTCTAGACGGCCCAATGACTTGTTAAGTGATAAGTTTAATGAGTGTAAGAATTGCAAACACATAGAAAAATTGGAAAATAGGAATAAATTAAAAATAAAGAAAACAAATAAAAGACATTCAGTAGGGAAAGAAGAATATATTAAGCGCTTCAGAGAAAAGTTCGGGGACAGCATTACTCCGTTTATGGACGAATACAAAAACACCCAAAGCGAAATACATTTCAAGTGCAACCAATGTGGGTACATCTTTAAGAGAAGACCGCATAATTGCTTAGATAGTGACGGGTGTCCAAAATGTAAAAGAGTCAATAACCAAAAATATACCAATGACATTTTCATAGAGAAAGCAAGGGAAATTCATGGTGATAAATATGACTATTCAAAGGTAAATTATGTTAATAGTGATACTAAAGTGTGTGTAATTTGTCACGAAAAGGATAAATTTGGTGATGAACACGGTGAATTTTATGTTACACCGCATTCACATATTGGTAGTATGAGAAGTGGGTGTCCAAAATGCAGTGGAAAATTCAGAAAAGATACGGAATATTTCATAAAGGAGGCGAAATTGGTACATGGTGACAAGTATATATACGATGAGACCGAATATGTTTCTGCATTGAAAAATATTAAGGTTATATGTCCAACGCATGGTCCGTTTTCAATCAAACCGAATGACCATTTAAACGGTAAGGGCTGCAAGAAATGCGGGTATGAGACGGTCAGTGACAAATTAAGTATTAGTTTTGATGAGTTTATCGAGCGGGCCACAGTAATACATAATAATAAATATGATTATTCGAAGGTAGACCTTAAAAATAGAGGCGAAAATGGCCGAATTTGCATTATTTGTCCCATTCATGGTGAATTTTGGCAGTCATTGGGAGGTCATTTACGTGGTAATGGGTGTCCAAAATGCAAACAATCGCATTTGGAGAATGAAATTATGCGTTTCTTGGATGAAAAATCCATCAAATATGAGCCGCAGAAGCGATTTAGGTGGCTTGGAGGGCGTAAGAGTGTTGATTTTTTCCTACCGGACTATAATATTGCCATAGAATGCCAAGGAATTCAGCATTTTGAGGACACTTTCTTCGGTAAGGCTGAAGAAAAGATGAAAAATGACCTTTTAAAGAGAGAAATTTGTGAAAAAAATGGTATAAAAGTCTTGTACTACAGCAACTTAGGGATTGAGTACCCATACAGCGTCTTTGAAGACAAGGATTTGCTGCTGCAAGAGGTTTTTAAGTCTGATTTGATTAAAATTTGTGAAGATGGATAAGATTACTGCTAGAAATGTTGGGGCAACGGACGATTATGTGTATGACATTAGTCTTGATGGCTCCGTTGTTAATGCCCTTGGGTTGAACATCGCCTCAAACACTGACGGTTTTAACTTTCAGATGCCAAAGGATGAGGATTTCCGCTACACGGACGAGCATCCGTACGTTAGCACCGGAGAAGGGCGAAATTCTGTGAAAGGAAAGGCTTACACGAAGGTTGATGCCGACGTTGCCGAGTTCGAGGACTTGTTCCTCAACAAGTCTTATAACGGTGGCGTGAACAAAATGGGTTTGGGAATAGATGAGTATTGTGACGCTTGCATTCAATTCGCTCGAAAGAACTATGCGGATTTAATGGCGGGCACCGGAAAAACTAAAAAGGTGGGTAATACGATTAAATCTAGGAAGATGAGTGGTTATCTTGAAAAGTTTATTGATAGTGGCATTGACTTGTTGTTAAGGGGTAACGGGTATGAGTTCTTGTTGAACTATTATGACTACATTGAGAAGATATATAACTATCAGATTCCGATTAAGGATATTGCCTCAAAGGGAAACATCAAGAAAAGCATCAAGGATTACATGGATGACTGTAAGACACTTACCAAGGCAGGGTCCAAGAAGGCAAGGCAAGCGTGGTATGAGTTGGTTATAAAGGAAGGTATAAACGTGAACGTAAGCGACACCATATATTATATAAATACCGGTACAAGGAAGGGTCACCCCGACGTTAAGCGCGTTACGCACTACTTCTATTTCTTGGACGGGGAGAAGAAGGAAATCACAAAGGAAGTGGAGAAGTTGTATAAGACTTATTATAAGGAGTGTGGAGAACACGGGGTCGTGGCAAGGAAGAACCGGTTGGACGTTGCTAGGGAGAATTTCGGCGAAGGTGCGTTTGACGAGGATGAAATCATCTTAATGTGCAAATTGGTGCCCAACGAGATTCTTGACAAGGAGGAAGACGTGCTTTGCAGCGAGTATGAGGGCCTAGAGTATAACGTTGAGAGATACATTGATATGTTCAACAAGCGCATAACCCCGCTTTTGGTGTGTTTTCATCCGGATATCCGTGGAAAGATACTCATAACCAACCCAAAGGACAAGTTATTCTTCACTGAGGAAGAGGCTAGGTTGGTATGTGGTTATCCAAATAAGGAGGGCGACCAAGATACGTATGAGGCACTGATGACACCGGAAAGAAAAGAGGTTGAATATTGGGTCTCAATAAATGAAGAGCCTCCGTTTGTGAAGGAGTGCGGGATTGATTGGGATTCCATCGTTTCAGAGTATCACAAGACGGTTGAGGATGAAAACAACGAATTGTTCAAGAACGAGAATGAGAAATATTTGGAGGCGTTGTCAAAGATAACCGATGATGAAATTGAAGAATTCGAGAACGACGGAAAGATACCGCAAGAGATTTCATCGCTTGTGACGCTTGGGTCTGACATGAGGTTCCGGTTCAAGAAAATTCCGGAGAAGACACCGTCAACCGGCGGGTTTATCTTCGATGACCTCACGAAGAATCTTGTTGAACAATTTGAAGAATAAGGAAAAAAGAAAGGTGACTATTTAAATTGATAGTCACCTTTTTTATTGTTAAGTATTATTGTTCAACCTTTGTCCAATTATACTTACCCAAGTAATAATCACCCGTTCCCATCCAAACATCATAGCCGCTGCTACCGGTTGGAACTGTCAGAGTACCACCGGCCTTAATATTATAAAAAGTAAAATTTTGTATTGTTGGTGCAGTTACCGCAAGTGAGGTTATTGCCGATAAACTAGAACAACTATTGAAAGCATTCTGACCAATGCTTGTAACACCACTTGGAATGTTTATACTTGATAAACTAGAACACATATAGAAAGCATAGGTACCCATACTTGTAACACCACTTGGTATTGTTATACTTGATAAACTAGTACAACTTTGGAAAGCGCTATTACCAATGCTTGTAACACTGTCCGGAATTGTTACGCTTGTTAAACTATGACAACTAGAGAAAGCATTAGCACCAATGGTTGTAATATCATTTGGTATAACAGTTGTCTTACAACCACCAACTAAAGTGTTTGTGTTTGTTTCAATAATTGCATTGCAATTGTTTCTTGAGTCATAGGTCGTGTTTGCAGCATCAACTGTTATGCTTGTTAAATTATAACAACCACTGAGAATACCATTACCAATACTTGTAACACCACTTGGTATTGTTATACTTGATAAACTAGAACAACTATTGAAAGCACTACCACCAATGCTTGTAACACTGTCCGGAATTGTTACGCTTGTTAAGCCGGAACAACCATTGAAAGCGTTGGTACCAATACTTGTAACACTATCCGGAATTGTTACACTTGTTAAACCGGAACATTGATAAAATGCATAATTACCAATACTTGTGATGTTATCTCCAATTATATATTCTTTCACTTGGGTACCAAAATAAGTTTTAATACTTGCAGAATACGAATAATTCTTTGAAACAATAGAATTACTATTGATTGTAACACTTGTTAAATGATAGCAATCAAAGAAAACATTGTCACCAATGTATGTGACACCACTTCCAATGGTAAAATCTGTCATACCATCACATGCGCGAAAAGCATATTGGCTAATACCGGTAACGCTGTCCGGAATTGTCATACTTGTTAAAGCCCAACATTGATAGAAAGCATAATTACTAACGTTTGTAACACCACTACCAAGCGTACAAGTTTTCATCTGACTACATTCACTAAAAACATAACTACCAATTCTTGTAACACTGTCCGGGATTACTAACTCCCTTATAGCGCATCCGAGGAAAGCGTAATCACCAATCCTTGTAACGCCGTCCGGAATTGTTACACTTGTTAAACTAGTACAGGCGCTGAAAGCCCTATTGCCAATGCTTGTACAAAGTGTACCGATTTCAGCACCGACACAAGTTGATTTGTATGAACTTGTCATTGCACTTGTAAGTTCTCCACTGCCCTCAATATCAACAACTTCACCGTTCTTAAGTGTTAACTTACAGAAGAATGGGGGGGGGGGAGCAGGGTTATAATACACATCACCCTCAGCAACGCAAAGTGATACATTTGGCTTTGGATAGTCCGTGGCAACATACGCTGTATAATCAGCATGTGTTGCAAATTCTTTAACGTACTTCATAATTAATTAATAAAGATTTAAATTAAGTTATTTATTTCTCTTTATAAATACAGTTTACTTGTTTAAAATCTCGCATAAAAAAAAATAAATTTTATTTTTGTGTAGTTTTGCTCCGTATAAAATATTTATTGGTAATTATGGTGGAAAAATATAAACATATTAGACCATTGCTTCCTAAGAAAATTAAGTAATTACTAATTTAAAATAAAATTATGGGACAAAGAATAAGACACCTAGAATATTATGGTTATGCCGACCAAAATGAGTACATTGGTTTTCCAAATGTTGATTTGAGTGACATTCGTGAGGTCAACAAGGAACAAGACAAGGAAATCAGTGAGATTTCCGGTGCCACTAAGGATAAGGCTGATGTTGAAATGGTTGAACAACTCAGTGGCAAGGTCGAGACATTTGCTGACAGACAAGACGAAATCAATAAGTGGCTTGCAAAGGGCATCAAGAAGAATAAGCATAGGATAGAACTCTTGGAGGCTAGGGATACCGAAATAGTCGACAAGATTAATGAGGTTGCTGATAAGTTTGACCCGATATATGACGAGTTGGGCACACTATCCAATAACATTGACACAACCAATTCTAGACTTGATGAACACATTTCCTCAGAATCCGATTTTGAAGAAACTACCAATGAGAGGCTTGAGGCCCTTGAGAATCAGCACGAGGATAACATAACTAGAGAAGAGGCATATGCCACTTTCGCAAAGAAAGAGGATGTCTATACCAAGGATGAGGTAGATGACCTCATAGAAGGTATCGATGACAAGTATGCAACCAAGGATTGGGTCCTTGGGAGAGGATATATAACCGAGGAGGATGCAAATGCAAAGTATGCTAGCAAGGCTAGGCTTAACGCACTTGAAGACCGTGTAGGTGACATTCAGACAACGTTATATAATCAATATAACGCACTAAATGCCGACTTGTCGGAATTCAAGACCGTTACCAACTCTAGGATTGGCTCCTTGAACGAAAAGGTTAATACCTTGGAGACAAAGTATGACAGAGAAATTGCCAACCTCCAAGAGGAAGATGCTGAATTAAGGGAAGATATTCAAGAGAACACGAATGCGATATATAACATCAACAACGTGGCACTCCCCAACAAGGCTGACAAGTCAGACTTGACGGTACTTTCATCTAGGGTTGACACACTCTCTACAAACTTGGCAAACAAGGTTGACAAGTCCGACTATGAGAGGGACAAGGCTAGGTTCGGTGCTCAGTTGGATGCCTTGGACAACAGAAAGGCCGACAAGACCGCATTGAACGCATTGAGCGGTGCCATCGGTGATGTTGCAGATGACCTTGCACAAGAGATTATCGACCGTCAGAACGGCGATATTGCCTTGGGTGAGAGAATCGACGGCGTGAACGAGGAAATCCGTGAGATTGAGATTGGTGACAGAGAAAGGGACATCAAGATATCCGGACTTGAGCGTGACTTGGCAAAGGAGATAAACGACCGCATCGAGGCAGATAACGCCATAATCGGAAGTCCTAGCGACAGAGAAGAGGATGCCACCATATACGGTGCAAAGAAATATGCCGACAAGGTGGCAAATAACGCACTCACACAAGCAAAGGCTTATACGGACGTAAAGGACAGTGCCGTTAGGGACTATGTGGATGAGACTAGGGCCGAACTTGAGAGAGACATTACGGCAAAGGCTGACAAGGCTTATGTGAATGCGATAAGAAATGAAATCGATGCCTCAGTTGATAGCAAGATAGCGGCAGAGAAGAGTAGGGCTGAAACTGCCGAGGCCGCACTTGAAGGCTCAGTGCTGCAAGAGACCATGAGGGCAACCGAGAGGGAGAGGATTATCTCTACCGCACTGACACATACTTCAAATATCGTAAAGGCACTTACTGATTGGGACGGTGATGACAGAGAAGACTATACCGACGAGGGTAATGGTATTATCGATGTAATGCACCGTGAGATACACGATATCGAGGAGACAATCAGTGCAATAACGCAAATCGGTGAAGGTATCAAGACTAGCAACAAGCATGAGGTCGGATTCGGTACCTATAACCAAACACATACCGGTATTGCAGATGCCGACAAGACTATGTTCTCAATAGGTATCGGTACCTCCGAATTGGATAGGAAAAACGGCATAGAGATACGCAAGAACGGTGATATATACATGTGGGTTGAGGGTGAATACATAAGGATAAATAACTTTATCGGAATGTTGGTACACGAGACGTATTAATCAAGTTAAAATAAAAAAATTAAATAAAAACTCAAAAATATTGCAATATTATGGGAAAGTACAGAATGATTGAACCTTGGGGTTACCAAGAGGAAAATGACTATGTGAGCAAGAAATCTCAGATTGACCAAGAACTAGACAAGAACCGCAAGAATGACGAGAAGGAGTTTGCTAGTATCGATGAGTTGAGTGAAGGTTCACTTGCTGATGCAAAGTATGATAAGGAATCAGAGTCTCTTATTTTCTATAACAAGGACGGTGAGGCAAAGGCCACGGTTCCAATGACAGACATCATACCTTCAGACTTGGTTAAGAGTGTGGAGTATGACGAGGATGCAAAGAAGATTATCATCACTTTTGACAATGATGACACGATTGAGATTCCGGTTGAGGATTTGGCAAACGTGGTTGAGGCCGGTGACGGTCTTAAGTCAGAGAGCGTTGGTGGTTCTGACGTATTCAGCGTATTTGCTGATGAGAACGGTGAGAAGAGTTATGTTGACAATGAGCCTTATATTGAGGTTTCTTCCAACGGTGTGAATGTCAAGGGTATTAACTTGGCGGTTTCAACCGAGAAGGACCGGGCTGAGGCCGTTGAACAAGAGTTGGATGCCAAGATAGACACTGAAAAGAATGACAGAGAGGGTGCAGATGCCCAACTTTCAGAGGCAATCGAGGCCGTTGATGCAAAGGTTGATGCAATTGACCTTGCTCCTTATGCTACCATGCAATGGGTCGAGGACAAGCATTATCTCACGGAGCACCAAGATATCTCCAACCTTGCAACCAAGGATGAAGTTGCTGCCGTTGATGCAAAGGTGGATGCCATTGATTTAACTCCTTATGCTACCAAGACAGAGGTCGAGGCAGTTGATGCAAAGGTAGATGCTGTTGACGCAAAGGTTGACGCAATTGACCTCACTCCTTATGCCACCAAGACAGAGGTTGAGGCAGTTGATGCAAAGGTGGATGCAGAGGAGACTGCTAGAAAGGAAGACGCAATCGCTTCAGTTGAATATGTTAAGGCTGATGTTAAGATGTATTTCAAGAATGCAAACGGTGTCGTTGTTTCCGAGGTCGGAGTTGACGATTTCATCAAGGATGGTATGTTGGAAGATGCTGAAATAGTTGAAGAGGGTGGCGTTAAGTACCTCAGACTTACTTTGAATACTGACGGTGAGAGCAAGGTTATTGATATTGCTGTTGCTGATATTTTCAATCCGGACTTGTATTATACAAAGACCGAGAGCGATGCAATGTATGGCACAAAGGCCGAGGTTGCTGCCGTGGATGCAAAGGTTGACGCAATTGACCTCACTCCTTATGCCACCAAGACAGAGGTTGAGGCAGTTGACGCAAAGGTGGATGCTATCGATTTAACTCCTTATGCCAAGGAGGCTGATGTTGAGGCTAGTTTGGCATTAAAGGCTGACAAGACCGAGATTCCAACCGATTTCTATACTCAAGAGGAAGTTAATGTGATGATGTCCGAACTCTTGACTAGAATTGAGAACGTAGAATCAAACGTTGGTGTGGTTGTCGCTAGTTCTGCTGCCGATATTGCTGCCGCTGCCGTTGGTTCTAACTTGGTAGTTACTTCTGCCGAGGCCATTGAGGCTATGACCGCAAACAAGGAGTATTCTACGGTTACCATCGTTGGTGGTACAATGAATGCCGACATGAAGGCAATAGCAAGCGAAAAGGTTACGGTTGACGGTTTGGGCGTTAACGGTGGAAAGGGTGCCTCGAACGGCAAGATGCAGATTTCTGCCGATACGGTGGCAATCAAGAACGTAACGATTGCAACCGGTACCACCGCATACAACGTATTCGAGTCTTCTCAGAACACGGCAAATACAAGTTATTTCACCGAATCCTATGTTGCTGAGAACATTATGTGTGACAACACTCAGTTGAACCACAACATCTTCAATATCTATACCTTCAAGGACAACGCAACCGTTACCATCAAGGATTCTTATTTCAACCTCGATGTTGATTCCTCGAATGCATTGAGGGTTGCAAACTATACAAATGCCGAGAACGTTACCATTGAGTTTGAGAATGTTGAATGGACCTACGAGAATAGCCCGGGTACTGATTGGGGTTGGGCAGGACTTGTTATCTATCAACCCGCCTCTTCCGATGTCGCATTGAACGGTGATATGAGCAAGATTGCAACTTGGACGTTCAAGTTCAAGAACTGCAAGTATAACGGTGAGGTTGTAGATGCAGTCAACTACGGTCAGCACAACCAAGTGTTATATGGCTATAACATCAACAAGAGTGGTGTTGTTAGTGATATTTCCGGTACCGTTAACGTTGTTTTTGAATAAGTTATGTAAAAAAATACCATTTTTAAGGCTTGCAAACTCATACTTGCAAGCCTTTTTTTAAAAGAAAAAAAATAATCTAAAAAAAAGAAAAAAAACTATGATTATATTAATTGATAACGGTCACGGGTCAAATACGGAGAAGAACGGCAAGTTCTCCCCAAAATTGGATTCAACCGTACAAGTGGACGGAAAGTTTACAAACAACGGTAGGTTCAGAGAGTGGAAATATAACCGTGTAATAGCAAAGAAGGTGGTGCAAGAACTTAAGTCAAGCGGATATGACGCACGATTGGTTGTACCGGAGGACACGGACATATCTCTGTCTGAAAGAATTAGGAGAATCAATACCATCTGCAATAAAAACGGTGCAAAGAACGTAATACTTGTCTCAATACACTCGAATGCTTGCGGAAACGGCTCATCTTGGATGCAAGCGAACGGATGGGAAGCCTATACCACTAAGGGTAAGACGAAGTCCGATGCATTGGCAGAATGTATCTATAACGAGGCTGAGAAGGAATTCAAGAACCGTAAAATAAGAAAGGACATGAGTGACGGTGACAAGGACAAGGAGAGTGATTTCTATATTATAAAGAAATCATATTGCCCTAGTGTATTGACTGAGAATTTTTTCTATGACAATAAGGATGACTTGAAGTATCTCACGTCTGATGAAGGCGTTGAATCCGTCGTTAGGGTACACGTAAATGGTATAAAGAAGGCGATTAAGTAAAAAAAAAAATCGTGACGATTTGAATTTTAATCATTTTCACGATATTTATTATTAAATATTTTGAAAGAAGAATTAAGATGAGTAAGAACATAGAGCACATACAGCATGTAAAGAGTGCAACTGTAGAGAACGGGAATCCGAAGTTACCTTCCGCTAGTCAGTTATTGGAAGGTGAGTTAGGCGTTAACTATGCAAACGGGTACGAGGTAATCGCACTTAAGAATTCCGACAATAAAGTGGTTAAGTTTTCTTCTGATGACTATTATTCCAAACAGAAACTTGGCAGTGGCTTTACGGGTGAGAACAGTGCGGTTACAGTAACCGACGTTATTGCCGAAAATGAAGAGATAACGTCAGCGGCACTTAATGACTTAAACGATGCAATAACCGAGCACACGGAAGATACCGGTGTGCACGTCACTCAGTCTGAAAAGTCAACTTGGAACAACAAGGCTGACGTGAACCACGGACATGTATCGAATGCCGTAAGTGCCATGACCGGCTACATAGTCGGTACTTCGAGTGGCAGCATTGTCACAAGTGATACACTCAACGTTGCAATCGGAAAGTTGGAGAAGCGGGCAAATGACGTTTCAACGACGATTGGCAGCGGATTCACCAATGAAAGTATCACAAAAGTTACTGAGGACAACGAATACGCGATTGCGTCTTCGATTAATGACTTGAATACCGCCATTTCAACCCATTCGGTAAATGCAACGGCACACGTTTCAGCGACTGACCGTACAAATTGGAACGGAAAGGCAAGCGCAACACACGGTCATTCGTCAAACTCAATAAGCGCAATGACAAACTATTCCGTTGCCCAAACTAGTGCATATATTAATATTTCAGACACACTTAATGTTGCGATTGGAAAATTGGAGAAGAGAATCAACGATTTGACTGCACAATTAGCAGACTTGGAACAAAGAGTGAATAACATGTAAATGAAATAAAAAAAAAACTATGAACAAAATCTTTAAATGGTTGGGTGACTCCAACAGATGGAAGCATCTTGTGGGCGGAATTCTAATCGGAATGGGTTCAAATAGCCTTTATTGCGCGGCATATGCCGGAATAGGTGTCGCTTCAGCACTCGAACTTAAGGATAAGTTATGGGGCGGCAAGATTGATGTTATAGATTGGGCAATGACAGTTATAGGCGTTGCACTTGGCTATACCTCAAGAGTCGAATTATTGCTTTTGCTTTAATTCAAAAAAATATTTATCATCATAAAGTTGTTTTTGACACTTTGCTGATATTTATTTTTAAAGTAATCAAATAAAAAACTAATAATTAAAAATAAAATATTTTATAAATTATGGCAAGAAATTTATATTCATTGCAACTTTTGCGTAATACTAACATTTACGCAGACAAGGCAACCGCCATTGCGGCTCTTAGTGGCGTTAGCACACAAGACGGTGTAATCGTATTGGCGCGTTACTATGGTGATACGGCACATACCCAAGTTAAGACCATGTTCGGTGTTAACTATGTAGCCGGTGCTACTACCACCGGTGATACCGGTCACAGTTATACCTTCTATGATGCTGATTCCGAGGAAATCAAGCGCTTGAAGGTTGCTTCAGATGACCAAACTTTGGATGTCGTTTATGCCGAGAGTGGCACGAACCTTTCTGTCAACATTGATGAATCGACAATCGTTAAGGATGCTAACGACGGCACGTTGAAGGCTGACTTGGAAGTGGTAAAACTTACGGCCACAGAGGTTGCTGCTTTAAGCGATACCAACGTTAAGGATGCCTATAAGATGATTGCTCACACCGATACCGCTAGAACTGCAATCGGTGAAGTTATCAAGATTTATAAGGACAGCGCCCTTCAAGATGTTTATCTTGGTCACGTGGATGATACGATTAATGCAACAACCGGTGAAATCACTTCGGGTACCGGTGACACGGCTCTATGTTTCGTCTATCTGTTGGCTGACGGCACCTATGATTTAACTGCGGTTAATGTTGAGGAGTTCCTTGAGGAGTCTGAGTTCAAGGATGGTTTACAAGTTGTTAACCATGAGGTATCTGTCAAGAAGGATGCTACGTCCGGAAAGGTTAAGACCGGTGACACGGCATCTGATGAGGTTGACGTATTAACCGTTTCAAGCGGTGGTGTCAAGGTTGCCAATATCCAAGAGGCCATTGACTATGCCCTCACAAAGGCCGTAGGTGAGATTACCTCTTCCAACGCTAGCATTAGCGCAACTACTGCTGCAACGGCTGATGGTACCATCCAATATGACCTTGTTACCGATGCCAACAAGATTAAGATGAGCGGCTTTACCGCCGACACAACCGGTCTGACCGCCATCACTGAGGCTAGCACCGTAACCGAGGCTGTTAAGGCTATCGAGACCGCAATGATTTCCAACGAGTTGGTAGTTAGTGCTGCCCTCAATGACCTCGACACGACCAAGATTGACGTAATCGAGGTTAACCACGTTGCAAGCAAGACAAGTGCTGCAACAGATGTTGTTGCTTCCGTTGAAATCGGTGGTTCTGACATTAAGTTAAGTGGCTATACCGTGCCTGCTTCACCTTCGGCAGTTACTTCTGCGGATACCGTTAACGAAGCAATTGGTAAGTTGGAGGCACAGATTGCAGTGGCAGGTCTTGAGCAAGTAGAATCCGGTAACGGTATCAGCGTTAGTACTGTTGTGAATAGAAGGCAGACCATCAGTGCTGTTGCTACTCCGGATGCTTCTACAGTAAGTGGTGTTGCAAATCCAATCAGCGTTACCACCAATGGTATTGAATTTGCCGGTGTTCTTGACTGCGGCACATATTAATTTGATGTTAGTTAATATGTAATCCATGATAAAGGGGTGTCTAACAGTTAAACACCCCTTTTTATTGGCAATAACATAGGAGTGGCCATTTTGCTTATGCTAATATTTATATTAGAAAAATACGCAAATGATATGAATAAGAAACTCAATTGTAGTAACTGCAAATGGAAGATAATAGCAACATTAACTATGAACAAGTTAGAATTGACGCAGCCATTAACGTCATGAATGCCATTCTGAGCAGTTCCATAATGGTCTTCTTCTTTGAGTTTATCTTTAAGAAGCAGATTTCCGATATTGCGGTAAATTATGCCGACAAATTGGTTGAGGAGTTAAAAAATAAGAAAACTAATAAAATAAAAAATTGAAAAAATATTATGGTTAATTTAAGCACAAATCCTATGAATAGGTACTATTTTGTTAAAGATAAGGTTATCTTCAAAATAGACAGCACAAACCAAGACGGTGACATATGTGGCAGTAAACATACTGAAGAACTCCCAAAGTTGGGGTTGAAGAAGCAAGACACATCTAGTGAAACCGATACACCAACATATTATTTGGACCAATTGATACAATGTGGTGACCTTTTTGAAGAGGGTGCCTTTAAGCATGTTAATCACGGTGATGATTCGGAAGAGGAAATATTGTTTGACGCATACTTCAAGAATGTATGTGAGGATGAGATTAAGATGAACGCGGTTAAGAAGAACCTCACTTTTACCGATGTCAAGAAGAATCCAAGCAAACTTGGTGTTCCCCTTTGGATGTTAACGGTAGACAGTGAACAAGTTGACCCCAAATATAAGGTTGATGATATACAAATTAACATCACTCAAGATTCATTTGATACATATAAAAGAGAAGGTTTGGTTGAGATTGCAACGGAACAAGCCAACAATTTCTTGAAGCAATACGGTTACAAGGTAAAGACCTTGGAGATTGAAGGGCTTGGTGAATAAAACAAATAATAAAGGTGACAAATAAAAATTTTGCCACCTTTTTTGTTTATTTTTTTAAAAAACATTTTATTTTTTATAAAAAATAATATGACAATAGAGAAACTTATACATATTGAAAGGGCATTATTGGAGATTGAATCAAGATACAAGTTTGTCCTACCGTTTAACGATGTCATAAGGCTCAAAACATTGTTGGATGAAATAGATGTCATCACAGACACTTTCATTTCCTTACAAGACGAATATGCGTTGAAATACGATGACGTTGACAAACTTAGGGAATACCATGATAGACTTATCAATGAGAACATTGACTATGATAGGTTCAACGCGGTATTGTTTATATCAAACGTCTATGCCACGATTGCGGATGATGATTTCAAGCAACTTGTAGATGAACTTGGCATATTGAAGTAAAATTTTGAATTTATGGCTGAAAAGAAAACATTGGAACACTTTTTAAATGAAATGAAGGAAATTCATAATGAATTGGATTTCAGTTTGGTGACGGAGTATGTAAGTAATAATACAAAAGTAAAGGCAATATGCCATTGTAAGGATTATTTAGGTAGAGAGCACGGGGAATTTGAAATAACCCCGGCAAACCTAATAATGGGTAAGGGATGCCCAAAATGCAAAGGCAAGGGGTTTACATCCGAAGATAGGAAAATGTTCTGTGAGAAGAAATATAATGGATTATATGATTACTCAAAGGCTGATTTCTCGACGGTTAAGAGGAAAACTACCGTAATCTGTAAGGAACACGGAGAATTTGAGATTAATTATGACCATCATTTCAATAACGGTGTCAAATGCCCATATTGTTCCTATCCTTCTAGGGATACGGAATCATTTAAGTTGGAAGCAATTAAGAAACATAATAATTTCTACAGTTATGACAAGGTAGATTATAAAGCATCCCTTAAAAAAGTGATTATAACGTGTCCGATTCATGGTGATTTTGAACAAACTCCAAATGCACACCTTAATGGTCAAGGCTGTCCCAAATGTGCTACTAGTACACTGATATTGGAGGAGACAATCAAAAGAGGTCTAGAAAGTGAAAGTATTAATTTTACACAAAACTTTAAACCATTGTGGCTGAAAAGAAAGGCTAGAGGCAATTTGTCCTTGGATTTCTACATAGAAGACTTAAAACTTGCAATTGAGTGTCAAGGCAAGCAACATTTTGGTCTAGGCGGTTGGTCTGAGCACTTCAATTTTGATGAACAGTTTGAGCGAGATAGGTGGAAAATGGAGCAATGTGGGGCAAATGGCATTGAGTTGGTCTATTTTGCAAGGCAAAAAGAGGCCCCGTCAGAATATTTTGGTAAAATTTTTACTGATTTTTGTGAATTAATGGAACATATCAGATATTTATATAATAAAAAGGCATCAGCCTAAATATTTAATGAATTAAAAAATAATTATAATAAAAAAGAGAAAATTATGGCAGATAATGCAAGAGGAATACACGTGAGTCCAGGTATATATACACGTGAAATTGATATGACATATGCTGTTCGTAGTTTAGGTATCACTACTCTTGGTGCAGTAGGTGAAACGCAGAAAGGACCGGCATTTCAGCCTATGGATATCTCAAATTGGCGTGAATTCCAAGAGACTTTCGGCGGTACTAGCACTGAAAAATTCAAGGGTAGCCAATATCCAAAATACGAATTGCCTTACATTGCTAAGTCATATCTCACAGAATCCGAACAACTCAAGGTTGTCCGTGTGCTTGGCTTGAGCGGCTATAACGCAGGACCCGCATGGCTTGTTACCGCTTCATTGAACGGAGAAAACAAGAGGGCGGTTGCAGTTATCCGTTCTAGAGGTACCTATCACCCTTATAATGCAAATTCGAGCGGCGATACCGCTTGTACTTGTGAACCTACGAAGTACGACACCTTAAAGTACGACGTAGGTGAGGTTTCGGGTCAGATGGTATCCGGCAAGTGTCAGAAGTTGGGTTATAACATGAGTGCTTTGGACATAGAGGAGTACATTCCACTCAATAGCGACGGCAACGAGTGCGAAGGGTACGGTATGTCCGGTGGCAATGGCAGTTGGGAAATCTCACAGACCAACAGAGGAAGATTCAAGATTGTCGGTATCACCGGCGAACACGCAAATCCGACATCGCCAACTAAGGATTCTTCGGATTATTTCGAATATCCGGTTTCATTGAACCCATACGACAAGGAATATATCTTGAACGTGTTGGGCACGAAGGCTTATGACGGTGACGCACCGGTATTTGTTGAGTCATTGTATGACGTTGCGCTTGAGCAAGCCATTGCAAACGGTGACGTTGACCGCATTGACAGTGGCTTGACACCATTCAACGCTTATTTTACGGCAGACTTCTGCCACCATGAGCCAATCTACGGCATTGTAGAGAAGCCTCAGAGTTCACTTAACAGAAAGTATGTAGGAAGAAGGTATCTTGCCTCAAAGACGGCAACCGCTGACGGCATAACTTGTGTGGCCTATGACTATTCAAGCAACACTCCGGAGACATACTATACACTTTGGAAGTCTCAAGATGAAGAAAGGAAATCAAAGGCTGTCAACCCACCAAGCCTAATGGCAGTTCAAACCGCAGAGTTTCAAAAGATTAACAGTGAGTCTGCCGTTGTGGACACGGTCAAGACAACCGCTGAAACCACTTGGAACGACTTGGGTGTTAAGGACGCACCAAATCCATCGGCAGAAACGGGCTATCACTTTAAACTCGTTGGCCGTTCAACCAAGTTTGTCGACGCAGCATTCAATGCCGTGCAAGAAAGCATGCTCGTTGGACAAATCTATACCGTAAGACAATATACCACACAAGACGGAAAGAGACACTACTACTATACTTATTACAGCAAGAAGAGTGTTGACGAGGCATTTCCTAGTAGTGCACAGACCAACGTGGAGACGGTGAACTACTACGGAAACTTGCTTAACGGCGGTGACAAGGGCAACACAGATGCCGGTTCGACGCTTGTCCTCAACAACGCAGACGGCTTGTATTACAGAATGAATTCCGCAAAGAATGACGTTACTTACGTAGAACTCGACATGAACGACTACAAGTCGGCATACCGCTACGCTTCAACTCCTTGGATTGTCTCCAACTTGAAGGGTGACTTCAATCACATTGAAATGACGAAGTTGTTCCGTTTCCACACCATTTCCGACGGTGATAACGCAAACAGCGAGGTTAAGGTTTCAATTGAGAACATCAGACCGGACGAGGGTGTCTTCGACGTTGTTGTAAGAAAGATTGATGACGTTGACGAATCGATTGTTCCACTTGAGAAGTTCGGAAGATGTAACATGATTCCGGGTGACTCAAACTACATTGCCTTCAAGATTGGCTCCTTCGACGGTGTTTATGAGAGCAAGTCCAAGTTCATTACCGTTGAGGTAAATGAGACAACTGCCGCTAGAACTTCAGTTCCTGCCGGTTTCTTGGGCTATCCTATTCCTTTGTACAGCGGTACGCCAATCAGCGGTGACCCACAGACCGGTGTCACATTCCCGACCATCATGTACAACAGATTCTTCGATGAGGACATTAAGAACCGTAAGCAGTACTTCGGACTCTCGTCTTGGGTAGGTGTTGACATTGACAACTTTATGTTCAAGGGCACAAAGGCTTACATCAACAATCCTCATTTCTTGAGCCACGGCTTCCACCTTGACTCTAGGCTTGACGAGTCCGCAAGGGCAGTTGACAGCAACGAGTTGACCGTAACGGTTGACGGTGAGAGTGGCTACACGTTCGACTCAGTTTCAACGAACGCAAGGACGCAAGTGCTCGACCAACCACCAATCATAGGCAAGGAGACCGAAATGTACGGTTCAATCTACGAGTACGTCAACCTTAGAAAGTTCACCGTGTTCTTCTATGGCGGCTTTGACGGTTGGGACGTATATAGGGACCAAAGAACCAATACCGACGAGTTTAAGATGTCTCAATACAGAGGCTTCATCAACCAAGGCAGCGGTGAGGGTTATTCCTTCAACAAGATAATGGACCCGGAGGCTTTGGCATTGAACCAAAACGGTATTACCTCCGACTGGTATGCTTATCTCAGCGGCATCAGACAATTTGCAAATCCGGAAGCAACCGACATTAACGTATTCTGTACCCCGGGTATCGACTACGTAAATCAGAAGTTGCTCGTCGAGGAGGCAATTGAAATGATTGAAGAGGAGAGAGCAGACAGTATCTACGTCATAACCACTCCGGACAAGCCAAGCGGTGCGGGTGACTACGTTGACGAAATGTACACCCCCGATGACGCAGTCTATAACTTGGAAGACACTGAGATTGACTCCAACTATTCTTGCACCTATTATCCTTGGGTCAAGTATTTCGACGTTGAGAACAATCAGTACATCTTCCTTCCTCCTACAAAGGATGCCGTAAGGAATTTCGCTCAGACGGACAACCAAGCATATCCTTGGTTCGCTCCGGCCGGTGTTGAACGCGGACAAGTTGATTGTGTTAGGGCAAAGTTCATCACAAAGTTGGCTGACGAGGATGTCCTCTATGACGGAAGAATCAACCCAATCAAGACCTTCGCACAAGACGGTCCCCGCATTTGGGGTCAGAAGAACCTCCAAATCAACGAGTCGCAACTCAACCGTATCGCAGTACGTAGGCTGTTGCTCAGAATGAGAAAATTAATTGCAATCGCTTGCATTGGTCTCATCTTCGAGCCAAACGACGCAACCGCAAGACAGTCCTTTATCTCGGCAGTTTCCCCAATATTGGAGAACATTAGAAGCAACCGTGGTATCTCCGACTATAGAATTGAGGTGAACGACACCGTTGAGTCAAGGGAGAGAAGAGAACTTCCGGCAAAGATATACTTCAAACCATATAATGCACTTGAATATATCAGCATTGATTTTATTTTGACTCCGGAAGGGATATCATTTGATGATATTTAAAAAAAAAAAACTAAAATCTAATATTTAAAATTCCCAAGATTTTTCTTGGGAATTTTTTTGGGAACAATATAGCAGTTGACTCTAAATATCAATAGTGTATAATTATACAAAAATGAGCAGCCAATTACGGTTGCTCATTTTGTGTTTGGTAGAATCTTTATTTTTCCCATGCATTTCATAAGGCTTGAGAACCATTGCGGTATTTGTATTCCGTAGTCATTCTTTATCTTCGCCTTGTCCAACACTGAATATCTAGGTCTTACGGCCTTTGTCTTGAATTCTTCGCTGTGAATCGGTATAATCTTGCACGTTGAGCCGGAAATGAACCTTATTGCACTCGCAAAGTCATACCAAGAGCAAACACCCTCGTTTGAATAGTGGTATATTCCACCATGTACACCCCTAGAGATAACGGTACAAATCGTAAACGCCAAGTCATTTGCCCACGTTGGACTCCCCACTTGGTCAAACACCACTGAAATCTCATCCTTTTCATTGAAGAGTCTTAACATGGTCTTCATAAAGTTCTTTCCGTACTTTGAATACAGCCACGAGGTTCTTATAATCATCACCTTTCCGTATGACTCCATCATTTTCTCCTCAACACACTCCTTTGACCTTCCGTATTCGGATAACGGCCTTGTCTCGTCAGTTTCCTTGTACGGTGTGTTTGACATTCCGTCGAACACGTAGTCCGAAGATATGTGAACAAGCCACGTGTCATTCTCCTTGCAAGCCTCAAGCAAGTTAAGGGCACCCTCAACGTTTACCTTGTGGCACATTTCAATTCCATCATCCTCACAAGCGTCAACGTTTGTGTACGCGGCACAGTTGACAACGCAGTGAAAATTACCGGATGAAACGTATTCGTAAACATCTTCAAGAGAAGTTATGTCAAGTTCCTCCCTAGAGGTGAACACAAACTCAAGATTCGTGAATTTATTGGAAACGTCCCTCATTTCCATGCCAAGTTGCCCGTTTGCACCGCAAACCAAAATTCTTTTTTTATCCATTGTTCAAATATTTTTTAAAAATTGAGTTAAATCTTCAAGATTGAAAAACATATTATTGTCATTATAAAGGCTTGATTCCAATGCATATTTCTTGAATTCAGCCGGAATATAGTAGATTAGTTGAATTGAGTTCTCCATACTGAGCCTATTCTTAACTGTGTCTCTGTGGATGGTTGAAGATACCATCTGTTCATCATAAATTCCACCGCTGAAGAAGTGTTGCTGACCTTGACATTCAATTGCAAGACTTAAACTTGGAATGAATACGTCATATTTCATCTTATAGTTTGTCAAATCATTCTTAAGCCAATCAAAACTGACTTGTCTATCAAATGAAATGTTCTTTTCTTTCAGAAATAAACATAATTTTTCCTCCAATTTGCTAGTTGAACATCTTGGGCATCCGCTTTTATTATATAAATGATTAAACGGCTTCACTTTAAAGTCACCGTGAATGGGACAAGTGATAATAACGTCGGTTTTATTGTTAATGTAATCTACTTTTGAATAATCGTACTTGTTTCCGTGTATTTTTTTAGCCTTTTCAATGAAAGTGTCTGAGTCGAGGGATAAAGTCTTGGCAACCTTGTTAAGGCCGCAAAGCGGACATCCGTTACCACTTAGATGATAACTAGCCTTTTGTTTGAACTCTCCGTGTTGCGGGCATATAATAACAAGAGGTTCGAACGGCGATTTATATTCACTCCTTGAATAGTCATACTTGTTCCCATGAACCGTTTTGGCCTTCTTGATGAAGTCATCAGTGGTCATTACAGTGTGTGTTTTTTCAATTCCACACCTAGGGCATCCCTTACCTTGCAAGTGTACGTTAGGTTTTTGTTCAAATTCCCCGTGCTTGGGACAAATTATCTTGACCAAAGTATTAGTGTTAACATATTCAACCATTGAATAGTCATATTTGTCCCCATGTACACCATTAGCCTTCTTGATGAACGTTTCAGTTGTATCGGAACAAAGCCTTTTACCCGCTTCCGTCTTGCATTTTGGACAACCTTGTCCGCGAAGGTGGGCATTTGGTCTTTGTTTGAACTCTCCGTGTTCCGGACATATAATATCTACAAGCGTTTGACTATTCACATATTCAACCTTGGAGTAGTCATACTTGTTTTTATGTTTTTCACTTGCTTTTGCGATAAATTCTTCTTTTGTCATCTTTTTTCCCATAAAAAAATGTTTATCTGCATAAAATATACAGATAAACATTTAAAAATGCAAGAAAAACTAAACAAATTTTGTAAAAAACAGACAAAAAAAGTTTAATAGCACAATATTGCATAGTCAAATCTGAGTGTGATTTGTATGGTGCTTAGGTCATCTTGGGAGTAATCTAAATCCCCAAAGTCCGCAGCGGTAACCATTGTATTCTTCAACACCCACTTGCTGACAACTACACCGGTTGGGTCAAGCATTTCGAGTTCAACGTCTCGCTTGTAACCGGCTGCATAACCTTGTCGGCCACTTACCGACTCAGAGTGAAGACGAACCCACTCCATGACGGCTTGTGAAGCGGAAGGACCGATGGGGTCTCTAAGCGTCACTTGTATCTCATCCCAAGTATAACGGCCAACAACGTAAGTTTCAGTATTTAAGAACTGTATTGGCTTTGCATCTTGCTTAATAGTTGGACGGTGAGCACCTTGGCACCACCATTCTTGAATTCCTAAATCAGCAGGAAATCTTAAAAGCCATCTATTCTTTCTCAACGGCTCATAATTGAGCGGCATTTTCAATAGTAAGTCTGACATAGTAATTTTATTTTTTTAATCTAGATTATTATTTTAAAATAAATATACAATATCACATTTTTTTAAAAAAATATTTGTTTTTTAAAAAAATTTTATATATATTTGTGTTAAGATGAAAATAAAATTACTATGTGAAAATGCCGTGATACTATGAGCCGTGAAGAAATACTTAAAAGAGTCAAAACTAATGGTCAAGATAAATATGACTTATCTTTTATTGAAGATTCTAATGTAAATGAGAAAATTAAAGTTATATGTCGGGTTCACGGTGAATTTTATCCTAGATTGGACCACTTCTTGAATGGTAGCGGATGTCCTTATTGTAGCGGAAAAATCCGTGGAACATTTGAAAAGTTTAAAGAAAGGGCCATGTTGCTTCATAATGGTAAATATGAATATTTGGACACTAACTATATCAACGCACATACTAAAATAAGGATAAAGTGCCCCATTCATGGTGAATTTTGGCAAACCCCAACAAATCATTTGAATGGAAATGGGTGTCCAAAATGTAAGGCAGAGGAAATATCAAAGAAATTATCATCATCTTTGGATACTTTTATAAATAAGGCGAAATTAGTACATGGGGATAAGTATGATTACTCAAAAGTGGAGTATGTGAATAACCATACAAAAGTTTGCATAGTATGCCCTATTCATGGTGAATTTTGGCAAACCCCAATGTGTCATTTAAGTGGTAAGGGTTGTAAGTTTTGTAATGAGAGCCATTTGGAAAAGGAAATTCGGAACCTACTTTCTGAAAACAATATTTGCTATGAATATCAATGGCATTTACCTTGGTCAAAATATTATAGTTTGGATTTTTATCTTCCAAAATACAACGTAGGAATCGAATGTCAAGGCGGTCAACATTTTGAACCGGTTGAACATTTTGGCGGTGAAAGGGAGTTTGAAATTGTAAAGGAGAGGGATGAAAGGAAAAGGGTTCTTTGTTCTGAAAACGGCGTGAGGTTGCTGTATTATTCAAACATTGAGGGCAAAGGTTGTATAACCGACAAGTCCGTACTTATGGAAAACATTAAAAAAGGAGAACCGCGTTAAACACGGTTCCCCCTTTCAACTAAAATTAACTAAAAACAACTTAAATGTTTCTCTTCTTGTTTCGTTCTATGCTTTCACCATAAGGGTAACGCATGGCATGATATCGCGCAAGGTTTCCTGCCGCCTTTTCCCTAGGTGTGTAAACAGCCTTGTCCCTTGTGTCTCTGAAATTCTTGTAGAATTCTCTTTTTCTCTCTTGGTTTGCCAAGTGTGGGATGAATTTTGCCGTTCCTTTGGTGTATTCCGGTTCTTCATAATCATCCTCATCTTCATAGTCATCATCCTCATCATCTTCTTCATAATCGTCATCCTCATCATCATCTTCGCCGTAGTTTCCGTCTATATAGTCACTGACGGTACAAGCGGTGACCACGTTATAGTCTTGCGGTGACCTAAATATTATGGTATAACCATATAATTCATCAACCGTTGCAACATTTGCATTCTCCAAGTCATTTAAAATATCTTCAAATTCTTCCGGTGACGGCTGTTGGTTTTCATAGAAACCAATCATTTCTAGGTGCGGCCAAACACGTCCCATGAAACGACCTTCCGCAAAAAACGAATCAAAATTAGTGCCTACATCCCCAAGGGCGTAATTTATACTTTCTTTGGTATCAAAATCCGTATCTTCAATGGTTGTTTGAAGACAACGGTCAGTTAATGTCTGATTATCAATTAAACCATTCCCGTCCAAGGCATTTTCAACAACTTCTCGTGCAATATTTCTTGGTATGGAGTTACAATTATCATCAACCCACTCATCTATGTCAATGGAATCTGTGCCGTCCTCTGAAACATATAAACCTTGGTCCTCGTCGTAAGTATGACCATACGTCTTGAAGTCTTCTAGCAAGTTTTCCACCTCTTCAATGAAATAGTACGAATTTTCTTTGTAAATATCATAGAGGCAACTTTCGACATATTCTTTTACACATTGTCCAAAAGGACTTAAATGAGTAGAGTATGCTTCTCCTATTGAAAATACCGGAGAACCGTTATACTCTATTGGCCAATACCCAAACGGGTATCCGAAATCACAATCCCAAACTGCCTCGTATTCCTCTCCGGTTTTTTCGTTGCGGTAGTACGGATGGTCCGTTCCGGCTTGGTATTCATTATTACCTTCCAACAGTATTTTCTGAGATTCAAGCAAGTGTATTTTTTTCATAATAACTTCCTTTTTCTTAATAAATAGACATTTGTGTTTAATTTTGAAAAATAAAAGGTATTTTTTATAAAACATGAAATAAGTATGTCATACGGTAGGGAACAAGTGATTGAAATGTGCAGACAAGTACATGGAAATAAGTACGACTATTCAATAACAAACGATTGCAGAAATAAATTGGACAAAATTAAGTATGTTTGTCCGATTCACGGTGTTGTCGAACAAATTTTCAATAATCACTTGCAAGGTAAAGGATGTCCAAAGTGTGCAACTGAAAGCATGAGAGAGAAAAAGACACCAACAAAAGAAGAATTTCTAAGTAAGGCTGAAAAGGTTCATAATTTAAGTGAATATGATTGGAGTGAATTTAATCTGCTAAATAGGGACAGTAAGGGAAGAGTTCAATTTTGTTGTAGAAAACATGGAAAATATTTTGATTGGCCTTCAAATTTCTTAAAAGGTCACGGTTGCCACATTTGTTACGGAAAACGAAAGAATGATGAAGAAGTCAAGGAAGAATTGCTGAGATTACATCCTAAATTGGATTTTTCAGAGGCAAATTACTCCGAGAAGGATTCTCTAGGCAGATTGAAGGTTTTGTGCCCAAAACACGGGGAACAAAAGATAACATATTGGAACCTAAGAAACGGGCAAGGATGTTATTGGTGCGGCAGGGAGGCAACTGCCATTAAAAACACAATGACAAATGAAGAATTTATCAATAAGGCAACCAAGATATTTGGTGAGGATTATACTTATGAACGTCTTGATATGTTTAATAGGGATGAAAATGGTAAGGTTACAATAACTTGTCCCATTCATGGCGATTTTAAGGTTCTCCCGGGTAATTTTTTGAACGGTGTCGGTTGCCCCGTGTGTTCTGAAAGTAGTCTTGAAGGTGAAATTAGAAGATTTTTGAAAGAAAATGCTGTTATTTTTGAAAGACAGAAGAGATTTGATTGGTTGGGAAGGCAAAGTTTGGATTTTTATTTGCCGGAATATAACGTAGCAATTGAGTGTCAAGGTGGGCAGCATTTCAAGTCGGTCGGAAAGTTTGGTGGCGATAAAACTTTTAAGAGAGTTGTTGAACTAGACGAGAGGAAAAGGGTTCTTTGCGGGGAAAACGGCGTTAGGTTGCTGTATTATTCAAACGAGGCAATGGATTTTCCGTATGAGGTGTGTACGGACAAGGAAGAATTGCTGAAAGAAATAAGGGGAGAATAAATTCTCCCCGTACTTTTTACTTGCTACCGGTGTTGGTTAATAACTTATCACTGTCCAAGAAGACATTCTTGAAATACTTGTAAATTTCAGATGTTGGATGGTTTGCGTATTTTCTTAAGCCCTCAATGGCAGTTTCTCGTATCTTGCCAACTATTGGTTCGTGTTTGATTATTTCTTGCGCGTGTGCGGCAACTTCTGCATCAGAATCATCATGTTCCATTGAATCTTGATGATGCATTTCCATGCCCATTTCATCCTCTATGGGCCTATCTTCATCCCCGAAGATATAATCCTCGCTGAGTTGACCCTTAATGGTCTTCAACTCTTCTAGCATGTTCTTAAAATTCTTAACTTTCTTCATATAATAAAACGTTTTACTATGTATAAATATTATTGATTTTCTTTTTGTTTCTCAAAATATGCGCTAACCAATTTTTTCTATAAATATCTTTGAATTTTGGTTTGGCCAATGATATTTATAAAGAAAATAACTTAATTAAAATCTTTAAAAAACAAATAATTTATGAAGTACGTTAAAGAATTTGCAACTGCTGCCGATTATACAGCATATGTTGCCACAGACTACCCAAAGCCAAACGTAAGTTACGTCGTGGCCGATGGTGCTATGCACTACAATTCAATTTTACCCCCCCCCCATTCTTCTGTAAACTAACACTTGAGAATGGTTCCGTTGTCGAAATTGAAGGCAGTGGGGAACTTACAAGAGCAATGATAAGCGGTTACAGTGCAACTTGTGTCAGTGCTGAAATCGGTGAACTTTGCACAAGTATTGGTCAAAGTGCTTTTATGGATTGTTTTGCTATGACAACTTGTACCATTGGCAGTGGTGTTACAAGCATTGGTAATTCGGCTTTCGCCGGTTGTTCTAGTTTATCAAGCATAACAATACCAAATGGTGTTACAAGCATTGGTGCTAGTGCTTTCAATAGTTGCACTAGTTTAACAGCAATAACCTCGCTTGCCACAACAGCACCAACAATAACTAATTCTACTTTCAGAAATGTTAAGAGAGAAGGTACTCTCTATGTTCCAACTAGTAGTAGCGGCTATGATGTTTGGATGGGAAGTCGTGATTATTACTTAGGTAAGTATAATTGGACAAAGGTCGAACAATAACAATAATAAAAAAGGTGACTCAAATGAGTCACCTTTCTTCTTTTTTACTGTACTTACCAATACTACCACTACGTGAAACTGCATGAATAGGAATGGACAACCATAAAGTATGTAATTGCCCTAAAATCCTATTTTTCCTTTCTTTGTTTCGGCACCGTTGTCTTCGACATTATAAATGTCTGCCAATGACATTGGTTCTGTTGCGCTAGGAAGGAGTGCCTTTGTCTTTTCCAATGACAGTTTCTTAAACTCATATATCATAGATAATCTTCCCTTTCTGAGGACTGCGCTGTCAATTTTGTTCTTTGGACAGTTAAATGTGCAAATGAACTTGATTCCGAATGTTTCTCCTATCATTCCGTCCGTTAGGTTCAACATGGAGTTTAGGAAGCGGTTACCTTCGTTTCTGTCCGTGAAGAGTTTTTCACAATCTTCCATGATAAACACTGCATGCTTGTTCTCTGACAAGAATTCAAATACCTTTGAATCGCTGAATGTTGAGAGTATGTTGAAATCGAAATAGATAAACTCAACATCCGGCACGTCATGGATTATTTTCTTGATAATGGATGTTTTTCCGGTGCCGGGTTCACCGTGGAGCAAGATAAGTTCCTCCGTATTTGATTTTACCAATGAAACCAACTTGTCATAGTTCAAGTCATCGTTATAGTTTGACTTGATGTCGCAGTCAAATTCCTTTATATCGAGTCTTGTGGTTCTTAGGCCGTAACTTGAGTTTGTGCAGACTGATAGGTTGTTCTGTCTTCGACTGCCGTTCGGAGTCTCAACCAAGTTGGATATGATGAATTTCTCTATTTCCCCTATGTTGGACGGGTCATCCACGTAAACGCTGATTCCTATAATCTTTCGTATTGCCACACCTTCGTAGTGGGCAGTTCTGAATGCTATTAGCCCGTAGTCCGTGAACACGAACCCCGATTTATTGAAGACAATGAAATGCCCCATTGACTTTAGGGTGTCTAGGAATGAGTACTCTATTGTGATATTGGACAGACCGTCCAAGTTCATGTTATTGTATTTTTCATTATATTCTATCAGATGACCCATGAAGACCACACTTTTAAGTGTCTTTGAATATTTTGCGTAAAATTCAAACGGTAATGTCTTGTTGTACACATTCACGACCATTGAGTCGTTTGTCGTGAATCCGTCCTCCATTTCACTTGTGTTTGCACCTCCCTTGAACGATTTCACGTATTCAATGAAATTGTTGTAATATTGATTGTAGTTTTTAAACATATGTTTTGGATGTGTAAAATTGATTAATATTGGTGCAAAGATATATATTTTTTTTCAAAAAAACAAGAAAATCTATTTCATTTTTTCCTAAATGTCTTATTTTTTATAAAAAGGATAAACTATGGATACAAAGAATTTGGACATTTTCATATGTACACATAAGGACTTTAAATGTCCGGTAACGAATGATGTCTATAAGGTGCTAGACATGAGAAATATTGATGCTAGCATGATGCATGAGGGCATTAAGAACAGCAGTTTCTATTCTGAGATTATAGGAATGATGTATGTCAGAAAGAATCTTGAACTTAAGAAGTATGTCGGGTTCTGTCAATATAGAAGGTATTTTTCATTTATGGATGAGATTCCGGACATGGATGAGATATGCAAGGAATATGACTGCGTCATCGCAAAGCCGATAAAGTTCAATGGATGTGTAAGAGAGCAATATGCAATATATCACAATGAAAAGGACTTGGATATTGTGGATGACATTATAAGGGAGAAGTTTAAAGACTATTATAAGGCATGGTTTCTGTATCTTAACGGCAGTATATTCATCCCGTATAACATGTTCATTATGAAGAAAGAGGACTTTATCGACTATATCGACTTTATCGAGGGTGTGTTGAATGAATATATCGATAGGGTAGGAAGCGATATCGAGAAGAGGATAGAGGACAATAAGGAAGACTATATCAAAGATTTCCCGCCGTCAAATTCAGCGGAATTCCAATATAGGGTCGGCGGATATTTGGCTGAGAGGCTTACCCCGGTGTTTATGATTAACAGATTTAAGTCAATGAAGCCATACATGGTAAAAATAACACAAAAGAAAAATGAGACTATTAGCAATGGAGAGGAAAATGAACCTAAATCAAGAGACAATTCAGAGCAGCAGCAAGAGCAGCCTAAAACAAGAAAAAGAAGCAGAAGTAAGAGTAAAGGTGAGTCAGTACAAGATGTTGAGCAACACACTGTGCGAACTGATGACGAAAAGAAAGCCACAAAACGTGGTAGGAAACCCAAGAGTGATGGAAAAACTAAGAGCGGAACTAGAGGAGACGGTGAATGAGATAGAGGCGTTGAACAAGGAAATTGATGCACTTGAGATTACCAATGACTCCAAAGAGCCAAATGAAGACACTTCTTGGAGAATTATCCATAAGTTGCTCGGTGATTCCGTGTCAATTGAATTCTCTGACTTGATTCCAAGTGAAATGATTAACTGCTTGAGTAGGCAATGTGGACCAAATGGGTTATATATGTCAATCACGGATTTTGTATGTGAGTACGGACTAACCGAGAATGAAAGCGTCAGATATTCACTCATTGAAGTCCTAAATGACATCAAGACAAATTCCGGTAAGTTTGATATAACAGTAAAAAGACTTACAACTGACGGAAAGGTTCTATGCTATACTATTTTCAAAGATTGTGAGATTACTTCAATACGTATGTCTGACATAGGTCACTCAATAGACGGATTTTCAAAAGTTGCTGTCTATGTTTCTTATGGTGATGAGGTAAATGGAACAGTTAACTAAGAGAAACACGCAAGCAAGTGGAAAGAAGAAGAAAAAGACCCTGAGGCCCAAAAGAAAACACAAGCAATTATATGGAACGTCAAAGTTGGAAGAGGATTTTGCAAGTGACTTCTTGGATAAATTGGGTGTCGAGTATGAATATCAGTATGAGGCCAAGGATATTGGGCGGTTCTACGACTTCAAGGTGAAGGACGGCCCAATAATAGAAATACAAGGCTCGTATTGGCACGGTGACGCTAGGATATATGAGGAGAAGGACTTGAATCAGATTCAGAGAAAGAACATGCGTATCGATGAGTATAAGCAGAAATGGGCACTAATGCACGGCATTCCAATATATTATATATGGGAGAAGGATATCAGAGAGAATCCTAAAATGGTAATGGATGAACTGAAGAGAATATTATATATTGAGGATAAGAAGAAAGAAACGGCCACGAATAAAAGAAAAAGACACGTTAACAAGATTAAGTAAGAAAAAAATGGAAGCAAAACTATTTATACAATATTATACTTATGACGATGATGATAAATTCGATGCTAGCAGCGACTATTACAAGGATGGTGAATATGCCAAACTGATGAATAGCGAATATGAGAAGAGCAAAGATGTAGTCTTTGAATCAATGTCAAGCGGCGGAAAGGTGAGCAAACCTTCGGCGGGGTCATATTGGGAACAGTATGGAATATCTGCACCAAGCCAAAATGATGATAAAAATATACGCTATTCTAGTACGAACTGCATTCTCTATAATGAAAACGGCGAGGAAGAGAGTGTTGACGGCATCATAGACCATTATGTTGACCAAAAACCGTTTATCGAAATGGTTGAAATCGATTGTGACAGCAGTGAGGATGAATTCATATCTGAATTTTCAATGTGGCTGAAAGAACATAAGAAAATATCGGAATTCATGGAGAAAAACCGTGTGGGTGACGATGTTGTTTGGAAATATGAGCCTAAGCGTGACTTGAAACTTAGTTTCATCAACAAGGCAAATGAAGAGGTATATGCTGCCCTAAGTGATTGCAGGGTTATGGATATTATTGACGATAAGACACTTATTGTTTTTATTGGCAAACTAACGTTAGTGGATAAAATATAAAAATTTTTATGGCAAAGAAAGTATTGACAGAAGAGCAAGAGAATGAGATAAAGATGCTCTTGGAAAATAACAAGATGTTGGAAAAGACAAAAAAAGAGGCAGAAGAAAGGGGGAATACAAAGTCTGTGAAGCAGATAGAGAGGGCGCAGCAAGAGGTAATCGAGCACATAAACAGTATAGACCCTATGGCATTGACATCCGCCTCAAATAAAAAGAACAATGTGCAGCAAAACTTGTTCAATGACTCCGATATGTCTATTTTCGATATTCTTGAAGAGAATAATAAAGTAAGGAATGAAGAAGCAGTAAAGGTTGACGAAGTAAAGGCTGAGGAGGATTTGATTGAGGAGATAACGCCGAGTGAGACAACAATTTCAACCGATTCGACGTTTAATAATGTTGAACAGACGCTTCAGTATGACGTAATTCAGTTGCCTAGCAACGGACAATGCTATAAAAGTAAGGTTGATAGGGTTCCGGTCGCATATCTGACGGCATATGACGAAAATATTATTACGTCCCCCAATCTGTACAAGGACGGACTTGTAATCGATTATTTGCTGAAGAATAAGGTTGTTAACAGTCAGATTAAGGTAGATGACTTGGTCAGCGGCGATGCCGACGCGATTATTCTCTTCTTGAGGGCGACGAGTTATGGCCCGGAATTCCCGATTGTCGTTAATGACCCCGATACCGGTGAGCAGATTGAGACCACGGTTGACTTGTCAACGCTTAAGCCAAGGGACTTTAAGTTGGTTGGTGATGAAAACGGGCATTTTGAGTATGTCACTCCGATTAAGAAGGATGTGATTAAGTTCAGATACCTCACTAGAAAACAAGAGAGGCAACTTAAGAAGGTGACGGAACTTGAGGGGTGCGGAACAAAGGCCATGATGCTTCAGAATGAGATTGAGACCATTAGGGCCGCAATGATGAACGACAAATACATTTCAGAGAATGACAAGAAGACATTGAGGGCTGCTATGGCGGCAATGTCCAAGTGGTCCACAAAACTAAAAGAGGTGAATAATTCTGAGTTTATCAAGGTAATGACCAATAACATGCAACTTCAAATTGTTGCCGTTAACGGCAATTACGACAGAGAATTTATTAGGAGGTACATTAACCAAATGCCCGCAAGGGATTCGTTGATGCTGAGAAAATATATAAACGATAACAGACCCGGAATTAATTTTGACATTAAGGTTGAAAGGCCGGAGAGTCTTGGAGGTGGCTCCTTCGAAACCTTTCTTAACTGGGACGATTCTGTTTTCCTTAATATCGCCGACGTATGAGAAATACCTTAAGGATGAGTTGTTCGCATGCAATCAATTTTTAAAGATACCATTCGATGTTTTGGACAAAATGCCGATAATGGACCGGAAATACTACATCAATAAGTATATTGAGTACATGGAACAGAAAAATTCGGCAATGGAAGGCAGCGGGACCAAGACTTCAACTGATGACATAACTTCATTTACGGACATGAGCCAAGGTTTGGCCTAAATTCTTTAAATATTTCATAGTTTCGATGGTGATAGATTAATTATCTGTCACCATTTTCTATGGGTTAGCGTTTGCCATACTATTGTATGTTTGCCTTAGGCTGTCTAGAGTTTGGAACACCGGCCTAATGGTATTGTTGGTTATTCCGTCAATATTATACTTTCTGTTCTTTGAGTTGTATTCCCTTTCCCATGTTTGAAGCCTTTTCATACATTCCGATAGTTTTATGGACTGTATTGTGTTTGGGTCATATTTTGGCTTGAATTTGGTGCCGCTATTGCCGCCTAACTGCCTTTGTGTCCACCTATAACCACTTCTAACATCATTGGCAAAATTTCCACCCATTGCGGATGGTATTTCCAAACCAAAGTCACGTAGGCTTATCTCATTTATATTGTTTGCCTTGACACATCTGTTAATGGCGTGGATGGTTTGTGCAACAAATATGTTGAACTCATTGAAAAACTTGTTTAAATACTTATCCAATTTCGTGGGGTCAATTGAGGTATTCATTCTATTTATCAATGTATTCAAGTTCACACCAAATTGTTCTAGAGAACTAATGTTCTCATCCAATATCATCATTTTATGTATTTCTTCTCTTAATATTTCTCTGATTGTCATTTTAAAAACGTATTTTCTCTATAAATATCACCTCCAATAAAAATGAGCAACCAAAAATTGATTGCTCATTTCATTTGAGGGTGTTGAGCGTTCATAGTTATTTTTGTACGAGGAAACCCACCAATCTTCAGTTGGTGGGAGGAATCGCACATTTTTATACCTTTTTTTTCTTATTATTAGTAATTTTTTAACTTTTGATACTATTTATATATATAAATACCTTCACTAAGGGAAACTATGGTAATAAAGACCTACAACATAAGGATTAATGGTGAACAAGGGTTCACGGCGTTTTGGCTCACGCTTCTGCGTGAGACAAGGGACGCATATAACCTCTGTTCCGACACCATCATCACCGAAAAGGTGAAAATAGGTCTGACAGCCATTCACAACGCTTGTTATGACAAACTGAGAAGCAGTTTCCCTTCGCTCCCTTCACAAGCCATCATACGAGTGCAGAAAGAAGTGTTGCAAGCGTTTAAGTCAAAAAAGACAAACAAGCACAAAGGCTCTGCGCCGCACAAAACTTCACTGTCTCTCACTCTCGACAAGAGGCTTTACTCGAATTTCACCGCTGAAGGTATATCACTTACAAGCGGAAAGTCAAACTGCCGTGAACGGTTCACGTTCAAACCGTACCAAAAAATCGCAGAAATGTTTGCAACGTCAGTTGCAAAAGACCCGACGATTTTCTACAAGGACGAGTCCTTGTGGCTCTCCATACCGTTCGAGGTACAAGGGATAATGGTTCAGAATGACCGCTCCATAGGTGTAGACCTCGGCATGAAGAGGTTCTTCGTTACCTCTGAAGGCAAGTACTTCCAAGACAAGGAGTACCTTATGCAAAGGAGGAAACTGCGTTACCTCAAGAGGTGCTTGCAGAGCAAGAACACCAAGGGCGCAAAGTCCCACCTAAGTCGGATTTCGAGAAAGGAGCACAACATTTCAAAGAACGAGTGTTACAAGGCGGTCAACGCCTTGTTGCAGTCCACGGACTGCGGTTACATCGTTATGGAAGACCTATCCAAGATAAAGGTTAAGACCTCCAAGAGCAAGGACGGTTTCAAGCGCAAGAGGCACAACAATGCATTATCGCAAGTACCGTTCTATACATTCAAGTACATACTGACATACAAGGCAACGCTTGCAGGCAAGCAAGTGGTATCAGTTTCTCCGGTCAACACAAGTCAGAATGACTGCCGCAGTGGTAGCAAGAACGGCACCCGCAAGGGGTGCAGATATTACACCAACGATGGCTTTGTCTTCGACGCTGACTGGAATGCGTCAGTTAACATTGCACTTCGTGCAGAACACCCAACCTCGACACCTCTTCCGATTGACGGAAGACTTGTTGCCTTGGTTGGCAGGGCACCGTCAACTGCCCAAACGCTCAAAACACGCTAAAGGTTTTCTGCAAGCCCACGAATCTTTAGTTCGTGGGTAGTTGACCAAACTAGTGCGAACATCTTCCGATTAAGTAAAGCGTTCCCAATATTAATACAATTCCGACTATAGACCCGACTACTCTCCAAAACAGCATGTCTAAAAATTCACCGATGGAATTAAATTCCCAAATTATTCCACCCCATTCTTTGTAAAACTTCATATTATTATATTTTTAATATTTTTTTGCAAAAGTACCATAAATTCATTAAATGGGCAAATTTTTTGAGTTAAATATTGTTAAACGCTTTTAAAACCAAAATTTTGATATTTATATAGGAAAATTGGTTTATATATGTGGGCATTTTTAAAAAGTATAATAAGTTTGGTTGGTGGTCTCGGTAATGGGGTGCTTCAGACGGCCTTATCCATTATGAAGGAAGGGTCGCGTGCTGCTGTACAGTTCCACGAAGAAGCCATTTCATTCAGTAGAGATTTGGGTCTTGGACTCAGACAGTCTAATGCGTATACCAAGGCATTGACTGAAGATACCGCCAAGTTAGCAAGGACATATGGTGTTACCGCTAATGCAATTAAGGAGGTTCAGAGGAACATTGCTGATGCCACCGGTAAGCAAATCCTATTGAACACTGCACAGAGGGAACAGTTAGTCCAAGCCAATAAACTTGTTGGTGCACAGACGGCTGTTAGGTTCGAGGAAACCATGATGAATGGTTTCGGTGCACAGATAAATACTGTTTATGGTGCCATCGCAAAGGCATATGGTACTGCGGCAAAGAGTGGTTTGGCGGCGCAGAAATTCAGTCAGAAAATAGCCGACAACCTTTCAATGGCCAACAGACTTAATTTCAGAAACGGAATTGACGGTCTTATTAGGATGACCGCAATGTCTGAGAAATTGGGTATGAATCTGCAATCTGTCGAGACTGTTGCAAACAATTTTATGGATTTGAGCAGTGCCATAGAAAAATCAGCAAATTTGCAGATGCTTGGTGGAACCATAGGTGTATCATTCGCCAATCCGTTGGAGGCAGCATACGAGTCGTGGTATGACCCGGAAGCGTTGGCAAGAAGACAAGAGAATGCCTTGAGGGGCATGGCAACGTTTGATGAAGCAAAGGGTATGGCCGTGATGGGTGGCATGAACCAAAATATCCTCAAGGAATATGCCAATGCGTTGGGACTCAATGCTGAAGAGGTTATCGGAAATGCCAAGAAGATGGCTGAAGTATCATACAAGGAGAATAGGTTTGCATCAGATTTAAACTATTATTCCGGCGGTAATGAAATGAAGCGCAACCTCATATTGAACCAATCTCAAATTGGTATTAACCGTATGGGGCAGCGTGAGTTGCAAATCAACGGAAAGGGTTTGGGTGAGATAAGTGAAAAGGAATGGAGGGACATTTTCGAGTTGTCCGGAAAAGATGATACCGAACTCTTGAGAGACCAAGCGCAGCAACTTAGGAGCATAAACGAAAGTATTAGCGGTGGTCTGACAACGACAATCGCTAGTTTTGCCAAAGGTCTTCAGTTTGATAAGAATGCCGGAGACATCATTAAAAACATAGACCGGTTAAGTGATACGACGAAAGATGTTGCTGAGAACTTGGGCATTGCCGTTGGCGACTTACTTAACAGATTCTTTGCTACCATTGAATCACATAAGGGGATTTTCATTGAAATTAAAAATGGCATAATAGCGTTGTCCAAGGCGACAACCAAAATTGGTGATGCCATTGATGAGGTAAAAAAGAATTCAGCGGCAATATTGGCAATATTAGCCTTATTTAAGTTTAGGCGTTCCATATTTGGCGGTGGCGGTGCAAGTGGTGGTAGCGCAGGAGCAGCCGGAGCAGGAGCCGCAGGAGCAGGAGCAGCCGGGGCAGGAGCAGCCGGTGCTGCCGCAGGAGCAGGAGCAAATGCTGTAAATGGTAATCGTACACCGGGACGGTGGGAGTTAACAGTAGGTCCAAATAAAGGTAAATATACTAAGACTGTCAACGGAGAATGGTTAGACAGTGGTGGCAATGTAGTAACAGACCCGAAAACACTAAACCAACTAGAAAATCAAACTAGAGCAATTAAGGCCGGTTCGGTTAAAAAAGGTGGTACAGGTGCTGCCGGGAGCACAACCGGAAGTACCGCAGCAAATACCGTCGCAAAACCATCAGTTCTAAAAAATAGTCTTAAGACCGGTGCAAAAGTTGGTGCTAAAGCGGGTGCCGTTGCTGCTGTCATAGAGACCGGATTTGCCGGATATGAGACTTGGGCCAATAATAAGGAATATAAGGATAAAAAAGAAAAGATACTCAATGATAAGGAGTTGACCCTAAATGAGAAGGCACAAAAATTATCTGAAGAGAAACTAGAAAAGCAAAAGGGTAACAGAGGCGCTTGGGGTAATGCTGCCGGTGCTACTGCCGGTGTCACTATAGGTACTGCTGTGGCAGCGGGTATTGCGGGTGCTATAAAGGGTGCTACAGCCGGTGCTACTGCCGGTTCAGTCGTACCCGGTGCCGGTAATGTTGCCGGTGGTATTGTCGGTGCTATAGGTGGGCTTGTGGTAGGTTCACTAGGGGCATGGCTCTTAGGTAATGCCGGTCGTAGTATAGGTGAGAGTATGGCAAGTGAAAATAGTGCCAAAGTCTCACAAGATGAAGTCAAGAGAATGATTGAGGAGAACAATAGGAAGCAGTTGCAGTCGGCGGAACCACATGCACACAGTGGTATTGTCGGCGGAACTTCTTATTCCGGAGACAAAGTCCTAACTAGACTAAACAGCAGGGAATTGACTTTGAGTATGGATGACCAAGTATCACTTTTCAATTTCATTAAGAATCTTCCTACTTTGTTGAGGAAAGTGGGTGCCGGTGATAACGTTACATACTATAATGCCTATGATTCTAGCAATAGGTCATTCCATAATATACAGAGCACAAAATATCTCACGGACAGAATATTGTCAACAATGTATAATAGTCCGTCGAATGTGATTGCGTCTGCATTGGAACCAAAAAACATAATTCCGACACCGTTTGGCGGTAATAGTTTCAGACCAATACCAAATGGAAGTACCGTAGAAAGATACAACGAGGTCAAGGAAGTGTCTGTAAAGGACATTAATCTGAACGTCAACGGTACGATTAGGCTAGATTCCGGTATCATGTCCAAGAGCATAAACATTAACGAATTATTAAGTGATACATCATTTATGTCATCTTTGAAGGAGATTATTAAGAATTCAATAAACAATGATATGAACGGCGGAAGGTTCATGAATGATAATGCAACATTAAGAGGTGGCTTGACTACCGCGACTTATTGGGGTTAAATAGAAAGAAGTTAACATATGGCAAGTTTTATAAAAGAACTCGGTTCGACATTAAGGCAAAAGACGTTTGATACCCTATTAAATAGGGACTTTATAAGCAGAAGTATAGGGATGAACAGTTCCTATGAAGTCATTATGCTTATTGTTCAAGCATTGGGGCATGAACCGGTCAGTCTTTTGGGCAAGGATTTCCTTTATATATATGACCACGTCAGAAGGAACCACAACATTGGGACGAATTCAATAAATAATGAATATAACTGCCCAAGATTCACATTTTATAAGGAAAGACCTTCCATTAGATTTGCGGATGTATATAATGACCCGCTTAACCTCTTGGACAAGTGGATGCCGGATATTATCATAAATGATACAAGTGGTAAGAATGAACTGATATCATATGCTGAATCAGACGATGATTTAGTAAATAACAGAGAGGTTAGGAAAGCGGGTAATGATATTGATACCGGTAATCCGGGTACAAGTTATGGTGCTGTTTCTAGTTTTGAGTATAAAATTGACAATTCTTGTGATTTACTTAAAAAAACTAATGATAACTTTAGGAATGGTAAATATAGAACCTTGATTGCAAGGTTCCATACAAATTCGCAAGACAGTAAGGAATATTCCGAAACGCAGAGTGCAATATCAAAATATGGTATGTCACACGGAAGAAACTTATTAAAGGGTAGTACTGATTATAAATTCGGTTATGATAATCCGTATTGCCGTGTTTGGACTTATTTTCACCAATACAACCAAATGGGAAGAGCAATCAGACCATTTGATGATGACAATGAAACCGGAAAATACGGATATAAGGGGATTGCTAGTTTTCGTGCCGAAAAAGATGAAAAGTTCAATAACGGCCAAGAAGGATTGGGTGAGTATGGTGTCTTAAATTATCGTAGTGGATTGGTGAATATTGCCCCAAGCAATGAAGACAAGGTTGACATTAAAAAATGTATGTTTTCCATTGAAAACCTTGCTTGGAGGAATAAGAGCACGGCATTTGACACATATGACGAAAACGGGCTTTCAAAAGAGCAGAAGGGTCCGTTTGGCGGAAGAATTATGTGGTTTCCGCCTTATGATTTGTCCTTTAGCGAAGACGTTAGAGTTAATTGGAATTCAAATCAATTCATAGGAAGAGGTGAGAAAATATACACATATACTGACACGGAGAGGAGCGGAAACTTGTCTTTCACCATGCTGATAGACCATCCTTCAATGATAGACTATTGGGAAAAGAGGGACAGCGGTGCAAATGATAAAAAGTCAAGCGGCACTGATGAATTCGTAATTGACCGTGACGAAGACCAATTGTTACGGTTCTTTGCCGGATGTGATGTCCTTAACGTTAAGCCACAGAGATACAGTAACCCAAAACAAGTCGTGGTTAAAAAAGAAACCGACGTTGCAACAAATAGTACTGTCGATGAAGGGGATAATGGTGGAAAGAAAACTATTCAGTGTGTTCTCTATTATCCAAATAACTACAGTGGTATTGACGATGTAATTAACGGCCCAGTGGACCCAATACTCTATCTTATGAACGGTGTCGGTGCACAGAAATATATTGACGTAAGTGATGAAGATAAAATACATAAGGAAATTGATATTGAGACCACCATTAAGGCGAGACCAACAGTAAACGGCAATTCTTGTGGCGGTTATGAGGTCATGGAAAGTGAGAGCAGCGGAATTTCAATTGTTAATGCTGTTTTGGAGAAGAATTACGAAGTATTTCAATCTACATATGCCGTTAAAACCGGTAAAACTGACTTGTGCGGCCACTATTTAACATCATCAAATGGTGCTAGTGCGGTTGAAGTTAGTTATGGCAATGATAGTTATATATTGGCAAAACAATTATATAGGAATAAAGAAGGATATGCCATTTTTAGGGACGGGACTCATCAGATAATACCGACTTCAAAAAGTGATTTGACAAAATACTACTATAATAATTGGTATTATCGCGTAGATAAGGAATATGAAAAACAAGTATTGACCCATGATGATAGTTATTTGGATGTAAACAGTAAAGGGTTAAATAGTAAACATGGTTATAAAAAATTAATAAATGATGCTGAAACCGCGAAGGCGTTTGGATTTGATAAAGATACAACAACACTGATTAGTTTCGTTGACTTGTTTATAGCATTAGGGGACGAAACAGCAAAAAACTTATTAGGTGATTATTCCGAACCTAGCAATGTTGACCGAGTAAAAGCAATAATGGGTGTGGGCAGTTCATCAAAATATAAGATAACATCTATTAATTTTGAAGGTCATGCGTCATTACAAGGCTATAATAAGACTACCGGGGAGGAAATCTATAATGAGAAATTGGCTGAAAATAGGGCAGAAACCTTAAAAAGGTGGTTAAAGACACATTTTAAGAATGATGCCGTCATAAATGGTACAGTCAAATCAAAGAAACAAGAATCAAATGGTCAAAACCATATTAATATTGGCGGAAACAGTGAATTAAGTACCAAACTATGGAGAAGTGCCTCCGTCATAATTGAATATGAAGAGATTGGTATTTCGGATGCATCTGTAATGAAGGATTCTACTGATGATTCTTATTCGATAAGCATACCAAACAAGGAGTCTAGTCCACAAGAAAGTATTGTGATGATACAAGATAACGGTTCTAACGGTGGAATACCAAACAGAACCCTAAACACCATCATCAATACAACACAGTCAGACGATAATACAATGAATGCGGAAGAGACTGACACAGAACCAATTGTAAAGAGATATGACAACGAGGGTGAATTCTTTAAGAAGTTAAGCAAGAATGATGCATTCTTGCATCACTTAATAAAGGATAAGATTAAATATTTCGACCCGGCATTTCACTCAATATCTCCGGAAGGGTTCGGGGCTAGGCTGACATTCTTGCACCAATGTACTAGACAAGGCCCGACAGTTGGTAACTCAGACCAAGGTTCATTGACTGCGTACAACCTTTCGTTCGGAAGACCGCCGATATGTGTGCTCAGAATCGGTGATTTTTACTACACGAAAATTGTGATAAATCACATATCGTTACAGTATGACAGTACACAATGGGACTTGAATCCGGAAGGTATTGGCGTTATGCCAATGTTTGCAAAAGTAACAATATCCTTCCAATTCTTGGGCGGAAGTGACTTGGCAGGACCGATATCTAGGTTGCAGAATGCAGTATCGTTCAACTATTATGCCAATACTAGTGTATATGATAATAGGGCTGAGTTGGTAAATTATACCAATGATGGAAGCGGAAAAGAAACTAACTTTAGACCATTCGTCTATCCGAATATAAACCAAAAATAACATGACATCATATAACAGATACAAATCTTTCATAACGAACGGCACCTTTAAAAAAGTGCCGTTCATAGAGGTTCCGGCCCATAACACTGACATATACGTAAACTATGAAGTCGGAAGGACTAGATTGGACTTGTTATCATATCAGTATTATGGGAACCCGAATTACGGGTGGCTGATATTACAAGCAAACCCTAGTGTCGGTTCTTTAGAGTTCAGAATACCGAACAACACTAGACTAAGAATACCATACCCATTGGAGAATTCAATTCAAGGTTACGAGGCTAATATTAAGAGATATAATAACTTATATGGTTTAAATGATTAAAAAATATGCCAAATCCACATGCAAGTGTAAACTACGTTGAACCAAATTTGACCCCGTTTAATTCAATGTCCGGAGATATGAAGTATGACAGAATTCCGGACTTGGAGGACTATTCGATATATTTGAATATAGGGGTAGAAGTTTGTAGTAGGAAAAACATATCAAACGACAATAAAATCACCAAGGAGGTCATCATTATGGAGTATCGCGCTTCAAAGAATGATGACAAGGGTGTTGTTAACTTTATGGGCGGTACTAGGATGGAAACCCAAGATAAAGACAGCAATGGTGTCAATTATTTGACATCAAACTATGCTGATATGTATGTCGATGACTTGATAGACTATGGCACAACTGAAATGATTGGTATCAAGAGCCTAGATATAGAATACAAGAAGGCTTGTGTGCCCATAATCAATATAAAATTTACCGATGTAAGGGGGCTTTCACTGTTTCAGCCCACTGAATTGAATAGAAGCAATTCATATTTTGGTATTGGTGGGTTAAGTTCGGACAACATTGCACAGTCATTTTTCCAATGTTTCTTCATGGTACCTCCACCAAGATTTACAATGACCATTAAGGGGTTTTACGGTAAACCGGTCACATATGAGGTCTTATGTGACAAATTTGAGACTAGTTTTAATTCTGAAACCGGTGATTTTGACGTTGACACTAGGTTTATAGGGTACACGTATTCGTTTATGACCGATATTGTAATAGATGCATTATTGGCCGCTCCTTATTCTGACTATGGCGGCAGGGATGAGTCGGATACATACAACAACTATTGGCAGCAACAAATTGAATCCGGCCGTTTTACAATACCAAACAAGGAAAAGACCAAAATGGACAATATGCCGACACTTCTTGAAATATATAACACTGTCAAAAGCATTATGTCCACAAAGAGCGGTGTTACAAACGCCATAGATGACGAAGAGTTGAACCACAAGAATGAAATATCAAAACTAGCATTAATAAAGGAATCATTTGATGAATGGTATGAAACTCTTTATAACGAGTGTGTAAATAAATTCGGAAAGGAATATTGTTATCTGTTCAAGAGTACCGGCTATTATTACAGATTACTCATTTTAACCACCAACAACACAGATTCTAGTGCAAATACACTGTCAAGCGTGTATGATACATTTAGTGATAAGTTCAAGAGTCTCAATCAAGACTTGAATACAACCATAAGTGAATTTAACACGTCAAAGGACAAGTTCATGACTCTCAGTGGTGTATCCTCTGATTTTTCAGCATACAAGATTTTTTCATTATTCAATGCAATAACACTTATGTATGACGGAACACTGAAATTTAATGGTTTTAGTTCAACGTGTAATTTACCTAGGGAGGAAGTGTATGCAAAACTGAATAGTGAAAATAAGAATTTATTTGAGTTGATATACAATGACGGAACTAACCAATATCTGAATTGTTATGTTGTCAATGTCGACTATAGTATGATAGTGAATAGGATAAATTCATTACAGTTGGATGCAAACAAGAGTTCAGAGGAAAAGGAAATGGAGCGTAAAAGGAAAGCCATTAACGAGGAAATGTTCAAACGTCTTAATTGGTATCCTTCCGTATCTAATTTCAGCAAAATAATGATTGCGCACTTGGAAACCTTTATGAAGCAACTATATGATTGTGTGAACAAGTGTGGTGACAGAAGGGCAAGTCAGTTGGGTGTGGATGCCAATGGCAACCTAGACATGAAAAGTATCGACAAAGACCCTCAGATACCTCCATTCCCTAGGGTTTATAAGAGTAAGATGGGTGATGACCGTTTGGTCACAAATGAAGATATTTGGGTTGGAGAATTCACGGACGGAATCGGTTTTGAGGAGGTTAATTTCATTAACGGCTTGTTAAATGGTGCTTCAAAGGTCAACAATGAGTATAAATCTAGCGCACAGCAATATGGTGAGGCGAGCAGAGAATTACGCGGGTCATATAACGGAGAGACATTTATGACACATCCGTTGTCATCTTTTGACCTATACACAAATAAACCGGTATATGACTTTGCCGGTGACATATCAGATGGTGTTCCAAACGGTTATGTATTGGCCGGAAAGATTGCCATCAGAATGTTTAATATCCTAGCCGTGAACTATTTCAAGAAGGAGTTGGGTGATTTGTTTGACAATAATATCGGTAGGATTGGTGCAATTGAGGCGGATAATTTCTTCGATACGACTAGGATTACCAATAAAAAATTAATGGAAATGATTTCTAACCACACTTTCAATTCAGCGAGTGTGATAGACATTATAACCAATAAGAGTAGTGACCATCCTTGGGGCAACGAACCATTGTTCAAACCGGGGGATGACTTGGTTTTCAACCGTTATTATGTTGATAAGTTGAAGGAAAAGTTTTATATTTTCCCAATACAAGATATTTCATTTGAAAAACTTGATGAGACGCTTAAAATGGTGAGCCAAGAAGGAAAACTGACCAATTCTAACGGAAGTATATCATTAACTAAGATTCCTTCAAACATAGTGGATAAATATGTCAATGAAGATGACTCATTCGGATATGGTTCTACCTTGATACTTGATAACCGGTCGATAATAGAGGACAAGATTAATTCGGCGAACACATACCCTAGCGATAATTATTATCAAATCTATTCAGCCATACAATCCGCAACATCCTATGATGAGCAGTTTGCCATGACTTTCATACATACGAACAATGAAGATGGAAAGGCATCATCCGTTACAACCAAGATACCGACAGATGGCATTAGAAGTATGCGGCCGATTACAGAAAGTGATGACGTTGCCAAGGTGAAGGTCATTAACAATAAGGGTGAGGAGGATATAATCGACTTAATTAATACTACGTCATATAACTTCTCTAGTTTGACAATAACTGAAATCTTCGGTATTCATAAAAATTCCTTTAACTTGGACAAGAGCAACAGTTTCTATTCTTGTGCCCTTAAAAAATTTAGGGAGGGGAAATGTATGCTATATCTTGGCCTTGGTGTCGGTGGGTACAAGTTTGAGGCTGAAGTGATGTTGTTGGCTGAGGCATTAATATGTATTGAATTGAACAATTCGGCAATTGTGGATTATTTGCGTAACCCGCACACCGTCACATATGTCCCTAGAATAGTCGCATTGCAGATTGGTGCGTTGATATTCGTCACCGGCGGAATTCATGGTCCGACGAATAAATCTCGCGTATTAAATACTCAAGTTGGCTTGTGGAATTATGCCAAGTCGCTTAGTAAGATGGCAAAACACCAATATGAAAAATATTTCATAGATTGGATTACTGCACATAAAGCATATACTAAGGAAATATTCGATGAGAGCAATTATCTCAAAACGGATGATAATTCATCTAGAATGATTCTCAACCAAAACAAGCCATTCGTAAAAGAATTTACGAACGAACTGCTTCATGTGGTATGCATCGTCCGTCTTTCTCAGATGTACGATAACACCAATGACAATTACAGATTAAGCATAGGTAATGTGAGGTCTTATTTAGACGGGTTCTTGGAACGATTGGCAGAATTGTATAATTCATATACGAACAACAATAACAGCGCAGAGAATTCAATCATAAAGACCTCGAAGGAACCGTCCATAGTAAATGTGGAAATGAAAAAGGAACTCTACAGATACATTAAGCAAATCTATGATAAATGGGTACCGATGTCATCCTTTGATGATTGGACCATAGAGTCATTCTTTAACACTAGCAGTGGCGAAACTGAGGGTCATAAGTTCTATTTCATAGACTCGTACTATAATGATATAGGGCATAAGTTATTGATAAATCCTCTTGTAATATCTGAAAAAATCGGAATATTACTATCAACTCCGGATATTAATTCAATGATGCTAGGATTTATGGCTGATATGTTTTCGGCAAACAAGGCAATGTTCTTGACCATACAGAATTTCTTTGACTTAAAACAACCTGGTTCAATGGATGAAATGTTTAAGCCGATACCATATGTTGACTTGTCAATGAATAAGGTCAATAGGTATCCTAGTTTTGTCGTGGTTTATCCGTATCAGCCTTCAAAAAACTTGGATGTAACAAACGGTGAATATAAGAATGACGGCTTCATGCTCAATGATGAGAATGAGACACCGATTGCAATTAGGACAAAGTTAAACAACGAAGACGGACACTACAGAATACCGGCATTCGGTGTGGCTTACGGTAAGCAGTATCAGAGTTATTTCAAGAGGGTAAACGTGAATATGCAGAGTCCAATAGCAACGGAACAAGCGATAAGGATGAAGCATTCCATAATTCTTGGTCATGCGACAGCGGGAAAAATGGGCATAAAATCCCAAGACATGTATGACATATATGCTTCTAACTCATACACTTGTACAGTTGAAATGATGGGTTGTGCATGGGTTCAGCCATTGATGTATTTTGTGTTATTGAACGTACCAATGTTTAGGGGTTCATATTTGGTCTTGAGTGTAAAACATTCGATGAGACCGGGTGATATGACAACAACCTTCACCGGATGCAGGATGTCAAACGTATCAAACACGTTGGTAAGTGAAATATTCACGGATGACATGATTGATTCAGCAGACATACAATACTATGAAAGTGAGAAAAAAGAAGAATTGGCGGCAAAGGTTGATAATGACTGCCCGTATAAGGTGTATAATTTAAAGGACACGGCAAAGAAGATGACTGAAGCGGAACTCAAAAAGGGTGTTGAATTAATGGGAAAATTAAGTGAAGACTTTCCCCCAATCGCCGCTGCCGGTATTGTCGGAAATATGTTCCAAGAGTCTAGATTTAACTATAAAGCATGTAACAAAGACAATAATGGTTATTTTGTCGGTGGCTTATTCCAATGGAATGATAAATATTGTAATCTAACAAGAATGTGTGATGGTGATTCTAATAACTATGGACAACCCGGTGGTACAAGGAAATTCAAAACATTAGATGAAGTACGTAATGAATTAAATTCAACAACACAAAGCGAGGATTATCAAATAGATTTCATGAAGAAAACGTTAAAACCATCTGCTCGTGAGGCATTAAGCGTGTCTACTAGTCCGTCTGATTCGGCTAAAAAGTTTAATGATGCATATGAAATTGGCTCAAGTGAGAATAATAGGATGAATTACGCCGAACAAGTGTATGCCTTCTATCAGTCACAGTCTTCTGACAAAGTTGTTGATTCTTCGTTTGATAATACAAAGGAAAAACTCCTATACAACAGATTCTTTGAAGTTGTAAATAAGTCTGCAAAGGAAACACCTTCCATTGGTTTGGAACTTGTAAGCGGAATAACAGACAACAATTACTTGGAAATAAAGCAAGCAAACGGTAGGTGTGACAAAATGTGTAATGTTTTGGATTTAATTCTAAACAGTGAATACTACAATTATGTCAAAGAATTGAAATCCGTTTATTCTAACGGAGGCTTAAATGTTGATTCTTCACCCACGGCTATATATTGTTTATTATCCAATACGGTTGAACCAAACAATAAATCCGTGGTTGTTGAGGTAAATACGGAAAAACAAGTTAGGGAAATCCCAACCGGTGACGGAAGTTCAAATTCATTATTGCTGAAGTCTTTGGCAAAGAGGAGGAAGAAACTAAATAATGACAAATACTTTAAATCAGAAGTAAAACAAATAAAAGATATTAGCGCTTTGGATAAATATATGTGTAATGATTGTGCTTCTCAGACGAGAAATGATGGTTGGACCGGTTCATTGAAGGGTTATAACGGTAATGTTAAAAAGGGTTCAGACCTTTATATCATACTTGATGTTGAGCATGATGGGCTTGCATTAGATTATTTGAATTCCGATAAACTTAAAAATAATTACAAACTTTTGAGAGAAAGTGTAAGTGGGTCGGCTGCGTATCGTGGGTGCTGTACTTCCGGTCCAAGCACATGGTATGGTCGGGTCAAAAGATTCCAAGGAAAAGGTAAAAGTCTTCTTTGGTGGAATAATAAAGACGTAACTGATAGTGACCATAATACAACCGGCAAGAATTTCAAAGACAGAGGTTTTATTTTAGTTTGGCATGGAGGATTAAAGGACGCTGAAAAATTATCAAATAGTTTGTTCTGTCCGGGTGACATTGCCACATTCCATGTGTATAACGGAAAGAAATCTACATCACATGGTGTTATGTGGACCGGTAAAGATTGGCGTAGCGATTGTATACAAAACTCTTTATCGTGTTATAAAACAAACGGCAAGGATAGAGACGGCAAATATTCGGTATGTATATGGAGACACGAAGGTTTAATCCGTGAAGGTCTTGATGTTGACAATGTTGATGATTTACTTAAAGAAGTCTCTTAATAATTTTGTTTTTTAGCATTTTTTATATATTTTTGCATAAAATGTGAAAAATGATGAAAATATTAGGCTATATTGTTTCCGAAAAAAAGATAAAAGGATTGGATTTTTGTGTTAAACAAGTTGATAATATCGGGCTTGCAGACAGAAGCAAGCCCGTATTAATCGTTGGTTGGGACAAGGCAAAGGAACAAGGGGACTATACCAACATTTTAAATAAAAAATTAGGTGATAACTTGTTTTGGACTTTCGGAAAAACAGAAAGTCGCTCAGACTTTGAACTCGATTTGTCTAATTTTTATAATTATATATATAATAATATAATAAATAATATTAAGTATATTAATATTAATATTTTTAAGATAAAATATAATAAAATAAAAAAAATATTATATTATATATTATATTCTAAAGAAGATAAGACTATTTATATTAATAATGGGATGTTATATATACCATTTAAGGGCGATATTATAGGTGTTTCGTTGAGAATTATGGAATACTGTGGGATGAAAGAAGAAAAAATACTTAAGAAATTAACTTCAAATCCACATAATAAAATTTGTGACAACACAAGCAAGTCCATCCTTAAACTTTCAAATCGCCTAGGAAATAATAAGTACGTTATACCGTACTTAGTATGAATAAAATTTGAAAAAATGACACTAAAAGGTAATATAATAGGAATTTTTATTAAGAAAAATAGAATACTTTCATTTTTAGAAACCCTAAAACACAAATATGGTGTCGGATACGATAAAATTTTTGTACATGAAATAGACACCAATAAATACGAATACCTTGTGACCTTCAAGGTCTTTGACAAGGAAAAATTCATTAAAGAGATACCCGGATGTTCCGTGATGCACGTCAAAAACAAGTGCTTTTTCTCAATAAACGCATTAAATAAACTCATTGAAACGGAAAAGGATAACTCAAACCAACCTAATAATGAATATGTTATCGATTGGGATAATTTAAAAAATAAGTTAATTATAACTTCAAATAATGAATTATCAATTTCTAATTTGACCAAAATAGACGATTTTTGTTATTTTTTCAAGTAAAATAGTTCAATAATTCTTAAAATTTATAGATAATATACTATTTATAGGAGAAAAAATCTTTATATAATGGGAAAATTCATACTTAAGCATATTGATAACAGAAAACCGCAAGTAACTAGGACTGAAAGTGCTAGCGATTCAAATAATAAAATTAATGAAGTTGTTATGACTACAAGTGAAAAAATAGCAATTGCCCAAGAGGTACTTAACGGGCAACCCCAAGCACACAGTGTAAAGAAAGTGAAAAAGGACAGGGGTCTTATAGAGAGAACGGAGAGTTCAAAGATTGTTCTTACAGAAGATAATAAGGAATTATTGAACGATTAGTATAGATATGGCAACCAACGTAAAATATCTTAAAGAGAATAACTTATATGATGCGCACAAGCATTTCATGGAATTGAGTGAAGCATATCAATATTTTCCGGAAGACTTGGAAGAGGCTGATGACGATATGAACCAAAATCCAATGGATAACCAAGACCCAAACGGAATGGGTGGTGACATGGGTATGCCCCAAGACCAAAACGGAATGGGCGGACCACAAGACCCTAATGGCATGGGCGGCGATACGGGTATGCCACAAGACCAAAACGGTATGGGTGGTGACATGGGTATGCCCCAAGATGACCCAAACGGTATGGGCGATGATATGGGTATGTCTCAACAAGGCGGTCTTGACACCCCTCCAATGGGTGAGATTGAAGACGATGTCCAAAAGGAGGATGAACCTAGTGACACTATCGACATAGATGACCTTACCAAGGCGCAAGAAAAGTTGAATGTCAAACAGAACCACGTAGGAAGGGATTTGGTAAAGGTTGACAATAAGATAGAGAAACTTATTGACACTCTTACCACGTTGCTGCATAAGGTTGATGACAATAACACTGAGATTGAAGCACTCAAGGCCGAGTTCGAGAAGAGAAACCCGACACAGACGGAGAAGTTGAATCTCCGTTCATTGGATTCTTACCCATTCAGCGTCAAGCCAACGGATTATTGGTCCAAGAAGGCACTTGAGGGTGGTTATGAGGTCTATGCCGATAATGATGAGCCGACAACGAAGGAATATGTCATCACCAACAATGACGTTGATAATCCTTCGGATGACATAGCAAATACCTTTTTCAACATTGATGACGATGATATTCAGACATTATCAAAAATTTTCAACATATGAGGAAAGTAATACTTAGAGAGGAATCATATAATCATTTGATTAACGAAATAACTTATGGAATGGTTGATAGGGCTTATGAAAGGTCTTATCAACTGTTCGATGACTTGTCCACTAGGTTTGACGAGTTCTATTCATCATTGAACGAGGCGTTATACAATTCAGAAGACGGTAATCCGTATTTAAGTCAAATCAAGGAACTTGCAGACAATATCCGTGATATCCTTATTAAAAAGGATTCACAGCGTGACAAGTTCAACAGAGAGGCATCAAAGGTCGATTTCCGTAAATTCAACAGAAGCGAGGAATCCAATGAGAATGACATGGATGACTTGGACTTGACTTATTTGCAGAACAAATATCCAAAGCATTAACTCAAAAAATTTGAGTTAATGTAAGGATTTTTTTACAATTTTTTTTGTTTTTTTAACATTTTTTATATATATTTGCACAAAGATAACTTAAGTACGTTTTGACGTACATTTAAAATAATTTTATAATAATTTAATTTTTTTTATGGATGAAAAGAAATTTGTCATTAACATTGACTATGACGCTGTGAAGGAACAGTACGAAGAAGAACAAAGACTTTATTCCCCCAAAAAGACAACAACCTTCGACGAGAAGAATTATCTCCAAGCGAGACTTAATCCCGGAGAGAACCAAAAATCACTTACCATAAGACTTTTGCCCTTTTCAACGAACGGGGGCGACGTATTCCAAAAAGTGTACGCCCATACCTATAAGGTCAACAAAGAGGTTGCCCCTAGCGGCTGGAAGACATTTATATGTCCGAACCACAACACCAAGGACGGGGAATCGTTCAATGTTGAGGGATGCCCGTTCTGTGAGACGGCTGCAAAGGCCAAGGAGTTGAAGAATGCCGCATTGGATGAGGCAACAAAGAAGAAATACGGTGAGGTTGAGTTTATGAGCCGTGTCAAGACAATGTGGATTGTAAGATGCATCGACAGAGACCACGAGGAAGACGGTGTAAAGTTTTGGCTCTTCAACTCCTCAAAGAAAAAGGACGGTGTTTGGGACCAAATCAACAACTTGGCCAAGATTCGTTCGGCTGCGGCTGAACGCAAGGGCAATAAGTATAATATCTTTGATGTGAATAACGGTCTAGACTTGATTGTCACCCTTACTAGGGATGAAAACAACAAGACAAGGATTCAAGTTGTTGATGACGGAACGCCGTCACCATTGTCAGATGACGTTGATTTGGGAAACTCTTGGCTTATGGACGAGAAGAAGTGGTACGAGGTATATACGGTCAAGCCATACAACTACATGTCCATAATCGTAAGCAACGGTGTCCCGGTGTATAACAAGGAACTTGGAAAGTATGTGGACAAGTATGCCAACAATGAGGCACGGCCGCAGAGTGAGGACTTGACAAGCGCAGAGGACGGCGACGAGCCGATTGACTTCTCGAAGATAGTATCTTCCGGAGACATTATCACAGACACTACGGAAAGTGCAACGGTTCAGAGTGAAGCACCAGTTTCCGGAAATAATGATGATGAAGACTTGCCGTTTTAATTACCATGACACCGGTTCTTAAGTTTTATTTCGGTCCAATGTCTTCATCGAAGACACTGCGTCTCTTGGCCCTAGCACACGATTTCGAGGAAAAGGGGATACCCATCTTGGTACTTAAGCCGTCCGTTGACAACAGAGACGGCTACGGCGTGATTAAGTCTAGGGCCGGACTTAGCAGGGATTGTTTGATGGTGGATGAGTCCGTGAACATCTTTAATATGGTTGAGGATTTATACAGAAGAAGCCTACGTGGTGAAACCATTACTAGTGAGGGGCAGACCACACAATCTCTGAAATATGTGTTCATTGACGAGTGTCAGTTCTTGACGGAAAAACAAGTGGATGAATTGTCCGACGTTGTTGATTTTTTAGACATTAATGTCTTATGCTTCGGACTGAGGACTGATTTTCAAAGCAAGTTGTTCCCGGCATCAAAGAGACTCTTCGAGTTGGCTGACGAGATAGAGGAAATCAAGTCCGTATGTGACTGTTGGTATCGCAATAATGTCATTAACGCAAGGTTGGACTCTAACGGTAGGATTGTCACGGACGGAGAGCAAGTCTTGGTCGGAGGTGATGACAAGTACACACCCATGTGCAGGAAATGTTGGAAAAACATCATCAGAAGGAAAAGAATGAATGATAAACTGCGCACGGCAGTTGTACATACGTAATATTTTAGGACGAGCAGTCGTTCATCAAAAAACAAAATTTGAAGAATAATTTAAGAAAAATTTATCTGTTATGAAACAACCCATTAAAAAGAAGGAATTTCAGAAGCCTAGCATTGCTAGCATAAAGGAGAAACTGAATTTAACAATTAAGTCAAGCGATGACTTGGTAATGTCTTCAGCAGACAAACCAATGGACTTCATACCACTACCACAAGCGTTTGCAGATGCCGTTAAGTTACCCGGCATCCCAAAAGGCTACTTAACCATCGTAACTGGGTGGTCAAACACCGGAAAATCCACAATAAAGAACTGTTTAATAGCATCTTGCATAAATAATGGGATACTTCCGGTTATATATGAGACAGAGAATAACTTCGATTTTAACTATGCCATTGACTGTGGTGTTAAGGCAACCCCGGTGTATGGTGACATTGAAGTAGAAAATGTTGACACCGAGACCGGTGAGATTTATGTTGAGACAAGAAAGGAGATTATTGACTACGAGGGTGACTTCCTATACTACGACAGCAAGAAGTTGGCTAGGAATTTCGGACACATAGACCATTCGACCGGAAAAGAGGTAAAGACGCGCAGAAAGACGGCAGTGTTGGAGGATATTGCTTATTCAATGAACACAATTCTCGACATGCAAGAGAATGGAGACATTAGACAGCCAATATGTTTTATATGGGACTCCATAGGTTCCATCGGCTCCTATAAATCTTATACAAGCAAGACCGGAAACAATATGTTTGATGCCGGTGCCATAGCACAAGCATTTAACAGCATAATCAATGACCGCATCCCATCCTCAAAGAAAATCAGTGAGCCGTACACAAACACGTTTTTCTGTGTGAATAAGATATGGAATGACTCCATGAATTCAATGGGCGGGGTTCCATCCATAGAACTAAAAGGTGGAAAGACTATGTTCTATGGTGCTAGGCTTATCATTCATTTGGGTGGAATCGGAAAGGCTGCAACTAGGAAACTTGAGGCAACCGCAAAGGGCCAGAAGTATGAGTACGGAATCATAACAAAGATTAGGGTCACCAAGAATCAATTACCAACCCCTTATAACATCACGTATGAAGGTGAAATGGCTTGTGTACATAACGGTCTATGCTGCGTAGGTGACCTAGACGCTTATAAAAAGACGTATATGAAGACCTTCCTAAAGAAACTAGAGGAAGACCTAAATGGTGATACCGTAGGTGAGGATGACGTTAAATTTGCCGAGGAGGACACTAATGACTAATGGGAAAAAAGATTGATACTCAAGAATTTATAAGAAGGTCTAGGCTTGTACACGGTGACAAGTATGACTATTCAAAGACAAACTATGTTAGGGCAAAGGATAAAGTATGTATAATTTGCCCTAAACATGGTGAGTTTTGGCAATTTCCATTTAATCACTTCTATAATGGTGGCGGATGTAAGAAATGCGCGATGGAAGCACTGACCTCAAATAAGCCGAAGACACTTGAACAATTCATATCCGATGCAAGGAACGTACACGGCGACAAGTATGACTATTCAAAGGTCGAATACAAGGACTCAAAGACAAAGGTATGTATTATCTGTCCAAAACACGGTGAATTTTGGCAAACACCGGATGCCCACATAAATTTTAAATGCGGTTGTCAGAAATGCAAGAGTGAAAAAATAAAGGCGATTAAAAACAAAGGAATCAAAAAGTTCATCGAGGATGCTAGGGCCGTACATGGTGACAAGTATGACTATTCAAAGGTTGAATATATCAATACCCATGAAAAGGTTTGCATAATATGTCCTACACACGGTGAGTTTTGGCAAGAGGCGAAACTTCATATCAATGGTTGCGGTTGTCCTAGTTGCGTAAACAGTATGTTGGAGAATTCGGTTGAAACGGCATTAAGGGAAAATAACATTCAATTTGAATTGAGGAAATATCACCCTTGGCTTTTAAACGAGAATACGAATTATCACTTGACACTTGATTTCTTCCTTCCAACACTGAATACCGCCATTGAATGCCAAGGAGAACAGCATTTTGTGCCGATTGACTATTTCGGAGGACAAGAATCGTTCGAAAACACCGTGAAACGAGACAAGTTGAAAAAGAAACTATGCGATGAGAACGGAATATCACTATTATATTATATGGATGAGAAATTCAATGAGTATATGAATGACGGTGACATATATTTCAACTCAATTGACGCTTTAATAAACTATCTGAAATCAAAGATGTGATGTATGGCAAACAAGATTAATTATTATTGGGCATGTGAGTTCGTCGACAAGGACGGAAATTCACAGTGGAGGCTGATTGCCGCAACAACGCCGCTTGGTGCCAAGAGAAGAGCGTTTGAGATTGGTTTCAACCGTAACTTGACACCAAAATATGAAACGATAAGAGTGGCAACTAGCAAGGAAATTTCTGATTTGAAGAAGAAAATAAAGGAAAAGGTAAAAAAGCGCGACATTTGATTGCGCTTTTTTTGTTTTTTTAACATTTTTTATATATATTTGCAAAAAATTAATTAAAACATTAGGTTATGGAAGTTACATGTAAGTTTTTTAAAGTTAAATCATTCGGTGATGATACGTTCTTTGTGGATTCCGTTATTCCGTCAATTGACTTGGCTATCCGAGAACTTGAGGGAATCTTGGCCAAGGAGTTATATTGTTCGCATTTTGATGAGGACGGGGTGGAGATTGAGGAGCCTGACATTAACTATGAGAATGTGTTTTGTGAGGCTTTTGACTTGGCGTTTGGTGGGAACAATATCATAACGCCTAGCATACCAAAGATGATATTGAACGGAATAGTCAATGATGACATAAAAGAATATGAATTAATCGACATAACGGATGAAATCGTTAAAAAGTTTTTCGAAAAGGTGAACATTAAGGAGATTGAGGAATTTATATTGACACATGATGAAGATGAAATTGCTGAAAGATATAGTGCCGATAAGCGACATATTGAACAGTTTTGGTGGTGATTTATGATAGGTTAATAATGTTTCAAAACGTTAAAATATTGATTTGAATGAGCAAGATTGTACTTGAATCGAAGGTGGACGCGGATGATTATTGCGAGTACCTTTTTAATAATTATGACATTACACTTAAGGATAAGACTAGGACTGAGGTTCCGCTGCCGTCCAAAGAGGACATTGATGAAATGAACTCGAGCCATTGGAACATAATGCTCATATGTGGGAACAGCGGGAGCGGGAAGTCAACGATATTGAAGGAGGCGTTCGGCGGCGTGAAGCCGATTGAGTATGACGAGAGCAAGGCAGTAATAAGCCAATTTTCCGGGTTTACCGTGGATGAGACTTGTGACTTGTTGTTCAGTGTTGGATTGGCTTCCGTACCGGCATGGCTGAGAAAACCGCACGAACTATCAAACGGTGAAAAGGCTAGATTGGATTTATGCAAGGCCATTTATGATGCCAAGGGGCGTGAATTGGTTGTCATTGATGAGTTTACCTCCGTCGTAAACCGTTCTTGTGCAAAGTCAATGAGTTTCGCCTTGCAGAGATACGCAAGGCAGAAGGACCTCAAATTTGTTATTGCGTCATGTCATTTCGACATTATCCCGTGGTTGCAGCCGGACTATGTCTTCAACTTGAACCATGTTGATGGGAACGGTGACGTTGAGTTGGAAAAAATGGTCTACAGTGACGATGACGAGTATGTTACGGGTCAAAGTGTGTTGGATGAGCAAATATTAACTAAAGCAATGGAAATTTAACCATGAAAATGAATATTAACGAGGCGGTCAAGTTGCTTGACGGTCATAATAAATGGAGAAGAGGGGCCGATATTCCGATGGTTGACGCGAAAAAACTAGGAGAGGCCATAGACATTATTGTTGATTTTTTTAGAAACGAGGAAAATGGCAAACAAGATAATTGAAGAATATAAGAGAAAGAAGGAAAAGGAATTGAAGGAGCATCCGGAAAGGTTTAAGCCACAATGGCCATATGAGTTATTCGGTGTTGAGTGCGGTGAGGGATGGAAACATCTGTATGAACCGATTACGGAGTACATTGAGAACTATAATAAGACACACGAGGATGAGCCGATTGAAATCCATCAGATTAAGGAGAAATTCGGTGGTTTAAGGTATTATACCAATTTCTACACCGAAGAATTGAGAAAAATGATTGATAAGGCGGAGGAGGAATCTTTCAAGACTTGTGAAGTGTGTGGAAAACACATTGACAAGCCAATCATTGAGAACCGTTGGGTCTATGCTGAATGCAATGAGTGTCACAATGAACGATTGGAAAGACGAAAAAAAGCCTTTGAAGAATTTAAGAGGAAGGTTGAGGAACATAAAAATGAAGAAAGTGTACATAAGTCACAAGAAGGGGGAACGACCGGAGATTAAACTTACCGTCAAGCGCGTTGAGTCAAGCGCGTGGTCAATTTTCAGTTCTCATCACTATTTGAGCACAAAAATAAATAAGTCTTGCAAGTGTCTTTTGTTTGAATGGGAGGGCGTTCCGGTGGCATTTGCTGCAATACTTAACACACCTAGAAAAGGGGTACCATATGGATGTTCGTTATCAAGGCTCGTTGTGCTTCCGGACTTTCAAGGTTTGGGATTGAGCACACGCATATTTAATTTCTGCGGCGGAATCGTCAAGTCACTTAGCGATGAGGAACGTGACTACAGAATGTACATTAAGGTCGGATATAAGAAATTCGGGGAAGCGTTGGATAGAAACCCCAACGTGAGGTCTACCCAATTTGATGGTAAGGGTAGGAGGAGGCAAGATTTTGACACGAATAAATATGCTAACCGCATGGAGAGGGTTTCCTATTGTAAGGAATATATCGGGGAGAGTATAAGCGGCTATGAGGATTTGCTTAAACCAATTAAGGAATTAAGAGAATATAAAAAAATAAGTTTATGAAGCAAGTGACAAGACAAAGACAGAAGGATGATACTAAGTTTTCCTTGGTGGTAGACGGCAATAATCTTCTAAAGATTTCTCTTGTTAACGATACAATGAACAGCAAGGGAGAGGAATATGGTGCGGTTATTTCGTTTCTGAGAATGTTGGGCAATGTCCTAAAGAAGAAGGATTTTGACTATTGCGTTGTCGCATGGGACGGTGAAGGCTCCGGTGTCTTGCGTTGGCAGATTTATGAGGACTATAAGGCAAACAGAGGCAAGAAATATTGGGAGTATGACCCGAACCTAAGCGAATATTCTGAAAGATTAGTCAAGTATCAGCAAGCACTGATGAAATATTCAAAATTAAAGAAAGGTGTCGAGGATGAGGATATTTCCTTTGAGAGACAAAGAGCCATCATAAGGTCCATATTGGAGGAACTGTGCATAAGACAGTACGTATTTGACAAAGTCGAGGGTGATGATATAATCGCGTATTATGTTAAGCATAAGAAGGAGAATGAGAAAGTTGTCATAATGTCATCGGACAAGGACTTGACACAGTTGATATCGGATTCCGTAATCATATATAACCCTAGGATAAGGGATTTCATCACAAAGGACAATTCGGTGGAAAGGATTGGCATAACCCATCAGAACGTTGTGCTTGAGAAGATTCTTTGCGGTGATTCTTCAGATAATATAAAGGGCGTAAAGGGATTGGGTGAAGCAACCCTTATTAAACTCTTTCCTTTTATAAAGGATGAAAAAACCGATTTAAAGGCCATATTGGAGCGTTCAAGGTCTTTGTTGGAGGAGAGGGCACAGAACAAGAAAAAGCCCCTCAAAGCGCTTGAAAACATAGTTAACGGGGTCACTGACGGGTGCCAAGGTGAGAAACTGTATGAGATTAATAAGAAGATAATAGATTTGTCTGAGCCGTTATTGACAAAAGATGCCGAAGAATCCCTCAAGAACGAATTATATGGCATTATGGACACCTCAGACCGTACAATAAAGAATGTGTATTCAATCATAAGGGATAACGATATGTCCGAATTGTTTGACGAAAGCAAATTCAGTGAAATATTTTCATCTTATGAGAGGATAAGGATGATGGAGGAGAGAAGGTTTAAAGAATATTCTAAAAAATAATTTACAATTCCCTTGTATTTTAACATTTTTTTATATATATTTGCATTAGTTTAACGATTTTTAACTATTTTATGTTTAACTTTTAACAAAAATTAATATGGAAAACAAAGAAAAGGATTACAAAGAAGAGAGGTTTGAGTTTACCATTTATGTAAACGATAACATCATTTGTAAGAGGAACTTTAGGATTTACAACTACATTGAGAACAGTATGCAGTCCATAGAGTTCAAGGACAAGGTTGATGAGATTGTACGGATGATTGACAATGACTTGAAATCCAAGAGCCGTGTATACACTTGGTTCTACTACAATCCGGATGACTTGATTGAGGGTGATGAGTTCGATTCACCATTGATAGACCCTTGGGTTTGCACGTTTAAGATTGTTATCTCAGATAACAAGAATGACGTTATTACGAAAATTTGGGACGGATACGCCTACCCAAAGGCTGTGCGTGACAAAGTTGATTTAAGTAATAAGAACGTTAAGGTGATGAGTGACGGGCAGTTATACGTATATGACAAGGATAGTTTCTTCAAGGCAAATGAGGGTAGGCTTTCTTTTGAGCACGAACTCCTAAAGGCCATGATTATGGACAAACAAGATGTTTTATTACAAATCACCAAGAAGATTTGCGAGGCTTGTTCACCTTCAAAGGATGAAATCAAGGAAGTGAACCAAAGGGGTCATTTCGATACAAGGGACAATACAAAATACTTGGTAATGAAATACACTTTGGTGGATGAATATGGAAATGACGAGGTAACCAAGAAGGCTACCGGGGAAAAGTTAAAGCCAAAGAGGTATGCTTATAGTTTGCAGTTGGCAAATAAGAAATTAGAGAAGGATTGGGAGAAATATACACAGAAGAAGACTGCGAAATATTTGAAGGAATGGTTTTAGGTTTAATTTTTTAAAAGTGTGTTATGACTCAGAAAAGAAATGACTTAGGTTATCTTGGTGAAGAATTCCAATACCGCTTGACACACGAGTTCATGGAAAACCACACTTTTTTCGAAGACCTAAACTGTATCGTTGACCAAAATATGTTCACTGACCCCAACCTTAAGGTCTTTATCGGTGTTATGAAGAATTATTACAACACAAACGGTGTTGTGCCTTCATATGAAATGATGGACGTTGAGTTGAGGAACACGTCACATTCTGAAAAGGAATTGGAAACCTTTGTCGCCGTATTGGAAAAGGTACGCAATACCAAGGAGGACGGGTCAGAGAGGATAATGGAGTTGGCCGAGAAGTTCTTCAGACAGCAGAATATCGTCAAGACCGCTAACGAAATACTTAAAGTGGCTAGCAACGGTGACATCAATGAATACGAGAAATGTGTCAACTTGTTGAATGATGCCATGACGAAGGGCGTTCACAATGATTTCGGTGAATGCGTATTTGACCACATAGATGAGGTGTTGTCGGATGATTACCGTGAGCCTATTCCAACCGGAATTGATAAAATAGACGAGACACTAGAAGGTGGGTTGGCAAAGGGTGAATTGGGTGTGATTATAGCACCTAGCGGCATCGGAAAGTCATCATTGACCACTGCAATGGCATCACATGCAGCCTTAAGCGGCAAGAAGGTGTTGCAGATAATCTTTGAGGACCGAATAAAGCAGATTCAGAGGAAGCACATCGGAAGACTTGCGAATATCGAGGCAAAGGACTTATCAAAGAAGGAGAATATCGATAAAGTTAGGGAAGTCATTGCCAAATACGAGGCAGACGGAAAACTTCAGAATAACCTTAGGATTGTCAAGTTCCCTAGCGGAGAGAAGACCGCAAGACAGATAAAGTCCTTCATACAAAAACTCTCAAATAGCGGATTTAAGCCGGATTTGGTCATAATAGACTATTTCGAGTGTCTTGCACATGAGCCGGACAAGGATTCGTCGAATGAATTTGAGAAAGAGGGAAAGACAATGAGGTTCTTTGAGGCAATGGTCGGTGAATTGAACATCGCGCTGTGGATTCCTTCACAAGGAACGAAGGACTCGATAAACCTAGAGTTGATTACGATGGATAAGATTGGCGGTTCGGTCAAGAAGGCTCAGATTGCACATATAATATTGTCAATTGCTAGGACTGTGGAGGATATTTCAAACAACAAGGCAACGATTGCAATACTTAAGAACCGTGCCGGTGCTAGCGGAAAGATATTCAACAATGTAGGCTTTAACAACGGAACATGCCGCATTACAACCGACAATGTTGACGAATCTGACAGTTTATTTGAACTTCAAAAGAAAAAAGAGGACAATAGGGCACTAGTTGCTGCTGAAATTTTTAAGAGCACTCGTGAAGGAAAAAAATAAAAAAAAAATTATGTTTGTACTCATTGGGCTATCAGTGGGTTTTCGACCGATAGCCCCAATTTTTTGAATTTTTTATGTTGAATTTTATATGATTTGGTTATATTTATTTTTGACATCAGATGTAAAAGAAAATAAAAAAATGGTTAACCGAATCAATAAAAAAATTAATTTACAACACTATTTGTTATGGCAAAAATCAATGATGATTTACTGAAATATTTTGATGGCGATGAAATGGCATCAAATGTTTGGCTGAATAAATATGCAATGAGGGATGAAAACGGTGAATTAATAGAATCGACCCCGGATGACATGCATAGAAGAATGGCAAAGTACTTTGCCGATGTTGAGGAAAAGTATGAGTTTAACGAAGAGGAAAACGTTAAACTGAAATTGAGTGAATATGGCTACAACAGAGGCAAACTTACCGAAGAAAAAATCTATTCTCTTTTCAAGGACTTTAAATATATTGTTCCGGGCGGTTCTGTCATGTGTGGTTTAGGCTCACCGCTAGCAATTAGCCTCTCTAATTGCTGGGTAATTGATGGTCCAGGTGACAGTATAGATGACATCTTTAGGGTTTGCAATGAACAGTCTCAGTTGTTTAAGAGAAGAGGTGGAAACGGGTTCGATATATCGAAGTTGAGACCAAAGGGTGCGAAGGTAAGCAATTCTGCAAAATATTCCACCGGTGCCGTATCCTTCATGGACTTGTTCAGCAACGTGACAAATACCATCGCCCAAAGCGGAAGAAGGGGTGCCCTTATGCTTTCAATGCACGTGGAACATCCGGATGCGGAGGAGTTTATTGAGAAGAAGCAAGACCTTTCAAAGGTTACCGGTGCAAATATCTCGTTGCAGATAGGTGATGACTTTATGAATGCCGTGGAGAATGATGAGGACTTTATTCAGAGGTGGCCAATCACTTGTGAGGTCAACGTTGACCCTAGTTGGGAATATGACACCTTGTACGAGTCCAAGGATTCGAACGGTAAGACTTGCTATTTCAAGAAGGTAAAGGCGAAGAGGTTGTGGGATAAATTAATCCATTGTGCTTGGAATACGGCCGAACCCGGCATCATCTTCAAGACAAACCACTATGAATATTCACCGGACGGTGTGTATGATGAATTCCGTGGCAGTTCCACGAATCCGTGTGGAGAGATTTTTATGCATGAGGATTCTTGCAGACTCATCCACGTAAACCTTTCTTCTTTTATTGATGACGAGTATTCTGAGAATGCAAAGGTGAACGACGAGAAGTTGTATGAAGTGTTCTATGAGGCCACTAGGTTAGGTGATGATTTGGTTGATTTGGAAAGGGATGCCATTACAAAGATTCTCAATAAGATTGAAAAAGACGGTGACAAGAATAATAATGAATATAAACTGTATAGCCGCTTACTTAAGAATACATTAGCCGGAAGAAGGTGCGGCGTTGGATTCTTCGGATTGGCTGACGCTGTCGCAAAATTGGGCTTTAAGTTTGATTCTGATGAGAGCCTTAAGGCAATTAACCATATGATGAGGATTATGTTCGTTGCAGAAATTGACTCAGAGATTGACATGTCAATCACAAGGGGTAGTTTCCCGAACTATAATCCGGAATTGGAGAAGGCCGGAAACAGATGGTATAACCACTTGAAGGATGATTTCAAGCACTTATACGACAGAATGATGAAATATGGCAGGAGAAACGTATCATTCAGTACGGCAGCACCTACCGGTTCTGTTGCGATGCTTGCACACTGCTCTAGCGGTATAGAACCCATATTTATGCCATTCTACACAAGGAGGGTTAAATGCACGACACCAAACGACAAGGTTGACTTTGTTGACAAGGACGGTGAGAAGTTCACGGAATATATTACGGTACACCATCCTTTGGAAGAGTGGGCAAAGAACACATTGAACGTCGATACAAGCGAATTGAAGGTAAAGGATTGGCAAGACATATATGAGAAGTCACCTTGGTATAAGTCAACCGCAAACGATATCGATTGGGTAAAACGTGTTAAAATCCAAGCAATATGCCAGTGCTATGTGACACATAGCATTTCTAGTTGCGTTGTTAAAGATACATTCATTGAACTTGAAAATGGCGGCTACGCATATATTGATGAGTTATGTGACTTTTCAGCCATAAACGAAGGGGAATTTAAGGATAACACATCGTTTGAAACATTGGTTAAGACTTGTGACGGAACTAATAATAGGATTAAGTCATTCTACAATAACGGAGTAAAAGATGTGTTTGAGTTAAAACTTACGAATGGGTTATCAGTCGAGACCACGTCAAATGAACGTTTCATGGTCTATAACGATGAAAAATCAGAATTTGATTGGAAATATCTTTATGATATTAAAGAGGGTGACATAATAAAAATTCAATAATTCTTTAAAAAAATTTATCTCATTGTATATTTATATATATAAATAATTTTAATAAATATGCAATGAGATAAATATGAATGAAAGTCAGAAAAAGAGGATACAAAAACTAATAGAAATGGGTTTGTATCATGAGCCAAAAATAATAAAGGGCGTATGTAAATTATGTGGAAAGGAATATGAATATGACGAGAACAATAAAGTAGTTAGACAATACTTTACTAACGGCTTTTGTTGCAATAAATGTTATCAAGATTCCGGTTTAAAGTTAATTAATAAAATTAAAACGACACTGACGAATGCAAATATGCCGTTTAATGATGAAAACATCTTAGAAGTTTTTTCAGAGTATCAATCAAATAGAACTAAAAAGTGTGCTGACACTTGGAGGAAGACAATGGTTGAGAAATATGGAACAGACTATGCCACCAAGAGAGGAAAAATGGGATGGGATGGCCACAAGAAGAAATTTTTAATTGAAAACAACATAATTTCAGAAGATGATTTTTCAAAATTAAGTGAGGAGGAAATTGATGACTTATTTATTAGTAACTTCAACAAAATAACCAAACATGGTGAACACGTTGTTAATGGTAGAAAAAGTAAATACGGAGAAGATTACAAGAAATCATTCCAAGATGCACTAGTAAAAAGCGTAACCAACCTAATGGAGAAGAAATACGGGAAAGAATATTTAGATGGACTATCTGATTCTGAATACCAAGAGGTTTACAATGAATGTTCAACTGAAATAAATTCGAAGAAGGTTGTAAAGGATAGAATTGAATGGAAGAAGAGTACATTGTTGAACCACGGCTTCGATAAAGATTCATTGGACAAATGCAGTTCAGATGAAATTGAAAAGTTCTATTCAGAATATTTGTCAAAGAGAAAGACAAAACTTGTTTGTTCCGAAAAGAATGGGTATAAACATTCTGAAAAGGGTTGGTACAATTTTGATAAGTGGGATAAGTTTTTCTACCGTAGTAGTTGGGAAAAGCGATTATGTGAAGAATTGGACGCTAATTGTGATTTAATTGAAAATGTCATGGTTCCGGAACCAATCTATTATAAGTTAAATGGTGTTACACATGCCTATTTTTGTGACTTTGAAATTTTATTTAAAAATGGTTTCAGACTATTCATAGAAGTCAAACCGGAAGGAAAATTAAAAGAATTAGTAAATGAGTGTAAAATAAATGCGGCAAAGGAAAAATGGGGTGACTCATTTATTGTTGCAACTGAGCATGAAATTTTTTCAAGTGATTTAAAAAATTTATTAATGAAATATGGAAAAGATTAAAGAAATTGAGTCTATTTGTCTAAGTGATGAAAGAATACCGTTTGAATTTAGAAAAAATGGTGACTCTGTGAAAGATTTTCTTGAAACCATTAAGAACAATGGTTTTGTTGTGACGAACAAGGATGTTAAAAGACTCATGAAAATGTATGACACAAAAAACGAAACATTTTCAATTGTTGAAAACATTTCTTATGTTGGGGTGAAGGAAACCGTTGATTTGGAGGTTGAAAATACTCATAGTTATGTAGCAAATGGAATAGTTGCCCATAATACAATAAATCTTCCGAACGACGTGAAAGAAAGCGAGGTGGCGGAAATATATAGGGAATCTTGGAAACAAGGACTTAAGGGTATTACCGTATATAGGGATGGATGCAGAAGCGGTGTCTTTGTATCAGTTGACAAGAAGGACACACCGAAGAAGGACTTGAACCTTGAACTCATCGAGAGCGGTACCGCAAAGAGGAGGCCAAAGACATTGGAGGCCAAGATTATACGCTTCAGCAACAAGGGTGAAAAATGGGTAGGCATAATAGGAATGCTAGACGGAAAACCGTATGAACTCTTCACCGGAATGCTTGATAAACTGAATATCCCGAATTGGGTTGACAACGGTTCCATCATCAAGAACTATGATGAGATTGAGACTGACGGTGAAGTGAAGAAGAAATCACGATACGATTTCTGCTATAATGACAAGGACGGGTATAAGGTATGTATCGAAGGTATATCTAGGATATTTAACCCCGAGTTTTGGAATTACGGCAAACTAATCAGCGGCTTGTTAAGGCATAATATGCCCATACCTTATATAATAAAGGTGATTTCAACCCTTAAGTTGGATGATTCCTCCATAAACACTTGGAAGAACGGTGTTGTTAGGGTTCTCAGAAAGTTTGAAGACTCTGCTGAATTGGAGGGTGAAAAATGCCCGGAATGTGGTGGAAGGCTAGTTAGGGACGGCGGATGCATTCACTGCGTTGACTGCGGATACAGTAAGTGTTTATAAAAACTGATTTCTCATGTTAATGGATATTATTTTGAATAAACCGTCAGTTAACATCAACTTGGATTCTGACGGTTTATTTTCCTACCTATTTTTGAAATTGGCTTCATATAAGGGTCATATAAGCGGGTACAGCAACAGCAACGACCTAATCTTAAGTGAATACCCAATTGATGATTTATGGAGTGATTTCTATGTTGACTTGTTCACGCCGAAGCCGAATGCCACAACAATTGACCAACATGTCATATCTAACTCAAACGGTATTTCCTTTCCGGAGACAAAAATAAATCCTCATATATTGATTGAGAACCATATTGCAAATAACCCCAAAAGTTATTGCGGCAAGTTCCCGTTTTCAACATCAATATTCATGTTGGGTCTCTGTGAAAGGGAAGGAAAGATTTCAGACGATGTCGGTCTTTTTGAAAACATTGACTATAAGAATAATTTTTTTGGTGGCTATGGTATTACATTGGCAGATTTGCTGCTACGTGCCGACGGATGCCTCCTAAACCGTTGCCAATATGAAAGGAATGTCTCATATTGGAAAGACAAGATGATTGAGTTCTCCAACGGCGGTATTAATACCGAAAGGGTATTGGAATACTTGGTAAGGATGCCGAGGGAAGAGGCACAAGTAAAACACGGTATTATAAGCAACGGTTACTTTAACTATGGGCTTTCAAAGGACGGCGGCTATAACGGACGCATTGACTTGGAAGAAAATCTTAGGCTGATAGTGAATTTGTTTAGGTCGATTTCAAAATACTTGAACGTTCTAGTAAAGGAATGCGAGACTACATTATATAAATATATAGGGGTGGTTCGTGATGCAAAATCAGACTTGACGGAAGATTTGTCATCGTTTGACACATATGCCTTCACTAGGAATAATCAGATAAAATATACAACAGACTTTAAATGTTGTGATAAAATAACTTTTAAAAATTTTAATTAATATGTCCGTACAGTATTTTTTGGACAAGCCAATTGTAATTGGCGACTTGAAAAAAGTTGGTTTGGTGGTTGAGGACCACAGAAAAAATATGAAACATCATCCGTTCACCGTCTCAAACGGTCAAGATACGGTGGCAATAAGTTCAATTGATGAAAATGGTGAAGGCAATGACGATGAACTCACAATAAAAGAGTTTGAGGGAAGATTCTCACACGGCGGAGCAAGCGTTATGCTTGAAATATGCGATAAACTTGATTGCAAGTTCATTACAGATGAGGATATTGATGAGTTGTTTTACACTGATGGTGATACCATTACGAAGGAAATGTACGATGATAGAACTGAGCGGTTCAGAGAATATCTCAAATGAGGTCTATTGGAGTTGACAATTGTCAACTCCTTTTTTTTTTTGCAAAATAATTGTGATAATATTTGTTTTTTTCAAATTTTTTATATATCTTTGCACCGTTAGTATTAAAACACTAGCCTACCCACAGTGTAAGTGGGGACGTTAAGTCCGCGTACTAGGCTGTTGAGGAGTGCTTTAGTGAAAGTATCTTTCTCACGTCTAGGTTTAAACGGAAAGAAAATGTGCAAGCAGGACTTGCGCAACCATTATTAAAATTTAGTGGAAACATTTGATACAACTTATTGATTGTCATTCAATTACGTGTGGTGTGGTGTTAATTCCACTTATCTTAAGGTGGGTTACAACTACATCCCAATACTTTACTACGTGAACTTGGTGTTAATTCCACTGATTGTAAAGTGGATTACAACCTTAGAGAGGAATAATAAAAATCCAAAGAAGGTGTTAATTCCACTGATTGTAAGGTGGATTACAACCAACTCCCAAAGAAAATACACAAAAAGTTTGGTCTTAATACCACTTATTTTAAGGTGGATTACAACACATGAATTAAGTTCATAGATGGTGTTAATTCCACTCATCTTAAAGTGGATTACAACAATCTAAATGAATATCAACACCCGTGAAAATGGTGTTAATTCCACTGATTTTAAGGTGGATTACAACCTACCTATCACTCAGAATCAAGTGTTAATTCCACTGATTGTAAGGTGGATTACAACTGTCATTGGGAATTGCCGGTGTTAATTTCACTTATCTTAAAGTGGATTAATACAACAATGTATTTGAGTTACAACAAATTAGATTGTCAAATATGACAAAAGAAAAAATCTTACGTGGTATTAAATACCGCTTTTTTCCAACGGAAAAACAAAAAACATACATTAACGCTATGTTTGGTGCAAAACGTTTTTTTTATAATAAAACGTTAGAAACCTATTTGTCCCTTGAAAAAGAGAACCGTGAAATAAAAGAGTATAATAGCACCCATGAGGATAAGAAGGAACCAATTGCGTATTCTTTGTTATTAAACAACGGAAAACCAAACCCAAACTATAGCAAAAACTCTCTAATACAAAGGGGATTTGATGGCTTTTATGGTGAAGTAAAAGATTATTCTTGGCTAAAGAATTATTCATCTACCATATATCAAAATGAGATTGCTAATTTGGGTAATTCTTGGAAGACTTTCTTTAAGTCCCTAAAGACGAAAAATAAAGTAGGAAAGCCTAAAATGAAAAGAAGGAATTCGGTTAATTCCATAACCTTGCAGAACACATCTTCCTTGAAGGACGGTAAGAATATTATGGATTGGAAGAATAGCCGAATAAAAACCCCGGGTTTTAATAAATTGGGTTGGTGCAAATGTGAATTGCACAGAAGATTCAAAGGCATGGTCAAGGAGACAACAATATCTAAGGATATTGATGGTTCATACTATATTTCCCTAATAGTTGAGAGTGAAGGCTCATACCCACAGCCTAGCGGTGAAGTCACAAAGGAAAATACTATAGGTATTGATTTTGGCCTAAAGACACTTGCTACCATTTCCAATGCAAACGATGATAGCAATAACTATGAAAAGATTGTTCCATCATATTTTGCAAAGGTATGTGATTTGGAGAAAAAAATCAATAGGCTCAAGGCAAAGAGAACTCTATGTCAAGCAACACTGACAAGGGAGGGGTGTGAATCCAAGGTCTTAACCATAAAGCAGATGGATAAGGCTAGAACCAACAATAAAAGGGCTTTCAGTGGATACCATATCACCTATTCAAAAGGTTATGAGGAATATACCAAGAGGATAAACAAACTTACGGTCAGAATCAATAACATTAAGAAAAACTACACTGGTGAGGAGGCAAGTTCGATTGTAAATCGTGATTGTGCCAATGCAATCTGCGTTGAAACCCTTGATATAAGGGGCATGTCCATAAGAAATAAGACAAGGGAGGCCGAAGGCAAGAAGATTCCAAATAAAGTCAAAAGGAGAAGGAAAATGGCCCATAAATTAGGACAATTGGCCATCGGTAGTATAATCTCTCAAATAGAATATGACTCCATAAAGGCAGGAAAACACTTTATAAAGGCCCCGGCAAACTATGCTTCCACAAAGATTTGCAATTGCTGTGGTCATAAACTTGAAGACATTGGACTAGATGTTCGGAAATGGGTTTGTCCGGTTTGTGGACAAGAGCATGACCGTGATGTAAATGCCGCAAAAAATTTGGCAAAGTATGCCTATGCCTTAAAGAATGACATCGATTTGAAGGATATTTACCACAAAGTTGAGGCTGAGGTAATGGCTGAACGATAAGGATAATATGAAAAAAAGAGCAACCATAACTGATTGCTCTTATATTTTAAATTTTTTTAATAATTATGGTTATTATAACCACCATAAAATCTTGGCTGTTCACCAAACACAAACTGAACATCCCTTGTTGTGATACGCCCACTCCGTATTAACAAATCAACATCCCTTTCAGTGATGTCATATGGCTCTTTCCCCCCTTTTATCATTTTCGCCCATTTATCAAGTTTTTCTTCCCTTGACGAACCACTACGACGTGGTTCTTCCTTATATTGATTTTCAAATTCAAAATCAAGACATTTCTCTCTGTTTGCAGACCTAACTTGCTTAATTGAGTATTCAAGTTGTTCCGGCTCTACTCCGCAAATTCTTCTAACCTTATGTGGGCTACCAAAATCAATATCCGGTGCAACGTTTACTACCCATTTATCCGAATTGGCAATCTTACCATACCATTTATTTGCCCTAGGATTATATGCGTATTTTAAGGCTAATCGACGATTATAAAAATATATATAATCTCCGGATACCATCGCAAACCACCTCTCACTAGAGTCGATATATCCATTTTCCTCTTTTAATAACTTTTTTACAGATTCTTTTACGATTCTGTGAAGGTCTGACTCTGTCAATCTAATTTTTCTTTTCATATTGTTTTATATGTATTTGTTGCCTTATTTTCTAATAAATATCAGCATATACAAAAAATGTTGTTGCCAAATTTTTTCCAAAATCATCATTTTAATACTATTTATAATAATAAAATGATTATTTGTTAGAAGAACTTAAAATATGGTAATAACTCAAGAAATGAAGGACTTGTTCCAACTGACTAGACACATGTTAGGGGCACCAATCAGAACCGTTCAGTTGGAAGACGAACAACTCTGCGACTTATTAAATGTTGCTGTTGGTGACTATTCGGAAAAGGTTCAGAATTGGGTTCTTGAAACACAGTGGCTAAATTTACAGAACAGACACATGTTTCAGTTTCAGAACGCAAGTGAACTAGCCTACGCCATGACGGTTCGTACAATGGATTGGTCACGCGACTACTCTTATTGGTATAGCCGTGAGGTTGGACTTCAGCAACGTGGAAACTATGAACTGAAAAAAGACTTTTTTAGAATTGAGAAAGGTAAGCAAGTATATGTTATTCCTGCCGGTAGGGAGATAAATAAGGTCATGTACATTACACCGTCAACAACCAAGGCTGCGCTTTACGGTAATCTTGGAACACTAGATACCGGAATCGGAGGCGGATTCGGACAACTTGGAAACTTGGGATACATGGGAGGATTGACCGGATTCTACGTCGGAAACGTATATGACACGGCCCTCATGGCCGCTGACCTTAAATACAAGAATTCAATGCTTAGGGGTGATTTGGCCTACAAGGTAACTGCCGGTCCGAACGGTACACACCTTGTACACCTTATGTCGGTACCGGGTTCACCAAACATGGTAGGAGGCGTTGCTGCCGATGATACTTGGGGTTGGAGAAAATACCACAATTGCATATGTTGGTATACCTATTATGACGTTTCAAACGGTACGAGCGATGACGTTACACAGTGCATGTTGGAAAACAAGGATGACATTGTCATCACCCCGGACCAAGTACCGCTTGACAAGATGAGGTATGAACTTATGAACAACCCAACACAACAGATAATAAGAAGACTCTTGGTTGCTGAAGCAAAGATTCTGTTGGGTATTATCCGTGGTACATACAGCGGAGAAGTGAAGATACCGGAGGCCGATATGAAAATGGACTACTCCATTTTTCTTGAGCAAGGCAAGAGTGAAAAAGAGACAACATTGAATGATTTGAAGGAAAGGCTAGAGAGGATGTTGCCGTGGAATCTAATGAAGAATCAAGCGGACTTAAACGACCAACTGATAAACGTCTTAAAGAAAAAGCCGTTGGGGCTTTACGTTCGATAAACAAAAAAATTCGGAGATTCCTTTGGTTTTTCCGAATTTTTTTTATATATTTGCATTATGACGAGGGAAGAATTCATAAAGAAAGCCCAAGAGGCTCACGGTGATAAATACGATTATTCGAAAATTCCAAGCGAACTGAAGGCAAGCGACAACGTTGTGATTGTTTGCCCCATTCATGGTGAATTCACACAGAATGCTAGGACACATTACAGAGGTCACGGTTGTCCAAACTGTAAGGCGGAAAAGACAAGACAATTCTTGACATTGACAACTGAGACCTTTCTGAAGAAGTATCATGATAAATTCGGTGATGAGTATGATACTTCATTGGTTGATTACAAAGATTTTGAGACAAAGGTTAAAATGATTTGTCCAATTCATGGCGTATGGGATTAACATCTGCTGAATGAAAAATATTCATTTATATCAAAAAATATTCAAAAATAAGTAAACTTTTTAAAATTACGTGATATTTATATATGAATATTAAGATAAATAATAAAAGAATAAGTGAACTTATTTTATGGATAAATTGTTATCACTGAAAGAAACAGAGAAATTGCTAAATGTAAGTAAATCCACATTACAACGATGGGATAATAGTGGGAAACTTAAAGCAATCAGAACAGAAGGTGGACATAGACGTTATAAGCAATCTGATATAGATGAAATATTAAAAAACATAGACGGTGTTACATACGGTAATTTATATGAACATCTTTGTTCAGCGCAATATATAGCCGATGGTTTACATGATGATGATGCTGATGCAATACTCGAAATACGAGAAAGAATAGGGCAAAAACTACTAAATCAATATAATAAAATGAGATAAAAATCAAATTGAATAATGCTTATTCAGAGTAAGTACACAAAGATATTCCATTCAAAGGACTTAACTCGTCAGAAATATGATGAGTTATATGACTTTGCTGTGCTTATTCGAAACCATAAAAACACAGTATCACAATACGTCAACGACAATCTCTTACATTTCTTGGAATACAATAAATTTCAATTCCTTAAGGAAATGAGAGAACGTTTCAAGAATGTAATACCAAGTTCATTTGATGCACAACTCTATACACAAGTATTCACTTGCTATCAGAATAAATTTGATGGAATACAACGCAAACTGATATTTGAAGTAAAAACATTTAAAGGGTTTGAGTTCTACAAGCGTGATACAAAGAAGAATAAGAAAGGTGACTTAAAGAAAGTAATAGCCGAAAAGAAACAAACACCATTATCTAACTGCCTCACTTATCTTGCAAGATACGGAAATGAAAACACAATAGACTATATAAGTAGTAATATAGATGTTTGTGATGAGAAGAAACGTGAGTTCTATAACAACATATTAAGATGCTGTAATAAATTCGGATTTGAACGGTTGTATCGATTAGCATTGAACAAAAGACAACGTGTTGTTAAGCATTATTCTGAATATCCTATTGAATTCAAGTCATTAACGTTCAATGGTAGGTGTAGGAAGAAAAGGATAATTGACTACAACAGAAAGTTTGACTCTGTTATCAATTCATTCATAAGCCTTAGTGGTATTGGACGTAAATCATTTGATATACCGATTACATTCAACAAAGGTTGGCACGGAAATATGAAGGATTACAGAAAGAAGAATCCCGATTACGAATATACAATCACTTTCAATGAGAAAGAACATCAAGTAAACATCCATTTATGCAAGGATGGAGAAAGGTATATTCCCCAAGCCAATGGCAATACAATAGGTATTGATGTCAATTGCAAGCATAACTTATTCAGCCTATCAAATGAAGCAACTTACGATTATGATAGAAAACTCGTCAATGATTTCTGTAAATTATCACTTGAAATTGACAAACTTAAAGAAAATGATAAAGAATACAAGGTCGGTAAGCGTAAACAGCAGAAACTTGATACTCTCAAATCCAAGATGATTAAGTCTGAGCAGCAACTTATTGCTGATATGTGCAAGACGTTACAATCGCAAGGTGTTGGGCATATTGTGATGGAAGACCTTGATAATGGTTTCGGTAAGTGCTATGTTAAAGACAAGGATAATGAGGATATTAATTACAACAGAAAGGTTAAGTTTCTTGGCTTGAGTAGTCTTAAACAAGAAGTTGAGCATATTGCAAGAAAATATGATATTGCGGTTTCAACTGTTCAAGCAAGTTATACATCGAAGATGTGTCCTATGTGTGGATGTATTGAGGATGAGAACAGACCAAACCAAGAGACTTTTGAGTGTATTAAATGTGGACATAAAGATAATGCAGACTTTAATGCTGCAAAGAACATAAGGAACAGAGTGCTCGTAACCGTGTTACAAGATTTGCTCTTAAAACAAAAGGATAATGGTGCTTTTGAGCCTAAGAAACTTAAACGTGAGAAGGTAAAGGAGGTATTGTTATCGTTTCGAAGAAGCCTACAAAATGTAGGAAGTGAATGTACAGAAAGTAGTGTGACTACTTTTGACTATGTTTAATTCTTCGGAAATGACACCGCATGATTTGATGCGTGGAAAGGGGTGCCCGGTTTGCGGCACGGAACAAGGACACTTATCAAAGCGTCTTGAACGTGATGAGGTATTGAAGCGGGCGGAAGAGTTGCATGGTGGAAAATATCTCTATGATAGGTTTGTTTATACTAGAATGTGTGACAAGGGTATAATCACTTGTCCAATTCATGGTGATTTTAAACAGACCATGAGAAAGCATCTATCCGGTAGTGGATGCCCAAAATGCGGCTATGAAAGGAATGCAGACACCTTCAGAATACCGATAGATAAAGTCATTGAGAAATGCGAGAAGGTTCACAATGGCAAATATCAATATTTAAAGGATTTTGACTATTTCAATAATAAGACTCGTTTGCATATAGTTTGCCCAATTCATGGTGAGTTTTGGCAAGAGGCAATTGCTCACTTTCATGGTCAAGGATGCCCGGAGTGTGGTAGGGAAGAAGCAGCCCGTAAGTTACGAAAAGATAAAGAGCACATGATAAAAAGGGCAAGAATTGTGCACGGGGACAAATATTCGTATGATAATTTTGAGTATGTGAATTGGCACACAAAGGGACTTGTAACTTGTCCAAAACACGGTGATTTCTTGGTTACGCCACTTAATCATATTTCAAATAGAAGCGGATGCCCAAAATGCGCCCACCAAGTGTCAAAGTGGGAGAAAGATGTTGGTGATTTTATCTCATCCTTAGGAATTGAAGTTGAGCATTCCAATAGAAGTATCCTAGGTGGTAAGGAAATTGACATTTTTCTGCCACAATATAATATTGGTATTGAGTGTGATGGTTTAAGGTGGCACAATGAGTTATACACGAAGAAAAACTATCATTTGGACAAGACAAACGATTGTGCGGAAAAAGGAGTCAGACTAATTCATATTTTTGAAGATGAATGGAAGGACAAGGATTTTATTTGGAAATCAATGCTAAGGAATATCTTTGGTATGGTAACAAATAGGGTTTATGCTAGGAAATGTCAGATTATGGAGGTATCAGCAAAGGATACTAGGGATTTCTTGGAAGGGAACCACATTCAAGGCTATGCAAACTCAAAATTCAACTATGGCCTATATTATGAGAATGAGTTGGTTTCAATAATGACTTTTGGTATTCCTAGAATTAACCTAGGTGGTAAAAAAGAACTTGGACACTATGAGTTGGTTAGGTTCTGTAATAGAATAAATACAAATGTGATTGGAGGGGCAAGTAAATTATTTTCTCATTTCGTAAAACTTAACAATCCGGATGAAATTGTATCATACAGTGACAAGAGGTGGTCGCTTGGAAACTTGTATCAGACCTTAGGTTTTGAAAACACGCACGATTCAAAGCCGAATTACTTCTATGTTTATAACTTTAAAAGGATGAATAGGTTCAGATTCCGCAAGTCATTGTTGATAAAGGAAGGTTTTGACGGTAACAAGACAGAACATGACATAATGCTAGAGAGAGGAATATTCCGGATATATGATTGCGGAACCAAAGTTTGGAAATGGAAAAATATTCCAAGCGAACTGAAGGCAAATTAACACTTTCAAGATATTTATAGATAATAAATTTTTTTTGAAGAGTTAATATGTCAAGTTTACTTAGAGAAATATTAGAACGGATTGAGTTTGAGCGGTTAATCGAGGAAGGAAGGGACCCCGTAGAATTGCTTCATCATAAATTTCAAGATATTCCTAGTGACGTAATAGATAAGGTTATTGAAATTGACCCCACCAACAAGAAGAGTTATTCACAGTGGCTTCTAAGCAAGTGGGATGATGAGAAGAATGTAATTTTAGACAATTTGGATAACGGTAGAATTGAGAAATTGTTTCAATACTATAAAAACCGAAATGACATTCAGTTAAAGGACTGTCCTTCCGTGAAGATTGGGTTGGATACCTATATTCCGGAAGAAAATACCGTATTGGTAAAGAGTGACAAGGAAACGACTGTTTTGATGAACAAGGGAATGGGTTGGACTGAGAGTGTTCCGTCGGAATTGGCAAACGACTTTGATGTTGTGTTCAATGAAGACAATTGGGTGATAGCAGTTCCGCATACGTATGAAGCCGACTGCAAACTCGGTGAAAATACAAAGTGGTGCACCGCCGGAGGCAGAAGCGACTTCAGAGGCGGAAGAAGGTATTATGACCATTATTTGGAAGATGACGGTGGCAGGTATTATGTGAATTTTGACATGGGGCAAGGTGAGACAAGATACGGCAAGGATTATCCGTTTACACGCTATCAGTTCCATTTTGAAAGTAATCAGTTCATGGATTCAAACGATGACTCGGTCTCGCTCAGTGATATTGGAATGCCGGAAAGTGCAAAGGATTTTTACATCAATGAAGGTTATTCCGAAGAGGACTTTGAGGATGAGGGAGCGAAATTCGAGCGATATGAGGAGCAGAGGGGTGATATTTCATATTTTTTAGCATACGGGTACTATCCGTTATATTTGTGCATTGAATATGATAATGATTATGAGTATCATGAGCCGGATGAAGACACGCCGTTTTTCTTATTCGGTGAGGATTCAAGAGACCCAATATTGTATGAGGAAATATTGAATCCATGGGCACATGAAGATGCTGTTATATTAAAGAGTGAGAATATTTGTATCCTTAAAACGGCACATTTTGACAAGTATGTTGTAGCGGTGAATAAGCACCCTTGGTGGGCTTGCGCCTTAAGCAACTATTTGGTGTTGCCTCAAAATATGGGTGTCATAGGGGTTGAGGGTTCTAATTATGCATTCATTTCTATGGGTGACTATACTTTATTTAAGCATCTTAATATTGGAACTTGTGAGAAGATATTTGTGAATGAGAATTGCACCAATGCCTATGGCGCTAAAAATAAGGTATTATTTGTTGAAGCCGTTGCGGACGGTTATCACACCCTTTTTATGGTGAGCAATGACAGTAGTGAGTGTGAGATTCTTATTAAGAAGGATATTCCGGTGAACGGAAACTCCTTTGAAATTAATGAAAAGGGTATGATTGATGGAAAGATACGCTCATATAGGGTATATTCGGATGAAGACTATGACGATGAATATGATGAGTGGAATTTTGAAACCGAACTGACCAATGGTGACTACCTTATTTCATATGACGATAAGTTTTATAACGTGTTAAAGCCAAAGACAAAGAAACTGTTGTCCCAAGAATGGTTTAATGGGTATATTTCTCAGAGTGGATATTTATATTGCTTCAAGAAAGGTGAGAAATTGGTGCTGATAAACAAGGAAACCGGTGAACAAATTGGCGGCGAATATAAAAATTGTGTTGGTTTTGATGCGGAGCATGACATTGTTTTGGGTTATATGAATGACTATGACTACGGGGCACTTGACATGATAGATGGACGCAAGAGTGCGGTTATAGGTACGTTCCACGAAATTATCAGCAGAAAGGCCAATAATAAGGTAATCGTATCCGATGTTGAGACTTATACCACTAGGATATTTGACTATGTTGAGTGTAAATACTGTTTTCCGGAGTTAGGCGACTTTAGGAAAGTGTACGACTATCAGACAGTGCCACTGTTTTCTTGCCGTGTGTTAGATACAAATGAGTTGGTATTGTTTGACTTGAATCAGATGAAGATAGTTGCTAGTGAGTTAGAAAAGGTACAAGCATTTGACAAACGAGAAAAAAATTTCATTATTTTGACCAAAACAAACGGAAAGGTTAATGTGTATAATGCAATGACATCAAGTGAAATATTGCCGTATGATGCGGATGCGGTCATTGGTGTGTCTAGTAATTATAACATAGTGGTTTTTGAAGCAAACGGGAAATCATACCCCTATAATTATAAGGATAAGCGTGTGTTGATTAATCCGAACGGCTTAGGTGTTTATTGCCAAATATATGATAATGGTAATATAATTTGTGAGAAAGGTGACTATACGATAGTATTTAAACCGAATGAGAATGGTGAGTATAATTTGGAATATTGGTATAATTCTTCCCGGATGACGGAAAGAGGCAGAACGTTCGACCGTCAAACAACACCGCAGGAAGTCCTTGTGATGTACAGCCTAATATATGGGCAACAAGAAAGTTTTATTAGTGATTTCAAGAAATATATGAACAGAATAAATGAAGTAAGGAAATTAAGATAATAAAATAAAAAATGCAGTCAGAAATGGCTGCATTTTATGATTTACTCATCTTCGTTTTTTGACTTTTCTTTGTTGGCATCATCTTGTGGAAGTTCTCCACTTCTTTGTTTCAATACCTTGTCAGAATAATTGTTAAGCCTAGTTCTAGTATCCTTATTGCGCATTGTCTCAAGTTCACCTTTACTGTACCAATTGCTTTTATTTCCCAATGACATCACTCGCTTCATTTCAGACGTTGTGAAAAGATTCTTAAGACCGTTTGCTGCGACAACACCGTGATACCTTACATATATGGTATACTGTTTCCCGGTTTTGTTTTGGTTGAAACATACACCACACCTATCACATGTGGATTCGTCACTCTTGCAAGGACACTTATAAAAGTATTCAATCCCACCGTTTTTAAGTTGCTTTTGACCCAATATGGGCTGTCCGTTTTTAACTTGGTCACCACCGGTCAAGTTATCATATGTCTCATCATCGACTGCCTTAAACTCTCTAGGCAAATCGCCTCTCTCGTTGCCGTTCCCGTGGTGTGAGTAGTTAATGGCAATATTATCTGAGGCTTTTGAGAAGTCAAGGTTCCTAGCAGTATAGGCATGTGAGTTTATTTGATACTTCATTTTCATCTTTTTGGCGAATTTTGACCACAAGTCAACAGCCAACTGACAATGGAAATCACCACTCTCGTTGAGTCTTATTTCAGTTATCTTGTTCTCGGAACACTGTACCCTCAGCAATCTTTTCTGTTCATCCGTCATCTTACCACCCAACTTATAATTCCACTTTTCCAACTCTTGTCTATACAAGTTCTCAGAATAGGCATTTCCAAGTTGTATGTACATTTCAAGCAACCTAAAGAAGTCTTTATATGGTTTTTTGTTTCCGTGTTGATACTGCTGAAGCATTTGAGTGTGTACCAAGTCTCGTTTGAAGTTATTGTTCAATACTGAACCTTGGTCAATTCTTGAATATTGGTTTTCATCCTTCATTGCATAGCAAGCACCGTTTGTTATCTTGCATAGCCCAAGAAAATAGGATGGACACATTAAGGCCGAGGACATATTGACAATAAGAACATTTGCCGGAAGTTTCTTGTTTCCGGCAGAGAACATGTTTTTAGGTATCTGCATAAAATCACCCTTTGGTTTTAACTTGTTCATCTGTTTTTGCTTTTCACGGGTCATATCATATATTTTTTCGGATAATTCGCCGAACACCTCTTGATATAACTCCCTCTGCTTTTTGTCAATTGCCTTCCAAATAGCCTTCATGTTCGTACCATTTGTATTTCCCCTTTTTAGGGCAACATTTTCGGCTTCAGCCAATATTAAAGCATTATATTGTTTATTTGTGATGCTGATTCTCATGATAAAAAAAGACCTTTTTACAATAAATACAAATATTTTTGCATTTTTTCTTAAAATTATTTTGTTATTTCAAATTTTTTTTGTACCTTTGCATTGTAAATCAATTAAAAACATTAAGATATGCTCACAAAGAAGGAAATAAGAGAGGAAATGGTAAGTGCATTTGCATTATACAAACACAAGGTTGAGGAACTAAAGGTCGGTAACGGGTATTACCTTTTCAACCTAGGTGACGAGAGTGTGATACACTTCAGACTAAAGGGGTGTAAGAAATGGCTCTTTGGACTATGGATTCTAAATGATGAAAAGGAAAACAAAACAACATTAAGACTCTTTGGCGAGCATGAGGACTATATCGACAAGTTTAAGCCAACTGCAACTGTATTGTCTGAGAGCGTTGAATTCAACAACGACTCAAGAAATGCCGACATCAAGGAGAATATTAAAGACTTGGTGTGGTCGTTGATTTATAACCAAGTGGACGTGATAAAGAGTTCCAATACCGTCGGAAAGTTGAAGTTTTATTACCACGGATTCAACCGTGGTCCCATTGCATGGCTGATTGAACAATGGTGGTCTTATAACTATAGCATCCCTTTCCGTAATTGGCTTAAGAGGAAGGGTAACAAGTATGTGTGCATGCTAATATGCTTCATATTGAATATGATATATTGGAAAAGGCTAAAGGCATCTTATTCCAAGTTGAAGGACACATTCCACCCTTGCTATATTGTAAGGCTTGACTATAAGGAAGGTGTCGATGATGACCATATATATGAGGTGTATTATCATATACACGGAAATGTAGGCTTTGATAATGCCATACGGATTGAACACGTTCCGTTTGGCGAAAAAAGGGGAGTATGTTTTCGCAAAAAGGATGAAGATGATGAATAATAGGACGTATTTCACATCTTTTAAGAAAAAAACTTTTGTCAGTTCAATTTTTTTCGGTACATTTACACCGTAAACCAATTAAAATAGAATTATTATGTTCGATTACATTTTTAACCTTAAGGGATTTATTGACGAAATGATTTCCTCAATCTACGAGAATGAGAACCTTCCAACCGAAATCAAGGATAGTTGGGGTGAACTGAGTTTTGTGGTGAATATTGAACACCTCCATGATGAGGTCGTGGCTTGTTAAAAAAAAGATATTGTCATGAACAGAAACGAAGTTACAAATTTTGCAATATACAGCGCAGCATTGTTTGCTGCCGCTGCCAATAATCCCTATTTTGGTGTCGGTCAAAGACCTCAATATAAGCCTTCCATTAACAATCCGCAAGTTCAGAGAATGGCCGATTTCAATACACACCGCACCATTCTCCGTGAATTCTCCGTCCATGGCGTTAAGATAGAGGCAAGGTCAAAGAAGGACGCAATCAAGATTTATAATGCAACAAAGAGAAAGCAATGACACAAGAAGAAAAACAACTACTGTTGAAAGACCTCTGTGCGAGGTTGCCTTATGATTGTAATGTTACTATTGCTGAGGGTGGAATTGATGGACTGCAATGGCATAATGTAACATTGAATTCCTATTTGCTTTATCAGATTGAAGAAGAAGATGGTTTGGAATATATTAAACCCTATCTCCGTCCGATGTCAAGTATGACTGAGGAAGAAAGAGAAGAGTGGGCAGATTTATTTAATTTAGAATTAGATAAATTAAACGAAATTGATGATGAAAATGAAGCAGAAGAACTTGCTCCTTATTATTTTGGAAAATCACATCAAGTTTCTATTGATTGGCTCAATGAACATTACTTCGATTATCGCGGACTTATTGAATTAGGTCTTGCATTAGAAGCACCCAAAGAAATGTATGAAATACAGAATTAGGCGAGCAAAATATAAGGACGGAACAAGAACTCCTTGGTGGACAATAATAGTCTACAAAAATGGAAGACCTTTCGATGAATCAGATACACAATATTCATCCTTTTGGACAATATTTAAAATTTGGTTAAAAGCAACATTATTATGATATACAAAGAAATAGAACGAAACAAAATAGGTTTTTATTTCGAAGGAAGAGAAGTATCTTGGAACGACTTGCCTCTTTCGGTAAGGAAACACGATTATCCGTATTATTTTGATAAAGATGGAAATGATTGCTATCCGAATGTACAAGACCCTAGATTAATTTATAATGTAAAATGACACAAAAAGAAAAAATCCCTATTACTCCAAGACCTTTGTGCAAGGTTGCCTTATGGAGTAAAAATCAGAATTAGAAACGATTATGTTAGGTTTCAAATCGAAGAACATGAACTTTGTGCTGAACACCTTGCTAATGTTTCTTATAATATAGAGAATTTAAGTATGCGGCCTTACCTTCGTCCGATGTCAAGTATGACGGAGGAAGAGAAAAGGGAAATTTACGATTGGCTTGTAGAAAATGATATTGATTGGTTTGATTTTAGCCAACTCAGACTTGATGAAATACTAATATCATTTGATAGTTCTTGGTTGCTTGTAGATTGGCTCAACAAGCATCAGTTTGACTTTCGTGGACTTATAGAGAAGGGACTTGCTCTTGAAGCACCAAAGGATATGTATAACTAAAGGAAGAATAACCACGACACAAGAAGAAAAAGAATCGTTGTTAAGCCTTCTTTCAAGATTAAATGAAGACAGCCATTATGAGATAGACTAGATGTTTTTTTGACTATGAATTATGTGTGAAAATAAAACGATAAAAGGAGAAATAACTATGGATAAAAATACGTTAAAATGGATTGATGTTAAAGAACAACTTCCAATTATTGACGATGAACATGAAGAGGGTGAAGTGCCATATCTAGGTATATACTGTGAACTTGAAGATTATGATGAAGAGGATGAAGATTTCCCTTTTATGGATATAGTCTACTTCTATGGCAAAGGATGGAAAAATTCTAGATGGGAAAAAATATATGTCAAATATTGGTTAGAAATACCAGAAGCCCCAAAAAAACGATGAAAAGTTATACAGATATTGAACAAAGCAAAAAGTTGGCAGAAATACTGCCACTTGAAACCGCTGATATGTTTTATGACGGTGTTCAAGACTTATATAAGGAAAAGGTATATAACATTCCAATAAACGGCAGTTCTATTGCTGTTAGAACTGGACACAGCATCACAAAGAAAGCAATTAAAGCAAATCTTCTCTTGCCTTGTTGGAGCCTTGCTGCATTGCTTGGTGTTTTGTATGATGCTCACTTGAAGAAATACGTTTATGGCGGTATTACAAAATATTATGTAACGCTACTTGGAAATAGGCAATATAATTCAATGCATCACGATAATCCAATTGACGCTTGTTACGAAGCGATAATGAAGTTACAAGAATTAAATTAGTTATGAAAGCATACACTGACATAGGACAATCCAAAAAGTTGGCAGAAATACTGCCAATTGAAAGTGCTGATATGTATAGAGTATTTGAGAATAATGCAGAAACTCGTGTCTATCATGGTAAAATACCAACTGCATATTTTATTTGCAAACCTTGTTGGAGTCTTGCTGCGTTGCTTGATAGATTAAAAATCTTTACTACACCAACAGCATTTTCAGTTAAAGTATGTGTGCCCTTGTTAAGAAAGACTAACAAAGGTTATTCTTTAACATATGCTGGAGATTATGCACTTATGGTTAATAATGGCGCAGACATTGTTGCTCCAATTGAAATAGTAGCAGAAAATCCCATTGATGTTTGTGTAGAAATGATATTAAAATTACATGAACTTAAAATGTTGTGATTATGAAAAAATTATCAATAGAAGAAAAGCAACTACTGTTCAAAGACCTTTGTGCAAGGTTGCCTTATCACGTAAAGGTAAAGGTATGGCTTAAAGATGAGACAACAGAAGAAGGTGCATTGGATTTGGAACATAATTATGGGGATGTACTGCAAGATGCTTTTTATTTCGGTAAAATAAAAGACATTAAGCCATATCTTCGTCCAATGTCAAGTATGACTGAGGAAGAGAAGATTGAATATAAGCACCTTATTGCATTTAGTGGTAATCCAATTGGGTCAGCAGATTTTATTGATTGGCTCAATGCACATCACTTTGACTTTCGTGGACTAATTGAGAAAGAGTTTGCATTAGAAGCACCAAAGGATATATATAAATTATGAATCTGATAGTTGGTCGTTATTTAAATATGAAAAGTTATACAGATATTGAACAAAGCCGTAAGTTGGCAGAAATACTACCACTTGAAACTGCTGATATGGATTATATTCCAATATGTAATTTAGAAGGAGAATATTCTATAAATGTTAATATTTGGAATAACGACCATCTTATAGACGAAGGCTGGATTCCTTGTTGGAGTCTTGCAGCGTTGCTTAATGTTTTACCGGATGATTGCGGTACAGAGAAAGAAGACGGAAAATATGTTGCATCTTATATTATATCAAACGAATGCGGCGCTTACACTAAGGATAATCCCATTGATGCTTGTGTGGAAATGATAATTGGACTTAAAGAACAAAACTTATTATAATTATGGGTTGCGATATACATTTAAGGGTTGAACAAAGAAAGAAAGTAAATCCTTATCCAAATGACAGACATGAATGGTATCATGTAGGATTCTATGGCGAATTTAGTTGCCGAATCTATGGTATGTTTGCACGAATGGCAGGTGTAAGAGATTATGGCAATGATTGCAAAGTCAAATTTGAGCCACGAGGTCTCCCTAAGGATATAACAGATTGGGCTACACGTGAAACTTTCTTTATGAATGTCACAGACAATAAGGAAGCGGCAGCATGGCTTAGAAGCCATTGTCTCAAGGAAGATGCAGAAAGATGGGTAAAGGAGGGTTATTCAGAATGGGTTGATGAAAACCACAGAAAAGTAACACACCCCGACCTACATTCGCATTCTTGGCTTACAACACAAGAATTAAGGCAATGCTTTGATGATTGTTTCAAAGAGGAAGATGGCACATACAAACCATATGGTGATTATGTTAGATGGCTTGGATTAGTGTCATTATGCGAAGGCATTGAATCTGACGGAATACATGAATGTAGAGTAGTATTTGCATTTGATAACTAATTTATGTTTTACAATTATGACACAAGAAGAGAAACTTGAAGAGGCCAAGAGGCTATACAAAGATGCAAACGCAGACCAGCGTTATGTGTTGGAACGGCTATTTCCACAACTCATAGAGTCAGAGGATGAGAAGATAAGGAAAGAAATAATTGAATATTTAAAATCCAAGTATGAAAATCCCAATGCTATTAGATTCGATTATGATAAATGGATTGCTTGGCTTGAAAAGCAAGGTAATCAGAAATCTGCTGATATAGAATAAATTGGTTCAAATCTCTCAGAGCAAGAATAAAAGGAGGATAAGGTTATGACGCAAAAAGAAAAACAACTATTGTTAAGGGACCTTTGTGCTAGATTGCCTTATGGTATAAAAATTCTTCATAGAGGGGCAATAGAAGAAATAGTAGAAATAACATTAGAAGGGTCGTTTCAAAATAGGAGTTATAACGCTTGGTTTGATATTTCAACTTGTAAGCCTTACCTTCGTCCAATGTCAAGTATGACGGAGGAAGAAAGACAAGAATATGGTTTGGTACTATGTGATGAAGTATCAATTAATCAGTATGATTGGCTAAATGCACATCATTTTGATTATCGCAACCTCATTGAGAAAGGGCTTGCATTAGAAGCACCAAAGGATATGTATAATTTCAATAATAAAGAGAAATAACTATGGTAACAATGATAAATAATATTACAAGCCTTACAATAAGTGATATAGGAGAATTAATTTTTGTTCTTTTACCATTTATATTACTAATATTATTCATATTGAGGTTTAAAGATTCTAAATTTAGATAACTATGGTAACAGTTAAGTCATATACAGACATTGAACAGTCAAAAAAGTTGGCTGAGATACTGCCAATTGAAAGTGCGGATATGGGCTATCTTTGGAATGGCATATCTTTTTGTGAATATGCTGTAAGTAAACAAACTATTTCCAAGAAAGTAGAGAATATTCCTTGTTGGAGTCTTGCTGCATTGCTTAATATTTTACCCAAAAAATATTATCCGATAAAAGACCATAAAACTGACCTAGTTCTTTGCAAGCAAAAAGATAAATGGTGCGTTCTTTATTGGGATGCAACTGGAATGCAAGACGGTGAACAAACATTGGAAGATAATTTAATAGACGCTTGTTACAAAATGATTTTAAATTTACATGAACTTAAAATATTGTGATTATGATTGCAATTAACTATTTAAGAAGCAAGGAATATGTTCTGTCTTCCGATTATAAGGATTATAGAATCATTAAAGGCAAAACAAAATATAGTGCAAAACATAAAAAATAATGGAAAAGGTTTTTGAAATACCAGAAATAACAAATAATACAATTAAGTATTTTGTTGATAATAAATTTGTTGGTGACGTTACTGTAGACCAAGTAAATCAAATCCGCGAAAATATTATTGAGTACATTATTGAGAATAAAGATAAATCAATTCTTGATAGATTTTATTTTGTTGGTCATAAGGATTCAAATGACAAGCCAGGTGAAGAGGTAAAAATAACTATGGATGTATGGGGAAATCTCTCTGATTTACCGTGGGAAATGAACCATGTTCGAAGAAGCATGATGCGTCTTATTCATATTGGACGTGTTAATAGTGAACTTTTATATAGTTTAGAAAAATAATAAGTGTTCAAGTATCAAACATTCTATTTTTACGATAAGATAGATAAGTATGTAATAGGTCAACAGTTAACATTAAAGTAATTGTAGCAAAATGAGAAAAATTGACTTTTAACAAAAATTGACACATAAAACTTTGCCACGTGACAAATAATTCGTATATTTACACAAGTCAAAGATAAAAATAAGTTTTATAGAATAAAAAAATGTTGTGATTATGCATATAAACGGAAATAAACACCCTATTTTATGGTGGATTTGTGTTGTAATCCCCTTTATTATATATTCTTCCTTTCCTAAATGCATTAAAAGAAAATTATTTGATAAATATTCAAGTTATAGCAAATATAAAAATAATAAAAAGAAAATACTATGAAAGAACTAACTATAGAACAAAAGGCTTTAGTTTATGACGAGGCCCTTGAAATAGCAAAACATTATCACAGCGGAATGGGTGATGATGTCAAATGTGTCTTAGAAGAGGTCTTTTCCGAACTCCGTGAATCAGAAGACGAGAGTGAGGATGATAAGATAAGAAGAGCCCTTCTCAACACAGTAAAATATTATCATTTTAAAGAATCACCTTACATGTTAGGTATATCTCAAGAACAAGTTATTGCTTGGCTTGAAAAGCAACGCGAACAGAAGCCCACTGATAAGGTTAAACCAAAGTTTAAGGTTGGCGATAAAATAATTGAAAAAGATTTCGATGAATGTGGTTGTGGAACTATTATAGACATTAAAGATGGCAAATACATCTTTGATGATGGAGGCTTTATTTTTATAGAAGAACAAGGTCTTTGGAAACTCGTTAAGCAGAAGTCTGCTGACAAGGCAGAACCAAAGTTTAAGGTTGGCGATTGGATAGTATATAATAGAAACAATTCTTCAATAGAAATTCTGTATATTTGTGATATAAGGGATGGTAGATATTATTTCAATGACAATATTCATATCTCTTGGTCTGTAAAAGAATGTGATGAAAAATGTCATCTTTGGACTATTGCTGATGCAAAGGGTGGTGATGTACTTGTAAATCAAAATGGAGAAATGCCATTTATATTCAAAGAATGTAAGGACAATCATATCTATTGCTATTGTGGATATACAAATCGTAAAGATATATTCTTTAATAAGTTTGTTGATAGTAAAGGTGAAGAATTACATTGGTTAAATCTTTATCATGAACAAGCATATCCAACCACCAAAGAACAACGTGACCTCTTGTTCCAAAAGATGAAGGAATCTGGCTATGAATGGAATGCTGAAAAGAAAGAAGTGAAGAAGATACACGTAATTGATGAAGGCAAGGCTGAAATGGACTACTGTTTCACTAAGATGATGAATGGTGAAAAGGTAAGTCCCATTTGGAGTGAAGGGGATGATGTCTTTTTTAAAGCAATTGTCAGAGATATTGAGAATATCAAATATATCAGTGAAAGTGCAAAAACTGATAGAATAAAATGGCTCAAATCCCTCAAAGACCGCGTACAACCAAAACAAGAGTGGAAACAAGAAAATACAAGTGATTTGACTGACTTTGAGAATGCGATGATGCACATAGGTGACTCTTTCTTTGGACAACATGCAGGTTTAGACCCGAATAACACTAATGCAATAAAAGAGCAAGCAAACCTTCTCTTAGAACTTATACCAAGTAAAGAGTGGAGTGAGAAGGATAATAGACTTTTAAATGATGCCATATCTCTTGCTGATGAATGTGATGATTTTGAATTAAGAGATTGGCTCAAATCCCTCAAATCTCAAAATAGATGGAAGCCAAGTGATGAGCAGATGAGCCTTCTTGAAGAATTAGTTGAAGACAATAATCAAAGGTACTTCTATACTATACTTAGGTCATTGTATGAGCAATTAAAGAAACTAAGGGAGGAATAGTTATGAAATATTGTGTAGAAAACGAAATATTCGGACATCTTGAAGGCATTATCGATGGTGCTGATAGAATGACAAGTGGCAACTTTATGCACAACAAAAATGCAATTAAGTTGTCTGCGAAGATTATTATAGATAGGCTTCACAGTCTTGGTATTAACGAAAAAAAATAAAATTATGAAAGCAAACGAAGCAACGGAAAAATGTATGACGTTTTATCATGGAACAAATAAAGAAAATTGGGATGCCATACAAAAAGAAGGTATACTTTATGGTAGAAGGTATATAACAGACAATAATGGCAATATTATAAAAAAAGTTAGTAGATGTACTTATCTTGCAACAGATTTAGAGGAGGCTAAATGTTATGGTGATGTAATTCTACAAGTTGAATATGACCCATTTAAACATAAGAAGAAAAACAACTATATAGATGGTTGTTGGCAAGTAAGAGTATATGAACCTATTCCTATTTCTAAAATTCAAGAAGTAAAGTTATGAAAGCAAACGAAGCACCAGAGAAATTGTATGTTGATGTAAACGACAATTTTAGTGATTCTTTTCTTTATGGATTTACAGAAAAGCGTAAAGAGGATGATATTGAATACACCCATACTGATGCCTTTATTGAGAAGGCTTGCGAGTTTATAAGTAAATATATTGAGTCTGATAAATATGTATCTCCTGATGAGGAATCATACAGATTGGGTTTTCCGTATAACTACTTTGAGACAAACATGTTTATTAATGATTTCAAAGACTATATGAAGGGGAATAGTTATGAAAGCAAACGAAGCACCTAAGAAGATTATATTGTCAGCATATAGAGATTCAGAAGAACTATCCGATTATTGGGCGGTAAGTGACAATACAGATAATATTAAGATTGAATACGTTCGTGCTGATGCCTTTATTGAGGGGGCTGCTGACAAATTAAAGCAACTTATGTATGACCAACATTTGTTTGAAGGTAGGATGCATCAAGATGCTATTATCGAGAATTTCGTTGGGTATTTTAAAGACTATATAAAAGGATAATAATTTATGACATAATTGAGTATGGCACACTTAATAGACAAAGACGCTTTATTAGCGAGGATTAAAAAATTAAAGATGGACATTGGAAACATGTTCAATGAGTATGATGAAGGGTTTTGGGAAGGAAGGGCCACTGCATTTGATGATGTTATTTGTGCTCTCAACACCCTTGAAGTGAAAGACCCACATGAACAATGTGCTCAATATGACTCTATTAAAGCGGGTATTCAAGCCCATTCTGAAACCTATTCTTTCAACATAGAAAGTGAGTTGTTTAATCAACTGACAAAAGAACAGCAAGTGTTGTGGAGAAAGGAAATAGAGCAAGCATGTATCAGCGGTGGCGAAGTAGGTTATTTACTTGCAAAAGACCCACGTTATAAGGAAAACCTTGAAGTTAAAGTGGCGGACTTAGATGAAGCATTATCAGGTTTGGATAAAGAGATAAAAGAATTTGTTGCAACGGAAGAAGGAGAATAGAATATGAATATGGAAAAAGATTTTGTCAAACCTTTTGTAACCGTTGGAAAGTGGTTACTGTTTCTTGTTCTGATTATATTAATAGGCATTCAGAATTATCAGATAAGAAACTATAAACAGAGTGAAAAAGAATGGGTTGAACTTTCAAAACTATGGCGAGAGAAACTTGATACTTGTATGAATCGTAATGAACGAATCTATGAGCAGTTGTATCAATTCCAAGATATAAGAATTAATCAATTAAAAGCACAGAAAGGAGAAGATTGAAAAAATACCTTTTTCACATTTTTTAAGAAAAAAACTTTTGTTAATTCAATTTTTTTCGGTACATTTGCATCGTAAACCATTTAAAATAGAATTAAAAGTATGTCACACTACATAGACAAAGATGCTCTTAGGGCGGAAATAGAAGCCCTACAAGATGCTACCATGGACGAGAATAGAAATTTCAAGTCTTCCTATGACGAGGGTAAGTTTGATGCTTTAACCGTAATAGATAATTTACTTGACACCCTTGAGGTGAAGTCCGAAGAAATTGATTTGAACAACTCCAAGGATAGAGTAATATATTAAAATTTTGTGAAAGTTATGGAAGAAAAAGAAAGATTTGAAGAAGCCAAAAGGCTATACAAAGATGCAAATGCAGACCAACGCTATGTTTTGGAACGTATATTTCCTCAACTCAGAGAGAGCGGGGATGAGAAGATAAGGAAAGCAATAATTAATTATTTTGAATGTCAAATTAGGGATGAACCTACAAGAAAAAATATTCTTAATAAATGGATTAATTGGCTTAAATTTATAAAAGCATCTTCTATCAATAATATAGATAAATCATTCATTGATGATATAAAAAACATAATTTATGAAGCACCTGGAGTGCTTCAAGCAGATAAAAATAGACTTGTTGCTTGGCTTGAAAAGCAAGGCGAGTCGAAATCTATTGATATTCAATCAATAGAAAAAAGAGCGCATGAAGTATTTCCTGATGATGATGATGAAAATACTCCCCTTTATAGACAAGCATTTATAGATGGTGCTGTAGATTATATTGATTGTGGCTGCAAAAATATTGCTTGGAGTGAAGAGGATGAGAAGATAAGAAGGGAAATTATAAGAATTGTTGACATATGGACAAGTAGTTCTCCAATTGTCAACGGGATTCCAAGTGAAACCCTTCTTGCTTGGCTTGAAAAGCAAGGGGAGCATGCTTCTACTTGGAGTGAAGAAGATGAAAGAAACGTAAAAGAGTTACTATATCTTGTAGAAGCAAATTATTTAAACTCAGAAGAACCACATGACAGACTAATCAATTTTCTTGAATCCATCAGATATAAGAACACTTGGAAGCCAAGTGATGAGCAGATGCGTGAACTTCACAATGTATTTAATGATACAAGTGGGGGTTGGGAAGATAGCGTTATTGAATCACTCTATAACAATTTAAAGAAACTAAGGAAGGAGAAATAACTATGGCAATAATAACAGAAGATTACGTTAGTTTTGAAATAGCAAAACTTTTGAAAGAAAAAGGTTTTAATGCCAAATGCGATAAATGTTATGCTTATTTTGCAGATGATGACATTCGTTCTCTGAATTTAAAATATCCAAAATTAGCACAATTACTGATTGAAAATAGGTACCCTTGTGTAACTCACCAAATGGCAATGAAGTGGCTACGAGAAGAACATCATTTATCAGTTGAGGTGTATAGAACTGCTTGTGGTTATATAGGATGTGTTGTTGCTATTCCAAGTGGAACTGATATTAAATTTCTTGAAGATGATGGCGATGATTTGCCAAGTGGCACATATACAAAATGGGAATATGCTTGTGAAGCATCAATCAAGTATTGTATTAAAAATTTGATTTAATATGACAATAAAAGACAACGACTATGGAAGAAAAAGACAAATTGAGTGATATGCTTGATGAATCTTTGTCCAAGGAAAACACTGCTGACAAGGTTGAACCAAAGTTTAAGATTGGTGACACTATCTATTATAACTCATTTGGCAAAGTAAAAAGTATGATTGTATCCAATGTAGTTACAGATAGTACAGATAATCCTATGTATGAAGATGCAAATGGCAATGCTGTATTTGAGAAAGACCTTGTAGAACAGAAGCATGTTTGGAGTAGAGAGGATGAACAAAATCTTAATGCCGCACTAGGTTATATAGATGATGAGTATCTTCGTAGATGGCTTAAAGATGCTATCTATAACAAATACGAGAAGCCTACTTGTAGTGAAGAGGATGGAAGGATAAGGAAAGACTTAATAAGTCATTTCAAGGAAACAATAGAAAATATTAAAAGTGAAGAAATAATACCTCATCATGCAAAGATTCTTGTAGGCAAAATGCAAAAATGGATTGCTTGGCTTGAAAATGCAAGAACTTGGTAAATATAAAGTTAAATAAGTTTTAGAAAAACATATGAATAATATGAGCAATAAAGACGATGAAAGATTAAGAAAGACTACTATTGCCTTTCTCAAAGATTTCGCAGAACAAGGTTATGAGAATGCCGTAGAGTGCATAGATTGGCTCGAAAAGCAAGGTGAGCAGAAGTCTATTGATATGGTTGAGCCAAAGTTCCATGAAGGTGATTGGATTATAACAGACAAGAATCATATTTGGTATGTGGATGAAGATTGCTCAACAACGGGTTATCTTTATAGACTTGTTGCTATTAATGGAAAAGTTGAAGTGGCTGAATATGAAGTTGTTGATGAACACGCTCGTCTTTGGACTATTGCTGATGCAAAGGATGGGGACATACTATTCCAAGATTTAATGTGTGGTAAAACGTTTATTTATAATGGAATTAACCCTGACATGGCAATACTTTATTCTTTTCTTATAAGCAATGATGGTGAAGATGTTTTGCCATATCATATAGGGAAACCAAATACAGGTATAGGATTTATTGAAGAAAACAAAAATATTATTCACCCAGCCACCAAAAAACAGCGTGAACTTTTATTTGCAAAAATGAAAGAAGCGGGTTATGAATGGGATATTGAAAAGAAAGAAGTGAAGAAAATTGAACCAAAGTTCAAGGTTGGCGACTATATAGTTTATAAAGGTTATGTGTGGAAAGTTTTTAATATAAGTCTTGAAAAATATTATGAACTATTGAAAATAAATAACGAAGTTTCTACATGTTCTATTGAATACGTCGATAACAATGCACATTTGTGGACCATCCAAGATGCAAAAGATGGTGATATACTTGTGTCTAAATCTGGAGATAAAATATTTTCATATCGTGGGAATCTTGATTTAAGGGGTAGACCTTGTGCATATTATGGAATATACAAAGTACATGATGGAATACGTTTTAGTCCGTGTGCTATTGGTAATTATTTTACATATGAGGATGTTCATCCCGCAACCAAAGAACAGTGCGAGCAACTTGAAGAAGCAATGGCTGAAGCAGGATACACCTTTGATTTTGATAAGAAAGAGTTGAATAAAATAGAGGCACCAAGACTATGATTAAGGTATTTTTAAGCAAGATTTTGAGGTGGTTTCTTGAAAGCGGCAATGATGATGCATATGCAAAGGCAATCGAAGACATGGACTAATTAAGTGATAAAATGCAGTCAGAAATGACTGCATTTTCTGTTTATTATGATATTTATTGTAAAAATAACGAATTAAATACATATTATAATATGAATAAGAAACTTATTAGATTAACAGAAGGAGACCTTCATAATATAGTGAAAGAGTCTATAAAGAAAATACTAAAAGAAAGCGTTGGAGTTTTCGAGGTTTACACAAATGACTATATGCAAAATGCACCTGTTTTTGTGAGGGTTGGTGAAGAATTCTATAAAGTGCCACAAGAAATGGAGTTTATGATAGGCGAGTTAGGCACAAGACAAGGAAGAATGACTTTTATTGATGCCATTACTAATGGCGAAATTCCTTCTTGTAATGTAGATGTATTAAAATTGAAAGGACACGGATATAAGAGTAGAGCGTTTAACGCCAATGCATTTTAAGCAGCCATTAGACTGACTCTAATTTCTGACCACTTACGAACAAGTCCAATTGACTTATGAAATATATGGGCGAATCTTTCTGATTTGCCCATTTTCGTTTTTTATAACCCAACTGCCATATTATCACCAACAATTATTGGAATTCTCAATTTTTTTATATATCTTTGCATTGATTAAAAAAAATATTATTATAATATGGAATGGCATTTGATTTTAATGGTTGTTGGTACGATGTTATACCTCTACATGAAGGTATATTGGTATTCAACATCGATAACTATTAGTTATTATGAAGAGCCAAAAACCAAGATACAATCATTTAGGCGTTGGCTTAATCGCATAAAGTATTATTTGAAAGGATACTTCAAATGGTACGGATTTAAACATTTCTACCGCATAATAATCATATGGCTTATATATGGTGGATTTTTCATTTGGTAATTTTTAAACAACTTATGACAATAATACCGAAAGATAGAATGAAGAGGTATATGGCTTGGTGCAAGGACAAGAGATATACCGTGATTTGTGATTGTGGAGAAAAGGTTGAGATAACCCTCACTCCATATTATTATGACGAAGAGGAGAATGATGTATATTTTGCAGCATTATGCCCCAAATGCGGAGACCTAATAATCATCAAAGAGTGAAGGATTGTTAAATTTTGGAATAAAATTTGCTGTTTTCAAAATTTTTATATACTTTTGCACTGAAAAAATACGGATGGTCGTTTAGTTCAATTGGATAGAACAATGCTCTCCTAAAGCATAGAATTGAGTATGAAATAGTTAAGTAAATATTTCAACTTTTTTATACTTTTTTTAACAAAATTTGATAACTTTTTAAAATAACGATATATTTATATATGATGAAAGTAATAAATATTGATTTTGAAAATAAGACATTTGAAACAGATAATGGTGAAACATTCCCCTTAATGTTCGATGTTGATGAAACCATCACGCTTGAAGAATTTCAAGAGTTGGTTGACAAAAGTGAGAACGCAATAAAAGAAGTATTAAGTTAATTGATGGATAAACTATATAACATATCAAAAACCGCAGAAATATTAGATGTCACACCAAAAACATTAAGAGTATGGGATAAGGAAAATAAACTTAAACCGATTCTAACATCTGGTGGTCACAGACGTTATCGTGAGTCTGACATTAATAAGATAATCGGAGTTGAACAAAATGATGAAGTTAAGCAAGATGTTTGCGCAACATATGCAAGAGTTTCATCACAAAAACAGAAAGTAAGTGGTGAGTTGGATAGACAATCTCAGAGACTATCTGAATATTGTGCAAAACATAATCTGTATGTTGAGCATATTATTAAAGATTGTGGAAGCGGCTTGGATGATAAAAGACAAGGCTTCGCTCAGTTGACTGACTTGGTTGTTAAGGGAAAAGTCAATAAGGTGGTGATTGAACATAAGGACATACTTACACGATTCCAATTCAACTTCATTAAGAAGTTGTATGCTGCATTTGGATGTGAGATAATAGTTTTAGATGACAAAGAAGATGTTTCTGATGCAGAGGAATTGACAAGAGACCTTATGGCATTATTAGCAAGTTTCAGTGGTAAGTATTATGGACGAAGAAGTTTAGAAAGGCATAAGCAAAATAAGAATGATAATAGAAGTAAATAAACCAAGATGGAAGAATAAAGAATGGACATTTAACATAATTCCATACTTTTCAATAACAAAAATATCCAATCTAGTGATTGCAATTAATGTTGGATGGTTATTTTGGGGAATAACGATTAGTAATGATTTTTAATTTAATATGTTAAGAGCGGTTAAGATAAGGTTGTATCCAAACAAGGAACAAGCAACAATGATAAACAAGTTGCTTGGATGCTGCCGTGTTGTCTATAATCAATGCCTTAACAGAAAGATAGAATCATATAAGAACGAAGGAAAAACTGAAAACTTGACAACATTGGGGCATTTCTTTCATAATGAATTGACAAAAGACCCGTGTTTCATATGGCTTAGAGAACAGAATACAAAGGTTCTCAAACAAGCAATAATTGATATGTTGACAGCCTATAAGAATTTTTTTGAGCGACGCAGTGGATTTCCTAAATTCAAATCAAAGCACGATAACAAACAATCTTGTAGGTTTGAACTACACGCTATATCAAAACGCAATGACTATACAACATATCATTTGTCGCTTGCAAATATAAGAAACGTCAAATTCAGATGTAATGAAAAGTGTGCCCAGTACCTACAGAAGCATCACGACAATATAAGACAAGCAACGTTAACGAAGGTGCCTTGTGGTGAATACTACTTGTCAATATTGGTTGATGGTGATTTGACGCACAAAGTAAAAGAGACCGATGCTGCTGTAGGTATAGACCTTGGAATAAAGGACTTTGTGACAACAAGTGACGGAGAAGTGTTCAATAATCTTCATTTCAAAAAAACAGAAACAAAGAAGATTAATAGGTTACAACGTCAGTTGTCAAAGAAAGAAAAAGGAAGTAACAATAGAAACAAGGCAAGGATTAAACTTGCTAAGTTATATAAAAAGATAAATGATAGGAAACAATACTATCTTCACGCTATAAGTAATTCACTCATTGACGAAAACCAAGTCATATGTATGGAAGACTTGAATGTGAAGGGAATGGTCAAGAATCATAACCTTGCTGAAAGCATTTGTGAAATGAACTTTGGCGAATTTCGAAAAATGCTTGAGTACAAGGCTCAGTGGTACAACCGAAAGATAGTATTTGTTGATAGGTTTTATCCATCAAGCAAGACGTGTCATAATTGTGGCTACATCAATAAAAGCCTCACATTAAATGATAGGCAATGGGCTTGCCCTCAATGTGGCGAAGTCATTGAAAGGGACTACAATGCAGCATTGAATATACTTGATGAAGGTTTAAAGATATTGGAGACAACCATAAACGTAGGGTGCTGTGAACCCGAACTCACGCTTGTGGACTACCCAACTACCGAAAGGTGGCAACACAGAAATGTGCTTACCGTGGATGACAGACTCAGCAATGAGGTACTAAAAAGCAGTGGTAGGTTGAAACAAGAAGTTAATAATGAACAGACAAGTTTGTTCAAGTTTTAGCACACAGTTCGAGTCTCAAAATGACCACAATAAAAATTTAACCTCGGCTATTTATGTGAATATAATCTAAGCCGAAAATGAATAGGAGTAAAGAAGAATATATAAATGCTGCAAAAAATGCTTTCAGCATTGCACAGATGTGCAGAAATTTAGGGCTAAAATGTGCCGGTGGCAACTATAAAACCGTTAAGGAGGCAATTGATAAATATGAGATTGACACTTCGCACTTTAGAGGAAAAGGTTGGAACATAGGTTTAAAATTCAAACCGAATAAACCAATTCCGATTGAAGAGATATTGGTTGAGAATTCTAATTATCAATCGAATAAATTGCGAAAGAGGTTAATTGAAGCCAATTTAAAGGAAGCAAAATGTGACTGCTGCAATAGGTCAACGTGGAATGGAATGCCAATTCCATTGGAACTCCATCATATTAATGGCGACAACACGGACAATAGGTTAGCGAACCTACAGATACTTTGCCCCAACTGTCACGCACAGACTGAGAACTACAGAAGAAGAAAAAATGCTGCTATGGTGAAATAGGTATACACGAGGGACTTAAAATCCCTTGGTCATTGGACCGTGCGAGTTCGACTCTCGCTAGCAGCACAAGAGTAATGATTTTTGTATTATTATGTTAAGTTTTGAATATATATTAGAGAAAAAGGTTGTTAGGTTTCCGTTTCGAATTGGTGATATTGTGAAGGTAAAGGATTGGGGTGATACTTATAGCCAATGCCCTTCATTCAATAAATTCTTTGGTGTGAAAGATAACAAGACATATTACGAAATGTCGGATGACTCTAATAAAAAAAGAAGTAAAGCAAAAGATTTTAAGATTGTGAAACTTGGTGCACACCCAAATGGACGTGTGGTTGTTGCATACATTGTTGATAGGGCATTCCGTGATAACATAATTGGTATTGACGGTTTGTCCTTGGTGAAACAGTTTCCGTTAAGGAATGGTGAGCAAACAACAATAACATTAGAACAAATACCAAGATAATATATTTAAAATGGATAGGAATAAAGCATATAAAGCCTTTGACATTAATGAAGTCGGTGACCACAACGAGGTATTTCTTGTTCCCAAGAACAAGACAATAACCTTATACGACGGGAGATATTGTGCCGTTGCCGGATTCATTTATGCCATCGTTGACGGAAAGTATTGTGTGTTGGCGAATAAGAGGGGAATCGGGACACCGGACTTCCAAGGATATTGGAATTGCCCTTGCGGGTATTTGGAAAGGGGTGAAAACTCAAGACAAGGTATTTCTAGGGAAACGAATGAGGAGTGTAACATACTTGTCAGTCCGGATAAATTCACTGTCACATTTGTACAAACTGAACCGTCAGAGTCCAATAACGGAAATGTGACAATCCATCATACTGCCTTTATCGGAAGAGGTTGTAATAACAATACAATTGAATACCCTACGGAATTTGATAACGGTGGCGAGGAGAATGAGGTCCAAGACATCAGATGGATTCCGGTAACTGAGATTAATAGATATAAATGGGCCTTCGGACACGATAGACTAATATTAAAATATGCCGCACCCATTTGGAAAAGGGTATTTCTTAAAGTTTGGTTTAAATTTTTTGGTGGCTATGATAATTGATTTGTCTTTTGACTACGATGCATCCTTTACTGAATTTAAAGGGCCGAAGGTATTTGAGATAAGCAATGGCGATAGGTGGGCACATTGTCATACAGATATGGGGAAGGAATTCTTAAGCACTTATCTCGGCAAGGAAGTTGAGATAAATAAGCCGGTAAGAATATCAAAAGACTTATACAGAAAAATAATGGAGGACATTCCAAAAGAACTGTCCTCCATCATCGGTGGATTCCACTATAAGTGATTTTTTTATTTTTTAGATTTCAAAACTATCACTTGAATTTGTGGTCTGTACTCTTACGGTATCGCCGGATGTAAACGTACGTGCCGTGAATGATGCAATGTTATTGGTTACGGTTACCGTCTCAATGAAAGTGTCATTTACATACAATGATGCCGAATTTCCGTCATTGGTATAGCATTTTATTACTCTGTCCACTGTCTTTGTGTAATTCTTTCCACAGATATGAATAAACGGTGCCGGATTCCACCAAGCCTTATACAGATAGAATGCATCCTTCTTGGTTCTGTGGTCTCTCTCAACAAGTCCCTTGTCATTAAGTCTTCTGAGATTATCGTCAATTGACGTGTTTTCGCCGTCAAGACACACCGTATATCCCTCGTTTCTGTTATAGACCGCTATATCGAATAACTGCCATTGTGCCGTGAACAACAATTGCGGATATTGCTTTATGGTTGCAATATGTCCCTCATGAAGCCACATCATATACTCAATGTCATGGCGTTCATAGTTTCCCCTTGTGGTTGTTGTCATAAAGTCATCGGAGTGACACCGTTGAGTACCGCCACATCCGTATTCTGAGAATGCCATAGGCTTGTGCAGTGCCGTAATGGTATTGGCCGTCCTAGTATTCAGTTGATTTACCGGTGTATTCATATTCGGTTGGTCATACCATCCCACGTATATATTGCAGCCGAACCAATCAACGTTTGGATTATTGAAATATGCGCTTGGGTTTGTTGAATTACCTTGCGAAAGCACGTAACCGACCCATCTGTCACTGTCCAAGTTCTTAATTATGGATGTGTAGGATTCAATCTTACCCTTTGCGAAGTTCTTGTCATCCGTGGTCGTTTCATTGCTTAAACTCCAAAATATGATACACGGGTGATTATAGTGCTGATTCACCATATCAGTATATTGTCCCTCAAGGTGGGTATAATATTCATTCGGCATGGTTGTCTGCATCTTGTTGACACAAGGAACCTCCGTCTGTACGACAATACCCAATGCGTCACATCTGTCATAGACCTCCTTCGGGTGTGGATAGTGTGCTAGACGTATGAAGTTACATCCAAGTTCTTGTATGATACTGAATGTCTGCGTGTAGTCGCTGTCTGTCAAGGCATTTGCCTTTCCGTCAATATCATCATGCATGCAAACACCCCTCAAGAGGTAAGGTGACCCGTTCAGCAAGAAGCCGGTATATGGATTCTGTGCAGTACCAACCTTCTCAGTGTCATCAATGACATATTCATAGTACCTTAAACCATATGGTCTAACATATCTGTGATACAAGTCACCGTTATGACGTATTTCCATCGTAATGGTATACAAGTGCGGGTCACTAGTACCGTTCCAAAGGTGCGGGTTTGATATGGTTGTTATGAATATGATTTCCTCATTCTCACTAGCCTTTGTTTCGGTATGATGATAAGTCCCGTCATCGATTGTCAACGTCACGCTTGCACCGGAAGGTATCGTTGTCATGACATTTATGGTTGCCGTGTCTGACGATACCGTGGATGTTACGTGGAATCCGTCGTATCCATATTCCGGAAGCGGCATATATTCACTTGTGAACAGTTTCACGTTGCCTAGGGTTGCGTTAAAGTTGAAGTCACCCGCTGCCGGTGCAAGTTTATTTCCCTCATTGTTCTTGAGGACAACCATCACTTCATTCGTGCCACTGTGAACATATTCAGATATGTCCGTAAAGAATGCGTTATATCCGCCCCAATGTTTCTCAACCAAGGTGTTGTCAATATATATGGAAGCCGATTGGTCTGCGTGTTGGAACCAAAGATATGCCGGATGTTTTTCCCTTAGTGCGAAACTTGTCTCAAACGTGAATTCACCCTTTGCATAACTAGATGAGTGTCCGTCTATGGCATTTACCGAATATGGTGTCGAGACAGTCTGTCCGTTGTATCTCCATGAAGTCAAGTCTCTGTTTGAGGCTTCATATGGAACATCGCTCACATATTGGCAATATTCACTGACGGTACGGCTCGTGTCAGTGTTAAGTTCCGAATATGCCTCAATGGTTGTATCGGCAGTAATGGTTATCGGACTGCTATATCCGGAGTATGCACCGTTCTTGTCAAGCCTATAGTATATATTCGCATTTACCGTACTGCAAGACAACGAAATAATACTAAATCCGTCGTACATGATTTCCGGTGGCGTAATGGCAGTTTCATCCACGACAACCCATGATGTCGGGATACCGCTAGCACCCCTAGTCCAAGTAGTGACCGAAACACCTGAATCCTTTACGAAAGTACCGGATGAGGAAACGCTCTTAACCCAATTCTGCTTGCAGTTGCTTGCATTAAACCCGTCAATTGCAAGACACTTGATAAAGTTTAGGTGTGTACAGCCGGTAAACATATTACCGTAGCATTCTTGCACTAATATAGGTGCAAGAAGTTCCGGTGCGGACTGTATTCCGCATTCCTCGAACATATACCAATAGCAACCTTTTGTCAATGTTAGTGCCGGTAACTTAGGTGCCGTCGTAAGTGTGGTACATTTGCTGAATAATGCCCTATAGCAGTATTCAGTCAAGGTTGTACAAGGCAATACCAAGTTTTCGGCTGATACTACACTTGAGAGTTTAAACAATGAGCAGAAATTATAGGTTCCTCCACTGAACGTTGTCTTGTTAAGGAAATTGTCACCATAGATTAAACTCATTATGTTACCTTCAGCGTTGAATGTTGCCGTGCCGCCCTCAAAACCGGAATAATTACTCTTACTACTAGCATATGAGACATTTGTTCCCTTCAATCTCAAGGAATCACCGGCAGCAACGGTTATGGTTGTTGCCGTGCTTGCCGTAATCGATGTCCATTGCCCGTTATTAAGACTATATTGAATGGTCTTTGCTTGTCCGGAACCGATAGAGTTCCACTTAATGGTTCCGCCGCTTAATATGCTTAATGTGAGATAGTCTTGAGAATAGTCATGTGCCGGATTATAGATACAGTTCTCCGTCACGACGCTGCTTACACGCCCCCTATACTGTGAATAGGCTTCAACAATGGTGTCTGCCGTTATTGGTATGGGTACGTCATACAAGATATAACTTCCACTTTGGTCTAGTCTGTAGTATATCACAGAACCTTGCGTCGAACATTCAATTGTCACTTGTGTGCCGTTGCACATTATAACCGGAGAAGTTAACTGAACGGGGCTATATATGCAGTTTTCGGTTACCGTGGCACTTTTGGTACCGCCTATCTGAGCATACGCTTGAACAATTGTGTCCGCCGTGATTTCTATTTCCTCAGAATACAACGCATAGTCACCGGTTTCATTTAGTCTGTAGTAAATGTCCGCATTTGAGGTATCTGATACGATTGTGACTATTTCACCGTCACAATATATGGTCGGCCGCTTGACATCACTCTCGTATTGGCAGTGATATGATGTAATAGGACTTTTCTCACTGTCAATTTCAGCATATGCTTGTACGAATGTGTCATCATAGATTGTAAATGCCGAGGAATAGACCAAATACACTCCGGTACCGTTTAAGCGATAGCGGATGGTTGCCCCCACGGTATCACAAGCCATTGTGACCTCATTGTTATTACATGCGATGGTAGGAGCGGCAATATTCGTCAGTTTCGATATTTGGAAATTCTTGACGTTAATGTTTGAATATCTGTATGCCCCGCCGCTAGCATTCATGGCATATCCAATCGTCACCTTAAGATATTTAAGTTCTTCAATATCCGGGAACTTGGCGTTTTTTGAGTATATAACCGCACCGTTTACCATATTCTCACATACAAATATATTGGTGCTTGCTGTAGGATTATATGTTATCCTCAGATTATATTCAGCCGTTGTTCCGGTTAATAATGTAGGACTTATTGTCGTATTTGTATTATTTGTACCGCTGAACTGCGTACCCAATATAATGTACTTGTTTGTTGATGTCTGTCTCAATTGAAAACCATACCAAGGCTCCGGCGTGGCTCTCTTCATCGTCAGTATATTATGGTGATTCTCGTCTTGGTTTGGCGGTTGGTTGGAGAAGTCAATCGTGAAATTGAAGTCAATGACAAAACCTTGGGTCAAGTCAAACGCATAATATTCCGTGTTGACACCGTCACCGCTGAATGACTTTACACCGTCCGGGTTATTGCTAGTATCGATAGCATATCCAACGATAACCTCTTCTCCATTCTCATCATATGCTATTTGCTGCGTGTCAATGTTTCCGCTTGGGTCGATTACCTCATTGGTCCTTTCACTAGGTTCACCGTCTGAACCGTACACAATGGTTGTGACGCTCGTGCTTTCCGTACCATCTTCGTTCTCAGTTACGGTTGTTGTGATATTTGTTAGTTCATCGGTGTCCTCATTTATTACAGTTTCACTTGATGTCTCACTGCTTGAGCCGCTTGAATAGGTTATCACTGCGTCCATTGTCGCCGAAAGTTCACCGTATTCAGCCCTTATCGTTATTTGGTTTCCATTTGCGGTATTGTTGATTATTAACAAGCCATTAGCACCGAAAGAGGCATATTGTAAGCCGCTGTCAAGTGACCATGTGGCATTGTTCACTTCCCTTCCGTTCACCAATGCAACATACGTACAAGATTCACTAGTCACACTCTTTGCACCGCTGATTTCCAAGTTGCTGTATGACCTTCCGGCAAACTTGAATGATGTAACCGCACTAGTGGTTGCAGTTGTCACCCAAGTCCCGTTCTGTTTCACGAAAACATTTGAAATGCTTCCGCTAGTCCACACTCCGTTCTGCTTGATTCCGAATCCGTTAACCTCAGACAAGGAACCATCGTTCTTAAAAAATACTCTCGTCATGTCTATACCGTCGTTTGTACAAAAATATCTCCATTATTTCCTTGGTCGGAACTTGGCGTATTTGTACCGGTATAGATGCTAGACAACGTTACGAGTGTCCAAGCACCGTCAACGACCATTAATACCTTTCCATTATCTGCGCTAGTGACACTTGGCAGTCCGCCGACATTTCCAAGGTCTATGGTTACGCTTGAGGAGGAATTAAGGGTAAAGGTACCGGCAGTCGTTCCGTTTATTGTTATTGTAATTGTGGAATCATTTACAGTCGGTATTGTCGGCTTGTTCAAAATCTGAGCAACACCGCTGCTTGCATTCCAATCAGACTGTGTAGATGCATTCGTCCTAATCGTACTTAAGTCATTTATCACGTCTTGTTTTTCATCGAGTCTTTCATTCAAATCATTTAATGCTGCTGCCGTTATCTCTTCATTCTCGATAATAACGTCCGTAACAGTCAATGCGCTATTCGAACCGGTGAATCCACTTCCCAATTTCTGTTCCGTATAGTAGTCATCGGAGGAGAATCTTACAATTTCACTGTTCGAATTCTTTATCGATATGGTCTCATACCCATCAGCATAGTTTACGGCCACCTCTCCCTCTAGCAATGAATTGCTCAACGGGAGTTTCGGTTGCCCATCGTTTATAACATTACTTTTAATGTGTTGAATATGTTCGATATTTTTCATGATTTATATTAGTTTCCTTATAAATAGTGTGAAAAAACTAATTTATCACCTAATATTTGTAAAAAATTTTCAAAAAGAAAAAATGCAGCCGCTTATGACTGCATTTTTATCAATTATTTGAATTGATTTAAAGAAAGGTGGTCAGATATTGACCACCTTTTTTATTGTTATTGTTCGACCTTTGTCCAATAATACAATTTACTCAACCAATCATCATAGCCGCTGCTACCTTGTGGAACATAGAGAGTACCATTAGTCTTAACTCTATAAAAAGTATTATTTGTTGTTGTTGGTGCTGTTGTGGCAAGCGAGGTTATTGCTGATAAACTACTACAATAACCGAAAGCATTACTACCAATACTTGTAACACCACTACCAATTGTACAAGTTGTCATAGCAGAACAACTTTGAAAAGCATAATCACCAACGTTAGTAACAGTATTTGGTATTGTTATATTTGTTAAACTAGAACATTGGGTGAAAGCACCACGACTGATGCTTGTAACACCACTGCCAATATTGCAAGTTGTTAAGGCAGTACAACCAGCGAAAGCACTATCAATAATGCTTGTAACACTGTCCGGTATCGTTATGCTTGTTAAACTAGAACAATTTCGGAAAACATCATCATCAATACGTGTAATGCCACTTGGAATTGTTATGCTTGTTAAACTAGTACAATCTTGGAAAGCATTATAACCAATGCTTGTAACACCACTGCCAATTGTACAAGTTGTCATTGCAGAACATCCTCTGAAAGTCATGGGACTAATACTTGTACAAGGTTCGCCAATTTCAGCACTGACACAAGTTGCGCTGTAATCCCTTATCATTGCTTGTGTAAGTTGTCCACTTCCTTCAATTTTAACAACTTCACCATTGTTAAGGGTTAATTTACATAATGGTGGAGGAATGGGATTATAATGCACATCACCCTCAGCAGCACAAAGTGATACATTTGGTTTCGGGTAGTCTGTTGCAACATATGCCGTATAATCAGCATGTGTTGCAAATTCTTTAACATATTTCATAATTTTCTAAATAAAGATTTTTTAAAAATGAGTTATTATTTTTCTTACTATAAATACTTTATTAATCTTTAAAAAGAAATATTTTTACCTATATTTATATAGGAAAAAACTATATTAATGGCTAAGAAACAGTATTTTGGTATAAAGTATCCATTTACATCAGATGACTTCCAAAAGTTCTATGTAGATGTTAATTCCGACACCAAGGACAAGGTGAGGAGTCAACTCATGCACGTTGTATTCACGCCAAAGGGTCAAAGGATAAGGATGCCGGAATTCGGTACGGACTTGATAAAATTCATATTTGACCCGGACGAGGGAATCACGTGGGAATCAATCAAGAGTGAGGTGAGCGAGTCTGTTAACAGATGGATTAATAATGTTAAGGTTAATGACATACAAGTTGTCAAGAATGAGAATGATGACTCTGAGATATATGTGAGACTCGATTACAGCGTCATTGAGGGGAATAAGGTTACAAACGATAGCATAGGCGTAAAGATATAATGGGTAAGAAAATGACCAAGGAGGAGTTTGCTGAAAGGTCTAAGGCTGTTCATGGAGACAAGTATGACTATTCAATGGTCGATTACGTAAATAATAGAACCAAGGTTTGTATAATCTGCCCAAAACATGGAGAATTTTGGCAAACCCCTAGTGACCATTTGTTAGGAAAAGGATGCAAAAGATGCAGTGTTGAGAAAAACCATAAACTAATGAGTAGTGAGGAATGGATTAAACTCGCAAAGAAACATTCTAGTGAGCCTTATGACTACTCAAGAGTTGAATACAAAGGAAACAAGAAAAAGGTAGAAATAATTTGTCCGAAGCACGGTCCGTTTCATATCAGACCAAATGATTTCCTAAGTGGACACCGGTGCCCGAAATGCGGAATTGAAAACCGAGTCAGTAAAGTCTCAACCAAACAATGCGAATTCATTAGGAAACTCCATTCAGTATTTCCGGAATATGACACCTCTGAGGTTGAATATATAAACTCACATACAAAAGTTAGGCTATACTGTAACAGACACGGTTGGTTTGAGTCTCTGCCATATCACTTGCTAAGTGGACACGGATGTTATAAATGCGGGCAGGAATCGACCCATAACAAGCAGAGAAAAAGCCTAGAGACCTTCATCAGAGAAGCAAAGTCAGTCCATGGAGACAAGTATGATTACTCCAACTCTGAATACTTGAACAGAGATTCAAAGTTATGCATAGTATGTCCGAAGCACGGTGAATTTTGGCAAACGCCACACGCCCATGTTGACTTGCACCGTGGATGTCCGATATGCAACAACAGCCTTCTAGAGGAAAGAATCTCAAAGGTTCTAGACGGTGAGGGAATAAAATTTGAACGTGAGAAGAAATTCGATTGGCTTAGACAACAGAGATTGGATTTCTATCTTCCGGAATATAACGTAGGGATTGAATGTCAAGGTATACAGCATTTTGAACCGGTCGCCTATTTCGGCGGAAATGACGGATTTGAATACCGTAAGGCAAATGATGAAAAGAAACTGAGACTCTGCACGGAAAACAATGTGAGACTTCTATATTACTCAGACTATGACTGTCCGACAGTCTACACTGACACGAATAAACTGATAAACGATATAAAAAATGGCTTCTAAGAAAATAAACTATCTTTCACGTGACTTTGACACGATAAAGGATGAATTAATTAAATTCTCAAATAAGTATTATCCGGAGTTGTCGGATAGTTTTAATGACTCAAGCGTTGGTGCTTGGTTCATTGACCTCGTTGCTGCAATTGGAGATGATTTAAGTTATCATACGGACAGGACCTACCAAGAAACTAATATTGATAGTGCTAATCTGAGGAGTAGTGTATTAAATCAAGCGAGGGCAAACGGTCTTAAGATACCTAGCAAGAAGGCATCTATTTGTGAAATTGAACTTAGTTGCGTACTTCCGACTGATAGTGAGAACATAAGTCTCCCGAATTGGAATTATGCACCGATAGTCCAAAGCACTAGCGTAGTTTCTGCCGGTGAGTATAACTTTCAGTTGACTGAGGATGTGAATTTCGCAGAGCAGTTCAATTCTGAAGGGTTCTCGAACCGCAAAATGATACCGGCAAGGGACGGTAATGGAAACATTACCGGATATACCGTATCAAAGTCAACGATTGCAGTAAACGGCGTTACGAAAGTCTACAAGAAAGTCATCTATCAAAATGACTTGAGACCGTTCATGGAGGTTGTACTTCCGGAACAAAACGTGATGAATGTTGAGTCGATTATATTCAAGGAAACCTCTGATTTCAATGCAAATCCTAGTATCTATGAATATTATATTGACGAGGAACAATATATGATTAGCAGTGAAGCGGTTATGACGTACCATTATTTCGAGTGTGACTCGTTAGCCGACCAATATAGGTTCGCAAGTGAAGCAAATATCGACAAGTATGTCATAAATGACATATATACACCACACTTGTATGATGACTACTATGAGATTATCAAGGATGATAATGGTGAAATAAAGACCGCTAGGACTAGCCGTTACTATCGTGGAAAATGGAAGCCCCTTACACAGAAGTTTATCACTGAGTTCACCGACAACGGCTATCTTAAGATAATATTCGGTGCTAGCAACGGATATGAGACACTACCATCCGGACAAACTACCTATGGTGACTATGTTTCGTCTAAGTTGGTAAACAATGACATGTTGGGTGTTTTGCCGAAGGAAGGATGGACGATGTATGTCCTCTACAGAGTCGGAGGAGGGGTTTCGACCAACTTGGGTCCAAACTCCATCAACAAGATAACCTTGGCAAACATAGATTGGGGAGGAACGACCGGAAGCACTGACGGAAGCGTTAGGGGAAGTGTGGTCACTTCACTTAGGGTAACGAACCCGTCTACCGCCGTTGCGGGAAAGGACGAGCCGTCAACCGAGGAAATCAAGGCATTGATGAAATACAACACCAATTCACAGAACAGAGCCGTTACCGTTAACGACTATAGGGTGAAACTTATGCAGATGCCGCCAAAGTACGGCGCACCGTTCAGAAATACCGTAATTGAGGCAAACAATAAGATTGAAATGGACTTTCTAGGCATAAATGCGGTTGGTCAGTTGGATTCTGCGCTTCCGCAGACGCTCGTTGAGAACGTCATTGAGTATATGTCCAAATATAAGCAACTGAATGATTACATTGAAATAAGGAGTGGAAGAATCTATAATATAGGGGTTCTCATTGAGATTTTCATCAGTAAGAACTATAACATTGCAAATGTTATCTCTAGCGTCATTGAAAGAGTCAAGGACTATTTTGACGTTTCGAAGCATGAAATGGGTGATGACATCTTCGTTGGTGACTTGGAGAAGGAGATAACCTTGTTGGACGGTGTAGTTAGCCTCATTAACCTAAGAATATTTAAGATTTGGAACGGTGAATACAGTGTTGACGTGTGTCCGTTGCCTACATTGTCACTAGGTGACGGGTGCTCGACTAGACCTAGTGAGGTGTTTATTACACCGGGTGACGGTGATTCGAATTCTGAGGAAATTGACTTGCTTGCGTGTGACAAGGTACTTAGGTCGGACTACAATAGCATGTTTGAGGTGAAAAATCCTAACGTGGATATTCAGTGTCACATTAAGACCGTTTAAACCTAAAGTTAAAAAATGTTTTTTTGAATGAGTTGCGATTGTAAGAAGAAAATGATTTTGGAGGATAAATACGGTGAAAAGGTTGATGAGACCGTATTTGACAAGACATTAAGGTTCTGTTGGTCATTGATGATGTTTTCGATTGCTATTCTGCTTGCAGTAGTGATTGTGCCGGTAATGGTTGTCATCATAATATATAAACTAGCCTTCAAGGATGATACAAACATAATTTTACCCAATTTTCTAGGGAAATATCTTAAGGATTCAAATAATGGATAAAAGTTTTAGAGTACATACAAATATATCAAGCGATACCGTCTTGAATGTGAACATGAAGCAAGACTTTGACTTCTTGGAGGTCTTGTCATTGAAATTGCGCCAAAAGGATGCATACAGACTGCATTCGTCCAATTATGGCGTAATAGTGGGAAGGGTGTTGGCAAACGAGGCATTCGGAATTCCGAACGCAAAGGTGTCCGTGTTCATAGAGAAAGAGTCCGATGATACTACGGATATGGAGTCAATTTATCCTTATTATGAGGTAACGTCGAAGGACAAGGAGGGTCGCAGATATAACCTACTTCCGGATGAGAGTGATGATAAGTGCTATAAGGTTGTAGGAACATTCCCGAGCAAAAGATTGGTGTTGGATGACAACGTCCAACTTGAAATATATGATAAGTATTGGAAATACACGACAGTCACCAATAATTCCGGTGACTATATGTTGTATGGGGTTCCTACCGGTACCTTGACAATCCATGTTGACTTGGACTTGTCCGACATAGGCGTATTGTCACAGAAACCGCGAGACTTTGAATATAAGGGCTATAACATAACAATGTTTGACAGCCCGAACCAATTCAAGGACGGGACCAATTTGGACGGATTGGCACAGTTATTTGCACAGAATAAGAGTGTGTATGTATACCCGTTTTGGGGTGATTCCGATAACGGGACCGCTGCAATAACACGTTCAGATATTGAAATCCAATATAAGTTCGAGCCAACTTGCGTGTTTATGGGTTCGATTGTATCAGACAACGAGGGCCATGCAATAGGACACAAGTGTTCCCCGGATATCGAGAACGGTATCAACTCACAGTTAATAGGCGGTAACGGAACCATTGAAATGATTCGTAAGACCACGGACGGACTTGTAGAGGAATTTCAGATACAAGGAAATCAACTTATCGATGAAAACGGTGTTTGGTGCTATCAGATACCGATGAACTTGGATTATATCGGCACGGATGAATATGGCAATATCGTACCTACGGATAACCCGTCAAAGGGTATTCCTACTAGGACTCAAGTTAGGTTCAGAATAAGCAAGACCGAGACCAATTCTGAGGGGTTCTCTAGACATACCGCAAAGTACTTGGTTCCAATGAACCCTATGTTCAGTGAAGACAGCAATCAACCAAAAATCGATTATAACGGCTCTGAAATCGAGAAGATGTACTCTTTCGGTTCATCCACTCCGCTTAGTTGTTTTAGGGACTTGTATTGGAATAATGTGTATAGTGTGAAAAACTATATACCGAAGACACAAGTTGCACACCGTGCATATGCCAAGAACTATTGTGCATTGAAGGGTTCAAACTTGGCTGATGACCAAAATCCGATACCCTTTAACAAGTTGAATATAAACTTGCCATTCCTCTATATGGTGGTATGTATCATTTACCGTATAATGGTGAAGGTTGTGAAAATGATAAACAAGATTATATCCTTCTTGTATTGGTTGGTGTATAAGTGTTGCATAAAGATTTTCAGATGGAAGATATGTCCCTTCAGACCGCTGAGACACTTGTTGGGTGACTTGTCTTGTATTACAATGTCAGCCGGTGGTGATGAGGGAAACATCGCCTATTACCCCGGGTGTTCAAAGTCGGCGATGAACGATTCTTCGTGTCCGGACGATATGTTGGGAAGTTGCAGAAAGAGCAATGATGACAAGAAACTAATGGATGCCATACAAAGAAATCTTGCATTGGAATTCAAGATTGTAAGATTGGACTTGTATCAAGATTGGATTAACGGGTGTCTCTATATGCCTCTATGGTATTGGAAGAAGCGGAAAAAGAGAAAATTCCTAGGTATTACGATAATGAGAGCAAAAAATCAGTTTTGCTCCGATGAGTCTTTCTACTCTAGGCTTAAGAGTATTGTGACTTGCAATATTGGGTATACCGATACTAATTTGTCGGTTAGTAACAATAAGAGCAGTATGCCGGACAGTGAGAAGAGGTGGCACAAGAACAAGAGCGGTAGCGTGAGGTATTATAGGGGCCTAATCAAGCCGGTTGAAAATAATGACGGGCTTACCGTATATTACTATAGTGCATTACAAGCAACCACTGATAATGATAACCCGAAACTTGAAATGGTTAGAAGACCGAAGAACTTCAATGCCGTTCGTCTTTTTGCAACTGACATTATATTATTGGGTAACTTGGACCCACATAACATATACGGCATACCGCAATTCTTTGAATGCTTGCCGTCAACGACGGCTAATGTTCCGCCTATTGCCACCATAGAAGAGGATACTAGCGACGGTGAAAATTCATCAAATAATAGCAATGAGGGATTAAACGGAAATGATGAGGATAGCGGAACAACCGTTACCACCGGTATGGATTGGAACCATGACGGTGAGAAGCAGAGTCCGAAACTGAAGACCGGTCTTTTCATGGATTTGGAATGTACATATGCCAATACTAGGCCAAAGTCTTGCATTAATGTTGAGAGGATGAGTGAACTTGGTGTGTCGTTGGATACCACACATAGGGTTGCATACTCCTCAAATGGTGAATTGAAGTATGGAGATATTGAAAACGACGGCTTCATAAGCAAGTATGAACTTGATGATATGGAAAACCGGTCAATGTTTGCAACAATGAACCATATCGGATTCATACCACAAGAATATCAAGACATGCATGACGGATATGAGACCCAAGTCCGTGACGAGAGGACAAACTACCTCATACCGAAATTCAAATACATATATCCGGTGGACTTTGACGGAAGGTTGCAGTTGCCAATGTCAATGTATAGGAACGGGTTCCAACAGTCAATGTTTGACGAGAGGGACCAATCCTATGTTACATTTAGGCTAGGTGCTGAGGAAAATAATGATAAAATTAGAAATAATGAGAATAGGATAAGACATTTCTATATCCAACGCGACGGTGTATATTCAATGCCGTTATATAATAACTCATATTACTTCTATTTCGGAATAAAGAAAGGAAGCACGGCAATTGATAAGTTTAACAGTATGTTCTATGCACAATGCTTCAAGAAGACTAAACTACCGTTCATGATGGACTTGGACTATCGTGGGAGGTCATACTGTACTAGTGCATACACTAACGATTTAAGGGACGATTATGCCTATGCATACATTAAGTTCTCGTCTGATAATATAAAGGCACCCTATAGTTATTGGTTATATGACTCCAAGGGAAAACTCATAATAGGTGAGGATGATATGGAGGCCGATACATTTGTCATTGGTGGCTATATAGATGACTATGGAGAAGTTAAGTCGAATGAGTACGGAAAGATATGCTATCAGTCGGATAGCACCAAATGTCTTACAACGGAAGACGGTAGTGGTTTCATCTATCTTAAGAATCAAGAATATACTCTAGAGATTACCGATACAAACGGGAAGACAATAAGTCAGAATGTCAAGTTGGATACGCCGCATATAACCGGCGAATACTCTAGCCGTAGTCTTGGGACGAAATTCTATAATACCGAAACAACTAAAAAGGATTATATATGCAATGACGAGACTGCATTTTATGGTGAAATCCACATGACAAGTTTCACTGTGGACGGATATGAGTGTACCATAACGTCTGCGGAGGCTATAAGTAGTGGTAACATCATTAAATTGAGACTGACCGGAAGTTCTCCTTATATCAACCCTAATGTTGGTGGAATAACTGCAAATAGTGAGATTATATTAGAGTTGAGGGCGATTGACTTGGAGGAAGGCGAATCGACGGAGAGTTGCATGTGCGGTGGCGGTACGCCAACACCGCAATGGAGGCTTATTACCGGTGATGACTATACTGAATTGGTATTTTATGTATATAAACCAAAGACATATGTGATGAGGATGATTCAAACTTGCAATGGTCAAGATGTCAATTCTAGTGAAGAAATTATTAAGATTGATAACGGAGAACCCTTTATGACATATCTTAATAGGATGCCGGTTAAATTCATGTTGGGCACATCCACGGATGATAGTGGTGCCTCCATAGCAAATACTAGCGAGTTCTATAGGTCTGACCATGTACCGACCGCCACCGGTAACGGCATTACCGGTTGGTATGGTGTTCATACAGAAGACACTTATAGGTTTGATGGGACCTTTATCTCAAATCAGAGTCTGTGGGAGGATGTATTGAACGGAACGACTGACTCAATAGCAAGCCCGACGGTAAAGCAAGCAATTCTAGTATTTAAGTTTAATTCAATGTTCTCCTTGTCGGAAGGTGTGTATGTTACAGAGGATTCGTCTAAGAGACTTGAAATGACATCTGAGGGCGGTGTCAGCCCGATATTGTATAGGACGGTTGCTCCGACATACGATAATGACAGTACGATTCGGACCCAATATAGGTTCTCTGAAGAGAGTGATGTATATTGTAGTGACTATCAGTCCAATGTAGTTGGTGACAACTATTGCCCGAATACTGCATATAATCCGGGTGTTGCCAACGGTCCGGTGTTCAATAATAGAATTTATGACAACACTGATAAGTTAGGTAATTATTTCGGTGCATTCACTAGGGACGGGTCATACATTTCAAAAAATAAAATCGACGGTATAAACATAGGCATAGAAAGGAGTCCATCATTTGCCTCAATAAGTCCATACAGAGAAAACGGGGTGCTTAAGATAATGGGTAAGGATGTAACAATGGCTGTTACCGGTCTTAGCCGCGTCTATGATAAGGGAACCGGGGCAAATCAGCAGACACTTCCGGGCGATAAGAAAAGGACAACACAGCCGTATCTTAGGGGTTTGTTTGTTGATAGAAGGTTGGATTATGACTTCATTATATTTGCACCGGCAATGGGAAGCAATTTCAGTCTGTACAGTGGTATAAAGGCTGTCGAACGTGATAGGGTTTGGCGTAGCGGGCGAATCAGTGGTTGGACCATGAACGGAATTGAAATGTCATATGATGAAAATGATGAATATAATATCATTTCATCAAGTGTTGCTTCCACCACGGTAGATGATGAGACCTATTACCCAAGTGCGATATATAACACAAGATTGGAATACACATTCAAGTATAATTCAAATCACAGATGTTTGAATTGTAATTATCAAGGTTTGGGTTTAGACCCTAGACAGCCATGTCCAAATTGTGGTGGTGAAGTGATACCATATCAAGGTGAATTTGGTTCCCAGCGCTCCATAACTGATAATAATATAACAATGTACAGTGATGTTTATAGCCACACTATGGATGGTGACGGGCCTTATGACGATGCTAAAACACGATATAATAACAGTAGCGGTGATGGTGTTTGGAATGTTGGTACATTAGGTTATATCCCCGGATATGATTTAGATTACATGCCACTAGTTAAGCGTTTCTACAGTTCTGAATTCTGTGGAATTGATTTAAGAAACTTCTATTGGTCAGACGGAAACAGAAGCAGACTTGGACATTATTGTGCAGTCCAACAGACACGTACTTTGTCAATGTTTGATTTAAAGAAACCATTCTATGTTTATTGTTACCCTGCGAATCCTAGTTATGGTAACGGTGATTTTGACAAGGACAACTATCCAACTGAAAGATTTATAGACATAGGTAATCTTCCTCCATTGACAATGTATCACTATGAAACCGAAAGTTGCAGTTATGGTATGCAAGCGTATCCGCAAGATGACGGAACAATTGTGGCACAGACAAATGAGGGTGAGAAGGTTGAATTTGACTTGAATTGGATTAATCCGGTAACAATGGTTCCGCCAAATGCTGATTCCACCGACTATGTTAATATAGAGTATGGTGCATTGTCAAGTGGTTTAAATGATGAATTGATATTTACGGCGGAAGCGGGAAATATCTCTTTTAAACTTAATTCATATACTTGTGAGGGTTTTGAGGTATATACAACAGCACCTAGGCTAATACAAGTATTGCCATATATTCAAGGTACTAATCTTGATGGTATTAGTTTTGTTAAAACATACACTAAGACCGGAGAGATTGGCCTTAGTGGAATAGAAAATTTGGATATGGCAATTGACCTTGTAACATTGGATGGGTGTGTATTAAGTTTTCCGTTAAATAATAAATGGGCGAAAAAAATGCTAGGTCTAGAGCAGACAGTATTTTGCCCGGAAGGAGTTACCGTATGGAGTGGTTTGACATCAAGTAATGGCAAAACGGTACAAAGAATAAATGTTAAGGGCGGACCCTTAACCGAGGGTGCATTCTTTAAGAAGGATGATGAGTGGCTAACTTCGGACAATGAAGACTTCACGAATGTCCTTTTCATGAAAAACATTAATGCATTGACAAATGATGGTACTAGTGCTACGGCTTTTGCTGTATTGGTTGATAGAGAATATAAATCTGAGGATGATAATCACTTGATAAGACACTTGAGAACAATTGAGACCTCTGATATTTATGACTGTAGGAAACTGAGAATGAGAATGGCAAATAATAGTGAGAGCGGTGGTCCTTATTCTTATGTTGTAATGAATATAAGCAATAAACATGAAGAAGAATTAATTACCGGAATAAGTGGCCAGACTGAGGAAGGCAGCACAGATGTAGATATCGAAACCACAAAGGAAACAAAGAATTTTGACACAAAGGTATTTACACAAGTGTTGACCTTTGAAATGCTGTTTGACACCCGACCATCGACAAACGTTCAAGACAGAGAGAACGGTACATTTGCCGATTATGACATGATGTCATATGTGTTTAGGTTTAAGTCAAAAAATGGTGAACAGTTCGATGTCAGTCCTACAGACGTTGAGTTTGACCTTAAAGGTGACGCAGATACCGGTAACCCAAATTCTAGTCTGAAACTTACGGTTATTTGGCCTTCGAATATGGGCATCATCATAGATGACCAATGGAGCGGAAGTAACATACCATGTGAATTGTTTGCAAGAACTCCAAGTAATTTCACATACAGATTAAGTAAATTCAAGATTCAACTTGAATCACAAGACCCGGATGGTGGAAGTACTCAAGATAAGAAGGATGCCATGGTAGAGAATGAAAAGTATAAAACAAACGTTAAATTGGTATAATTTATTAAAAATATGGATACAAGATTATTTCTTAAAAAATACGAAAGCAAGACTTCATCAAATACAAGTGAAGGACTTAACGTACCTCTGAAGAGCAAGAAAAAACTCTTGCCCTCTGATGGTATAAGTGAGGTTATCAGCCAATATGACGTATATTCTGATGAAAGAAAAAATTGTAATATAATAAGGCTGACTTGCCAAGTTAACCCGGTGTGTTCCAACGTATTATTTAATGAAATAACTGAAATTGTCAAAAATGAAGGCAGCAGTGGTGTAACCTTCATTAACTATGGGTTTACAAATGATAACCCTAATAAAATATTTGATGGTGTAGTGTTTAAACCAAATAACACTATGGAGTTTTGGAGTGGTTCAACGATGAGGTATCAAGGTGACGATGATTTATTGCCTAGCAGTGTATCCACCAAAATAGAGAGAATCACAAACAAGGATAAAGTAACCGGTAATACTACGCTAAGTGGTGATTCCACTGATTTCTCGCACCCCACGAACTCGATAAGGGACATGCAACTGTCAAACATAGGGTTTGTATATCATTGTGGCAAAGATATTCTTAATAATCACCTAATCAGAAGTACCACATTCAAGACGGTATGTAAACTATCTAGTGACTCACAAAAATATAATGACTATGATGCATTCAATACAATCGTTGACTTAATGCGTGATGTAAGTGGCATGAAGGTGATTGAAAAGGTACCATTTCCGGTATTGGCTGGTCTTTCCGGTAATGCAAAATTAGTGTCATTGCATTTATACGATAGTGACGATACTCTTTCGTTTTCGGCAAGTGTTGATACGAATTTAATTAAAAAGCATAATGGTTGGGTTGGGTTTTACAATAAATCTAAAATTAAATCATATCGTGTTTTCCCAAATTACCCGAATAATTCAATAGAAATGGGTGTCGACAAACCGCTGATGTATATGAGCGGTGGTGATTTCGTTGATATGTATCCGTCTAGGGACTTGTATTCATTCATACCAAAATATAACGAGCATAGGCATAGGATTGAAAAGAATTGGAATTATTGCATAACATATCCTAGTTCCTCATACACACCTTCCTCTGAGGAAGAAGAGTTCTCTGACATCATAGAGACAAACAAGGGACTTGGCTCATTGAAGGCAATTTATTTTGATGAAAATACAAACGGTGATGACGGCCTTGATGAAATCGTGATATATGGAATATCCAAACATGGACTAGAGAGGGGTGACCATGTCAATGTCTATAAGACATATGACACTGACCAATTTTGGGTTGTTGATGAATACAGTGTCAGAATATCTGAGATATTCACAAATGAAGATGACGCTCGAATTGAGTTTAATAGATTAAGCACTCTGACATCATCGACTCAATGTGACGGTACGCCGTATCCTATTCCGGATAGAATCGTTGAAGTTAGTGGCGATACGATAAATGAAGAGATTCTACATGATGCCGAAGTAAAGGATGTTATTGATGGCTATATCTTTACATTATTTAAGTCTTCCTTGCAGATAAGCAAGACTTGGATTGACACCAAAGATGAAGACAATTTACATGAACTAGGTTTTACAGTAAGTGATGATGGGAAAACCATCACAAACAATAGCGGAAGAACTTATTATATAGTTAACGGAAAATATGCCAATATCGATGATACGGCACAGAGAATATCATATAAGAAAGTCTCAAATGATATTGAATGCAAGTATTACATAAGAATTTTTTCAAAATTACCAAACTTCAAGTTTTCAAGTGCAAACACCTTTAATGAATATGAATTATATAAGGATAAACAAGAAGTAATTGAGGAATATAAGAAGAAGGAATATGATTTTGAGAGTCATGTGAGCAGGATGGCTTTTGCCAAGAACATCTATTCAGACGATATGGGTCAATTGATATTCACGGATAATATAGACATTTCCAACTTGCATGATAACTTAGGTAGGCCATTGTCTGACTTGTATCTCACATTCATTAAGAATAACAAGGGGTATAAGGAATGGTATGGATTTGATTATGACGAATGGAGTGAAAGTTGCATAACGGATGAGAATATAGAGTTTTCACATGCGTTTGGCAAGATAACTTGCGGGATAGAGACATCCTATGAATCTACTTGCAATAAGCAGATAAATTCCGTATTTACCATTTGCAACACAGACACTGGGCGTAAGCAAGGGTATTTGATGAGTTTGCTCAGAAACAAATTCGCTGAATCAGAAGAACAATATGAGGATGCGACATACATATCTTCAAGCGGTAATGTCATAAAAATATCTCCGGATGAGGTTTGGTATGGTATTGACACAGATTTCTACGGTGATTTGTGCTGCTATAACCAATATGATGCAACTGAGAAACACATAGCATACATTATGAACAGATTCAACACTGCTCAGAGGGAGTCATCATTATCAAAGTCTGATAAATATTTTAATAATTTCTATTATGATGAGATAATGATGGATGACTATGACTCAAGTCCATATTCAGCATCGTGCAATCCATATTACGAAAGTGGTGAAACAGCATCCAACAATAAGTCAGAAGGATATTACTACAATCCTCATTATCAGATAAGAATCAAGACATTCGGCAAACTTAATTCAATGTCACCGCAGTTCTTGAACTTAAGACAAATAGTTAAGGTTGATGGTCTTGAATATACATATTCCATCACAACACAACAGCCACATTATCTGACATTAGGTGATAGGGCCGTATTATATGATATGGTGTCTGAAAGATATTATACTCTTACCGCCATTGACAATGAAAGAAATTCAAATAAGGTGTTTACATGCATTGTCACGGACTATGACACGGGTAAGAATGTCGATATAATGTCTGCAAATGGGGTGCCATTCTCGTCTGCAACCACAAATTTATATACAAGTGCCCAAAATCTGCAAATGTTTAAGTTGTTTAAGATGGACAATTTGGGTTGCCCTAAATACGCAACAATTCTAAAAGACGGTACTTGCAGGATTATTTGGCGCGATGTGATTAGTAACGGGTTTGACAGAGTGGATGATACGATTGAGGAATACCCGTTTACAAACGGGGCGCTTTATGTCAACAAGAACATAAACATATATGTGAGGAGACAAGACCCGTATAATGAATATCTGCTTTATTCTAACGAAGATATTAAGGGCGAAATCACAGATTTTGAAAACGAAGATAATTATGTAAAAGAAAATCAAATAGAATGTTAAGGTATAGTGTCAGATTAAACGGAAGTAATTTCAAGCAAACTGAATTGGAATGGAGTGAAAAATATCTTTCACCGGATTTGTCTTATATCAGTGGTGTGACATCACCATCCTATAACCTTGACAGATTCAGATATTTGGCCTCAAAGAACTCGTATTCGAATACGAACGGTGTCTTGTCCCTAAATGCCCACAATGAAAAAAGACAAGGATATATTATTGTCAGAGAAAAGAAATACTACATATATAGTGGTTCTACTGACAACTATTCAATCGAAGAAGGTGGAATAACCATTGAGTATAAGTTTGTTTTCATAAACGGAAAATATTTCTATTATACTGAATTGGATAGTGAATCACACACTAGTGGATTTACCATTGACAATATATTATACTATAAAGATAATAATGTAAAGAATGGTGAAGATGAGCCTTGTAAGGTTGCTTGTTCACAAGATGCCACTTATTTCACAATAGATACCGTTTATTATATTGATGATGAAAGAGTCACCATTGACGGTGAGGAATACCAATACGAAAGATGGGAAGGTGAATATGGTGTCTTAAAATACCTTGATGATGGCAGAGCATTAGACCCTAGTGAAATAACAGATTGTTCTAGTATAGAATTTGTTCCATATGAGGTAAATAATGTGGAGGAAATTACAAAATTTACGTTAACGAAGGAGGATGATACAGTAAAACTGTTCGATTCAATTAGTCACTGTAAGTATCAGTTCTATGTTCTGTATAAAAACCATTATTGTAACATTGTAAAGGTAGCAAGTGATGATTCCTATATTTTTTACTGCGAAATACCGAAATATGTATTGTCCGGGCGCACAAGTGAGGGGCAGATAATCAATGATGATTTGGAGACCGTGCGATTCCCTTTGTATTTTACGTTACAGTCCGGAAACGAAGACATAATGTATGGCTACAAGGATTCAATTGAACAAGGATATTATATAGACTCTCAACATTATTCCGAACACCATATTAAGAATATGAATGAATTGACACGTGTCACCGCATTCATATACATTGAAGAAGAGAATGTTTTTCTCCGCGTTGAGCATGACATCCTATCAACCAACTATGGTGAAATTCTTTCCGTCAACATGAATGATACTTATGCAAGTCTTTCAGTTGGGGATAAGTTTTCTTTGGAATACAATAGAAACAATAACACCAATGCCATTGTATATAAAACTATGCCGGAAGGAAAAGAAACTTATTTTGTCTTCTTTAACAACAAAAGGTATGACGTTGAGAAAAATTTGTGCGACAAAGCCGAAATAAAGGGTCAAGAATGTGATATTGAGTATATCAACGGAAGAATCAACGGCGTTGACTGTCTTGTTTTAATAAATGGTGAATACGTACCAATGAAATTGGAAATAAACGGGGATGAGGCCAAGGTCAAGAGATACGGACGGATTGTGTCCGGCTCGTCATTGACTAGTACAACTGAAGCGTCATACAATGTAATTGAATATGACGGTATCACCATAGACAATACCAAGTGTATCATTAATAAGTATGAAAACGGTGACGAATATGCTGATATACCATTTAATGAGAAATATGTCGTAAAGATTGTGGAAGTGATAGGTAACTCAACATATATTTGTGTTCCTTACTTTGACAGTAATGATTTTACCGAAGAGTTTGCGAGGATAATATCAAATGATATTTGTGACAATATTGTTGACAATCAGCAATTCTTTAGGTTGAAGGTTAAGAACAATATATTCGGTGAATATGAAATAGATGAGGCTTTAGCCTTTAAGGCAATGCGTAACCCAAGGTCTAGCAGTGACTTCTATAATCTATTCAACGATTTGGTTATACTTGTCGACAGCGGGTATATCCACATCCCTCTATCATTCAACATGGATGCCGGGAATAATATTATCCAAGATGATATTATTACTGAAAAATTCTTTAACGTGGAAAAAAAGAAGGCAATCAACGCAATAGTTGATATGGAGAAGGATGTATATGTCCCGAAATATATGGACTCAACATACAGTGGTGCTGCGACAACATTCCATCCAATACATGAAATGAGGTTTAATTTCCATTTTAGGACGAGGAATGAGTTTTGGAAAATAGACAGTGAAGACAATAATTGGTTCATTACCGACTATTACCCATATAAATGTATGTTGAATGATGGTGAGGCAAAGAAAACGCTGCAAACGGCATCTGACTTGATGGGATTACTCTATTTCACTGACGATGATGTATTCTATCAGAGGTCAAAGGTCGCAAAATCATTTATGAGGCTCTTGTTCTATGACAGCACGGACCCGCAGAGACAATCATTATTGGCTACGTCTTGTGTTTTTATGGATGAGCATGCCTTATTTAAGACCTTTATCGACAATTCTAGGCAAAACATATATGACTATGCCAAATCTAGCGGTTCTACGGATGTTTCCGGAGGTACTGACTGTACAGACGGTAATTTAAGGAAAATGACTAAAATATCCGTAAACACTGAATTTATCGGAAAAGTAAGTGGTAATACTAAATTTTATCCATTATCTGCAAATACGGTAAACATAAGTGAGAATCACAGATTAAGTTCAAGGCTTATTGTTAGGGACAAATACTCAACAGACACCTCCTCTGAGGGATTCTATCTCTACATTTTCAAGGAGTATTCTGAAAAATTGCACCCAAAGCCTATTTATATGAAGGTTGAATTTAACCATGCCGGTATTGGTAAGACGATACCATTCATAATACCTATGCATTGGTCCGGAAATACTAGTGATAGCGGAAGCACCGATTATAATATAATGTATCCGGAGCATAGTCTGCAACTTAATAATGAGAATGATGTTAAAGAACTGATGAGCGGAACGCCATTGTCCTATATATATGCTCAGACCTATATTCCATTATATGCAGTATATGATTTTATGAACAAGGAGTACTGTTATGTATTTGATAATAGGTATGTTAGTGTGAACAAAGACGGTACAATGGATTTTAATTTGTTCGAAATGAAATCCATGCGAGAAGACAAAGATTATCAATACGATATTGATGAAATGCGTAAGGACATATTAATGAGAAAACCTAGAAGAGGTTTTATTAACATTAACAAAAATCAATTTGATGTAGAATTAACTAGCAATGAGGGAAATTAGTAAAAAAATATCTTTGGAACCAATGACTTCTAGGCTACCTAGTGTGTGGCCTAGTTTGCTTGATAACGGTGATTTGATTTATTTCGATGAAAAATCACTCGGTGATAGGGGAATGGAATACACTAGCAATTGGGGCCTCACTCCAATCAATATTGTATTGGAAGAGTTTCAGCCGGGAAAGACATCAAGTGAATATAAAGTCATAAGCGGTTCTTGTGAGGATAGTTTTATTCTCTCGTTTGAAAATCTTAGCAAATGGTATTATTTCTTTACGGAATACTATAACTTGCTTAAGAAGTATGGACATTGTAATATGACCTACACTAGTGCCGAAGATTATTATAATCACGAATCCATAGACAAATATGCTAGTGAAATGGTGTATGGCTCCGACAGAGAGACATACATTGAATTGGATAGGAAGTTCACTAGTATGGGTGGAATTGTGTTGGTCACTGAGACGGGTGAAGTCGTTGACAACGGTTTCTTTAAGTGGATTTGCGACAATGTCGTACCTAGTTTTCAAATTCCCATAACCTTAAGGAATTATTGGAAGAGAGACACCCTATTCTATCCGGACGTAATAGGTTGGTTGGAGTGGTTTAACAAACGAAACCAATTATATGATGGTATGGAAGAATATCAGTGTAAGACTACGGAAAATGTTGACTGCTGCGATTGCGTAGAATATTTCAGTCGCGGCGGCAATGATATGTTTACGTTGATGCAGGATTGGTATGGTGAGGTTGAAGGTAGAATTTCAAGCAATAAGGATTCAATAGAATCCTCATTAAGTGATGGTGGTGAATCTTGTTGGTATCCGCATATTATATTGCCGACTGAAATATTGGCCGTAACGGATAATGTAGGTGAAAGGAGCATCTTGTCAGACGATTATAAGTGTGGTGAAGAATATCATACAATCCCAACGGAAGAAGGAAATAAGAGGACGCAAATATACTATGAAAGTGGTAATACACATGACGGAACGGTAGCCACGATAGGTTCTATCCCAATGATATTAAGCGGCGATGGTCTTAGTTTCGAATTTGATGATAAATTTATGGAAAAATATATATCCACATGTAATACATGCGGATATAAGGGTGTCTTCTCTGAAAGGTGTCCAATATGTAATAGTTCAAATATAGAAATTAAAAAGTGGATTCCTTATACGGAACATTACTTACATGATAATGCTAATGAATTCATTACCAACATCACCCTATACACGTTTGATGAAAATAATGTAAAGGTTGTCGGTACCGGTTTGATAGACAACGCGCTCCAAGAAATAAAGGATAAACTGACAAAGGTTTATGAAATACAGAAATCTGAGAATGGTTGGATTTTCATTAACGGTTCACTTTATCCGGTAGGAAAGACCGAATACGGTATATATGATGAAAATAACCAATACCTAGGAGGAAGGGAGTATCCGGTGTTTAGGGATAGTGCTACAAACACACCCTATACAAGCATTAACGGAAAAAAGATATATGCCGAATTATATGTCCCGAAGAATGTGTTCTACTTCCCGTTTTTCAAGGTGCCCGGATACACACCGGCTGAGTCACTTGATTTTGACATTAATGAATATAAGCAGTTCAGCAGAGTTGATAACGGTCAAGGCGAAAGGAAACATTACATAGAGTATATGGGTGATATATTCATGTTTGACGAGTCATTGGTAATCAGTGGTGTTAACCCCATTAAGGTTGTGGGTCATTCTGTCACCGATGATGGCATTGACTTGTATATAGTGGATGCATTTTCTGATGAAAACATCAAGTCATATGATGAGTATAACAATGAATTGGTTGACTATGAGAAGAGCGGGTATAATAAACCTAGTATTGACGAGTATAATACCGTAATTAAAATTGTTCCCATCATAAATGATTCCGGTTCAATATTTGAAATCTACAATGCAAGGGAATTGGTCGGGACAACATCCTCAAAATTAATTGGGTTGAGGTCTTTTAACACACTCGTTGATGATATAGGAAATGAAATAGACGGAATAAATAACTCCGCAACAATCAACGGCATTGGCCTCAGACCAAAAGAGGGTGCTGTGTTGGAACCGATTTATCAAGTCGGAAATACCGCAAACGTGAGACCTTATGCCTATACATTAAGGGATGACCAAATAAGTGGTGGTACTAAAGAAAACTATTATGTTGGTGATATTATTACGGATATGACCTTCTATTATCTGAAGACAAACGGTGAAGTCGCAGAAGATACGATAGTGAAAGTCACTATTGATAATGAAGATGGCCCCAATAAGGGTCGCAAGAAGATTAAAATAAAGAATGACGAGTTTTTAGTTAGCGGAAACACTTCACTGTCTGCAATAACAGTGTCCACTACAAAAAAAGAAGAGATTAAATTGAATAAGGTTTATACGGAAGATGATATATTGTGTGACGTAACATATCATATCGGGGCAACCTTAGTGAGTGGAAGCAGTGGGTACGAGAGGTCACAATTCATGTTGTCCAATGAAAGTAATGACGTTGAATATATTGAGACGGTTAGGTTTGTCCTAGAGCCAAGGGAGTTTTATTTGGGATGGGAAAATGACCCCAAATATATTATTCCGGTAAATAGGCAGAATCCGTGTAACCATTCATTGAGTTACACAATCTATGTCTATAGGATGGTTCAAGACATAACAGAAAGGAGTTTTACCGAATGTGGTGATGAGGTTGAGGTTTCGATTGCAAATTTTCAAACCAAAATAAATTTGTTATTGGATAGTAGCGGAAATGATGTCTATGGTGAATTAATGGATATGGCAAGACATAATAATGTGGAAATTTTTCCGACATTCGGTGAGGAATACAGACTCGGAATTTCAGTTAAAGAAAATGTAGATTCTGATATTTATATAGACAGAGGAATTAATTCGGCTTATGAAAAGCACCTTAAACTAGGTGAAGTAACATCACTAGAGGCTTTAGAAAACTACGGAATTAATTTTTTTGAAATGATGAATACCTAAAAAAGTTAAAATTTAAATTTAAGATGAGTGTAGGCGCATACGGTACCGTAATACCAATTTCAATAAGGAATAATGATATTAGTAACTTGGTTGACATTTCATTTGTCTACCACGAGACTAGGAGTTTTGATTCATTGACAAATGCAAAGTTTGAACATCTTGACTCTAGCGTGTTGACCCAAGCGAGAAGGTCAATGGATAATGGGCAAGGTGAGCAAGATGCAGATGACATTATAGACGGAATGTACAATTTGCAACTCCCTTTGAGACATTTTAATAAAAAGGGCTTCTACACCGTCTATATAAAGCCAAAAGAGATTTTGGCAACAATTGCCGATGTCAGTAACCTTACAGCATTTCCGGATGTGAGGGGTATGGTTATTGATACCACGCAGATACTTAATGAGAGTATGCGGACAAAGGCTAGGACGAATAATAATTTGGTGGGGTATAGGGTGATATACCTAGATGAGAACGGGAACAGAGAGGACTATTACAGAATAATAACCTCGAATAACAAGTGTGAGCCGGTAGTATCTGCACCAAATTCTTCTAGCGACAAGACATATACATACAGATATGAAGACAGTTCTAGTCTGATTTTTGTGACGGTATCACCATCCTCTGCACCTTCATTCAAGAATAACGCCCTGCCTTACATAGGAAAGCCGACGCAGAGGATAATGTTGGTGAACACATTGTTTGAACCGATACAATTGGACATTGAAATGTGCGACCACGACTTTGACACCTTGAGTTTCATGCTCGAAAACAGCCAACTCAGAGATTTGGATAACGGACTTGTTACGACATTCAACAATGAGAATGCAATATATCACCAATCAGAACACTTCACGTTAAAGGATAAATACAGCGGAAGACCGGTATATGAGGTCAAGCAGAATAAGAAGACCAATATTGACTATAGTCAAACCATATCAGACAAAATAAGTTAAGTGAAATCGTAAAATACATATGTCAGAGTACATAAAATCACATTCAAACTACGTGCTTAGGAAAAACCATCAAACAATCAGCGATGGTACGATTTGGGAGCGTGACATCACCACTATTGGTGGTGTCAACCAATTTTCTCCGGGTCAAATTCCAATATACAAAAGCAACAATTTCATCATAACCGTAAGAAATGACGGCCGAATTGCCAACCAATACAACACAACGAATTGGAAAAGCAATGAGAACGGTGAGATTTGGACATTGGAATCCATCAGCGGAATGACCGATAATTCGGATGGTCAGAATGATATTAAAATCGTATTGAAGCAAGACTATTACGATTTTATGGACTTCGTATATTACGGTTCTCTCGTTGAAATGTTTAGGTCATCCATAAACAGCATAATATTAAGGTTTCCGGGTGAGTTATATGGCACTGATAAACAAGCATATTATACAGACTACAATAATGATAGGAGACAACTTGGTGACGGATATTACGTTTCAAACCCATTCAATGTAAACTTACACAGTATTAAGAAGCCGCTTGATGCCAATCCGTTGAGGTATTTCGCCGACGGGGGATATGCCAATTATGAAATCATTGATGACGAAAGTGACACTCCGATTAAAATAGAAAAGTGGGAAGTGGTGGAATACCATTACTTTGAACGAAAGGATAGTAAGAATTTTATTAACTATACCGTTACACCTAATGGTACAACTAGTGTTGTTGAATCTACTCCTCATCCTTGCAAGGGTGAATTGGTTGCTGAAATAAGGATTAACGACAATATACCAATATCAGCATATATCGGCGACAATGATGAAATCATCTACACTTCAATTGATATGGCCGGAAAGCATATTCGTCCGTTGAATGACTTTATACTCAATTTCTATGACGAGTGTGATAACTTTGAAAAAATTTTGTTAAATCCTAAAACAACGCCTAAATACAAGTCAACCTTCTCGGTTATAAATGAGAATGAGTACGGATATTATAGGAAAATGGAGGAGTTCATAGTACCAACCTCATTTGGTGATTATAATATAGACGTTACCTCCGATGCATTCAATGCATTGACCGAAAGACTCGGTGAGATTGGCGCATATTACGATGAACTTTTTACCGATAATCTCTATAGGTCAATGACTCACGAGGCAATCAAGAACTTCGATTGGACATATACCCGTGAATTCAATAACGGTGACGAGGAGGAATATGTCTATGGTGGGGAAAAGATTCAAAAGGCTTTGAGGGTGTTTGCAAGAGAATTTGATGAAATCATATCATACATAGACAATATCAGATACTCCAACAGAATAACATATGACGGAAGGAATAATATTCCGGACTATTTCTTGACGGACGAGGTCGATAAAAGGGGTTGGGACGTTAGAATGGTCTATCCTTATGATTTGACCGAATATACATTCGGTGAACACGGTGAGAAGAACCCATATGAAGACGGGTACGATAGTCCGAATATTCAATTGAGCGGGGTCACAAGTGACGGAAAACCCTTTATTAGGGAATTCACCCAAGATTCAACAAAGGTTGTTGTCCCATATTCAAATGAAATGCTCGGTGAATATAAGAACGGATATTTTATCACTTGCTGTAGTGATTATAGCAAAGATGATGAGTTTTGCTACTATGGCACCAAATCTCCGTATTTTATCAAGAAATCCGAAGGGGAGACAACGTTTTTGGATACTTGTGGCGACAAGTCTCCGATATTAAAGAACAGAATAAAGGCTTATTCTGATGAAAAACCATACACATATACGGATGTCAATAATGAATTTATGAGGAGATTGGTGATTAATTCCCCGTTCATAGCAAGACATAAGGGTACTGAGGAGGGAATTGAAATGATGCTCTCCATGTTCGGCCTTAAAAGCAAGAAATGGGTTGATTCCATGCCGTCATACATCTGTGATAACAAGAAACTAGATTATGACTATGAGATTGTTGAATACACCTCATTCACAAACAGAATCGAGGAACCTTGGGACGTGGTTCATCAAATGTACAGAATAGATTGGATTAATTCCACAAAATCAATCGTGTATGACAATAGGTCAATATCGAATTACACTAGGAATGGTACATTGGATAACGGGACACCTTATGAGGGATTGCCGGTATCATACCGATATGAATATAATAACACCGAAGGAAAATACATTCATAAAGAAAGCGAGCAGAAGTATGAAGATTGCGGAGTGAGTGCCACGACAGATGAAAATAATGCGTTCAAGATAATGGAGACAAATGAACCCGTATTGAGGCGTTACCTCTATCCAAGGTTCAATAAGTATGAACAATTGGACGGGAATCCTTATTTCCAAATGGATGGCGGATGGTTATCCAAGACAATTGAATACGGTATTGAGAAATATAACTTTGCATTTGATGTTGAGGATAATATAGCATACTCTGAATATGTCCCTAGCGGAAGTACGAGTGAGGATGAGGTAATCGACAATCACCCGATATTCAAGGAGACAATAAGAAACATACGAAGGGTTGACTCCATATCCAAACTCTTGGACATCCCGTCAAGTGAACTCAAGGCGAACTCAGTGGTCTATGTGACCAACATCGAGAAGAACGTTGCAGTAATCAACGGTTCAGTATATCCCATAAACTTGGAATATGCCGTTGAAGGAACCCTTGGAAGATACATTCTGTTTACAAAGACATCGGAATACATATTGGTCGGCGATGACAGATTCTTCGATGACACAATCTGTGTCTATAATAAGTACGGACAAGAGAGCATATACAATCTTTCAGATAAGAGTGAGGGTTATGAAGTGAAGGCATATATTACCGATGGTGATGAATTCATCTGTGCCGCCGGTGCTAGCGGCACCCCGGGTGCTTCTTATACAATCGACTCGTTTGAGATATTGGACAAGGTATTAAGCGCTGATGACATAACCAATTATTTCATATTGGATGACCCGTATTATTCGGATAAGATATGCACAGAGGATTCACACAACGGGTGGAGACCGCTAAGGAAGAGTGACCCGGAATATATTAGGATTAACACAATAACAAACTATTACTACGGGAACAATCCGCATAACGGTAACATGAGTTATGATAACGGCCATGAATACTTTACATATTTCAAGAGACTGTTCAAGTATGCAATGGATGAGTATATGTTTGATGAAAGGTGCTATGACAATATAGACAATGACTATGATGAATTCGGTAAAATTGGATTTAAAAACTTAATTGACGATAACGAATATGTCAAACAGTACGATAACTTATTGGTAAAGGACAGAAAAATACACTATTTCGGTTCTTATTACCCCAATAATCCTAATGAACAGCCAACTTCATGCAATACAGTCTGCTTCTATGGAGAAGATGAGGATAAGGTGGACAAGTTAGAAAAAATGTATAGGGCTTCACTGAATGATGATGAGTTCACGGTTGAAAATTACATCCTCACAAACGAAGAAGGTAAAATGTTAGGCCCGGAGAATCCGTATTCGCAATTCCTAACCGGTATGACTTGTGAAAACGGAAGGATAATACCAACCGACGAGGTCACGGACCAAATAGTCAACAACAAGAGGATGACCATAAGGTTTAGACTCCATAACAAATGGTGTAGCAACAAGGGGCAGTGTGAACTGAAATACATTGACGATATTGTTATGAATTATCTCACGCAGATGATTCCGTCCACAACCATCGTAAATATTGAATATGTAGAGAGAAAGGAGGATTCAAGCCATGATTAACATAGAAGGGACTGAAGGTGCATATACCATTGATTTCAATGAGAGTGAATCAAACTCAAGACTGCTGAAGATTAATTCAATAATAGGGAAAATGACGATTCCTTGGAGTGTTTCCTATAACCCTTTCCCCAAGAATGTGGTTAGGATTACCAAGATGCCGGATTATTCCATGAAGATAGAGGCTGACTTATCATTATTGAAGAAGGAGAATTTCTTCATCGTGACAAATCCTAGAAGGGAAGAGATTAAGGTTTTCTTGAAGCCAAACCTAGAATTGTCTAGGGAGAGAATATACATCTTTAAACTAGGAAAGTCAACCACTAGCGGAAATTCTGCAACGATAAACGTTATTTCAAAGGAAAACGGCAAACTAGAACCTTGGCACGTTGAATATGACGGAAGACCACTGAAATATGATATTCAGACAAAACAGAACAAGATAACGGTAACACTCCTTGAAGACTTGCTCTCTAGTTTCACTTCCACAATAGTATTGGAACAAGACAACAGCGGAAAGCAGATAGAATTCAGACTAAAGCATGAGGATTCAGACTCAGTAGAGGTAATAGAAGGTTAGTTAGCCTATGCGTTAACTAACCTTTCCTCGTCTTTATCAAGGTCTTCGATTGCGTCAATCTCAATATCATATAACCCGTATTCCGTCTCCAAGTCAATGAACGTGTGGTCCATACTCCCAACGTCCCATATGACAAACCCGTGCTCAGATACGGTTTCACCGAATGTCTGTTGTATCAGTGACCCGCAATACACAATCTCCGTATTACCCCTTTTCAGCACTTGCCTCTTATGCACGTGAGCAGCCATAACGGCATCACACCCCTCAAACTTGTCAATACCCAATCCGCCGTCATTAACTGTCCCGTTTGGCATTACACATCCGACAACCATACCGTGATACAGTCCTATTATCTTATTCTCTCCACCCATTTCCGACTCAATATCCGGCCTAGCATACCCGTCATATATGGAATATACTGCCCAAGTTACCCCGTCATCGACAACACATCCGCTCTTATATTCCAACACTTCATCCAAGAATGTTGAATTCTCGAAATTGGCAGTGTTAAACAACGCGGTTATTGCGTCAGTCCTGCTAGTATTTGACTCAATTAGGTCATGGTTCCCGGCAATCACAATAACCCTTCCCACCTCTTCAAGCCTCCTTATAAAGAAACTAGTCAAGGTAATGAACTCCGGAGTTATCTGATTCTTACTATGCCCTAAATCACCACAGATTACCACTCTAACTTCATCGTTTTCAAATGGTTCTGCTATCTCTTTGCATTTTTCAACGAAACGTTCCAACTGTTCGGTATATTCATCCAACCGCCTAAAGAGCCGGATGTGGATGTCACCGCAGTGTATGATTAATCTTACCATAAAATATTAATTTTTTGCAAATATATAAATATTTTTTCAATTTAACAAATATTTAGGCAATAACATAGAAGTCGACCCAAATTATTTTTTTGTTCATTATGATATTTATTGTAAAAATAACTTGATAAATACATAAAAAACGATATGAAAAGAAGAATTAGATTGACAGAGTCAGACCTTCACAGAATCGTGAAAGAATCTGTTAATAGAGTGTTGATGGAAGTTAGTGCTTTTCCGAACAAAGAAGAAAAGGAATTGTACCAAAAATTCGCAAATGGTGAGATTACCTACGCTCAATTACGGAAAGCATTGGTAAAAGCAGGATGTGAGGACGTAGGAAATTGGGATTTTCAATGGGGAGATTAAACATAGTTCCCTTAAAACGGCAAATACACTTCATTAAGTTTGGATGCTTGTGACAAATGCCGCGCTATTTCCTTATATCCGCCCATTTGATATAATGATGACGGGTCATCGTTTGCACCCAACGGAATGTATCTTATTCTATTGTACAGATTTCCGTGGTTCAAGAGTGAATAAATCCTCTTTGCCGTGTCATAGGCATCGCCGTCAATGAATATATTGATGTTTGCCCTTGCATTGTTCACCAAACTCCAATATAACTTATAGTTTCTGTTCAAAGCCTTTCCCAATAGCGGTATTGAGTTCGGTACCACAATATGGTCGAACGGCCCCTCTACCAATGTTATGTCCGCATCCCACTGAACATTTCCCTCATTGAATATAATATCTTTCTTTTCAACCTTTGGGTTGTCGTATTTCAACCTTCTGTTGAACTTGTCCGACTTTGGGAGGTAGTCCCTCCCAACCCAATAGTTCAATTCGCTTGAGGCATCGTAGGAAGGTATTATTATTCTGTATGAACCCTTTCTGTTATCGGTGTCTTTTTCGGTATAACCCAACTTGTATTTTTCTATTATATCCCAACCTATGCCTCTGTTCTCCAAATATTTCAATGCACCATAATTGTTCCTTCCGTCCTTTTTGAATAACTTGAAACTTGAAGGAAGTCTAAGTGCTTCCCTTTCAATTATTGAGGTGTCAAAGTCATTTAGGTCAAGTCTGTACAACTTGCTGTCCTTGATTGAGCGTATTATGTTGAAATATTCTTGCAACAAGTCACCGTTGCCGAACAGCCTTATGAGTTTCTTGATTGAGCCGTGCATGGTGTCATCACCCTCTGAACTGCATTTCCAACAGTTATATACACCACCGTTTGAAAACGATACCTCTAGGTTGTATTTAAATGCTTCTTGTTGACCGTATTTCTCAATACAGTGTGGACAAGGGAACTGATACTGCATTTGCCTTTCGCAATACCCGCTCTTCGATTCTCCCAACATAAACTCAAATATGTTATATAATCTTTCAAACTCTTGCATAATTGTGTAAAATTATCCTTTGTTTGCAAATATATGTTAAATTTTTGAAAAAAACAAGGTTTTTGCTTAGTTAATTCAATTTTTTTCGGTACTTTTACAACGTGAATCAATTAAAATGGTCAAAACATATGGAGTATGTAAGGTTACAGTACCAAGTTAAAAAACTGTCAGACGGAACCGTTGACAGATATGAGGCAAGAGAATTGTTGCATCCGTGTGACTCAAACAAGAGCGACAAGGAAAACATTGATGATGCCTTTGACAAAGCATGTGAGGTCGGAGCGGTGCCGTATAAGCAGGTAAGGTGGAAGTTTGTTAACATTTAAAAAAAACAAGAAATGCAGTCAGAAATGGCTGCATTTTTTCACTTTTCGTGATATTTATTTCTATAAAACTTTTTGTTATTATGGAAAATAAAAAAATTAAGGACAGTGATATTTTGAGGGCAATGACCGTTCATTTGGACGAGGACTCCGTGGTCTATGGTGCAAACGGACATTATGCCTTGGGTGCATATTATGACATCACGAAAGTGAGCAGTGTGTTTGGTGACAAAGACTATAACAGCCAAGAGAACTTGGATGCTGCAAGCGATGCAGCGGCAGCAGAAATATTTAGGACTGACAATGACGAACTTCCGGAAGAACTTCAGAAGGCGATTTGGATGAAAGAGTATTAATTAAGTGGATATGAAAAGAAGAATTAGATTAACAGAAGGTGACCTTCACAGAATCGTGAAGGAGTCGGTGAATAGAATATTAAAGGAAGGCGTTGACCCTATTTCAAAGGTTCAATCATTGATTCAACAAGCCAATAACGCCTATCATGAAGCGTTGGAAGCACAAGATAATTACAAGTGGCCACTGATGAACAAGAGAGGTGAAACATATGGTTTATCGTCTGATATTAAACTTGACGGAAGGGGCTATGTTTCCATACCATATACAAACCCATACAGAAGTTTTGACTATCAGCCGGTAAAGATAAGAGTTATCAGCAAGGTTGGCGGAAGGGTAAAGATTATTCCCGGAGATTATTGGGAAGAAGGATGGAAGGATGTTAAGAAAATGCTTAACAACATTATAAGGGATGCAGAAATCGGCAACAATCATATGAGAATCTATGACCCAAGCGTTGAAGATTCTTCCTCACCGGAAGAGAGACGCGCCAACAAAGAAAGGCTTAAGGGAATGAATAGGGAAATTGGAAGAAACGTATCTGCCGGAATGGAATATGTTTAAAGAAAAATCCTCAAGATGTTTAATCTTGAGGATTTTTTTTGTTAGGCAACTATATACGTTATTGTTCAACCTTTGTCCAATTATAATAACCTAGGTAATAAGTACCCGTTCCCATCCAAGTGTTATAGCCGCTGCTACCGCTTTGAATTGTTAGAGTACCACCGGTCTTAATATCATAGAATGTATAATCATATATTGTTGGTGCTGTTGTGGCAAGTGAAGTTATTGCCGATAAACTAGAACATCTACTGAAAACACCACCACCAATGCTTGTGACACCATTCGGTATTGTTATGCTTGTTAAACTAGAACAAAATTCGAAAGCACTATTACCAATACTTGTAACACCACTACCAATATAGCAAGTTGTCATGGCAGTACAGTTATAGAAAGCCCGTTCACCAATACTTGTAACACTGTCCGGAATTGTTATGGTTGATAAACTACGACAACCATAGAAAGCACTACCACCAATACTTGTAACACTGTCCGGAATTGTTATGCTTGTTAAACTATAACAACAATTGAAAGCACTATTACCAATACTTGTAACAGTATTTGGTATTACAGTTGTATTACAACCTTTTATTAAAGTGTTTGTGCTTGTTTGAATAATTGCATTACAGTTGTTTCTTGAGTCATAGGTTGCATTTGCAGCATCAACTGTTATACTTGATAGACTAGAACAATAAAGGAAAGCATTAGTAATAATGCTTGTAACACCGCTACCAAGCGTACAAGTTGTTAAACCGGAACAACCTAGGAAAGTGTTCTCACCAATACTTGTAACACCATTTGGAATTGTTATGCTTGTTAAACTAAAACAACTAGTGAAAGCATTACCACCAATGCTTGTAACACCACTTGGAATGTTTATACTTGTTAAACATTGACAATTTTCAAAAGCAGCATAACCAATACTTGTAACACTGTCCGGAATTGTTATACTTGTTAAACTATAACAATCACCGAAAGCCCCATAACTAATGCTTGTAACACCACTTGGAATGTTTATACTTGTTAAACCGGTACAACCATTGAAAGCATAATCACTAATGCTTGTAATACCATTTGGAATAAATGCTGCATCAGAACCCTTTATCAAGGTATTTGTGGCAGTTTCAATGACTGCATTACAATTATTTCTTGAATCATATACGGGGTTTGCAGCGTCAACTTCCACGTCTGATAACCCACAGTACTCCATTGTGAAAACTTGGTTTATATTTGTTACGCCACTTCCGATGTATAAGGTTCTAATTCCGTAACACTCACTAAAAGCACTTCCGCTTATGCTTGCGACACTGTTTGAGATAACAAGGGTTTGAAGTAAACCACAAGTGTAGTCAATTTTAAACGAATCTTCTTCAGATTCAATACAAGAACCTTCCCAAGCATTATATAAGTCACCAATGCTTGTACATAAATCGCCACAAACAATTGATGATATGCAAGTTCCGGTTACTTCTTCCGTTTCTTGGTCTTCCACATAAGATAAATAAGGAAGAATCATACATTGTGTCAGTTCTCCGCTTCCTTGTAACTCAACCTCAGTTGGTTCGCCAACCAAGCCATCATTATCATAATCTTGCACGGTTAACTTAACAAAGAAAGGTGGGGGGGGGGGTGGAACATCCGGATTGTAGTGCATAGCACCATCGGCCACAACATAACTTACGTTTGGCTTCGGATAATCTGTGGCAACGTATGCTGTATAATCAGCGGCAGTTGCAAATTCTTTAACATACTTCATAATTATTATTTTTTAAAGTTTTAAATTAAGTTATTTTAACAATAAATATTGAAATATATCATAAAATCATTTCGTTGTTTCAGATTTTTTTGGTACTTTTGCACCGAAAATCAATCAAAAAACAAAAAACATGTGTAAAGTGAGTATTGAAATACCACAAGAATTACTGAACTATTCGGATGGTATTGCAAGGGTAAATGTTAATGACAAGTTGAATTTCGTTAACAAGAACGGCGAACTTTTAAGCAAGGAGTGGCTCGATGATTGTTGGAATTTCCATGAAGGTTTTGCCAACGTTGAACTCAATGGTAAATATAACGTTATTAACAAGAACGGTGAACTCTTAAGCAAGGAGTGGTTTGATGATTGTTGTGGTGATTTCTGTGAGGGTTTCAGTGGAGTTATACTTAATCATAAATATAATTATATTGACAAGGACGGAAACTATTTAAGTAAACAATGGTTTGACTATTGTGATGATTTCCATGAAGGTTTTGGAAAAGTTGAACTTAATAAAAAGTATAACTTCATCGACAAGAGTGGTAACTATTTAAGTAAACAATGGTTTGACTATTGTGATGATTTCAACGAAGGGTTTGCAAGGGTCACACTGAATGGAAAGTGGAATTATATTGGCAAGAAGGGTAACATTATAAGTGAGCAGTGGTTTGATAATTGTCTTCGTTTTCATGAAGACTTTGGTGCTATCAAGGTTTATGATAAGTGGAATTTCATTGATAAGAATGGTAATATATTATCCAAACTGTGGTTTGATGATTGCGGTGCTTTCTATGGGGGCTTTGCGATGGCTCAACTTAATGGAGAATGGAAATCTATCGACAAGAACGGTAAACTTTTAAAATAGAATGGAATCATGAATGATAGTTTTTTAAACATGAGAATTCCAAGGAACCTCTTATCGTATAATGAAGGTGTCGCAAAGGTAAATCTTAACGGAAAGTGCAATTTCGTTAATGAGAATGGAGAACTCTTAAGTGAACAGTGGTTTCAATTTTGTGATGATTTCAACGAAGGTTTTGGTGGAGTTCAATTTAATGGAAGGTGCAATTTCGTTAACAAGAACGGTGAAATCTTGAGTGACCAATGGTTTGATAATTGTGGTAGTAAATTCAACGAAGGTTTTATATGGGTTGAACTTAATTGCAGATGTAATTTCATTAACAAGAATGGTAATATCTTAAGCAAGCGGTGGTTTGACGATTGTTATGGTTTCCATGAAGGCTTTGCAATGGTTAAACTCAATGGTAAATGGAATTTCATTGATAATAATGGAAATATTTTAAGTGACCAATGGTTTGATAGTTGTTGGGATTTTATCAATGGTCTTGCAAAGGTTGAACTTAATGATAAGTTTAATTTCATTGGCGAGGATGGTAACATCTTAAGCAAGCGGTGGTTTGACTATTGTTTGGACTTCAAAGAAGGTTTTGGAACGGTTAAGGTGAATGGTATGTTTTATAAAATTAACAAGAACGGTAAACTTTTAAAATAAAAGGGTTATGAACAATGAATTTTTAAATCTTAGTGTACCAAAGGGTATGTTACCTAGTGACGGGTCACTTACAAAAATTAAGTTTGGCAGCAAAGAGAATTTCGTTAAGTGTAACGGAGAACTCTTAAGCCACGAGTGGTTTGACAAGTTCGCTGCTTTCCATGAAGGTTTTGCAATGGTTAAGGCTAGTGGGAAGTATAACTTTATTAATGAGAATGGTGAACTCTTGAGTGAACGGTGGTTTGACGCTTGTGATAACTTCAAAGAAGGTTTTGCAATAGTTAAATTTAAACGTGAATTCAACTTCATCAATGAGAGGGGTGAACTCTTGAGTGAACAGTGGTTTGATTGGTGTGATGACTTTAACGAAGGTTTTGGAACAGTTAAACTAAATGGAAAGTATAATTATATTGACAAAAATGGAAATTTCTTGAGTGAGCAATGGTTTGATAATTGTGGTGATTTCCATGAAGGCTTTATATGGGTTGAACTAAATGGAAAGTATAACTCTATTGACAAGGACGGAAACATCTTAAGTGAGACATGGTTTGACAATTGTGATGGTTTCCACGAAGGTTTTGCCGTTATTAGGCTTAATGGTAAGTGGAATTTCATTGATAAGAATGGAAATATATTAGCCAAAGTGTGGTTTGACCGTTGTTGGGACTTCAATCAAGGGTTCGGTAGGGTTGAAGTTGGTGATAGACGTAACTTTATTGACGAGGATGGTAACATCCTAAGTAACCAATGGTTTGATTCGTGTGGTTATTTTGAGGAAGGCTTTGCGGTAGTTAAACTTGGCGGAAAATGGAATTATATTGACAAGAATGGTAACATTTTAAGTGACCAATGGTTTGATTGGTGTGATGACTTCATCAAAGGTTTTTCAAGTGTTAGACTTAATGGGGAATGGAAATCCATCGACAAGGACGGCAATCTCCATAATAAATAAAGTTAGCCAACCATATTAGAATGAGCAACCGGAAAAAGGTTGCTCATTTTTCATAAACCATTGAACCACAATCAAATATCCTAAAAACTTTTTTATTTTTGGGTATTTTTCTAAAATCTTCCTTCGAAATTCTTTCGATTTTGTTTCCGTACCTAAAGGTATACGACGGCTGTTCTATTGAAACCAACTTAAAGCCAATTAACTTAAAAACATTTTCTTTGTTTGACCACCTCATATCAACATGAACGGTAAGTTTTTCGTGACTATAGTTTTTTTCAAGATATGATATTAGTTTTGAAACCAAACCTTGGAACCTATATTTGAGGCTAGTTGCTAACCTAATAACCTCTAGATTCTTACCATTTCTATTGAAAGATAGAACACCGACCAATTCTCCTTTGAAAAATGCCCCAAGAGTAATATTTGCCCTGCCATATCCTTCCAAACAGTTCTCTTCCAAAAACTTAATCGAGTCACCTCCATCAATCTCATGGATTGAACATTTTCTAGCCGGTATCTTTTTTCCTTTATCCATCTGAAGAATGTGAAGCAGTTTTTTCTTGACAATTTCCTTCTTCAACAACCACTCATCTTCGAAGATATGAATTAGCCTTATTCCATTCTTTTCACAACCAATCGTCTTATTCAAATGGTAATTTGAGTCTTTGGTGAACTCGTCAGAATGCCATTTAAGACCATCGTACTCGATTCCAATGTTGTATTTTGGCAGAAAAATATCAACCTCTTTCCTACTTCCCTTTATGAGGTTTCTTTTTCTTTCGACCACTTCAAGACCGTTTTCCTTAAGAAATTCAACAACCTCTTGTTCTTGACTTGAGACGGAAACACCACATTTCGGACATCCATGTCCACGCAGATGACTATCTATCTCTTGCTTGAACTCTCCATGTACCGGGCATATGATTGAAACTTTCTCCTTTTGATTCTTAATTGGTTGTTCAATGTACTTGTATTTGTCACCGTGAATCTTATTCGCTCTTTCAACAAAGTCTTCAAATTTGATGATTTTTCCCTTGTTCCTATTTTCATTTGCGCATTTTGGGCATCCTCTTCCGCTTAAGTGATTCTGTGGTGTTTGCCAAAATTCTCCGTGCCTTGAACATACAATGCAGACTTTTGTTTCACTATTCACATATTCGACTTTGGAATAATCATACTTGTCACCGTGTACGTTTTTAGCCTTATCAACAAATTCATCACTCGTATTTTTGTGCTTTCCGCCACATACCGCGCATCCGTTTCCCCTGCTCGTATGGCAGAACGGTATTTGCCAAAACTCTCCATGCTTTGGGCATACAATGCAGACCTTGGTACGGTTGTTGACATAGTTTACCTTTGAGTAATCATACTTGTTTCCGTGTACAACCTTAGCCTTTTGAATGAATAAGTCTCGTTTTGCCATTCAGTCTACGTTAACAGATAAGTCTTCCTCGTTTCTTCCTTTCCCCAATACTTGACCAAATATTCAATCTCCTTGGAACCATTGTCAGATACCGTCTCATTCAGTATCTCGGTTGAGAATTCCAATTCACCATAACGTTTCTTGTTTATCCAAGCAAGCACACAAACGTAACTATCACAAGCATCGAAATTTTCTTTTTTTAGTTCTCCCTTCTTGTCATACAGCCATTCAATATCCGGAAATTTTTCAGATACCTTTCCTTGAATTACTATTTTCTTATCAATCATCCAAGGATAACCCCCGAACAATACCAAGGAGCATTTCTTGATTTCACTGATAATCTTGGAATATATGTACTGTTTTCCGTTCTTGTCGTACTTTCTTATTGACATAAGTTCCGGGAATGCATACTTTCTTGCGTCGTATGACGATATGTATTCCGGTGCAATGCCCAATATGTTATAGACACAGTCCGACACCATTCCGTTGAACCTCAACAAGGTTGAAACAGTATATACATTCGTGCTTCTCATCAGAGGCTCCTCTATTATCACCTCCGATATGCCGATATTCTGATATTTCCTTATAAACTCCTCAAAAATTCTTTTCTTGAGATAAAGTTTTTCATTTTCATTTGTCTTTGAAGGTATTTTAGGATTAATGTGCGTGAGTTCTATTATTTTTCCGTACTCTGACCCATCGTCCTCCAAAAGGCATACACCAATACATTGTGTACTTACATCTAGTCCTAATATAATATTATTACTATTAACTTTATTATCTTTCATAACAATACTTAAGAATACATTATAAATATAATATTATTATATTATAATTATTATTTTAATAAAAAATAACATTTAATATAATATATTAAATAAAAATAGATAATATAGTTAACATTTTTTATTAAAATACTTGTTTTTTTAACATTTTTTATATATATTTGCATTAAATAAACAATATATGTGCAAATTAAGTTTTAATAAAACTCTTGAAAAAACTATTAATGAATACTGCAAAGTTAACGGTATTGAAGATATAAATGCATTCGCAAACCGCTGCGCTTTGCATGGACTGAATATTGTCAAGTTCGGAACTTCTCCGGCTGATAATATAGAAAGGGAAAATAACGGAATTAAAGATTTACCAAAGAATGGAAAGAGAAAAAAGAAAGAAGACATTGTTCCAACAAATGAAGGAGAACAGAATGAAGTCGCAGAACAAGGAAATGACAACAACACCAAAGAAGAAGGAAGTTTACAAGAGAAAAAAGGAGAATCAGTTAAGGTAAGAAAGATAAAGGTCATAAAGAAGGAATGAAAAGAATAGGTTTTGATGAATTCAAGAAAAGAGCCATAGAAATACACGGAGAAAAATACCATTATAACGAATCCTCGTATAATGGAATGGCAAATAAAATTGAAATAACTTGTCCAATACATGGAACATTTCTTCAAAAAGCCAGATTACACATAAATGGTTGTGGATGTCCAAAATGTGCAATAGAACAATCTTCTGAAAAACAAAAATTCAAACAAGATTATATTATCAAGCGATTTATGGAAATCCATAACAGTTTTTATTCATACGAGAAATTTAAATATAATGGTATGAATAAAAAGAGCGTAGTAACATGTCCAATACACGGGGATTTTGAAATAATGCCATCTAAACATATAAATGGCAGAGGTTGTTCAAAATGTAGTGGTAAAAGTAGGTTAACAACTGAGGAATTCATTAATAATGCTAAATCTGTTCATGGAGATAAATATGATTATTCGAAAGTAGATTACATAAATGCTATCACAAAGGTTTGTATAATATGTCCAATTCATGGTGAATTTTGGCAAATACCTCATAATCACGTAAATGGTGAACAAGGGTGCCCAATATGTAATTTTAGTCATTTGGAATCTAAAGTTAAAAAATTCTTAGATGGACATAATATTAAATACGAGTTTCAAAAGAAATTTCCATGGTTAGGTAGAAAAAGTTTGGATTTTTACTTGCCTGATTATAATTTAGCGATTGAATGTCAAGGTAAACAACATTTTGGCCTTGGCGGTTGGAACAACAAAGATGCACTTAAATCTATATTAGAAAGAGATAAAATTAAAAAAAGGTTATGTATTGAAAATAATTTAAATATAATATACTTTTCAGATAAAAAATATAGGAATGATGTTTTAACTGATGTAAACGATATTTTAAATGTTTTGAAAAAATGATAAATGTAAATAAAAAATCTAAGATTAACATACATTGGAACGTGTCCCCGTATGACTTCTCAAAGGAGAAGCAAGAATCAGTCGTTGCCAAGGCAAGTAATAAGTTCGGACTTCCAAAGGATAGGATTAAGGTAATCCCAAACTTTATTATGAATGTTACGTCCGATGAGTTATCGACACCAAGCAACATAATTCAGAATATCCAAGACCCTTCATTCCAATTAAAGTTATTCAAGGATTATCTTGAAATTAACGGTATTAATAACTATGATTTTGAATTAATTAAATCTATAGACTCAGAGATAAATGCAAACATTGACTACCAAGTTTATGACAAATATAGAAAATATTCAATTAAATGGATTAGATGGGATAATTTTCTGTCTTATGGAGCCAACAACTATATTGATTTTACAAATATCAAGAATCTTGTTCTGTTGAGCGGTGAACCAGCAAATCAGAGTGGTAAGACAGCGCTCTCAATCGACTTGCTGCATTTTCTTCTCTATGGTACAACCAACCGCTTCAAGACACAAGACAAGATATTCAACAAGCATTTGAGGGAGTCAACGAATGTTGTTGTTGAGGGGTGCATTAGCATAGACGGTTCTGACTATATCATCAAGAGGACATTGTCACGCCCTTCCCTTCAGAAGAGGACTTCAAAGAGCAAGACAACGCAGAAGGTTGAATATTATAGGCTAGTCGGTGACTCAAAGGAAGAACTCGTGGAATATATCGATAATCAGCAAGAGGAAAGCACCATACAGACCAACAAGGCCATAAAGGAGGCCATAGGGAGGGAAAGTGACTTTGACTTGATAATGTCCGTCACTGAGTCTACACTAGACGAACTGATTGAAAAGAAGGAGGCTGAAAGAGGAAGACTGTTATCTAGATGGATTGGCTTGTTGCCGCTTGAGGAAAAGGATGTCTTGGCAAGGGAAAAGTTTAACTCTGAAATAAAGCCAAGGTTGTTGTCAAATCAGTTTAACGTTGAAACTCTCACACAAGAGATTGGGGCATATGAGATTAATATCAAGACATTGAGCGACGAAAATCAAAGGTATGCTGCCGAAAGCAAGAAGGTTGAGAAGGAGGTTGAGAATCTTGAAAAGACAAAATCGACGTTGCTTTCAACAAAGAGACAAATAGATGAGACACTTCTTAAGATTGACATAACCACGCTGAATGTCACCATAGAGGGCAATATAAGGGACGGGAAGAAGAAATCTGAGGAACTAAAGGTAATCTCAGACGAGTTGAATGAAATCGGTGATGTGATGTTTTCAATTGAGGAATATGACTCATTGGTGAATGAGAAAATGAAGGTGAGCAGTGAAATTGCCGTGATAGGCGAGAAATACAAGAATATCGACCATAACATAAAACACTTGAAATCAAGTGAAATATGTCCAACTTGCCACAGAAAACTAGACAACGTGGACAACTCGAAGAGGATTGCCGAACTTGAAGCAGAACTCAAGGGAGTTGTTGAGGATGGAAAGATAAAGAGGGCCATTGAGAGCGAACTCTCATCCAAGATTGAAAAACTTAAGGTGAATAGGGAACTCTATGAGAAGAAATCCAAGTTGAATGTCAAGAAGTCTGCTCTTGAGGTGAATATTGAAAAACTTAGAGGGGAATACAAGGAGAATTCCTCCCTTAAGAAAGAATATGAGAAGAACAGCGAGGCAATAGACAATAACAACAAGATAGACATTCAGATTAGGAATACGGACTTCTTCATAAAGGAGAAGAGAAACACCCTAGAGACAAATACGGCGTACATTGCGAAGAATGAGGCCGATATAAAGAACCACAAGGAACAAATCGAGGCTAGGAATGAAATAATAAACAAAATAAAAGAAGAGGAAATCCTATTAAGGAATTGGAAGATATACTTGGAATTGGTTGGAAAGAACGGAATATCCAAGATGGTTCTCAGAAAGACACTTCCGGTCATCAATGCTAGGCTGTCACAGTTATTGGGTGATGTTTGTGACTTCGATGTTGAAGTCGGCATAAATGAAAAGAACGAGGTTACATTCTACCTTATTAAAGACGGTGTATATTCTGACTTGTACAGCGGAAGCGGTTTTGAGAAGACCGCATCAGCATTGGCCCTTAGGGCCGTACTAGCCGACATGTCAACGATACCTAGATGCAACGGTGTAATATGGGACGAGATATTCGGAAGGGTCGCAAAGGAGAACTATGACAACATAAAGCATCTATGCAATAAGATTGCGGAATCATATGATTGGATTTTCATTATATCACACATTGACGAAATAAAAGATTGGTGTGATTCCCATATTATCGTGAAGAAAGAAAATAATATCTCGAAAATTGTTTTCGGATAAAGTGTTTAACCCTTAAATTAAATATGAACCAATATGCGAATGACTTTACTAGAACTGTTGAAATATACTACGATGACCTAAAAAGGTTTAAGCCGCTGACAAAGTCCATGGAAAGGACTTTGATAAGGAAATGCAAGAAAGGCGATGTTGCGGCAAAGAATAAACTATTGGAGGCGAACCTAAAGTTCGTTTTCGACATTGCAAAACACTATACCGGTCGAGGGCTTTCAATCTCAGAACTAATCTCAGACGGAAACATGGGCCTCATAAAGGCCATAGACAAGTTTGATGAGAAACGTGACATCAAGTTCATATCCTATGCCGTTTGGTGGATAAGGCAATCCATTATGGAATCAATTAAGAAGAAAAACATAATGAATTTTGTTGAATTGGCCCCGGATGAGACAATTGACACTAACTTTGATGATGTGGATGACATTGAGTTTGAGGAAAATCAAAGTGATTTTTCAAATGACGGCGAATTGGAACGAGAAGAAAGGGCAAGTGAACAGATTGACATTGTCTCTTCGATAATATCAAAGTTGAATGATAGGGAAAGGGACATAATAGAGACATACTATGGATTAAACAACAAGGAAGAATTGACCTTGAGTGAGATAGGCGAAAAATACAATCTGAGCATTGAAAGGGTTCGCCAAATAAGAAACAAGAGTCTTAAGAAACTGAGAAGCGAACTTTTGTTGTTGTCTGATTTTGAGTATTGCAAGTAAAAAAATTATAAAAAACTATTTATATATAAAAATTGAAAGAAATATGGCAAAGAAAGAGAATACTAAGAAAGTAACTAGTAAGAAGGGCACGAAGAAGGCCGTAAAGCCGTCAACCGTAAATAATGTGGTTGAGGTAAAGGAAGATAATCTTTCCAACGATGTTTTGGAGGAGAAGAAAGAGATTGTTGCTGAAGAAGTTGATGCCGTTGTTGCCGAGGGTCATGAAGAAGTGAACGAAACGGTTGAAGAGGGTCACTTGGAGAATCTGAGTGCCGCAATCGATGAGAACGTAAAGGTAAATCAAGAGCAACAAAATATTAAGAGTGAACCCAAAAAGGTAAGCCTTAAGAAGAAAATAAGTAATTGGTTCGGTTATTTTTGGAACGGCCAAGAAATTGATTATTAAAAAAATATTTCATAGATTATGAGTGAAAATAGTATAACAAAGAAGATGCTCAACACCTTGAGGGAGGGCAGATACGCAAAGGAAATATCCGCCTCAAAGAATTTCCCGAAGGGTAAGGTTGAAGAGAATGATAACTTCTTGAGAAGGAGCATAGCATTGATGGAAGAGGCCGTAGATAAAAAAAAAGTCTTGACGGAAGACAGTGACGGTGACAGTGATAGTTTTGTCATTTCAAAGGATACGCCACAATTCGGGGATATTGTCTCTTCACAAAGGGAAATGATTAAGAAGACAGTCAATGACAACGTGGAGTTCAAGGAAAACGCGCTAAAGTATTATCCACATGAAAACGACATGACATTGGATGCCTCCATCCCTTCGCTTAACCTTAGTTTCCGGTTTAGGTATAACGACACGTCCACGGGGTGCTATATATGGTGCAACCAAACGGTATTGGACGATGAAAATACTAGAACAATAGGAAAAATAAGGGATGCATATGTTAATTGGAGAAATTCCATTACCGCTGAGGATGACCTAATGGCTAAACTTAAACAAGCCGCAACAAAGAATGGTTAAGCATTGGACAACAAGCCTATTTATTGAGGAAGCCAAAGCCATACACGGTGACAAGTACGACTATTCAAAAGCAAAATATGAGAAGAAAAAAACCAAAGTCTGTATAGTATGCCCCAAACATGGCGAATTTTGGCAAACGCCGGATGCCCAATTAATAAAAAAAATTAAGTTAAAATGAATTTTATGGAAAGAGTTGAAGAAATTGTTACGATTAAGGAACTTAGAAAAGAAATTGATGAGAAAATTCAAAAGGTAAGGTCATTGGAACCATGCAAGGAGGTTGATTTGGCAACCATTAAACTTCAAGAGGCCGTAATGTGGTTAGGTATGGATTTGAAGAGGTTGAATGAACCTAATCCGTATCCTAATTCAAAGGACCCTAATACCGGTGACAAAATCGACCCGACGGCAGATGGTTTAAAATTTTAAAGAAAAAAATTAAAAAGGCATCGTTTTTTGGTGCCTTTTTATATTTTTTCGATATTTATTATAAAAATTGTTATTTAGTATGATTTCCAATAATAGAATTGACCAAATAATCACGGAGGAAATAAACAAGACAGACGTTGAGTCCATTGTTTCTAGAAGATTATCCTCATCATATGATTCAAAGGACTTCCAAAAGGCAGTCAAGGATGTTGTTGCCGACGTGATTGAAGAACTGTTTAGGACGCTATGGAACAGAAGCAGCATGTGGAAGGGGGGTATAAAAAGATGAAAATAGTCCATTTAAATGAGGCTAGGTTTGAATCATTGTTTAATATAATTGAAGAAAATGCCGACAATTATATTCCATTTCAGACATTCTATGAGGATGCGATAGAATATATCAAGGGACTGCTTAATAAACCGTTTGATACCAAGATTAGCGCAGCCATGTCATCAATGGGCGTAAGTGACGGTGAATTTAGGAATAAACTCTTGGATAATGGAATAATGACAAAGAAGAGTGATATACGCGAGCCATATGACGAGGAAAGCGGCAAGCCTACATCTAGATACTATGAGTCATATAAACTCAAAACAGACAACCTAAAGTCTAAACTTAGGGAAATATATAACGAGTTAACTAATCAAGAAACTGAAGAATAATATAAATAAAATACATAAGACAATGAATAAGCAGCAGATAAGATTAACTGAGGAAGATTTGCATTTCCTCATTGAGAGTGCCGTTGAGAATTATCTAACGGAAAACGGAGAGACAGAGTTATTTGATGGATTTCGTGCCGGTATGAGAGGTATCGGCCAAAAACTTGGCCGTGACACTAGCGCCGTTTCAAGTAGGGCCATGGCTAACGTGAACGGTAAAATGAATAGGTTCGGCAATTATTTAAACAATAAGGTAACCGGTGCTAGAAATTATATGAACGATAAGGTAAGCGGTGCCAAGACATATATGAACAATAAGGGTCAGCAGATGAGGCAATACGGCCAAGACGTAAGGGACACCTATCAAAGGACGGCAATGGCCCAACAAGTTAAGGGTTATGTTGACCAATGTGTTAATGCACTGTCTAAATTATATAACGCCAATATGAACATGAAGAAATACAGCATCAATGGCGTGTTACCAAAGGGTGTTGATGCAAAGATTGACGAACTTATAAATGTATTACAGTCTAGGAACGCTGTTACGGGTGTGTACGGCAAGGCTAGTGCAATACAGAATGCTAGAGGCTAATGGTTTTTCTAACCGAAAAGCATTTCAAGAAAAGTGTCGAATTTGGGTGCGTTGTCTAATTTCTTAAAGGATGACGCATCCACTTTTTTTGTTATATTCAAGCCATACTTTTCATTCATTTCATTCGCAATTCTCATGAATTCATTTCCGTGTTCCTTATTGTCCTTGATATTATTGAAGGCAATATAATAGTGAATCATTTCATGAACCATTAGGTTTATGAAGTCCTTTTCTTCAAAATCATAACAATCCGTGAATATTATTTCATTCACCAAGAATTTCTTTGGATTCTTCTTATCCTTTAGGTATTTATAAGTTGCTAGTGTGTGCAACTTGTTCATAAGTCCGAACTTTGGTGTCGGAAGTGAGTGGTTGAAATATTTGATGTTGCAATCACTGAACACTATCGGCATTGTATTGAAATCTGCTATCATTTTTACGCATTTCTTCGTAATAATTAAACCATTTATCGTTTAGATTAAACCAAAAAGAACATTCTTTCGTACTCCAAATAAATGTAGGTATAAAAATCATATTTCCATTATTCCGGTCGAAATAATCGTAAATAAATTCTCCTAGTGAGATACGACGGCTACTAACCCAAGACCAACTTTTCTTATAGTATAAGTCTTTATATTTATGGTATGCATTATTTTCTTTGAGAAAGTCAATGAATAGTTTCATAGAGTTTTCAATGTATTCATTTTTTGTCATCGCAAATTGAAATTTCATATTTTTTGGCAAAAGTATATAAAAATTTTGATATGCCAAAAACAAAAATGCACTATTTCAATATTTATAGGAAAATTTAACTTTTATTATGAAAAGAATTATAAGACTTACGGAGAGTGATTTGCACAATATTATTAATAATGCTGTCATGCAAATATTAAAGGAAGAGGGTCCTCTTGGTGGTGCTCTTGGTGGTGCAAATTTAATGGTTGGCACTTCTGATGCGAGCGGTGATATTAAATGCCCTTTTGGTCCCGTAATAACCAAAGGAAACAATTTGGGTAAGAAAACAAGAAAAAAGGTTAAAGGTGTGGATATGGGTCCGGCACTTGAGAGAGGTGGTTCTATTTCTGTCAACCATGTCGGAAGCGATAAGTAGATAAAGGTGTTCAAATTTTGACATATGATAGACTATGAAGCAAATGCGGAAACCATCAAGAGAGTTGAAGAAATAAATGATAAACTTGAGCAAGAGAATGATGGTAAAAAAAGGACAAAGTTAATGTTTGAGCAATTATTAAGGGGTCTATACCTTAATAATTGGCAATAACATAGAAGTTGACCCACAATAATTTATTAGAAAAAGTATGTATAGAATATGAATAAAAAACTTATAAGATTAACAGAAAGTGACCTTCATAGTATCGTTAGAAAAGCGGTAAACAAAATCATTAGAGAATCACGAGGATATGTTCCTCATGATGGAAACGGAATGGTTGGAGGTTCTTGGGGTAGTAGAACATTATCTGCCACATATTATTTATACAAATATATAGATGATGCTTTATATTATGCCGGTGCATTTGAAAATGAAGAAGAAGGCAACAAAATTGATGAATTTATTAAACGTTGTGATTCAAAAGGCATTTTCAATGTAAAAGTAGATGTTGTAGAATCGTATGACAATTCAGTTGGAATTGATTATGATGCAGAAATAGAAAATATTGATTATGATGCAATTGATAGGGCTGAAGAGGTACTAAAAAATTTACCAACAAAAAATCTAAAATTCAAGAATGCGGCTTTGAATGGCCTTAAAACAGGAGTTGATAGACTTGAATCAGATGAATCAGTTATCGAAGATTTAGATATTGATTATGACGAATACTAGTATTAGTAAAACATTTTGGGTCAACTTCTATGTTATTGCCTAATAATTTCCCTTTAACTTAACTATTTTTGTTGTTTTTCACAAAAAATTGAAAGTATTCTACTATTTATTATTAAAAATAACATAATAATTTTTCAACACTGTGAAAGGTGGGAAGTTCGTGTTCCCATAACAGTATTGGACTTAAAAGAAAAGATTATTAAACAATGGAAGTAATTAAGATTAATGTCGGTGAACTCAGAAAGGTTATTTCTGAGGCTTCTGAATTTAAACCGGTGATGTTTGGTCACGAGGAAAGTAAGAAGATTAACGATAAGTCATATGCTGATACAACAAAGGAGACTAGCAAGTATGACGGAGGTCTTTCCAAGCCATCAAAGAAACTTGGTGGCGGTATTTCTGCAACCGATAACAGAGGTATGCACGATTTGGAATTTGACAATATAAACAAGCCATATAAGGACAAAGTAAAATCCCAAATGAAGGGATATGTGTCCAAGGATGCGGAAGACAAGCACAAGAATGATGAGTTCGGAAATGCAACCTTTGACAATGAAGGAAATATCTACAAGGCCGCAAAGGAGCATGCAAAGGCAGTAAAGCAAGGTAAAGACACTGCCGCAGAAATGGGGTTAACCGGCCGTGAACTTAATAAAAATGACATTGAAAAAAATACAGAGACAATGGAAGAATCCAAGAAGATAAAAATGTTGTCCTTCAAGAATACCAAATTTATTTCTGAGGGTCACATGATTTCGATGATACCGGATGAATACAAGACAGAAGGTCGCAAGTTCATAATGAAAGACAGCGCTAGCAACGAGTACCTTGTGGAATGGACCGACAAGGAACCAAATGTTAAGAAGAAAATCAATATGAACTTGGTGAATGAGGAGAAGAATAGGATAAAGGAACTTTGGGGATACAAGAGTCCGGAGGCAAACACATCAACTTCTAAATTCAGACTTAAGGAGGACAAGGATTTTGTCAATATGATTAATAAGGCAAGAAAACTTATGGACTAATTTTGCGGGGGTAAGAGAAAAAGAAATGGAAAAGAATGACATAAACATTAATATCAATTCTACTGAAAAAAAAGAACCCATTTATACCCACACACTAAAGTTGTTCACAAAAACTATTGCTGAAGCAAAATGGTCAAAGATTTTAAAAGTTTATTTCGTTGCGTTTTTCTCTATTGCTACATTATTGGGTGCATATTATGCGTATAGGGTCGTAAGTGATGCAGAATTGTTGAGGATTGCTACTAATAGAATGTCTAGTAGCACGGAAGGAGAGGATATTAGGGACTTTGTAGTCACACCAAAGATTCAGCATGAGTTGGAGATTTTGGTTTATACTTTGAACGCTGAGAGAGCGTTTATATTTGAATTACATAATGGAAAGAAAAACACTAGCGGTCTTCCGTTCCGGTTTGCCGACATGACATATGAGGTCGTTAACGATGAAAAGAAGGTAGACAAGGTTGCAATGCAATTCCAAGACATACCTCTTACATTGTATAAATATCCTCATTATCTTCAGAAACAGAAGACAATGATTGGTACCGTAGAGGAAATTGAAAACGTGGACGAAGACTATGCCGGTCATATAAAGGACATTGGCGGGAAATATCTAGGAATGACCTATATGAGCAGTGACGGGACCCCGATAGGGTTCTTGTGTGTGTCATATCATGACTTAAATGGTGTTCCGTCAAAGGACCTAATCAATCAGAAGTTAAGCGAATATAGCAAGATGCTTACATCGTTGTTAGATTTGCGGACACATGCAGAAAAAAAACTCCTTAAACAAAATGATTAAAGAAAAATGTTTCCATTATGTGTTGGTATTGTTCCTAATCACCACCGCGTTGTTGGCATTCACCCACTATCAAGTCAATAAGTCAAGGAAGTTAATTGATGAAATTGAATTCGTGGACAGTCTGAATCACTACAACAAAATCTACTATGAGAATTCATTCAAGAAACTCAAGAAGGAAAATGAACAACTGTATGACTCCTTGAAAGTGTATAAGGATAAGATTTCATATCTTATTGAATTTACACACAAGAAGACATATAAGGTCGATACGGTGTTCATAAACAAGGAGTACCGTGATACTATATTCACTGACAAGCCACTAGTGTCCAATACATTTGAATACAAGGGCGAACCCAATGATACTTTTCAATATAAACTTCTGATTAATTCACACACGGAGCCTAATTGGTATTCATTGGAGACATCGGTCAAGAATAAATTCACCATAGTGAACAAGGAAGACGGAAACGGTATGAACCAAATCACCATAGGTTCCGGAAACGGAGGTGACATAAGCGACGTGACCGTATTCAAGAAGAAACGCTCGAATTGGAACAGAATTTCAGTCGGTCCTGCCGTAACAGCGGGGTATGACCCACTAAACAACAAGTTCGGTGTCATGGTCGGCGTAGCGGCCTCATACAATTTATTGAAAAATTAAGTGAAAAAAAGTTTGACAACTATTTAATTTTGTCAAACTTTTATTATTTTTTATAAAAACAAATGGTTATGATTTCAACAATATTATTGCAAATAAAAGTTTTTTTATTTATAATGGCAATGTTTGCCGTTGCAGCGGGCATTCTGCATGCCGTTATCGTATTTGCCCTTAAGGAAGGCAAATTATTCGCGTCAGAAAGAGGAACTATTATATTCTTGGCTTCTCTTGCATACATAATAACAATGTTAGTCTGTGGGTTTTAATGGGTATGGTATCTTTGGAAAGTAGAATGAATGACATGAAACCTTACTTCAGAGGCATTGAAATGTATAATGATGCCATTATGGTAAAGGTTTCCTTCCCAAATAATTGGAAAGTATATCCTAGTGATGATGAGAGGATTAAGACAACAAAGTCGGATGACGGTTTGCTGACATATTATTATGCGGACTCCAACAACACGTCATATGATGAAATGTTTGACTTAATAGAAGGAACAATCAAGTCAAACCAAGACATTATATTGAAACTTAAGTTGCTAAAGGATAAGGTTGAGGAACTTAAGGAGTTGTTCTCAAACAGCACCTATGAGGAACTTCTTGGGCTAGAGTTTGTGTTGAATAAGCAGCAGAAGCCAAAAAAGACCAAGAAAGCCACCAATAGAAAGAAGAATAAGAATTCTGAGGATGAGAAGGCTGCGGAAGAAGCGGTTAATAATAACTCTGAGGAAAAGGTAGATTAAAAATGGCGTTACAGATTTTCATATATATATGTTTTGCCTATGGACTAAGCAACTTGCTTGTCTATGGCATGGGTCCGTATGACTTTTTGGATTGGATTAGGAAGATGGCGAAGAAGTTATTCGGAAGGTGGGGTGAAATGTTAGACTGTATGATGTGCACGTCTGCCAATATAGGAATGGTTGCATCTTTATTGAATTATTTCTTTGTTAACATACCGCTGACACCAATGATGATTCTATACAGTAATACGCTTCCATGGTATGTTATAGCATTCTGTGACTTGTGTATTACAAGTGGTATCGTTTGGTTAATAAATACCTTGCAAGAGGCGTTGGAGAGACTAGGAAACAATGGATAAGGCACTTAATAGAGAAATACAGACTCTTCATAGTGAAAAACGGATGGACGAGTTGGCACTGAAGGGTCAGCAATTCCAAATATCGCAGATGCTGAACGGTTCGATGGGAAAGGACATGCTAGAAGTGCTTAACGGTGAAAAGACCGTTGAACTGAGCACCGGCGGAAAAATAAGGAACTTTTTAAGGAGGATGTTATGGAATTTAGGTTTGGTACGATAAGTATTGTTGAATTGGGCAATAGTATTTCAAATAAGTTAAAGGAAGACGGAATAACAAACAAATCTGAACTGATAGTCTACTTGTCCGACAATGAATTCAGAAAGGTTGACGAGGACTTGTATTACAGAAACAGAAAGGATGATTCAGACGAATTTGTTCCGTCCGACAATGAAATCATAGTCAATTTTGAAATGGTCAAGATTATTGTCAAAAAAGAAGAGCGAGAATGACTCTCGCTCTTTTTATATTATGTAGTCTTTGTCCAATTGTATTTACCTAGGTAATAGTTTCCTAGTCCCATCCAAACATCATATCCACTGTTACCGCTTGGTACTGTCAGTGTACCGCCGGTCTTAACATTTTGGAACGTGGTGCTTGTTATTGTGGGTGCAACGACTGCCCTTGAGTTAATGCTAGCCAATTTTGAGCAATAATTGAATGCACCGGCACCGATGCTTGTAACACTTGAGCCAATTGTAACGGAGGTCAGATTACTATTATAGTAGAAAGCATTGGTTCCGATATATGTAACGCTGTCCGGGATTGTAACGCTGCTCAACTTAGAGCATGACGCAAATGCTAAATCATTTATACTTGTAACGGAGTTAGGGATTGTTATTGCACTTATTTGTTGGCTAGAATATGAATTTTCCCCTATTATTTGTATCGTGGACGGCAGTACAGTGTTCACAGAGCACCGCATTGTCTTATTCGTACTAGTCTCAACAATTGCGTTACAGTTATTCCTTGAGTCATATACAGTATTTGCAGCATCAACCGTTATACTTGTAAACCCACTACAATTTCTGAACGAATCCGTTTCTATTAAAGTTACTGTCCTAGGAATATTTATCGATGTCAATTTGCCGCACAATTCGAATGCCCTCTTTCCAATTGAAACCAAACTATTCGACATGTTTATAGTTTGAAGTTTTGAACAATTCGAGAAACTAGTTTCTTCAATATATTTAACCGTATCCGGTATTGTACACGAAGTTAAGTTTGTACATCCGCTGAAGGTTGATTTTTTAATTGTATCAATTTCCGCATAGACTTTAACATTTGTTAATCCGGAACAGTTGGCGAAAGCACTAGTACCAATTGACTGTACACTGTTTGGTATTGTAACTGAAGTTAAACCCGAACAGTTCCAAAAACAATTATTACCTATGGATAGCACACTTGACGGTATTACTACTGATGTTAGTTTACTGCAATATTCAAATGCTCTGTCACCAATACTCTTTACTGAGTTACCGATTGTCACACTAGTTATATTCCTTGTGGTAGAGAACATACTCCCGGAAATGCCGGACAGACTATTTCCAAGCACAACACTAGTAAGTCCGGTACAATTATAGAAGATGCCACTTTCAATTGTTGTAACACTATCCGGTATTATCATGCTCGTTAAAGAAGTGCAGTTAGTGAAAACAGAACTAGCCATTCTTGTGACGCTATTTGGGATAGTTACACTAGTTAAACTAGAACAACCCATAAAAGCACCGGTATTAATCACGGCAACTTTATTTCCAATGGTTAGAGACGTTAGGCTAGTACATCCGCTTAAAGCACCTTGACCAATATTAGTAACGTTGTTTGGTATTATTATCTTTGTTAAACTAGTACAATTGCTTAAAGCATTCATACCAATGTCGGTTACAGTATTCGGGATTGTTATTCCGGCCAAATTAGAACATTGGCAATATGTATTCGATAGTATAGCCGTAACACCACTTGGTATGTTTGTGCTTGAAAGCGACGTACATCCACTGAATGCATTATATCCAATATATTTAACCGTACTAGGTATTGTTGCGCTTGTAAGACTAGTACATCCGGCAAATACCCCACCACCCAACGATACCGTACCTTCTTTAAACGATATTGATGAGATTGACTTATCAACACACTCGAACGCTATATTATTTATATATATGACGTTATTGAACCTATGTGTCGTATCAGCAGAATAAGTTGTCCACCAAGGTACATTGTAAAACGAACCCGGGTTGATGACAGTAACAGTGTCCGGAATCGTTACGTTGGTTAAACTTGTACAATTTACAAATGCACTTTCGCCTATGGCCTCCAAACCAACCGGAAGCGTCACGCTAGACAAACTAGTGCATCCGCTGAAACAGCATGGGTCAAGCGTGTTTATTTTACCCTTGAATTCAATTTCCCTTAATTTCGTACAACCACCGAAAACAGAATACGGTATTTTTTCTAGATTACAGTATAGGACAAGTTTTTCTAAGTTTGTATAAGTCTCAAACTGCATACTTAAAAAACTAGTACACAATGTACCAACCTCCATTTTCACGATTGTACTCTTGTATTGTAGTATCTCCGAACGTATTTTGGTTGTCATATTGCCCATTCCCTCAATTTCAACGATTGAATCGTCTGAAAGAGTCAGTCTAACGAAGAATGCCGGTGTGTAATGGAAATCCGTCAGTTCATCACACACATAAAGACCAACTTCGTTGTACTCGTCACTGTTCAAGAAGTTTTCATATTCTGTCTTGGTTGCAAATCTTTTAATGTATTTCATAGTTTTTTTTAATTTTTTTTACGGTCTAGTGTTGTCTCTTTTTATTTTTGAGAGCGTCCAATTTGTTAATTTCTGTATTTTCTCCACAGTCTGATTTCTCGTGTTAATGTTCTCAAAGGCATCACCCAAGAAAGCGACATATTTCATTTTCTTCTCCACGCACCTTTTCTCACATAGGTTATAGAACCTCCTAGCGTCATCTTTATTCTTGCATATTACCATATTCAGTTCTCCGTTGCAATCTATCAGAATCTTGTTCTTATATAACTGTACGGTCTTGAACATATATTTGTTCTTATGGTCTTTTGCAATCATATTGTCAAATACCCAATCAAAGGTTTTCCTTTGGAGTTTCGGGTGATACCCGTAAACCCAAAATGTTTCCTCGACGTTGAAACTTGCCCTATCCACTATAATCCAATCATCGTCTGATGATTCATAGTTTACAAACCTTCCGTATTCATCCCTAATCTTGTTTATGGAACTGTCACCGTCTTGTTTGCATTTTATTATCACAATCTCATATTCTGCCTTTATCATATGATGATAGTGATTATTATACTCCATAGGGAACGATACCTTATTGCTTTCCTTTATTAACTCTCTGAACTTCTTATATATGCCTTTTTCAGTCCTTTCACTGCACAGCGTCTTTAATTGTTTCCCATGATTAATGAGAACAATCACGTATATCTTGACCTTATTTTTCATAACATTTGGAAATTTTGCAAAACATTCATCCAATAAATATCTCCAAAATCTTGTTTTTTTAACATTTTTTATATATCTTTGCACAAATAAGATTCTTAAAAAACAAATTAAACTATGAAATATTTTGATACAAGTGCCGACATTGCTGAAATGGCACAAGAGAAATTCGGTGATACCTCTTTGCAGCATATGGGTATCAACCTAAACCTAATCTCAATAAAGAAGAGCAAGAATATTCTTAAGATTAGCAAAACGAATGAAATCCTAAAACACCTTACGGATAAGGATTTGGTATTGACGGTCTACGAGGAAGCATTTGACCGTTTGCCGGATGAAATGAAATGGATTCTGTTGGAGGGATGCTTGTCAAACGTATCATATGACACGGAGAAGGATAAACTCAACGTGGAATCCGACATTGCAAAGGAAATCTTCAGAATGAGGAAGAAGTATGCCAACTATGTCGATATGTTGGAAACCGCATATCTTACGGTTCTCACCATTGAAGAGGAAGAAAAGCAAAGGAAGGAAGAGGAAAAACAGAGAAAGGCTGAGGAAAAGGCCGCAAAGAGAAGAAATAACGGATAATAATACATAATAGGACTATGAGTAATGTAAACAACAAATGGATAAATCTATGCTTTATCATAGATGCTAGCGGCAGTATGTATTCCTCAAGGGAAGATGTTATTGGCGGCTTCAAAAAGGTTATTGATGAGCAGAAGGCCATCAAGGACGGAAAGGCTACAGTATCACTGTACACATTCAATGATACCGTTACGGAGAAATATATCGGAGTGGATGTCAATGATATAGAGAAGTTTGAGTATGATGCCTCCGGACTCACTGCAATGAATGACGGAATAGGTATCGCAATAACTAACATGGGGAAATGGCTCTATGAAAGAGACAAGAACAATGAGGAAATGCCCAGCAAGACACTTGTGGTTGTAATGACGGACGGAATGGAGAATTCATCCAAGGAATACACGCTTGAGCGAGTTAGGGAAATGATTAAGGAACAGAGTGAGAAGTATTCTTGGGAATTCATCTACATGGGAAGTGACATCACGACCTCGAATGCTGCCGATGAACTAGGCTTCAAATTCAAGACCTACGGTTCAAAGAAATCACTTTTTAAGAACTATAACATAATAAATACCGTCACATCCTCATACAGAGCATCTGCAAATGCCGGTACCCCAATCAACACACTGAATGAGTCTCTTGCAATGATGCTAGAGGAAGAGGCGGAAGCCAATACGAAGGAATATGAAAGTGAAATCGGTAGAAAAATCACCTCTGTCTAAAATAAAGATAGGTGAAGAAGCCAAAGGAATATTAGGTTGTATTCTCTTGTTTATAATATTGACGTTGATATATCTCTGTTATATTGGATTGAACGGTTGATTACAGATAAGAAAGAACTTTTAAATAAAATATTGAAGACCAACGAAGAATATATTAAGGACGCGATTGGAATACATGGGAATAAATATTCCTATGAGAAAACTGTTTATCTTGGGAGCAAAAAGAAAGTGTGTATAATTTGCCCCAAGCATGGGGAGTTTTGGCAAGAAGCAAATTCTCATTTAAAAGGGTGTGGGTGTCCCATGTGTTTTAGGGAAAAACGTAGTGAAGAAAATAAAACTACATTCGATAAATTTATTCGTAAATGCAGAATGATACATGGTGAACTTTATCATTATGATGAGAGTACTTTTACCGATATGCATACTAAAACCAAAATAACTTGCCCGATTCATGGTGAGTTTTGGCAGACACCCGCTTCACACCTTAATGGTAAAGGTTGTCCAAAATGTTCAAGGGGTAGCAAATACACAACTGAGGATTGGATAGAGAAATCCAAAACGGTTCACGGTGAAACATACGACTATTCAAAATCAAATTATATTAGTACGAGAGAAAAAATATGTATCATCTGTCCTAAACATGGGGAGTTTTGGCAACTACCAAATAAACATTTGGAAGGTCAAGGATGTCCAAATTGCTCAAAAGAAAAAAGAAGATATACTATTGAACAATTCATCGAAATGGCAAAAAAAGTCCACGGTGATAAATATGATTATTCGAATTCTGAATATGTGAATAGTAGAACTAAAATTAAAATAATATGTCAAAAACACGGTGAATTTTGGATGAAGCCAAATGACCATTTGAATGGTCAAGGGTGTCCAAAGTGTGGTGATGAAAAAATGGCCGATAAAAGTAGGTTAAATATTAATGAAATTTTAAATAGATTTTCAAAAATTTACAATGATAAATATTCCTATGAACTTTGGAATAATGATTATAAAAACATTGAAGATGTAATACCAATAATTTGTCCCAAACACGGGTTATTCCACAAGACCGTCCATCAACATTTGCAGGGCCAAGGGTGTCCGAAATGTAATTCTAGCATATTGGAGAATAATATGCGAAATTTCCTAAATGAGAATAGTATTACGTTCTCTGAACAGCAAAAATTTGATTGGTTGGGCAAAATGAGTTTTGATTTTTACCTATCAGATTATAAAATCGCAATTGAATGTCAAGGTGAACAGCATTTTAAACCCTTTGAGTATTTTGGTGGGGAGTTATCACTTGAAAAACAAATAAAAAGAGATAAGTTAAAAGAAAAACTTGCAACCGAGAATGACATAGAAATATTGTATTATTCAAATAAAAAATATAACGATAATATCATTACAGATAAGAAAGAAATTTTAAATAAAATATTGAAAAATTATGAGTAGCATTGGAACTTTTGAAGACTTTAGGAAGTTTGCGGTCAGCAACACTAAAGCGAATGGCGATGTCCTAGACGGCCAAGTTAAAAATTTCGTTTACCCAACCATTGTTGAGGAAAGGTCGAGCAATATTAGGGCAAACGAAATGAATGTATTTTCTAGGTTAGTTCAAGACCGGATTATATTCCTCAGTGGTGAGGTGTCAAGTGAGTCTATGGATACCATTACCGCTCAGTTGCTTTATTTGGACTCCATTGACAACCGTGAGATAAATATATACATTAACAGTGTCGGCGGTGATTGCTATAGTGGCTTGGAGTTGGTGTCTGTGATGAACTTTGTAAAGAGTGATGTGTCCACGACGGTTCTTGGACTTGCTGCGTCAATGGGTGCGGTCATATCATCTAGCGGTGCCAAAGGAAAGAGGTTCCTCTTGCCATATTCAAGGTTCATGATACATCAACCGTCTAGTTCAAGCGGTTATTTTGTAAAGTTCACCGATTCAAAGGTTGCCTTGAGGGAAATGGAGAGCGTTAGGGAGGACCTATATCACATCCTAGCCGACAACAGCGGAAAGCCTTTTGATGAAATCGTTGAACTCTGCGAGAACGGTGACAAGTGGTTTAAGGGTGAAGAGGCTGTCGAGAATGGTTTCGCGGATTCTGTAATAAGACGATAAAAAATATTTTTCATTTTTTTTATCTTTAGATGATATTTATAGGGGAAAAAAGATAAATAACATGAAAACTATAATAAGACTTACTGAATCAGAGTTGCATGGTCTAATCAGCAGGAGTGTCAAGAAAATCATTAAAGAAGAGAATGAGTATAACAACACAATCCTGCTGAATACCATTGCACAGTGCATTGCTTCCGGTGATAAAATCACCGCAAAGAAAGGCTTTAATGACACATATGTTATGGTTAACGGCGGTGAAGAGGCATATATCGGATTTACGTTGGAATCTGACCCGTATTTAATTGGCGGAATTAAGAGTAGTGACCGTGATGTTCCGGATGATGCGGATAAGGTTATCGACAATCCGACAGTGTATGTGGAAAGTATTAAAATATGGGACGATGAAAATGAAGAAGAAATCACCTTGAAAGATGACGGCACCGTTGCGGAAGCATTGGAAAACATGATTGAGGTTGATTATACCAACGATGACCTATTACCATATAGCAGATGGGAATACTACGACTAATTTTTTTAAAAATATATAGATAGAATATGGCTTGTGGATGTAGTAAGAACAAAACAGCCTCTTCTAACGCCATTAAGGTAACGGCACCAACTAGAGTGAGTAGGCCGTTAAGTGAGAGTGGCCGAGTAAGAAGGGCTGAAAAAAGAATTATACGATGATACACGTTTATAACTCGCACGACGAAGACTTTACTAGTAAGGAGAATAACTTCTATTGCGGAAGACACAAGAACCCGAAGACAAAACAAAATGACAATCCTTTGGCAAACCCGTTTACATACAACGGTGTTAAGTCCAACTTGGCGGCATTGTCATTCAAGACAAGGGACGAGGCGGTTGAAGCATATGAGAAGTATTTTGACAAAATGTACGGCAATGACGAAGACTTGACGGCTGCGTTTGACGAAATATATGAACACTATAAAAATGGTGAGGACATCTATCTCCAATGTTTCTGCAAACCGAACAAATGCCACTGCGACATCATTGCGGACAGATTGCAGCGCAAATTAATAAAAGAGAAAATGCTTGAGAGAAAATTAAGTAAAATAAAGGCAACCAAGTGATTTTGGTTGCCTTTTGTTATTATATGTCACAATTAAGTGCATTTTGATTAATTGCAGATATTGCCGCCCTGCTTGCGGCATCTAAAGCCCAACATCCACAGAAAGCATAATCACCGATGCTTGTAACACCACTGCCAAGTGTGCAAGTTGTCATGGCAGAACAACCATCGAAAGCACCACCACTAATACTTGTAACACTATCCGGAATTGTTATACTTGTTAAACCAGTACAACTCCAAAAAGTCACATAACCAATGCTTGTAACACCACTACTAATGGTACAACTTGTCATTGCGGGAAAATAATAAAAAGCCCAATCGCCAATACTTGTGCAAAGTGTACCAACTTCGGCATTGACACAAGTTGCGCTGTATGGATTTGTCATTGCACTTGTCAGTTCTCCACTGCCTTGCAGTTCAACAACTTCACCATTGTTAAGTGTTAATTTACAGAAGAAAGGTGGGGGGGGGGGGTAAAACGTCCGGATTATAGTGCATAGCACCATCGGCCACGACGTAACTTACGTTTGGCTTTGGGTAGTCCGTGGCAGTATAAGCAGTATAGGCTGCATTATCTGCAAATTCTTTAACGTACTTCATAATTATTATTTTTAAAGTTTTAAATATAGTTATTTTCTTTATAAATATTTTTGAAAAAACAAAAAAACAAATTTATCATGATATTTATAGGGAAATAACATATTGATGAGTAGATACTCATCATAAACTTTAAATATTAAATAATATGAGTAAAGACAGAAAAAAACTTTTGCACATTCATAGTAGCGTGAATGACAAACAGCCAACGCCGGAAACACTTGAGTTCGGTGAACTTGGCGTAAACATTGCTGAGGGCAATGCTTTTATTTCAACTAAGAATATTGGCGGTGAAGTCGTAAGATTTTCTGAGGACGGCACAATCATCGATTGGATGGAGTACAAGGAAGTATTCCCCTATGAGGCATACGTTAGGGGTTCCAATGCTGCCTCAAGCGGTGTGACCGAATCAGACTTAGTCAACAACAAGTCCAACATTATCGTTAAACTCAACCAAGTTGTCGCAAAGAACACCGAATATGACGAAAAGGTTAACGGTGCCAAGGATATCTATGGCAATTTAATCAATCCAATCGGTACTGACAATTATCGTGACGGTGCCGGTCTTGCAATTGATATGTCTAGGTATGCCATGATAGGTGCAAATCCATCATTCAGTTCTCTCACAACCACTTGCAATACGACACTGCAAGGTCAGACAACCATCAGCGGAAGCACTTCATCTTCTTGCGGCAACGGTTTGAATGTCAATGTTCAGAATGTGTGCATCGAGGCAACGTCTGAATTAAACGAATATGGTGTTGAGAAGACCAATGTCGGTAAGAGTTGTAACGGAAACTCCGTATCCAATAATACTAGCGTCAATGGTAAGAAGATACTGATTTCTGCCACCAACGGCGATAACACCGTTGATATTGATGGATGCAGCCGGATAAGCGGAAGGACAAACGACTTTGTCATCACGGAGTGTACCAACAATGCCGGTAAGGTAGAGATAGATACGACAAACGTAAATGTAAGCGCGTCTACATCTATCGTAAAGTCTTGTGATAAGATTTCACTGCATTCAACAAATATTACACTCTCTGACAGTGGCTGCTCCGATAACGGACAAGTTACCGTTGAGACGAACGACCTCTGCCTTGTCGGAGAAACAAAGGCTACTTTGTACGGTAACACAACCAACGTGGGTGTTGATTGCGACGGTTCGGCAAAGGCTAGTGAGACAAACGTGAACGGTACAACCATTAACATTACCGGCAACACGATTAATGAAAGTGCTGTCACAATCAATGAGAGTGCAACGACCATCAATGAAATTGCAAACAACTACGTTGTAAGCGGTGCAAATGCTTGTATTGCCACTAGCAGCAATGTCTCTATCGGCGGTGACGCATCTACAAAGATAGGTACCGACTGTAACGGCAACGTAATCTCAAACGTGACTGAGATTAATGCGACTAGTTCAATTACCATCAATTCTCCAATTACCAATATAACCGGTGATACCCATATCGGCGGAAATACATATATAAGCGGAACTACCATCATAAGTGGTGACACCACGATAAGCGTAAACTGCCCATCACTCACGAACAACACTCTTGATGAGGCACTATGCGAGGCATTCAACCGTTCTGTTGTAAGCGTAACGGCTTCTACTGCGACTCCGGCCGGTACAAACTATCAGAAATATACGGTAAGACAAGATAGCACCAACCGGTCCGTTGACATTGCAATCCCAAATGTTACAATAAGTTCTACAACAAGCGGGTTGGGAGACAATATTCTTAAGAGTTATGACATTATGTACGATGGTGTCAGCCGTGGTAAAATCGACATTCCAAAGGACTTCCTCGTTAAATCCGGCTCCGTCAAGGTCGTTGAAAGGCCGGATGACCCATACAGCGGGGCACAAGTTGGTGACAAGTATATTGACTTGGTATTGAATGTCTTGAGTGGAAGTTCGGAACCCGACCAACACGTTTATATACCAATTAAGGACTTGGTTTCCAACATGGAGTTTAAGTCGACTAGCGGCTCAATCTCGATTGCAACGGCAACAACACAAGGAAGTGAGTCTGTTGACTTGAACGTTGCACACCCGCTCAAGTGGAGTGCCGGTGCATTTACCGCAGATACTACGGGGTATGACGGTTCGTCAGAGAAGACAATCACCGTACCGACTAGTCTTTCACACCTCACTCACGGTAACTTAACCTTGACACACAATGGCACTAGTGTTACTTATGACCCATCTACGGCAACTTCTGCAACATTGGCCCACAGTGCATTGACCGCAACATATGAAGCAACTAGCGGAAAGACCGGAAGTGTGACATATAATACATCAGCCGCCACCGGTATCTCAATCCCGACTTGTGTGAACCATCTTGGCCGTTCGACGCTTGCTTGGAACTATGGAAGCACCACAACCGCAACAAATGGTACCTATGACCCCGGAGCAAACTGTAACGGTACGAGTTCTAGTACGGTTATCATCCCTAAAACAATAGGCAACATCACGGATGATGTAATCACAATCAATCCTTCGGATTCTTGTATTACCGTAAACGGTGACATCAACTCCAACAACGTAATTAAGGGCACTGCCTTCTACGCTAGTTCAGACTTGAACCTTAAGGAGAACATCAACGACATATCGTCTGAGGACATTGACAAGGTTTCAAATGTTAATCTTAAGGAATTCAACTTCAAGTCCGATGAGAACAAGGAAAAGAAGTACGGTGTAATAGCACAAGACCTTCAAGTTGCCGGACTCGGTAATATCGTGGAGAAGGGAAGCGACGGTTTCTTAAGTGTTGACTACACATCATTCTTGCTACTTAAGATTGCAAGCCTAGAGAAGAAAATCGATGAACTCACAAACAAGATTGAAGGAATTAAGTAGAAAAATTAAAATAAATGGGGCAATCCGAACATTGCCCCATACTTTAATAAAAACCTAACAATGGCAAATTGCTTTGAAATAATAGAATGTAACGAACTTGCCACCATAAAGTATATGAGAAACTTAATACCTAGCAGTATTGGTTCTTGTACTAGTGTGTCTGCCGGTACGGTTATCCCAACTACTTGCGGCGGTAACCCATTGGAGGAAAACTACATCCCTAAGTATTCGGAGTTGGATAATGAGACGTTCGCACCTAAGAGGGCCACGAATGACAGCGACCCTAGCCAAGACGTGAACGGGTTCATCATTTCGGCACCGACAGTTGTGAGTTCTTCTTGCGGAAGCGTGGCACAAGGTGACGAGGCACTTATGAAATCACAGATTTCATTCGGTGCAACCTCTGCAAGCAGCGTTTCTCATAATAATATATCAATGCCTAGTGCATGTAATACTTCTTGGTCTTTGGACATTGTTAAGACGTGGGACAGAGTAACATATTCATGTAACAACGGCTCCATAACACCTTCAACACAATCAATCACTAAAAATGAAAGCAATAGTGGTGAGTTGAGTAAGTCCTATTCACCCACTTTCAGCAGTGGTTCCACATCGGCAAAGACAACTTGGGATGTTTCCTTTGGTTCACATGTTGAGACAACTACTATAAGTGACAGATGCGGCGGTACGGTATCAACATCTACGACCTTTAGTGTAAGCAGTTATAATATAAGCGGGTTGGTTGAATGGCCGAGTGGTATGGTTCCATGTAATCCGGGTACCGCAAAGATAGATTTTACAATCAGCAACGGTGACTGCCCGGATGAAATACAATTAGAAGTTACCGCCTCGACCATAGACGGAATCACTGCCGGTACGATAATATCTAATACTACTAGCATTAACATAGGAAGAAATGAACGGAATGTCACTAGAGAGGAAATGACAATCGTTCCAATTGTAAATGGTTCTAGAAAGAGTAGTGACGAGTTTACGGTGGAGATTCAAAGAGGTACTTGCGGATATTCTTCCATACCAAGTTTCTATGGGTGTAGCCCGTTTGCAACAATAGAGAACACTTGGGAGAACCTACCGGACCAAGAAGAACACCCGTATTAAGGTATGTGATTCTGTAATTTTATACTAAGCAAAGAAAAATAAATCATTATAATATGGCATATAAATATAAAGTTGCATATTGTGGCGGACTAATGGGCAGCAATGGCTATATTCAACCCAATAAAATGAACATTCCAAATATCACTAGCGGAGACTCCGCTACCACAACTACGGAATGGGATGACTTCAATCTATATGGTAAAAATGAAACAGATGCTGATGCATTTGTTTTTGAAATAGATGATAGTGATACAAGTGCCAACTATCGTCCGAAATTACATGTATTTAAGTCAAAGTGTTCCCCAACAATGAAATGTTACTATAGTTACCAAAATAATGGTGGAAGACTTATCTCTGACAAAACACATGTTTGGGCAAAGAAAGTTCAATACGGGAATGATAAGGAAATTTTCGTAATGACCCAATATGATGATTGGAATGACCCAAATAACAAATATCGTCTAGCAGATAACTATTATAGTAACGATTCTCCATATAGCGGATTTGCAAGCCCGGTATCTATAGAATATCTGTTCACCAATAATGGTACAACCGAACCGCAAAGTCTTGATATACCGGATTCAACAAACGTTGGTATGTTTAGCGGATGTACCGGTATAACAAAATGTGAATTGCCTTGTCAAATGAGGAACATATCCACGGCCACATTCAGCGGGTGTACCTCCCTTATGAGTTATAGCGAAACACCGGATTTTGTTGATACCATCAATGCTAGTGCATTTACAAACTGCTCATCCATGACAAATATAGTTATTGGTAAATATGCTAGTTTGAGTGGTATGAGTATTTTTACGAATTGCAGCAACGCAACATCAATAGAATGGAGCGGCTTGAATTCCGGAGACACTAAAGAACGAATGACCGAAATTCCGGCAAATTGCTTTAATGGATGCAGTAATTTATCTACAACAAAATTCAAAAATGGAGATGTTAACGAAATCTTTATCCCTAATGGAATAACAACCATTGGAGGCAGTGCCTTTACGGATTGCACAGAAATTAAGGATTTAGATTTAAATGGTGTGACAACCATTGGTGCTAACGCTTTCCTAAATTGCACTAAATTAAGTGGCATTACTAATTTATCTAATGCTGTAACTATTGGTGGTTATGCCTTCACAGATTATGGTTGGAACCCTAAGAGCATTAATATTGGGAGTTATAATCTTGTTGATGTTCAGAATATTGGGGAATATGCTTTCAAATTAATAAATATAATAAATGGTTCGCAAGGTGTTTTTATAAATGCTACATGCGAGGTTGGTAATTATGCGTTTCTTGGTTCCAATATAAACGGTGATGTTGACGTTAAGGGTATTATTAATGAAGGCACATTTTCACAATCAAACATCAATGGTGATGTTAATGTTCATCATAACCTTAATGTAAATAGTGCCTTTTATTCCTCAACTATAGACGGCAATGTTAGTGTTAGTGGTGACGTGAATAATAACAGCAATTATGACTACGCCTTCAATAGGGCATCAATAAGCGGAAATGTTACTATTAGTGGTAATGTTGGTTATCATGCTTTTGAAGATGCTAAAATAGGTGGTAATATTAATGTTTATAGCAGAGCCTCTTCTTCTGCTTTCACGAGTGCTTCAACAAGTGGTAGCGTTACAATTGGTGATGATGTTGCAGATTCTGCCTTTGAGAGTTCACGAATAAGTGGGGATGTTATTGTTAATGGTAGTGTTGGCAGTTATGGTTTTACATTGGCACAAATTAGTGGCAGTGTTACTATTAATGGCGATGTTAGTAACTATGCCTTTTCGTCAGCAAACACAACTACCGGAAGTGTGGTATTTTCCGGTAATACTATTGGTTGGGGTGCCTTTACTTATTGTGACATCAATGGTTTAAACAACACCTCAGATTCCACAACAATGGATTTATCAAATATCTCTAATTACGGAATCGGTCAAGATGCATTTCATACCGCAAATATTGGGCAGATTGATAAAATCATTTTTGGAAAAGATAACAGCGAACTTACAATACCAATTGGTTCTAGGGCATTTTATAATTTTAATCGCAATATCACAAGTTTAACGTTAGAAATTAATGGCAAAACCAAATTACAAGTAGAAGACGACACATTTTCCGGCACTTCAAAAACAATAACTGTTAAGTTTAATCAATACACGGATGGTCAACCAATAGAGGATTGGATGAGATATTATTTTGGAGTTGGAGATAATAGTAAATGGTGTAATGTTAGGGCTTTTAATGTAGTTACGTTCGTTGATAAGAATGGTACTCAAATACAAAATGTACCATCATGTTAGTTTTATAATAAGTTATTAAATATTTGTAATATAATAGTATGGCAGGATGGAATTTAAATAACGGCAATGCAGATGTTCACCAAAACAGTGGTGCATTAACATATCTGTTAGGGAGGGGTGGTTATGTCGGTTATCTCTGTAGTGGTGCGCCAACCTCAGAATGCGGTAATCCGTCACAACAAACCGTTACTCTTGAATTGGGTGAAGATAGTAGTAATTTTCACCCGTTTCATACAATGTGTGGTGAGATAACCCAAACATTCGTCTGTGAACCTTGCAATAGGGACGCTCTAACGATGTGGTTTAATGACGGTACTAGTAATGGTAACCAAAGATATGATAATATATTATATTATAATAATTGGAACGATGCCAAAACATACATTGATTCAAAAAATGTCGATGAATGTAGAATAATTGTCTTGGATAATTCTGACACGCATGATGGAATACATGTTGGCGGTCAGAGATTTGATACTAGTGCATATACTGACAGTACCTATCCGTTTATTGCCAAATTAAACGATAAGGGCGAGCCAATTAGCAGCGGTACCGTATCCGGTAAAACGGTATATTACCCGGAAAATAAATACAAGTCACAGAAATATAATGGACACAAGATAAAATATCACGTTAAAGGAAACACCATACCGAATAATTTCTTCAGTGGAAACAGCACCAATCAGTTCAATAAGGATTTGGTTGAAGTTTATTTCCAAGGAAGCATTAAGGAGATTGAAGACGGTGATATCAATAATGGTGCCTTCAGTAAATGTTATGGTCTAAGTGCATTAACCCTAAACAATGTTGAGAAGATTGGCACTAGCGCATTTAACGGATGTACTGCCTTAACATATGTCGATTTCGGTCATTGGTGCAGCAGTGGAAGGACTAGCACCAACTTAAGAGAAATCGGTGCATACGCATTTAAGAATTGTCAAAGTCTAAAGGGTATCACAATATTACCCGGATTAAAGACAATTGACATTGCCGCCTTTGATTCATGTGATGGTTTGAAAGATGTGGTGCTGCCGAATACCGTTAGGAAATTAGGCAATAGTGCTTTCCGTGGTTGTACAAGTTTATCAAGTATAACAATTTCTAGTGGTATAACTGAAGTTGGCAACACTGTTTTTGAAGATACCCCGTGGTATCAAGGGATTAGCGGAAGTTCAATCAGCGGACATATCGTATATGTTGAGGATATTGCTTATATTTGTGAAAATGAATCAATAACTTCAGCCACGTTTGCAAATAATACGAAATGTATAGCCGGTACTGCTTTTATGGGCTGTAGCAATTTGACAAATATTGTTATCCCCAATAGCGTTGTGAGCGTTGGTAATAGTGCTTTTAGAGACTGTACCGGAATTACAAGTTGCACTATCGGAAACAGTGTTAAGACTATTGGAAATTATAGTTTTGGTGATTGTTCTAGTTTAACATCCATAACAATACCAAGCAGTGTTGAAACAATTGGTAGTGGTGCTTTTAGTAGTTGTTCCAACCTAACAAGAATAACCTCACTTTCCATGACCGCACCGACAATAGAAAATAATACTTTCGCCAACGTAGGGTCTAATGGTACCCTTTACGTTCCAAGTGGCAGTAGTGGCTATGATGTTTGGATTGCCCAATTAAATAATTGGACAATTATTGAACAGTAATTAAAATTGGTATTATCCAATTTATACAATGCAGTCAGCGATGGCTGCATTTTTCTTTTTATAAAACTTGTTTTTTTAACTTTTTTTATATATCTTTGCAAAAAAGCATAAATATATGTTAAATATTGATGATATAAGAAAAAGAATCAAAAATAACCCGGAGCCACAAGAGGTCAAGGAAATAAGAGAAAATATTATCTCTAGTTTCTCTGACTTGGAGTTCATAGAAGACGGGCATAAGTACTATCTCCATAAGAATGGCAAGACAAAGGAAATGGAAAGCGTTTCCTCTGTATGTCATATGTTTGAACCGTATGTCGATTGGGAGGAGATATTGGAGAGAAAGAGCCTTAAATTGGGTATTGACAAAGAAGTCCTTAGGAGAGAATGGCACGAAAACAATATCTGTTCCACGTCCAACGGAAGCCTAACACATTTATTCGCGGAAGCATATATGTATTTCTTTATGGGGGACGTTGAGTCAATGCCAAGCATAATAAAGGATATGCAATACGAGGACGGGTTCCTCATACCATATGGCGAGAAACAGAAGGCCATAGCCAAATATTACGAGGACTTATATTCAATAGATAGTTTTTGGCCGGTTATGCCGGAAGCAAAGATATATATTGATTCAGACGATAATCCTTACGGGATTAAGAAAAACATAAGCGGAACGTTCGATGCCTTGTTTGCGTTTAGGAACAAGAAGGGTGAACTTAGTCTTTCCGTTAGGGATTGGAAGACCAACAAATCATTATACAATGACTATAATTCCAACTTCGGCAATACCCTTTTGCCCCCATTTGACAATAATGACTTTATCAATCAGCCGTTATCCATATATACCATTCAGTTAAGCCTATACCAACTTGGGGTAGAGCAGTTGGGGTATTCTGTCAGTGACCGAAAACTTCTTTGGCTCACGGATGATGCCGAATATCATAAGATAAACGTCCAAGATGTTAGGGATAAATTAATAAGCACATTAAATCAGCAATAGAATAATGAGAATATTAAAGACAATACTTGACGGTGTCCTCATAATAGAGCCGACGTTACATTATGACGATAGGGGCTATTTCATGGAAAGTTTCAACAACAAGGAGTTTAACGAAGAAATCGGACAAGAAATAACCTTCGTACAAGACAATGAATCAAAATCTTCAAAGAACGTCCTAAGAGGCTTGCATTTCCAATCTCCGCCGTATGCACAGTCAAAGTTGGTAAGGTGCGTCAACGGGGCCGTATTGGACATCGCGCTTGATATCAGAAATGGAAGCCCGACATACGGAAAGGCCACCTCTATCATACTAACACAAGACAACCATACACAGTTTTTCATCCCAAAGGGATTCGCACACGGTTTCATGGCATTAACTGACGGTGCGATATTCCAATACAAATGTGATGAATACTATCATAAGGAATCAGAGGGAGGCATTAATATATTGGATGACTCCATAGATATTGGATTTGATTTTGGGAACGATTTCATATTAAGCGAAAAGGATAAGTTACATCCTTTGTTAAAAGATTTCAATTCTCCGTTCACTTATAACCAATAACAATGATGAAAGAAATTACCATAGAGGTCTTGTCGCACAAACTGTTCGAGGAACGTTGTCTTGCAGATGGTTTGAATGATAATAATGTTGATGCTTGTGATACCGCATTCATAGACATTATAGGAACAGACGAATGTCTGAAATACTACCTCAATGAAGGAGACACAAAGCATTATTTCTCACAAGGACATGATAACGTGATGAATTTGGAGTTTGATGACTTGACAACGAATGTATTATATGACGGGCACATATTTAAGGCCATGACAATATTTCAAGCGGAAGTGTTGCTTGACTTTATTGAGCGCAATATGAACAACTGCAATATCACAAAGTTTAGGATATGTTGCAGGGCAGGAATTTCAAGAAGTCGTGCGGTCGGTGAATTCATCTACAGATACTGTGTTGATAACGGAATATTGGTAAACTATAATGAAAGGGAACAATATGTCACATTATACAATGTATATATACTGTCACTTTTAAACAATGTCTATTGGAAGAAATACAGCATAAACGGATATTCTGTTGGAATGGACTATCCGGAATATATCAGAAACATTCCATTGGTTAAAGTTGAAAAGGAAGAAGAAAAATAACTAAAATTAAATTAACTATGAAGAGGTATGACGGGATAATAGACGAGGTTCTGTATTACAGTGAGAAAAGTGAAGACGGAAGGTGGATAATCCCAATTGAGGTTGATTGGGACTATACCTTGACGAAATGTTCATCATGGGAAACCGGGGAAATGGTTTTAAACCATGAAGCGTTCGATATAATGAAAGAATGGACCGATAAATACAATGTAGGTTGGATTCTGAATTCCATGAGAACGAACCATTTGCTCAAGGAACCGTTGGAAATACTCCATAAGGAAGGTGTCAGATTATATGGGGTGCGCAAGAACCCGATGCAATACACTGACGGCTCTAGTGACGAGGTCAACAAGGTATTTGCCGTTATGTGCATTGATGACAGAAATGTATGTACGCCGCATGAATGGTATGAAGACTGTACGAGACCGCATGTCAATTGGAAGGCTGTAAATGAAAGGATGTCCCCGGTATTGGCATATATGTCGGAACAGTTGACACAAAGGGAGGCAAATAAGACACATAACTAATAAAAAAAAAACAATATGGATAAAAAATATGTTTTGATTAAGCCGTATGACTGCAAATACGGAAAATTGGCAGAGGGAACCGAGATTATTTTCTTCAGAGGTGCGTTCTATGTTAACGGCGGACTAGTTCCCACGTCATTCAACGACATACTTGCAGACTTGATTGAAGACAAGGACTACGTAAAAGTTGTTAAGATTGTGAAAAATGAATTTTGAGAAAAAAAATACATAATGTTATGAAAGATAAAGTTTTTAGCGCTTGGGCAAAGGCCACCGATAGTAGCGGACAAGCCCATTATGTCACGGTTGTTGGCATATTTTCGAAGAGGAGAGAGGGAAACGTTGTTGAGGAGAATGTTTATTTGGATGATTTCAACACAAATGGAACACTCAAATACAATTTTAAGAAGTTAAGACGCAGACTTACTGTCGGAATGTCAATATGTCATCCGGAAGACAGATTTGATGAGCAAGTCGGCATAGACGTGGCAGTCAAGAGGATTGCAAAAGGCGAATTCATTGGTCAACTTGAAACCTCCCATGCAACAATGCTGACAAAGGATGCCATTATGGCAGAAATTTTGGTTAAACTTAACCATATCTGTCAGAACATTGACAAATATCTGCCAAATTGACACTCATGTTGTGTAATTTTTTGATTTTACTGTGAAAATTGGGTTAATTTTTCATTAATCCAATTTTTTTGTGTGAATTTTATGGTTTGGCACGGATTTTGTTATATCAAAGATAAAATACAAATAATAAAAAAAAAAGAAAATAACATATTATTAACGTTTAAAAATTTGATTATGAGTAAAGTAATTGGAATCGACTTAGGCAGCACACTTTCGGAATGTGCGGTCATTGAAGGCGGAAAGGCAACGGTTGTTGCAAACGAGGACGGAAGTTACACCACTCCTTCCGTCGTATCAATCATGGACGGTGAAAGAAAGGTTGGCTCTTCTGCAAAGAGACAGCAGATTGTTAACCCCAAGAACACGGTCTACCTCATCAAGAGGTTCATGGGAAGCACCTATGATGAGTCTAGCGAGGCAATCAAGCATGTACAATATGACGTAGTCAATGATGGGGGACACCCAAGGGTAAGTGTTGACGGAAGAAAATTCTCCCCGGAAGAAATATCTTCATACATCTTGGGCAAGATGAAGAAAATAGCAGAAGACTATGTGGGAGAGGAGGTAAAGGATGCCGTCATAACGGTTCCGGCTTTCTTCAACGACCAAGCGCGTCAAGCCACAAAGACGGCAGGAGAACTTGCCGGTCTCAACGTGTTGAGAATCATCGCAGAGCCTACCGCTGCAATCCTTTCGTCAAACATTGACATGCAGAAGGGCGGAAAATACATGGTAGTGGACTTTGGCGGTTCTACGCTAGACAATTCCGTTGCCGATATTTCAGACGGTGTCGTTGAGATTCTGTCAACAAACGGTGACGTATATCTTGGCGGTAGCGACATAGACAAACTCGTTGCCGATTACGTAGTCGGGGAATTCAAGAAAGAAAACGGCGTTGACATCACGTCGGATGCTCAAGCAATGACTAGGATTCTAGATGCCGTTGAAAAGGCCAAGATTGAACTTACCAACTCAACCTCAACAGACCTTAATATTCCTTATATCACAATTAAGGACAATACACCCCTACACTTGAACATGACCATTTCAAGGGCAAAGTTCGAGCAACTTATCCATCCTATCATTGACAAACTCATAGGGTGTGCCAAGAAAGCGGTTGAGGCTGCAAACATCGAATACAAGGAACTCGACGGCATCCTCCTCATCGGTGGTAGTTGCAGAATTCCTGCCGTGCAAGAAGCATTGAGCAAGGAATTCGGAGTACAACTCCTTAAGAGTTCAAACATGGACTTGGCGGTAGCGGAAGGTGCTGCAATACAAGCCAACAACATAGTCGGCGGCGAAGGCTCAAACGATATATTGTTAGTCGACGTTTGTCCAATTGCATTGGGTATTGAAACCATGGGAGGAGTTTTTACAAAACTCATAGAAGCCAATACGACCATACCTTGTACAAAGAAGGAAACCTTCAGCACGGCATCCGACAATCAGACGGTAGTATCCATACATGTCCTACAAGGAGAACGCCCAATGGCAAAGGATAACAAATCATTGGGTCAATTCAACCTAGAAGGAATAATCCCCGCGCCTAGGGGCATTCCTAAAGTGGATGTGTCATTCGACTTAGATGTCAATGGCATTTTGAAGGTGTCTGCAAAGGACCAAGCAACCGGAAAGGAGCAGTCAATCAGAATCGAGGGTGGCAACAAGTTGTCGGAAGAGGAGATTAACCGCATTAAGGCTGAGGCAGAAAAATATGCAGAGGCCGACAAGAAGGTAAAGGAAGAGGCTGATGCCGTCAACAAGGGTGACTCGATTGTGTTTGCGCAAGAGAAGATGCTCGAGGAACAGAAGGGCAACCTCATGGATGCCGAAAAAACGGCTTTGGAGGGCCTTGTGGCGCAGATGAAGGACGCGGTCAAGGAAAGGAACGTCTCCAAGATTAACGACCTTGAGAAGGCCATTAACGACAAATGGAACGAGGTTTCACAGAGGGTCTACAGCCAACAGCAGACCACGCAGCAGACCACCAATCAAGGCGGAAGCAATGATTCCGGAAGCGAAGACGTTCAAGACGCAGACTTTGAGGAAGTGAAATAAAAATTCTTTCAAAAAAAAGTTAAGATAAAGTTTGTTTTTCTCAGATATTTTATATATCTTTGCAAAAATAATAAAAAGAAATAAAAATAATCGTTTTAATAAATAAGAAGAAAGATGGAATTTCAGAACAATCAAGTGGTAAAACTGCGCAACGGAAAGTTTGGTGTTGTGGCAAGTTTTAATGAGAAACCATTCCAACTCGTGTTTACGGCGTTTACCACTCCTATTAGGAGGTATGACGAGAACTTCAAGAATGCGAATAACGACTACGACGTTGTTGCCGTGTATGACGGTGCAAAGTTAGCAGTGGTTACTGACGTGTTCAAGAAGAACTTCAACCCAAGTGGTTTGGATTTGGTTTGGGAAAGACAAGACTAGTCCCTTGAAGTGGGAAAATCAACTGAATAGGTTGGTGAATAGAAGAGGGAAAGCCGTTTCGTGGCCCACATGGTGAACGGCGGCGCAAGATAAGTAACTTGCGACGGGGGAGTGCCAAAAAAGTTTACGTACAACACTAAACCTTGGTGACAAGGTGATAGATGCAAATCTCCCCCACTTTTTTATTAGAATGTATGGTTTTACATAAAAAACAATAATATATAATGATTGAGTGCGTAAAATATACTCCAAACGAGAATGATTTGGAGCATGTTCAAGAAATAAGGGACTTTCTCAATGAGGAAAGTATTCCCTACACTGAAGATGAAGAGGTGTTTGGGTTGTTTTATGTTAATGATAAGACAACCCAACTTCGTTATGTTAACTCACTGTATCACAAAATGGATAATTCCAAGAGGTTCGGGCCTAGCCATGTCGGTATTCGTCACAGTTATTTCATAGACATATCGCATGAGAACTATAATAATGGTGTGCGGACCATTTGGATATTCGACTTTGAAATGGAGCAGCGCAACAAGCCCTACTATTTCGAGGGTAAGTTAATGGAAGGTTTCAGAAGACAATGGGAAGTAATCAAGAACACGATAAGGACCGCTTGTGGAAGGATACACTACCGGTTCTATGCAAGGGATTGTGAGGTAAAGGAAATATCCAACAGCGAACTGAGGCCATTCTTGGACACCAACTGTTTCTATGGCTATCGTTCGGCCAATAAAAACTTGGGACTTTTCCTAAAGAAGGACAAGAACGGATTCAAGAAGGGTACCCTTTTATTCTGCTATACCTTCGGAATGAATTTCTATGGGAACAAGAAGCACCAAGAGAATCCCAAGGTTGAGGTAATACGCGCTAGCACAAGGCTTGAATGCCAAGTCATAGGCGGCATAAGCAAATGCATTAAGTATTTCTGTGAGCATTATCCTACACTTAAAATCGGTGCGGAGCAAAGGGAAGTTGAGGTTGATAGAATAGTATTCTATGTTGATGCATCGCACAATGATTCTAGGGGCATGACAAATTCGAACAGTTCGTTTAAGTTTGTGTCTTGGGATGGTGTTGGGTTTATGAACATGTTCACGGAGGACTTCAATGACGGACAAGGTCTTAAGGGAGAAAAGAATGAGGTGTTCATGAGAAGGCCCATGTTCCATAAGCAAATCATGAAAGCCATTGAGGAAGGCAAGATAATCTCGATTGCAAATGCCGGAACCATCGTGTTTGAAATGTCACGTAAGGAGTTCATGGAAGGCTTGCAGAAGGGAACCGCAAGTGTTGGTGATATACATATATAATAATAATGTAATAATATGGAAAAAGATTGCTATAAAATTCTTGGAATAAGCGAGGAAGAGAAGAAACTAAAGGGAGAGGACTTCGAAAAAATTCTGAAAAAGAAATTCAGAAACATTGCCATGCAAGCCCATCCGGACCGTCAGAACGGAAAATCAGAGGGAGAGAAGAAGAAGGCCGAGGAAAAGTTCAAGGAGGCTTCCGAGGCTTATGACACGCTGTTGAACCATAGGGAAGAGTATGACAATCCCTCAAAGAAGTTCACGTATTCCGGGTCACCGTTTGATGATATGGGCTTTGCGGATATATTCAGCCGATTCGGTATGGATATGGGAGGCTTCGGCTTTGATTTCAACGGCGGAGGAAGCAAGGGTGAGGCTAGAGGAAGCAGCATAAGGATAAACCTTGGAATAAGTTTGGAGGATGCCTATAAGGGCGCCGTCAAGAAGATAAAATATAAGAGACTTGAAATATGTGAAAACTGTAACGGAAGCGGAATGGTTGAAAACAGCAAGAGAAAGACTTGTAAGACTTGCGGGGGCAGCGGAACATATTTCAATATCAACAGTTTCATAAAAATGGCGCAGACTTGCCCGACTTGCGGAGGACAAGGACAGTTTATCGAGAATCCTTGTCCAAAGTGTAACGGACACGGGATTAGGCAGAAGACAACCGACGAGGTTGAAGTGAAGATTGACAAAGGCGTTATAAGCGGAATGTATATCACCTTGCAAGGAATGGGTAATTTCCCGCCAAAGGGAAATGGTGTACCCGGTGATTTGATTATCAACATTGAGATAGTGAATACCGGCAAGTATGAGATAATCGGTAACAATGTAATCGTTCCCATTGAGGTTAATGTGTTGGATGCCATATTGGGGTGCGAGGCTGAATTGGACACCGTTGACGGTAAACATCTGACCGTCAAGATTCCTAGAGGTACCACTGACGGCTATAAGATGAAATTCAAAGGGTATGGTATTCCGGTATATGGCACGAATAACAGCGGAGACATCATAGGTGTTATTAAGGTGGTAATGCCAAAGAAATTAAATAACAAGGAAATAAAACTCATTAACGAACTCAAAGAACAAGACGATTTTAAATTTTAAATGTTATGGAAAATAACTATCAAGCATTTTTGAAAACTGATGATTCATATGAACCGGTCGGTGAAATGATAACAACCCTCCCTAGCGGTTTTTATACACCCTACTGCAACCCATATAACGGAAAATATTATTTGAGGGCAAAAAATGTCATCCAACCCAAACTCTATACCTTCCATAATGGGGTGCAAGAGACTATATTGAATGATATATATAAGTTTTGGGATTCTGAGGAGATTTATAGGAGGTTCGGTTCCGTGTATAAAAGAAATATCTTGCTGTACTCCGTCCCGGGTAATGGTAAGACATCGCTTATAAACATCATAACAAATAAATTGATAAGCGAATATAACGGAATAGTGATATTCATAGACTCTGCCGACCAACTCAGATGGTATTCAACCGTTATGGGAAGATTCAGACAAATTGAACCCAATCGTAAGGTTGTAACCGTAGTAGAGGATTTTGAGGAAATGGCCAATAACTCATCATTAATCACTTTGCTATTACAGACATTGGACGGTAATTCGCAGTTTGACAATGTTGTTACGATTGCCACCACAAATTATCCGGAACAATTGGACAAGAGGTTCACTAGCAGACCTAGCAGATTCAATTTGGTTGTTGAATACAAGAAGCCGGATGCAGACATTAGGAGAGAATATATTACGATGAAACTTTCGGAGGGTGGCGTTGATGTGAATGACCCAAAGACCGCACGTGACATTGAGAAATACGTAGCCTTGACGGAAAACTATACATTTGACTTCTTGAAAGAATTCATTCAAGGAATATACATTGACGGACTTAACGAGAATACCGTAAATACCCGTCTTAGGAAATTGATTAGTGAAGGCGGAAACGTTAAGGTGACGGATGACAGTGATAAAAAAATCGGATTTACTTGTAATGAATTTTCAGTAGATAGTGTTCTCGAACATGCCGAAAGCCCCGCTCAACTCAGAGGCGATAGAAACGATAAAGTAACGATAAAACCATTATGATTAGCATAATTAAAGATGTCGATTTGTATCACCATTTCGACGAGTATGACGTAATACTGATTGGTACCAACCTTTATTCTACCATGTCCCAAGGGATTCAGTTGAAGGTTATGTTAAACTATCCGTTCGTATTCAATAAGAACTTGGAGACCAAGTATGGTGACTTTGAGAAACTAGGTACGATATTGGATTGCCAAAAGGAGGGTGAACCTAGGTTCTGTCTCTGTTTCATCTGTGAGGGATTTAACTTCAGACCGGATATTCAGAAAGACTACCTCTCCTATGAGGCATTGGAGAAATGCCTAAAACTTGTCAATGCCCTTTATAACGGCAAGAGGATTGCTTGCCCCTTGTTGGGTGCAAGCAGATTCGACGGGAACGGGGACAGAGAAAGGGTAATGGAGATTTTCAACAAATGCCTTACAGATGTTGACTGCACCATCTATGACTATTATCAGAAATCTAGGGACGAGGAAATGAAGGAGGTTAGGGAAATGGAACTAGAGGTGAAGAAAAGGAACCGTGAGGAGTATTATAAGATGGTTGCCGAGAGAAAGAGAATTGCTGATGAAAGATACAAGAAAAACGGACACAGAAGATACTAATTTTTTATTAAATAAGTAAATATGATTATACATTTGAATTTAACAGAAGACCACTTGAAGTTGGTGAGATTCTTAAACATCGAGGATGTTGACGATGATTTTCTCAAGATTAACAAGAAGGAAATGCTGACAATGAGGACCCACATATTGGATGACATTGCAATGATATTGGGGCTGCGTGACAAGGCAATTGACGGGACTGACGGCGATGCGGACGGCAGGGCATACGATGACGAGAGTGAAAAGTATATGCTCGACACATATCACTACGTCTCAGATAACCTATATTATATTGAGACATTATTGCACCAAATGGTAATGGAAGGTGTTAAACCCGGAGAATATATTGCCAAAGACAATGAGTTAATTTGGTCTCTTAAGGAAAATTAACTTAAATAATTTTGTCATTATAAATAAAAACGGTACCTTTGCAAACGTATTTCGTTAAAATTGAATTATGTGTATTAAAACATTATAGATAGATGGCTAAAGTTAAGAATGACAATTTTGCCTTTAGATTTAGGGTGAATGATGAAATAAGGGTATCATCCGAAGTAAGGGTTGTTGGTGAAGGAATTGAAAGCAAGGTCGTACCATTTTCAGAGGCTAGGCGAATTGCCAATGAAATGGGTCTTGACATGGTTGAGTTGCAGACAAAGGGTGCAAACCCCATCATAAAGATATGCAACTATGAGAAGATGATTTATGAACTAAAGAGGAATGCCAAGAAAAACAAGCACCAATCGAAGCCGCTAAAGGAAATACAACTCAGTGTAAATATCGCCAAGCATGACTTGGAGACCAAGGCAAACAATGCCAAGAGATTCTTGGATGATGGAAGCAAGGTAAAGGTCGTGCTGACCATGAAGGGCAGAGAATTGTCTAGAAGGGAAGAGAATAAGAAATCCATATTGGAGTTCATTGTTATGCTAGAGGATGTGGCTGTTCCGGAATTCACTCCCAAAGATGAGGGCAATAAGACATATGTCATCTTGAAAAAGAAAGCATAAAACTTAAAATATTAACTAATAACATTTTTTCAAACAATGGGGTTTGTAATCAATCTGAAAGCGGAAACCGGCCTAGTTGACCGTTCTGAAAACACCGCTAGGTTCTACAAAGACGTTAAAGACTATAAACCTTTCTCGAAAGAGGAAGAGGTCAAGTGGTTCACCATGCTAGATGCTTGTAGGAAAAAGATGGCTGCATGTAAGAAAAACGGAGACAAGGAGGAATATCTTAAGGCAAACAAAGAATATGAGTCAGTCAGAGAAAGAATAATATTGTGTAATCAGCGATTGGTCATCGCCGCTGCAAAGAATTATTCCACGACCGATACGCTCACTGACTTCATAAGTGAGATTAACTTCGGATTAATTGAAGCCGTGGACAAATACGATGTAACCAAGGGGGTCAAGTTTGCAAGTTACGCCATGTGGTATATAATAAGGGCAATCAACTTGTTTAAATACGGTGAAATGGAAATGGTTCAGAGAAGCAACGGGTTCAAGACATTCCACGTCATGTCAAAGGCTAGGAACAAGTTCATACAAGAGAACGAACGGGAACCGACAAACGATGAACTGTTGGAGATTCTTAACAATATATACGGAAAGGACATTAAAGACAAGAATGACTTGTTGGATATGAACTATTCTAGTATTGACTTGGACACATCTAGTGAAGATGACGGGTTGGGTATGAATGAGATTGCAGAATACAATAGAATAAGCGCCTCACAAAACGATTATGTCAAAAAGGCTTCAGACGAATTCAATTCGGCACTGATTTCATCTTTAATTACCGTATTGAACCCAAAAGAGAAACAAATTATCGAAATGAGATTCGGGCTAACCAAAGACAACGGGCTTCAGCGTGAACTCGAACTGACTGAAGTTTCCGATAGAATCGGAATTTCATCAGAGCGCGTCAGACAATTGGAATGCAGTGCAATAGAAAAACTTAGGAAAGAATATGAAAGACGTATAAAGAAAATGTAAAAAAAGAAAGGTGGTCAGATATTGACCACCTTTTTTATTGTTAAGTATTATTGTTCAACCTTGGTCCAATTAGGCAATTGGTTCATCCAAGTGTTATAACCACTGCTACCTTGTGGAACTGTTAAAGTACCACCGGTCTTAACACTATAAAAAGTAGAATTTTGTATTGTTGGTGCTGTTGTTGCAAGTGAAGTTATTGCTGATAAATTAGAACAATTTTGGAAAGCACTACCACCAATACTTGTAACACCACTACCAATTGTACAAGTTGTCATAGCAGAACACCGATAGAAAGTATTATTACCAATACTTGTAACACTGCCCGGAATTGTTATGCTTGATAAACTTGTACATTGATAGAAAGCATCACTACCAATGCTTGTAACACCGTCCGGAATTGTTATGCTTGATAAACTAGAACAATTATTGAAAGTGTTACTACCAATGCTTGTAACACTGCCCGGAATTGTTATACTTGATAAACTTGTGCAACCACTGAAAACATAACTACCAATGCTTGTAACACTGCCCGGAATTGTTATACTTGATAAACTTGTACAACTAGCGAAAGCATAGTCATAAATGCTTGTAACAGTGTTTGGTATAATAGTTGTCTTACAGCCAACAACTAAAGTGTTCGTACTTGTTTGAATAATCGCATTGCAATTGTTTCTTGAGTCATAGGTTGTATTTGCACCATCAACAGTTATACTTGATAAACTAGAACAACTAGCGAAAGCACCATTACCAATGCTTGTAACACTGTCCGGAATTGTTATACTTGTTAAACTAGTACAATTTCGGAAAGTAGCACCGTCAATGAATTTTGTATCATTTTTAAGCATATAAGTTGCTAAGGTTTTGTTAACTACTTCAACAGCACAAGTGTCAGCATATCTGATATCATCAACAACCGGAAGACTTGTACATTCGGTGAAAGCACTATCACCAATGCTTGTAACACCACTTCCAATATGACATGTTGTCATGGCACTACACTTTCTGAAAGCACTATTACCAATACTTGTAACGCTGTCCGGAATTGTTATGCTTGATAAACTACGACAACCATTGAAAGCATAGTCATCAATGCTTGTAACACCGTCCGGAATTGTTATGCTTGATAAACTACGACAATTATTGAAAGCATAGTCATCAATGCTTGTAACGCCACTTCCAATGTGGCAACTTGTCATAGCAGAACAAGTATCGAAAGCATTATCACCAATACTTGTAATACCATTTCCAATTGTACAAGTTGTCATAGCAGAACATCTATTGAAAACACCAATACCAATGCTTGTAACGCTGTCCGGGATTGTTATGCTTGTTAAACTACGGCATTGAGCGAAAGCACTATCACCAATGCTTGTAACACTGTCCGGTATTGTTATGCTTGATAAACTAGAACAATTATTGAAAGCACCATTACCAATGCTTGTAACACTGCCCGGAATTGTTATACTTGATAATTTAGAACAATTTCGGAAAGCATTGAAACCAATGGCTGTAATATTATCACCAATGACATATTCTTTCACTTGAACACCAAAAATATTTGAGCATGCAGTGTTATTATTAAGAATTGTATTAGAGTTGATTGTTACACTTGTTAAATTAGAACAATTATAGAAAGCATTAGTACCAATAGTTGTGACACCACTGCCAATGGTACAAGTTGTCATGGCAGAACACCGATAAAAAGCCTGTCCACCAATACCTGTAACACTGTCCGGAATTGTTATGCTTGATAAACTAGTACATTGGGCGAAAACATTATTACCAATACTTGTAACACCACTTCCGATTGTACAAGTTGTCATGGCAGAACACCTAGTAAAAGCACTAGCACCAACGCTTGTGCAAAGTGTACCAACTTCAGCACTGACACAAGTTGCGCTGTAACCGCTTGTCATTGCTCTTGTAAGTTCTCCGCTACCTTCAATCTCAACAACTTCACTGTTGTTAAGGGTTAACTTACAGAAGAAAGGTGGGGGGGGTAGGATTATAATGAATACCACTCTCAGCCACGACATAACTTACGTTTGGCTTTGGATAGTCCGTGGCAACATATGCTGTATAATCGGCAACAGTTGCAAACTTTTTTAAATACCACATAATGTTTTTAAATAAAGATTTTAATTAAGTTATTTTAACAATAATTATTACAAATATTTGATAAAATCATTTTGTTAATTCAGATTTTTGAGGAATCTAATCCTCGCTTTATTGTTTTACTTTCCGAATTTTTCTTTTAGGAAACTTGAAAATGTCTTGTTTTTACGGTGATTCAGATAATAATCCTTTGCCATTTCCTTTAGGTCCTTCTTTGGAATCTTCTCAAATTTTTTCCATTGGATTGCACTCTTTGAGGAGTAAGACCAATTATCTTGATTTAGATAAGCCTCCATTTCCATCGGCATGAACTTATAAGGCATATTTCTACTAATGGTAATCAATGACAGATTACAAATCCATTCCCATATATACCTTATATAATATAATAGCCAAGAATCATTGGTACTCTCCGCTTGGCGGACATGGATTAGTTCGTGGTTTTTGAAATTGGAGTCAACGAATTCATTCTTATTGAGTTCGTCAGCATCCTCTTTCCTTTGGCAATAAACCGTTCCAAACAAGGTAATCCCTTTAAAGTTTGACGGTAAAAATAAGGCTTTTTTACCCTTAATGGTTTTAATTTTACTTGGTTTCATCTTTTTTTATGTATAAATATTTGGAAATTTAACATTTTTTATATATCTTTGCAACGTAAATAAAGTAAAAAAATTAAATGTTATGGTAAATTTGGAGAAAGTAAGAGAAATGTTTCCGGATGATAAGATTTCCTATGCATCGATTAGCATTGAGGAACTGTCCGAAATAATGGAGAATGTGGATGTGTCGTTTGAAATAGATAGAGACACTCTAGACTATTATTACTCAATTGAAATTGCTGATTTGGTTGAGTCAAACGTGAGTGATGAAACCCTTCAGAAAATGGCTGACAAGGGGTGGTCATTTGATGCAAGCGGAACTGAACTGATTATATATTTGAAGAACGAATAATATTAATTTATAACCATATTTAAAATTATGATTTACTCAGAAGTTACCGGAAGACTTGGCGCAGATTGCGAAGTCAAAGTATCGAAAAGTGATAATAAATACATTACGATGCGGATTGCATCAAATGATTTCTACAATGGGGAACCAACGACAACATGGATTCGCGTATTTTGGAGTGGTGACCGCGCCATTAAGATGAGCGAACACCTAAAGAAGGGCTGTCTAGTAAGTGTTAGGGGTGTGTTGAGGACTTCATTGTATGAAAGGAATGGTGAAAAGGCAATATCCATTGAGATATTTGCAGACCGGGTTGATTTTGTTAGCGTTGGCTCCGGGTCAACTCAAACCACGGAAGCGGTGGTTGAGGAGGCACCGAAGGTTGAACCAAGTGTAAGTGTTGTGCCAAATGCTGAAGTGGCTTCTGCCACAGATGATGATGATTTACCATTCTAAATAAGATGAGGGGCCACTAATTTTAGTGGCCTTTAATCTTTTTTAACACCAATATTTTTGTTATTCCAATTTTTTTCCATACTTTTGCAAAAAATATTCTAAAGAAAAAGATAAAATGGCAAAAGAAAATGTTACCCCAACTACTGAAATCATAGAATCAGTTAAAGAAAGAGGTGTTACAAAATTTAAAATTGGTGATAACGGTGAAATGGATTTAAGCACCATTCCACAAGATAAGTTGACTTATTATAAAGAAATATCAAAGTCCCTCAATGAAAAGGACTTGTCTAGCGTAATGTCCTATGGGGCCGACTTGCAAGAAGCCATGGGGTCATACTCCAATGACTTCCTCAAACAGACGTTTTCGTCAAATTCTAGTATAGAATCTGCAAGATTAGTTAGCAGACTCCTTAATAAATTGAAGGAAGTGGACGTGGATGAACTCAAGGCACCCACAAAACTCAAGTCGGTTATTAACAGAATACCCTTGTTAAACAAACTGATATATTCGGTTGATAAGATTAAAACCAAATATCAAGCCATTCAAACGAATATTGACGGCATAATCTCTGAATTGGAAACCGCTAGGCAAATAGCAATCAGAGACAATAATCTCTTACAGAATCAATTTGAGGGTAATGTCGACTATATCGACCAAGTAACAGACTTAATCGTTGCCGGAAAATTAAAAATACAAGAACTAGATTCTGAGATAGGGACCATGAAGGCCAACCCGGACCAATATGAGAGTTATGAGTTGAGTGACATACAAGAGTATAAGGGCTATTTGGAGAAAAGAATTAACGACTTGCTCCTCTTGAGATTCGCCTTCAAGAAGTCTTTGATGGACATCAGAATCATACAGCGGACAAATATCTTAAGCGCAAACAACACTGAACAGCACATTAAGATGACCATTCCATTTTGGAAGAATCAACTTTCCGTTGCTGTGGCCTTGTATGACCAAAAAAAGATAATTGACATGAACTCAATGATGAGCAATGCAACAAATGAAATGCTCACAAAGAATTCACAAATGATTAAAACCCAATCCGTTGAGGCAATTAAACAGAATACCCGTTCAATATTGGATATTGAATCCCTCAGAAAGGCCACGCAAGATTTAATTGAGACCGTTGAGGGTATTCGCAAAGTGCAAGAAGAGAGCACTCAGAAACAGATTAACGCTGAAAATGAGTTGAGGCAATTGGAGGAAACAATGACCAAGACCATATGCGGCATGAAGGCAATCCCTTCACACGTTGTATCAAGAGAACTAGAAACTGTAGAATCTAGGTGATGAATTCGTATAAAGAACTTTTTGAAATACATGAATTTGACATCAAAAAAGAAGGGATTGGTGGCAGTTCCTTCTTTTTGCCCGGTGAACTCATAGAAGCCATTGATTTCACTTCTTTGGGTGTTGTGCGTGAATCATCATGCCTACCCACTTATATTGAAGGTGAGAATTACGCCATTATGAATAAAGTTGGCGGTATTACCATCGAGAATAAGATATATAAGTTAATCAAGGTGGTGGATGAATTTAACGGAAGCAAGATAGATTCACTTATTGTTAAGCAAATCTCCGGTCCGGTCAGTAAGATATATGCGCTGTCTCCACATGATTGTGAATGCCACAAGATACCATTTCAAGAAGGGTTGCAATTGTTCCCTAAGGGGTTGCCTTGGTATAGGGTAAAGGAAAGGGTTAGGTTTAATCCATACGATATGTCAACCACACCTTTGAGTGACGTGGATAATACCATAAGACACATATTATTAAAACTGAACGGATTCGGGGACTATTATGACAATTACATTATAACCCCTAGCGGTAGACTATTGGATGAGGAAGAATTCAAAAATACCCTAACGATTTATTCTAGGGACTCTCTACCATACGGCAATGGGTTTGTTTGGAAGGCAAACAAAAACTTTAACGCCTCCATAGTCTACCCCAATACATTCTTGTTTAACCACGGTAACTTTATATCCTCAAACGGAGAGATATTTCTTAGGATTGACCTATTGGTCCGTGGACTTGATAACACCACCATTGACGGATTCTTCGGTGTTGAACCGATATATCTGAAAAACATCAATCCTAGTAAGTTCTTCAAGATTGTGTGGGATGAAAGGAGTTCAAAGAAAATAAAATAAGGTAACTATAAACAATTAGACCATACTAAATTTATTTAAAATAAAAAAAGATATGAAACTAAAAAGAAAAATTGAATTGCAGAAAAAAGCAAAAGAAATGGCAAATTATGCGGAAAAACACCCCAACGCATCCTTATTTAGTGGATTTATGCCATCAGAAGAATACGACTATTTAGTAAAATGCTTGGAAGAAATAGACAAACGTGCCAAGATTGCATAATTACTGAAAATTTTAAGAATTTAACATTAATAACGTATGAAACATTTCATTTATTGGAACCAAACTGCTAAAAAAAGCAAAGAGGAGATTAAATCCATCATGGATAAACAAGCAAATGGTGAAGAATATAAGTACGCAATAGTCGACACTGACCGCATAACAATTCAGAATTAAAATAATTATGGATAAAGAAAAAAGATTTGTTGGTGATGTAGACAACATTGACGGAGTTAGGGTAGTTCAAGATTATGATGACATTTACCGTGCCATGCAGAACGGTGAAACCGTGCTCCATTGGGAATACGGCAATTCCCTCGCACCGTTGATTAATAACGGCGAATTCTGCAAAATTAAACCTTGTGTTCCCGCAGAGGTAAAGAGAGGCGATGTTGTCTTTTGTGTCTTAGGCGGTCAATACCCGATGGTTCATCAAGTGACAGAAATATCAAATGCTAGTTACACCGGAGAACTTTGGTTCAAGATTGGTGATACGCACGATACAACCTATGGTTGGACCAAGGAAGTATATGGAATTGCTGTCGGCACAAACATTTTTTATGAAGAGGTGAAAAAATGGATGTAAAGACTTGTCATTTTCAAGATTTTTATATATCTTTGCACTGAAAAATTTGTTGCTCATTGTTTGGAATATAGTATAAGTGGTAATACGTCAGATTTTGGTTCTGAAGTTACGAGTTCGAGTCTTGTTATTCCAACAAAAATATTAATGGACATATGGAAGATTTTAACCACAAGGAGATTCACTCTAAAAAATTCTATCAATCGATAACTGAAATTGTTTTCGAGGCAGTAAAAGAAGTGCCATTTGAAAAGGTGGCAACAAAAGGCTCAAAAGAGATTTGGAAACTATTTTGGCTTTTTCCGATTACTTTGGAAACCCATAAGCAAGACGTTTATTCTATTAATGACAGTGATTATACGGAGAGCCAATTGAATAGCAGTCTCACGTATTTCTTCTCAGAGGGAAAGATAATGAGGAGGGCGATTGTCAAAATATATTGCGGCTCGCAAAATACTACTTATAAATTCAAAACAAATCGAGAAGCATTGGATTTTTTGGATAATGTTAAGAAGGCATGTAAAGAATGCGGAAACGAATTACTGTAGGATGGTCCCATAACTCAATTGAATAGAGTAACTGACTTCTAATCAGTAAGTTGGGAGTTTGAATCTCCCTGGGACTACTTGGAAAAAAATGTACGATTTTTCGTACATTTTTTCTTTTTTACTGTATTTATTGTAAAAAAGAAAGAAAATGCAGTGGAAAACACAGAAAGAAACGTTGGAACAACTGATAAATGTTGACCACATTTCCTATGAAGAAATTGGAAGGAGGTACGGCCTAAGCGGACAAGCGGTCAAGAAAGCGGCGCAAAGGTTAGGTATCACCCTCCCAAGAAGGAGAAGAATTAATCCGTCAGAACATTTCAACAAGGGAACCGCAGAAACGGCTGTTTGTGAAAATTGTGGAACTGAGTTCACAAAGTATACCGGACACAATGGAAGATTCTGTTCACTTGATTGTTACAATGAGTTCAAGCACAAGGAGGCTTACAGAGATTTCTTGGAAAACAATGACAAATACTGTCGCGCAAACTACAGTCCAAGAACGTTTAAGAAAGAAATATCGAAGGAACAAGGCGATATATGTGCCATATGTGGGGGTGGACAAGAGCACAACGGAAAACCGTTGGTCTTTATTCTAGACCACATTGACGGCAACGCTGCAAATAATAAGAGGGAAAATCTCAGATGCGTTTGTCCGAACTGTGACAGTCAGTTGCCGACATACAAATCAAAGAACAAGAACGGCGCAAGAAGTTACTATCGATATCACAAAGAAAAGTAACTTTAAAAAAATAAAAAAAAAAATAAAGAAAAACGATTATGGCTTGTGGATGTAAAAAGAAAGCAGAAAATGCAGCCAACACCAATGTTTCACAACAAGTAAAGATTACAAATGTAAATACAAATGCTTTGAGTGAAAGTGGAAGGACTAGAAGGGCTGAAAAAAGAATTATTCTAACCGAAGAATAATGAACCAATTCCATCAATTCCTAAATTGATGGAATTTTTTGTTTGAAAAACATAATCATTGAACTATTTATGGTTAACAAATACTAACCTAAGATAAAAAAATATATTGAAATGCCAACAATGAACTGTTGCTCAGAATTTCAGACCGAATGTCTCAAAGTTGTCACAATAGGCTACCTTAAGACATTTATAGGGAACAATATACAAGATTCAAACGGTAATATCGTTACCATTTCACAATCTGATGATACGTATTGCCCTAGTTATACTGAATTGACGAACGGTAGCATCATACCTAGCCATGTACAAGGGAGTACACCCAATTCTGACGTAGACGGTGTAATCATATCTACGGCAACTACACCATACAGTGGGACGCAACTTGTGGACCAAAGAGACCTATCCATTATATGGACTAGGCATAATGGATTGAACATCAGTGCATCATCTACTGAAATAGGTGCTTGTGGCGGTACGTCACAATTGAGCGTTGCCAATACCTACATCAGATATAAAAAATATATGAATGAGGCATGTGAGATTCCTTCCAACCCAAGTTCAAGCACGGTGAGCGACACTAGCACATCTGAGTTGACTTGGTACAAGGAATTGGCTGATGCAACCATCAATACAACAACTTTGGTCTATTCTCTTCCGAAGAACGAGGATGAGACCACCCCAATCAGATATGACCACATATCTGCCCATACCGTGTTTAGGACCGCCGTAAAGGGCAGCAATGTGATTACAATGACACAATCTGAAACCGGAGGCGACTACACCGAACATGATGCATATTACTACATAACTACTGCCGCCACTGCGGAAGCAACGACCGACACAACGTTCGTTTCGTGCGGTGCAATAACATACGGTGCCAAGTTCACGCTCAACCAAGACAGATGGGAGACACGACATTGGAAAGACTCTTGCGGTACTGAAGACCCGACAAGGACAAAGGACTTCAATGTTGGGCCTACTGCCTCAACCGTATATTCATCCGTCACTAGGAATTGGAGTGCAGTAGAATGTCCGGTAAGTTCAAGCGCAAACTCAGATACAATAGCGTTTACGTACACGGACCCGAAAACATCTGAGGTGTTCAACGGCTCGGTTAATTTCTCTAGGACGTGTACGCAGAGTTGCTGCTCTTCCTATGAATATAGGATAACTTCACCAACCCCAAGCGATGTTACGGGTATTGATAACTGCGGCGTTCAAGGAAACTTCATAGTAACAATGCAATATAAGTGCGCAGACGGTGGTATGCCAAGTGAATGGGAACCTTATACCGGATTTACCGTTACAACTGCATTTGTGTCCGGCCAAGACTTCGTATCGTTTAATGAACTTGCCTATGATGCTGCCGCAAATTGTACAACTGACGCTAGAAGCGGCACTTATGCAATAAGGGTACAAGCGGGTAGTGCCGGTGACGTTATATTGGATACAACGTTTAACGTGGTATTCTCTCAAGATGCCGGTCGTTGTGCTGATTGCGGATGCGGCTGCGAATCATTGATATTCGATGAGCCGGTATTACAGCCCTAAAATAAAATAAAAAAAAAAGAGAAAGTTATATATGACAAGTGTATTTTTCCCACCGGAAGGTGGAACAATAGTTCTTGGATACTCGATAGAACCTTGTGAAGGAGAAAAAAACGTAACATTCCAAAAGAGTGACGATGATTGGTTTTCAATCACCGTCGCACCGACTAGTTTAACACTGACGGCAACTGCCGGTTCTTCAAGAGAGGGGTATGTTACACCCCTTTTTAACGGGAATGCTTGCAGCAACATCATTGTGAGCCAAGGTTCTTGTGACTGTAGCAGTTTCATTGTCAGCGGGGTCAGCACCATAGCGTTCAACTATATAATACCCGCTTCCGGTTCACCGGTCGGTACGGTCATGGGTACATACACCCTTGAGGGGTGCAGTGACAGTGAGATAAGGTTTGACAGTGACTTGGGGCTTGTCGCTGAGAACGGTGAAATCAAACTTACGAGAGCCATTGCCGAATCGCAAGAATCAGCGTTCACGGAATATGACGTAGACATATATTACGGCCAAAGCAACGAGAAATGTTACAGTGACACCATCTTCCAAGAAGGTACGCTTGTAAAGTGTGACTGTAGCGGTGTTGAGTATTTCGTAGAATCATTCAAGAAATCATATCCGCTGAGTGGTACGAGTGAATATGTCATGATTGCTAGCGGAAGCACGCATAACTGCGGTGTATTGTCAGCCATAACTAGTTCTGAGATTTTCGAAGACGAGAATATTGATTGTAGATACAGCCAAGATAATACGAAATTTGAGTTTTGGGGAAAACTGTTACCCACAACCGCAAACCGTTCCGGCGGTCTCCGATTATATTACTTGGACAATGAGGGGGTGGAACAAGAGTGTGACAAGTCACTTATCGTAACACAAACTAGAACTTATTGTAACTGTGATAACCAAACGTCTTGGATAACGTTCGAAGAAGGATTCTCAGATGACGGTTGGGTTGATGATAACCACATTGTATTTTTCAACAGTTATCAAGATTATTTGGACGGCGCACAAGCCATTGGAAATAGGTTGGAGGGAAGCATACAAGATATTATAAACCATGAATATTTTATATTAAATCAGTTAGAATATAATTGGATGACTCCAATCAATATACTGAAACCTAGCAATAATACCTCAACTTGCCGCGTGATATGGCCTTCAAGCAGTGACGTGGATTGGATTTATCCGGCTTGCGACAATAATCACACATGGACTGACTGCGGATTCTATTGGAAACCAAATGAAACGAACGAACCACGAATTGCCCACATTACATTTGACCTTTATATTGATTTTGATTCCACAAGCAGTATTTCATTTGAGACATCAACTGAAGATGAAGATGAGTACAGAATCATATCCTATGACATCAGAGGTTGTTCAAAATGTGAGAAGCAGTTCAAATTTACCGTGTTACAACTTCCTAAATATGCACCACTGACTTGTTATACCAACCATAAACTAGATTCTTGTGTATCACTTGTCTCGTTAAACGATTATGTATTGCAAAAATATTATTATGGGTGGTATGATACATACTTTGTACCGGCAAACCCGGCTCAACAATTTAGACAAGCAATTGACAAAGACACCATCGCAAATGAGGCGGTAATATCTGCCGATACTAGCAGTGCCGATTGGGTATATATATGTGAATATAACTATGATAAGTATCTCTGCATTGATGACAATAATTCTTCCTCTGACCGTTCTGCAACCGTGACACTTCAAGTCCAAACAGAAAGCGGTGATGTCTGTTGTGATAAAGTATATGAATTTAAGCAACATCCGTTAATAACTGACTGTGCTTCGTTCAAGGAATCGTTTGGATATTATCTGTATTGTCAAGCCATAGATGACCACGGAGAATATGTCAGATATATTTCAGCCGACGGAGACACAACCTTAAATATGTATTTCTTCGGAGATTCTAGGGGTTGGAAAATGAGTGCCGTAACTTGTGATGCTAGCGGTGTTGATACACCCTCAAATATTGTCAACAGAATAGAATACTATGTTCCGTCTGAAACGAAATATCTTGGTGGATATAGAATGGACATTATTTATAATGACAATATATATTCAGACAGAAGGACTCAGTATCTTAAATTCTTCTACGTTGACGATAATGGGAACCAAGTCGGAGGAAGCGACTGTTTTACCATCTTGAAGACCATCCAATACGAACCCCAGACACCTACTTGTTATTGTCAGAGAATGGAGTTCAACCAAGCGGAAATCCAAACATCATATCCTTCTAACTATGGTGAGATATTTATCGGAACGGCCACGGTCAGCCAAGGTGCACCATATTGTAACAGCGTCAGTGCCTCAACCACACACTCTGACCTATTGTCTTGCAGAGTAGTCGAGACGGTCACGCACACAACATATGAGGTATATGCAACCATTGGAAGGAACACTAGTTCCACGACACAGACAGTTACCGTGGACATTAACTTGATAACTAGCGAGCCTAGGACATGTGACCAATACTATAGGTATGTAAGTTTCAACGTACTACCGGAAACATAGTCTGTTCATTTTTGTTTTTTTTTTTACCAACTTTGCCGAATGCGTTTTTCCATTCGGCAAAATTTTTTATTGTTAATATGCATTTTTTTCCATGAAAATTTGTTATTTCAAAAAACTTTTTATATCTTTGCAAAAAATCGCGGGATGGTAGGAGTGGTTTCCTCGGTGGTCTCATAAGCCACAGACGTTGGTTCGAACCCAACTCCCGCAACAAAGGTTCACCACTTAGCGCAGATGGTAGAGCAACGTAATGAATGTTTTCAATGGATAACTGAAGGAAACTCACAGCAATTTAAAAAGTTGATTAGTAATCCGTAGGTCATAAGTTCGAGTCTTATAGTGGTGAACCTATTTTAATTTAATAAAAAGTTAACATTACGATGGAAAAATATATTTTAAAGGTAACTATTTCATACAACGAGAAGCCGGAAAACGACAAAAAAGAGCACGAAAGGGTGAATACCTTAACGCACTCAATTTGTGAGACATCGATAGATGATGCAATCAATGAAGCCAATCATTTAATTGGTGAGTTGGAAGAGAAATTCGGCTTCAACTTTCCAAAGAGGTTTGAGGTGTCAAGCATGAAAAAGGGATATGAAACCATTTGTTCATATGTAGATTATGTCATAGTTGGTGTAAGTTTAACTACTTTATATTTCTCTGACATTAATGCTGCACTTGAACACGCATTCAAATCTCAGAAAGAATATGAGGAATGGGAGAAAAATTAGATAATTATATACAATTAAACCCCAAAAAAATATGAGTTTAAGAAATAAAGAATCATTAGAGAAATACTTTGCAGAAAGTAGGGAAAGGATGGCTAAAAGAAAAATTAAAAAAGCCGAACATAGGAAGAATTCTAATAAACAACAAAAAAAAATGATTGAAACTGAAAAAAGAAAAGAAAAAATGTGGACGAAATCTTTCTTAAATGCCATAAAAGATGATTCTGAATGGTATGAGCATTGGAATTCTATGGATATTTCTATACATTCAGTTGAAATCATTAGCATATTAAGCAACAAAAAAACGTTAAATGATAACGAAAAAAGCGTGCTTGATTTTGCCTTTGAATTGGCTTATCCAAATGGTTTATAGGACCAAATAATATATAATCACCAAAAATTAAACAATAATATAGCAGTTGACATAAAAATAAAATAGTATGAATATAAGTGAATCATATAAGAAACTATCAGAATATTCTGATTTAGTAGAAACCATAACAAGTGGTAATACTAGTCGTATAGTATGTTTAAGAGGTATTAATGGAGTACAAACAGAAGAAATCACGTTTCACCCAAATGGAAAATGTGGCTCTATAGAATTAAATGATGAGGAAATGTTTGGAATTCGCTGCAATCATTTAATGTGGGCAGAAGGATTCGTTGAAGGCACGGAATCATTTATGCAAGGAATAAAGGGAAACGAGGCTATATTGATTTATGGAAACCATAAAGGCAGTCTTGAAGTTGAATTGTTAACTTGTTCTGATAAAGAAGATACAAGGTCATATGTTACACCATAATGTGCCATCTTCTATATCATTACCAAAAATTAACATTGCAGCCTTAGTGTAACGGTGGCACGGGACGCTTCCAGCGTTCAAGAGTGGTTCGACTCCATGGGCTTGCTCATATATGGTCTTTTCATACTTACGAGGAAACTAACAGCAATTCAATTTTTTTGTTTCTCATAGGCTTTACACGATTAAATGTTTCCTCTAAAAAAAAAATTAAAGAAAAAAATGAAGAAAGATGTTGATTTACCAAGGTACTCCTTGTTTTTCATTAAGGAAATACAAGAAAGTATAAATGAATACAACATAGTCAATGAGGGTGACTCAATCTCTATTGAGATATGTACCCAATCACACCCGTATTCCTATGATGGACTCAAGACCGTTGTATCCACTTTCATTAGAAAGGGGTATAAAACTAGATTGCCGGATTTTAAAATGGTAAAGGACGGTGATGAAAAGAACTATGTTTATTCATGGAACCTTGCTAAAGCAGAACCCGGAGACGATTTACCTTTTTAACTAAATTTTACATATAAAATAAATTTTAAAAAATGAAAAAGTTAATTTTGTTTTTGGCACTTATCTGTGCCACAGTTTCGATGAGGGCACAGATTGCCACTCAGAACAGTAATGCCTTGGATAATATCGGTGTAGGTGTTACGGTTGGTGCAACGGCACCGTTGGATTTCAATGACGTTCTGCCATTAAACACAAACTTCGGTCTTAAACTGACAAAGGACATCAGTCCCAAGTTCGGCTTGCAGTTGGAAGCGTTAGGATTTTTGAACGACAATCACTTCAGCAATGTCAAGACCGCAATCAAGGCTACGAATGTAGGACTTAATGGTGTGACAAACCTATCTAACTTATTTGGTGGGTACAAGGGAACACCTAGATTATTTGAAGTTGGCCTAGTTGGTGGCCTCGGATGGTTACACACTTGGAATTCCGCCAATAATTTCCTTTCTGCAAAAACCGGCCTCGACCTTTCATTTAACATGGGCAAGAAGAAGGCACACAGTTTGGTCTTAACACCGGCAGTATATTGGAATCTGAACAAGTTTAATAAAATCCAATTCAACAAGAATGGTTCACAGTTGGCCCTTAACGTAACTTATGTATATCACTTCAAGACTAGCAACGGCACACACCATTTTAAGACATATGATATTGGTGCGATGAACGATGAAATCAATTATCTGAAGGGTCGCTTGGATGAATGTGAGAAGCAGAGTCCAAAGATTATCCAAAAGATTGTTGAACGCCAAGTTGAAAAGAAGGTTTCACAGCCAACACCAATGCAATGGTTAGTACAGTTTGCAAAAGGCAATGCGGACCTCAGCATCAAGGGCATGGAAACTCTGAACACCATCAAGGAAGGCACTGTTGTTGAAATTGTCGGTATGGCTTCTCCGGAAGGTTCACATGACTTCAATATGACATTGTCTAACAGACGCGCAAAGGTTGTGGCTGATTATCTTGAGACACGCGGCGTCAAGGTGAAGTCTTGTCGTGGAATCGACACGTCCAAGGATACGAACAGACTTGCAATTGTCACGATTGCAGAGTGAGATATTAACAACTCAAATACAGAAGAGGAGGGGGATAATATCTAAAAAAAAATCCAATTTAACCGATAGTGTTTTTCAACGTCCATATGTCTACATTCTCCTTTAATTTGGTTGAATTGGTGGTTACTGCGACAAGTAAACAGTTCACGACGGATACCAATCTAGGCAAAACAGAGCCAATAAGTCCGTCACTTTTTACCTAACAGATAGAAAAAAAAAAATAATTCATTATGGAAAAATGCATGCGGTGTGAGCACGACTTGATATTGACATCTAATTTTATGCTAAGTGAGGTTAGCGGGGTGGATTTGGATGAAGATGATGATGCAATAGTGACATATGCAGAGTGTCCATATTGCGGTGCCAAATATGAATTGACCGATACTCCGGAATCAGAGAAGAAAAATTACCCCTATTGGAATGGAAACCATTCCATAGTTTACGAATAAAACATAAGATGGACTCGTAACTCAGTTACAGTGAGGTTTAATCTCCACCAACTAAAGTTGAAATTTAGTAAATCAGCGGCATAAGTTCTTAATTGAATTGCGCAGGAGAGAATGGAGGTTTACTATCTTGCAAGAATTTCAATATGGTACTGATACAGTGAGGTTTAATCTCCACCAACTAATGCACACATAAAAACCTCCGAGGGCGAAGATTAATTCTTCGATGGGCATACTGGATTGACAGTTGAAAGACCTTGTAGTGGCAAACACGTGATTGAGGTCAGTGTGATACGTAAAGCAACGTGATGGAGACTGTGAAAGAGAAAAGCAGTGAGAATCTGCACTTTAGTAGAATCCTTAAGTGGATTGAAGGAGTTAATTGCTCTAAGACAGATGTAGGAGGTTTTACATTAGTTTAGTGCTGCTAGACCACAACAAACAAACAATCGCTGAAGGTAACATAGTGACTATCGTAGTTACAAGGCAAATCTTGTAAGTCAAAAGCCTAAGCCTTCTTAGGGATGGACATAAAATGGACTCGTAACTCAGTTGGTTAGAGTAGCAGACTCATAATCTGAAGGTCGTAGGTTCAATTCCTACCGGGTCCACAATTTTTTCTTTTTTTTTTTTCTTGTTATATATATTTATAAAGAAAAAAGTGATTATTATGACAGAAAAAAGAATTAAAGAAATAATAAGGGAATGTATAAACGAAATTACAGACAACGCGAATGACGATAGAATTAAATTTAACCCTAATCAATTTAGTAGTCTTACACAACGAATAAAAGAATTATACCCTAACGGTACTGGGGGGTTTCATCCCTACAAACCGGAAGAAAGGATAAGGAACTTTGAAGGATTATTTAAGGCTGATAATCCGGATTATAGAAATTTTAAGAAATGGAGGGAAAGGAAAATAAACGTGGAGCATTGGGATTCAATAAACGCAAATTGGGAGAATTACTGGAAAGAACTAGAACAACAAAAAACTTATAAAAAAATATAAAGAAAAAGATACTTTTTGAAAAGTATGTTATATTTATATTAAAAAAATCAGAAATTTTATTTGAAACATATTATGGATAAAAAGTATATCACGACATCATTTTTCACATCGGTAGCCGCAAATAACTTTTGTGGTTGTTGTTGCGTGTCCGTTTCTTTAAAGGTTTGAGACAGTCGTGAGAATACATAAATATCTATAGGCACTTACTTCAATATATATTCCCAAAAAGGCTGTTGAAAACTGTAAAATGTATTCAGCAGTCTTTTTTTATGGAAATAATTTTGAAAATTGAAAATTTTTATATATTTTTGCATTGAAAAAAATTGGTCCCTTTGCTGAGTGGTTTAGGCGGCGGTCTGCAAAACCGTATACATTGGTTCGATTCCAATAGGGGCCTCAATTGGAATCTTAGCATAGAAGGTTCATGCGTGAGACTGAAAATCTTGAGAACGTAGTTCGATTCCACGAGATTCCACAAACATTTTTTTCCAAGGTAATAACAATGTTTTTAACAAAACAAGCAACTCTGTGCGTAACTACCGATAAGAGCGGTGACCTTGGAAAAATTTTGGCTCGATAGTTTAAGGGTATATAACTGTTAACACATATTCTAATAAAATCTAATAAAAATATTATTGATTTTATGACAAAAATCGTTATTTTTTAAATGTTAATGATATTTATATATGAATAGCAAAATAAATAATACGAAAAAATCATTACAGAATATGCAGTTAAAAGTTGTTGAGGTCACAAAGACAAACTATACTCTTGAGAATGGCGATGTATATGAACATACATTCGATATTGATGAGGACATTACAGTAGATGAATTTCAGAAACTACTTGATAATGCGAAGAACACAATCATCGAAACACTAAATAAGATTGAAAAAGATGAGATATAATGGGCAAGTTACTAAAGATAGAAGAAGCGGCCCAATATCTCAATGTGTCACAAGATTGTCTTCGCAAATGGGATAGGGCAAATAAACTCAAACCACTTAAAACCGTTGGTGGGCATAGACGTTACAGCACAGATGTTCTTGACGAATTATTAGGAAAGAAAAATATTGTGAATTATGGAAATCTGTATGAACATCTTTGTTCCGCTAGTTACATTTCACAAATGATTGGTGACGATAATGCAGAAGAAATTGAAAAGATAAGAGTTGATGTGGGTGATAAACTACTTAAACTACACGAAAAAGAAATAGAATGTTAAGGGCAATTAAGATAAGGTTATATCCAAATAAGGAACAAGAACTGAAACTAAACAAGGTTTTGGGCTGCTACCGATTTGTCTATAACCAAATGCTTGCTCTCAAACAACAAGAATACAACGAGAATAAGAAATCATTAGGGCTTACAGACCTTTCAAAATACTTTCACGGAACATTGCTGAAAGACGAACAATATGAATGGTTGAAGGAACAGAACACAAAGGTGATGAAGCAGTCAATAAGGCAGATGCTTTCAGCCTATGACAAGTTCTTCAAACAACATAACGGATTTCCAAAGTTCAAGTCAAAGAAGGACAAACAATCAGCATTGTTCCCATTGGAAGCAATATCAAAGGGAAACAAGTTCAATGAGAGAAAGATAACATTAACACAACCGTTAAAGGATATTAGATTCAGATGCTCAGACTTATACTTTAAGAGGCTTCAAACATACAAGGAAGGAATAAGGAGTGCTACCTTATCGAAAACCAAGAGTGGTAACTATTTCCTATCCATCCTTATAGAGTTACCTCAAGAAGAAATAATCAAGTTTGGGCAAACTAGTGAACGAGTTGGCATTGACCTTGGAGTTAAGGATTTTGTAATCACAAGTGACGGAGAGGTGTTTGAAAACAAGCATTTCTTTAAGTCACAAGAAAAGAAGATTGCAAAGTTGCAAAGACAATTGTCAAAGAAACAGAAAGGTTCTAACAATAGGAACAAACAACGTGTTAAGGTTGCAAAGGTATTTGAAAGGCTTGCCAATCAAAAGGATGCTTACATACATAGCGTTGTTAATGAGTTGTTGGTTTATTATGACACAGTATTTATGGAAGACTTGAATGTTCAAGGAATGCTGAAGAATCACAAGTTGGCAAAAGCCATCCAAGAGGTTGGTTTCTATAGGTTCAAGCAGATACTTGAAGACAAGGCAAATAACAACTACAAGGAAGTTGTATTTGTTGGTAGATTTTATCCAAGTTCAAAGACTTGCCATAAGTGTGGGTATGTGAATAAGGAACTGACGTTGAATGACAGGGAATGGACTTGTCCAGTGTGTGGCGAGCATCACGATAGGGATTTGAATGCAGCAATTAATATCCTAATGGAAGGTGAGAGAATAATAGGTAGCCGTACTACCGAATTTACGCTTGTGGAGAAACCAACTGTGGATGACCGAACTTTATGTTCCTAAAAAGCAGTGTTTCGCTGAAACAAGAAATAAAATATAGTAGAATCATAGATTTTATTAGAATTTTATATACGGTAAAATTTGGCTTTTGTACCGCTAAGTTCTCAGTTCAATTCTGAGTCGAGCCTCAAATTCTAGAGAGTTGGGGGAGTGGCTGAACCCGGAAGTCTTGAAAACTTCTGAACAAGTAATTGTTCCATCCGTTCGAATCGGATACTCTCTGCAAAAAAAAGGCAATGATATAGAAGTTTACCCATAAAACAAAAAATGAGTGAATCAGAGAGATTCGCCCATATGTTCGACAAGTCAATTGGACTTGTTAAACCTAATAGGGTGTTTGTGTTGTGTGAGAAAGTGGCTTAATAACCCTTCTTAATTTGGGTGATACAATATTGGTACATTGATGGTAATTGGTGTGCATTATTAGTATCATCTTTTTCACAATAATATGTGTGACCATTTGATTCCCATGTATGACATGTCATATGAATATCATCACAAAATCCTTCATATGCCATCTTGAGGTCTTCTCTTTCATTATCAATATAGTCTTTTAAGCAACGGACAATTTCCTTGTATTTTTGGGGGTTTGTTAATTTTAATTGAGTTGTTAACTGTTGTGCCATATTTTGCCACTCATCATAGTTATTGGTTGACTTACCGTTATTGGAATTAGGCAAAACGCTATATTTATCCGCATAAGACTTAGATGGATTAAAGTTGTCAATTTTACCAATCATATTTATTTCATTCAACACCATATTCACAGACTCTTTCACTATTCTATGAAGGTCACTTTCTGTTAATCTTATAGGTTTCTTATTCATATTATAATACGTATTAATTCGTTATTTATTAATAATAAATATCAGTAAGATGGAATTTGTTGGGTCAACTTCTATGTTATTACCCTAATTAATGGTTAAAAAAAAAAACATTTCTTAACATACAAAGTCTTGTGGAATTCAAAAATTTTATATATCTTTGCAACGTAAACATATTGTTCAACTAAAAAGTATATCTGCTATGATTAATTTGATTTTAGGCGCAGCATTGGGCTATTTCGCTGCAAAGTATTTCATGGAAAACTAAAGTGAAGGAGGAAAGAAAGTTATGTCAAAGATTCTTGAAAACGACTTTAGGAGAGAACTCTACAAGAACCTAGTAGAGGCCGGTTATTCAAAGGAAGAGTCTCAGAAAATTGTCGGCGCAAAATACTATACCGCCCTTAACAACAATGTTAAGGAAAGGCAATAATATAGCAGTTGGCACAAATAGTTTATAAAATGCTGTCAGAAATGACAGCATTTTATCGTTGTGGTCTACCCCATCTAAATAAGACAAAATTGGATAAATCCTTTTTTATTATTTGATATACTCTTCTCGCAGACATTTCATTATCAAATGTAAAAGTAACTATACCTTTCACTTTTACAAGCCACACATTTCTCCTACAATCACGTTCTACACAAATATCAATAACATTCTCATACTGTAATACGTCTGTTTTATTATTTTCAATGTAACGCTCTATAGTACCATTATTTAAACGAACTATAGTTTGAACCTCATGATAAAGTAAAGTTGGAATATAGTTGTTGATTAGACCTGTTGTCTCTTGAAAGAATCTAATAGTCTCTTCTTTTTTTGATTGAATCGCCAAATCTCTTTCTTTATCACTTCCATTAGCAAATTCATCCCACAAATACAAAGCATAGGTCTCTACGCTATTACACTGAGGCATTTTTATTGCAAGTTTAAAATGCTCGCCATCATTTATTACATAATTACCATTACAGGCATAAATAGTTTCTGCTGTATCTAACATTTCTTTACTTGTATAACCAACAAATTCCATATTACTGATATTTATTATTATAATTGTTGCAAAATTAAAGAAATTATGGATAACAACCAAATAAATGGGCAGAAAAATAACAAAAAGGCATATTGCCCAAATATGTTTTTTGATAATGGCACTGTAAGTATTGGTGAATTCAAGACATTGGATGATGCAATGAACTTCCCAATAAAGGAGATTTGGTGTATCAACAGAACTGAGGATAATAAATTTCAATCATACCAATCACAAGGGTCTAGACTTCTAATTATTTGTAGTTGGAATAGAAGCATCCAAGACACGTTGAAATTTGTGATGGCAGTGATTCACAAGAACAAAGTTGGTAAGATTTACTATTGGGGTATGGATGATTTACCATTATATCCTGAAGAAAAAAAGAATCAATTTGAAGGTAGTCTTGGTGACGATGCAACATACACATTATATCAAATAGCAAATAACAGATTAAATTGTAATACAAATATGAATAAGAAACTTATAAGATTAACAGAGAATGACCTTCACAAGATTGTGAAAGAGTCTGTAAAGAGAGTACTGAGAGAAACTGCACATGACATTAATTCACCTGAATACAAACAAATGTATGACAGTGGTATTGAAGATATGTGGGGGAATTATGACAACCCAGATATGGAGTATGAACCATATGCTGAAAAGTTCTTGAATACGCCAAATGCATCACAAAACTTTAAAGAGTTTCCAAGACAAAGTGTCAAAAGAGATTTGGATTTTGACCCGTTATCAAATAAAGGAATGCGGCGTTACTATGACCAAAAAAGATTAGATAAGATTAGGAATAAAAAATACGTTGAAGATAGGTATGATGAAGCATTGAAAGGCCTTATGCGCCTTCATATCGTCAAGCAATTTGGACAAGACCCAAGAACATTAAGTAAAGAAGAAGTTGTTGATTTGTATGATGGTTATATGAATGAACGTGGTAGAGCAGCAGAACGAACAAGAGAACTTAACGCCCGTGATAATGAGTTCTAAGCAGCAACCAATCCCACTCTAATCTCATCCCAAGTCCTAACCAAACCAATAGACTTAACAAACATATCTGAAAAGCGTTCGGATTCGGACGCTTTTCTTGTGTTCCAGCGGTACACAGCCTCGTCAATGTAAGACTGCAAATGCTCGTCAGATACATCGTGATAGCAACCGACTATCATTCTACGGAAGTGGCTCCAGAAGCCCTCAATGGAGTTGGTAAAGATGTCACCGTTGGCATACTCCTCAGCCTCGTGCTTTACCACTGCATGAGTATATCCCAACTCAGCAAGACCATTGTAGGCTGACAGTTCATCAGTGATAACTCTTGAACCATCAGCAACGAACTGCTGAATGATGGGCTGCAAGGTAGCCTTATCCGTCTTCTCCACAACAAATGCGTGAACATACGTGATAGACTCTTCTTCACCCTTACTGTTGATAAAGGTGCTGCGCTCCATCATACCGAAGACAGGTGTCTTGGTCTTTGTGGAACGACCTTGGGTCTTAGGTGTACGCATTGACTTGTGCTTCCATTTCTCCTTACCACCGATGTACGCCTCATCACACTCCACAGTACCCTCAAATGCTTCTGCATCACTCTGAGGATAAAGAAGACGTATCTTCTGAAGCATATACCAAGCAGTTGACTGAGTAACAGAAAGGTCACGGCTCAACTGATGACTGCTGATACCCTTCTTATGGGAAGATATAAGATACATGGCAACGAACCACTTGATGAGTGGCAACTTGGTATTCTCGAAGATAGTACCAACAAGGCAAGAAAAGTTCTTGTTGCACTCAGTGCAGTGGAAACGTCCGTTCTTGGACATCTTGCAGTGATGTTTACCACAATATGGGCAAACAACGTCTTGTTCATTGCCAATACCCCAACGACTTTCAACGATGGCTTGCTTACACTTCTCTTCAGATGTGAAATACGCTGTGAGTGAAATGATGTTGTTGAATTTCTTGAAATTAATCATATGCTGCATTGTTTCTCAATTACAATGCAAATATACGAAAAAAACGGGACATAGAAAAGTCCCGTATACCTATAAATAAGCCGATTTTGTGCCAACTGCTATATTATTGCCTAAGGAAATTGTCGGGGCTTTTCTTAATGAAATCGAAAGTGAAAACTATGAGAATGGTTTGAACTGTGAAGAACTCACGGCAAAACTAGGTGACTTAAGAACTCTGAAGGAACTTCTCTCAAAGTAGAAGAAACAAAGTGAAGGAAACCCACAGCAATTTTATATAGTTTCAGAATAAAGGATTTTAAACTCAAGGTTTCCTATAAAAATTAAAAAAGGTGAGCGAAAAAATGCTCACCTTTTATTGTTATTGTTTAACCTTGGTCCAATTATATAAACCTAAGTAATAAGCACTTGTTCCCATCCAAACGTCATATCCACTGCTACCTTGTGGAACATAAAGAGTACCACCCGTCTTAACATTTTGGAAAGTATTACTTTGTATTGTTGGTGCTGTTGTGGCAAGCGAGGTTATACTTGTTAAACCGTAACAACGTTCGAAAGCACTACCACCAATGCTTGTGATACCACTGCCAATTGTACAACTTGTCATGGCAGAACAACCACTGAAAGTGTTTTGACCAATACTTGTAACACCATTTGGTATTGTTATGCTTGATAAACTGAAACAACCATAGAAAGCAGCGGCACCAATGCTTGTAACACTGTCCGGAATTGTTATGCTTGATAAACTACGACATTGATAGAAAACCAATTCACCAATTCTTGTAACACTGTCCGGAATTGTTATGCTTGTTAAACCGGAACAACTATTGAAAGCCCAATCACCAATGGTTGTACAAAGTCCACCAATTTCAGCACTAACACAAGTTGCGCTGTATGGTTTTGTCATTGCGCTTGTTAATGTTCCACTTCCTTCAAGTTTAACAACTTCACCATTGCTAAGGGTTAATTTACATAATGGGGGGGGGGTAGGATTGTAGTGGACATCACCCTCAGCAACACAAAGTGATACGTTTGGCTTGGGATAATCCGTGGCAACGTATGCTGTATAATCGGCATGCGTTGCAAATTCTTTAACGTACTTCATAATTATTATTTTTAAAGATTTTAATATAAGTTATTTTCTTTATAAATATCTTGTTATTTTCATATTTTTTATATATCTTTGCAATAGTTAAAAAAATGTTAAATTTAAATTATAATAAAATTATGCTTTTAAGTGATTTGAAAAATAAAATCGGGGAAACCGTTGATGGTTATGAGATAAAAGGTCTTAAATTGGTCCCGGCTAGGTTCCAAATTTTAAGAAAACTATCATCAACCGATGATTTGGTTCTAATGAAAGTTGATAAGTTAGGTAGAAACTTATTCAGTTTTTATTTAATGTCAAGGTACCAAGAAGATACGGATAGAATTCCTAACCATAATTTTTACGGTTATGGTAACGGCACAACCTTTTTCGACGCCGAAGTTGCATATAATGCATTGTTGGCAAAAATTCACGAAAAAAAGAGAGAACTTGGTAAGGCTGAATTTGAATTACAAAAAACAATGCACAATGTCTTGTCCGTTCTGTGATATTAAGAAGGATTCAATTATATTTGATGGTGATAATTGGGTTGGCGTGAAGGATGGATTTCCGGTTTCAGAAGGACATACTCTGTTAATTCCAAAAAGGCACTGCGAAACATTCTTTGATTTAAACAACGATGAGTTAACTGAATTGGTTTCGTATTGCATTCCAACAATAAAGGAGATATTGGATGGGGAATATCATCCGGACGGTTATAATATCGGCGCAAATTGTGGAACCGCTAGCGGACAAACCGTAATGCACTGCCATATTCACATCATACCAAGATATAATGGTGACGTGGATGACCCTAGAGGTGGAGTGAGAGGTGTAATTCCAAAAAAACAAAAATATTAAGGTGAATGACAATTTTTAACATACAAAGTCTTGCGGAATTCAAAAATTTTATATATCTTTGCAACGTAAATAAAAACAACGTTATACACTAAGTAATAGACACGTTCGGAGGCTGTCGAGGAGTTTCAAGTTTCTTCTCTTTTTTCACAGTTGCGTAAACTTGAGGTACGGGCCGAACCAAAGAAGCCTTGGCTGGGTTGTCGGATTTCGAGCCATGCGGGTAAATTTCAATAAACCGTCCGTCCATACCGCGTTAAGGTTGCTGTTTTTTTCCATTAGGGGGTTGTACAGCGCTAGCACAAACAACCCAAACGCCCAATCGTCTATTGGTAAGACACCATATTATATTAATTTGGGAAATGAGGTTCGAATCCTCAGAGGGCACAAAGATAGTTTAATAAGCATTCACAATGAATCAAGAGAGACCATCAATTACGGATATTTTCAGCGCAATGACAGCCAATCAGACAATGGCGGTTGCAAAGGAAGAAAAAAATCCAACCAAACTTTGGAAAGAGTTTTGGATTGAGAATGAGGTGTGTTGTCTCTTTGCTGATGCCAATGTTGGCAAGAGTATTCTTGCCGTACAAATAGGAAACTACATATCCGAAAACATATTAAAGGATAATGAAACGGTATTGTATTATGATTTTGAATTAAGCAAGAAACAATTCGAATTAAGATACACTGACAAAGAGTCAAAAAAGCCGTTTAATTTCAGTGACCGATTCATAAGAGTTGAACTTGACAGTGATGTGGTTAGGGATTATTGCGAATACAGCAAGAAACCGTTTGATGAGGTTATTATCCAAGCCATTGAGGCAAATATATCCAAGTATAACTCAAGAGTCCTTATTGTGGACAATCTAAGTTGGCTTGTAAATATGAAGGATACTGCCACAACTGCCGGAAAGTTAATGAAGAACTTGTGCAATATCAAAAAGAAATATAATGTAAGCATATTGGTTCTTTCACACACACCAAAACGTAATCTTGGCTCACCGCTCACGCAAAATAGTTTAAGTGGCAGCAAGAAACTGACAAATTTCTTTGATGCAATGTTTGCCGTCGGTATGAGTATTAAGGATTCTTCCCTAAGGTATCTTAAGCAAATCAAGGTCCGGACCGGGGAATTCAAATATGGAGAAGACCACGTCGCAATGTGCAAGATAGAAAAGGATGGCCCGTTCCTAGGGTTCAAGATGCTTGGCTTCTCAACGGAGAAGGAAGAACTAAAGGCACCCTCCGGCAAGAATAAACCAAGTGTCAAGTCGAAAAGAAACACAACTAAAAAGAAACGTGGTAAGAGGTTCAAGAGTGAACTGACGAATTTCCAAATTGACATGGTTGAAAAAATGGTTGAAGATGCCTTTTCAAGCCTTTAACATTTATTAACATTCAAAGTCTTGCGGAATTCAAAAATTTTATATATCTTTGCAACGTAAACAAAAACCCGCAACCTAGTTGCGATGAATTAACTAACTATTTTATAAACCTTTAAAACTTTTAAAACAATGGGAAAGTTTTTACAGATGATGAGTCAGAATGACTCGAAGGCTCTTGTAGCACGTGCGTCACAAATCAACACTCAAGCAAAGATTGCTCAAGAGGAAGTTATCCACAAACTCAAGATTGAGAAGACCAACGTGGAAATGAAGATTCAAGGTCTCACTGACTTTGCTCCCGACACCACCGATTCTCTCCGTCCCGGCGTAAAGGGTTGGAACCCCAACACATGGGCCGCTGACTTGCAAGAGGCCAAGACTCGTCTCTATGAGATTGGTATTGAGTTGAAGATTGCTCAGTCCACCTTTGACGAGTTCTTCGGCGGCGATGACGATGCAGCCGGTGAGGACTAATCGTTCCCTCTGTGTGACAAGAATGGTGGTCACTATTGTGCCACCATTCTTTTTAAAGAAACTATTAATTATTTAAACAAAAAAGTTATGTGGAATTACGTAAGACTTCGTTCTAATCAAAGCCCAATGGCTAGCATTTTGTCTGATTGCACCAACAAGGCAAACTTGCAACTAGTAATCTACCATTTGAGTGAGAACCACGTCGAGTGTGCAACGGTTCGTTCTGAGTCTGAGGCAAGAGCCTTTAACTTGGATAACAATACCGCTAGTCAAATCTCCCGTGATGCCGTTCATGGTCCGCATGCAATACTCGCATACGACATGGCAAATTCAACAGTCTATCTCATTGACAGTGTCAAGGACTTGGTGGTTGCTTCTGCTGTTCTCCTCTGTGTGGTGACAGAATTGTTAGGTGCACAAGTTAGCGTTGGCCGTGGTGTCCGTGAGGAACGTATGGGTGAGGTTGAGCCTAACACTCCAAACCAACGACCTAACCGTGAGGTAGCAATGCGAGACTCTAGGGGCCGTTTTGTTCCTAGGAGAAATGAGGATGCTTGTTGCAACGACGAGCCTTGGAAGAATCCGCCAACGCCATCAGCACTTGAGTGTGGTGGTCTGTTGAACCGTCGATTCAGACTAGGCAAGCATTAATCCGATTTAACATTGACCCACCACTTTGGAGAATGTGTGGTGGGTCTTTGTATTGAACCCATTAAGGTTTAAAATATCTGTTGAATTATTGATTTAGGTCAAAATAATGCTCATTTTTCGTATTTAACCCTTCTTAAAGATAGAAATTTGAATCCAAATTAATATATATTATTGGTGCAAATTAAAAATAAGGGGAAACCCAACTTAAAAAAGGGAAAAATGATGAAGAAGATTGCAAATTTTTTTACTGCTTGGATAAATAGCAGTTCTATGACTCCTACCGGAGTAATTCCAATGATTAGATAATCAGAAATTATCTTTTCATTTTTTGAAAGAAAATTCTTAAAAACCAAATAAATTAAAAAAATTAAATTTAAAAGAAGATGAAAAAGATTTTATTTTTTGTAATGGCCTTAGTTGCCATGGTTGTTACTTCTTGCAATTGCAAGACAAGTAAGTGCGAGACTCTAGCAGACGAGGATAGTGTTGAAGTAGTCAATGACACCGTTGTTCTTGACACGGCTGTTGTTGTTACTGACACTCTCGCTGTTGAGTAGTCTTCAAAACGAAGAAAATAACAATTAAATAGCACCAAGTGGTATACGTCAAGTTTCCACTTGGTGTTTTTTTTTTGGTTTAAAAAGAATGATAAACTTGTTTTTTTCATATTTTTTATATATCTTTGCACCAAAGTAAAAAATAAAAATCATGAACAAATTTAAGATTATTGCTTGTGTTAACAAGAAAAACGTCATTGGTAAGAATGGTAAACTAATCTATACCATTGGTAATGACTTGGCAAACTTTGCTAGTATGACAAAGTTTAACGGCGTATTGGTTATGGGGAGAAAGACGTTCGAAAGCCTCCCGAATGGTGAGCCGCTTAAGGATAGGGTCAATATCATACTGACCGGTAATGAGGATTACGGGGTTGACCCCAAATATGATAACGTATATATCGCCCATTCCGTTGGTGATGTTGTCGAATTATGCGAAGCATTTTTCTATGACAAGGAATTGTTTGTAGTAGGCGGTCAGTCCATATACAGCCAATTTATGGATTTGGGCCTCGTGGATGAAATGCGACTGACAATCGTTAACGATGAAGAGGACGGTGATGTCACGTTTCCGGAATTTGATGAAAACGAATGGTACACATATTATAAGTCAATGGCCCAAACTAGTTCATTTGAAGGTGTTGAGCGTTCATTCTATTTCAAGATTTTAAAGCGTAAATTCTAGATAGCCATCAAATGTCGAAAAAAAAGAATGACCATTCCATAGATATTAGAGATATATGTTATTTCGTTGACCATGTACATGACATAGATTTCAGAGTATCCTTAATAAAGGACTTGGGTTATTCAATAGGTGTAAATGTGGCAACGGAAAACTCTAAATTAAAAGAAGTTACGATTGGTAAGAGAAACGAAATAAGGATACAGATAACCCCAAGAACGAAACATTCTAAATTAGTAAAGTGTGCCATTATCCGTTAAAAAAGGTTAATGGTTGACTGATAACTTGTTTTTGTGAAATAAATTATATATCTTTGCACAAAAAAACTTTAAAACATTAAATAATGACTGATTCACAGACCCTACATGAGAACGGCAGCAATGTTGCCGATGTCGAGAAAAATGAAAATGCCGTCAACACATCCAATGGTGTTGAGAAAAACGGTGAGACAAATGGTGATGGTAAGACCACTGAGGAAACAAGCAGTGCTCAAAGTGACCCGGAACCCTCTACTGCTGTGGAAAGTAAGAGTGTCGTAAATAATGACCCTAGGGATGACGATATGGGCTTGAAATTCCTTAATAAGGATTTCGTATATGAATGTATGTCGGTTCCGTCTCACAGTAAGAAAGAGTTTAGAATGGTAATATTCATAATTCTTTGGGCTAGACGCAACCACATCAAGTATGAATTCGATGAGTACGGAAACGTATATCTCACAAAGGGTGTGCTCAGTGAAGGCGAATTCTATCCATGTGTCACTTCTCACATGGACACGGTACAAGACCGACAAGACCCATACATATATGCCGGTGTGCCCCTTGACCTAAAGACGGAACTAACGGCAGATAATAGACACAAGATAAGTGTGGACTCCCACGGCGGAGCATCAATTGGAATAGGTGCTGACGATAAGGGCGGTATCTGTATATGTTTATCAATGTTTAAGCATATTGATAAATTGAAGGCTTGTTTCTTCCTTGATGAGGAAAGCGGGTGCAACGGCTCAAATAATCTATCCACAGAATGGTTCAAGGATGTCGGTTATGTTATCGGATATGATTCTCCGGACTTGCATAGGGCCGCTTGGTCTTGCAGTGGGGTGAAGTTATTCAGTTATGAGTTCTATACCGAGCACATGAAGGAAGTGTGTGACAAGTGGGGTCTAGTCAAAGGATGCTTCTTCTCAGAGCCATACACAGATGTTAAGAATATCCGTGAAAAAACCGATATTATATGTATGAATTTTGGTAATGGCGGATACAATGCACACATGCCGGGTGAATACAGTATAATTGAAGATATGGACCATGCTTGCGGAATGGGTGTGGAACTTATACAGTCAATTGGGTGCACGGAGCATAAATTGAAGCACCTTGGCTCTAATAAATCCGCCATACAATACAGACGGACCGAAAATGGGACCTACGAGCCTATCACAAACGATGATACATCGTTGCTCAGAAGTTTGGGTGATGACACTAGGTACGGCGGTAAGGGTTCAACTACGACGAGTTCGGCCACTACCTATCGCACGGTCACCAAGAAGGAAGATGAACTTAAGTTTGACAGTGTCAAGTACATCGTAAACCGTTACGACTCCCATATTCTTGCTATTAAGGAAGAATTGATTAGGGACATCAAGAAACACTGTAAGAAACTTAAGGTTGATTTCAGTGAGATTGAAAAGATTATAGAGGAAAAATTTAACAACGAAATTAAATTCTAACGTTTATTATGATTGGAACCAAAATTCGTGGAATCAGACATCTTTGGCGGTTGTCTGATTCTTCACTTAAAAAAATATTAGTTAGTATTGGCGGCAAAGAATCTAGCATTTGCTATGTTGTTAAAAGTCGGGTAGATTCACAAATTGGTGAAAGACTCTTAATATTCAATCGCGCCATCGACAACGTGTCCTATAATTCCGATTCCTTGGAAGAATATTGTGGCATTAAAAGAGACGAGTTTTTTGCGCACCTAGTGTCATGTAATAAAATTTTTGAAGTATCAAATCTATCTAGGGCACAAGAATATGACAGATATTTCAATGACATGATATTGTTCCCGGATGATTTTGACTATGCTTTTAAGGCATTTCTGAATGAAAATTCAAAAATGATTAAGAGCATTTGCGACAAATATTGTATCGAGGCTTCAAGTGATGTGTGTAAGAGTATATTCTTGCTCACCGGAAATTCCAAGAACTTTTTTTTGTGGGCCATTAACCTTTTCCTTAGGGAGAATTGTTCGTTATCAACGATACAAAGTATTCTCACATGGAATGAATGCTACGGGCAACTCACCAAAAAACTGAAGAGGGGTGGAACGATAACGGCCTACACCCATCTTAACAGCATTAACGACCTATTAATCGAGTTAAGGGGTCTTAGGACTGAAAAGAGAATTAATGATGCAATTAACTCATTCAATACTCTTCAGAAGAAACTGCTCCGGTCAAACAATCATACTAGCATTGACAAGCAGACGCTCGCAAGATTTTCAAAATTGTCTGAAATAAAAAAGAACAACTTCATAAAGAAGGTGTCAACTATTGATGACTATTCGGAATTGATGAAACAGATGAGGCACGTAACTAGTACTCATTTTGAGTGGAGTAAGGAATCATTTTTGGATTCCATAAACAACATTGACGGCATTGATTATGAAGTCATATACGATAACGGACCAATAGTGTTGGTATATGTAAAGGACTATGAAACAATAAAGTATCTAGCCAAGACAACAAATTGGTGCATATCAAAAAATAAATCCTATTGGAACAACTATATAGAAAACGGACACAATAACGCAAAACAATATATGGTATTTGACTTCTCCAAGATGGAGGATGACAAATTATCAATAATAGGGTTTACCGTTACAAAAAACAAGGGTATAACATCTGCGCATAACTTCATCAACGATAATCTCATGCAAGTCGATGCAAATGCCCGGATGTTGAAGTCGTATCTGTCCAAATTCACCAACAGTAATAATATTTTCAAAATACTTGATGGCTGCGGAATCGATATCAACATGATAACGCATTATGAGAGGCCGCAATACTCTTGGAACTATAAAGGTGTAATGGATTACTTGTTCGAGTGTGTTGACAAGGAGTGCGTCAATATTATCACCAACGCCAATAATAAAATGGTGATTTCAGTTAGGAGTGAGTACATCAGATATTTCTTTGGTGATGCATACATTGATAGGGTTTCGAATGATTATTACGGGAATGAGCACATCTTGTTTATCGATTTCAACAAGAGTATGTATGACCCGGAAAGAATTGTCTTTGCAATAATCTCAAATGAGAATTATGACGAAGACTACTGTATCATGATTGATAACATATCCATGAATGCCCAAGGGCTGAATTTTGATACAATGTTGGTTGAATTCGGTGCACCGTATGATTGCATAAAGAGAACGGATAACGTGGAAAAAAGAATTGTTGATTCTTTTTATTCATTAAATTCAGTTGTTCTCCGGAAATGCTTAGATGAAAACGGTAAAATGTTTCATAAAATCTTAAAGAGTAAAATTGACCAAGGAGATTCATATGATGTGATTAAGGATTCCATTATGGGTCATTTATCCTTTGATTTGTTGGATATCATATACGACAGTGGCTATTCTCTTCAAGAGTATATCGGCGCTAGGCGTGTAGATTCCCTCCTCAGCGCACTTTTTTCCACGCTAAGGGACTGTGCCGCTAGGATGGGACTGAAAGAGTTAGAAAAGCCGACGGACGAAGAAGTTGATGCGTTCTACAACGAAATGATTGACAATCGGACAAAAACATTCTACATTGGTATGTATATAGCCATAAAGAAAATAATTGAACATGAAGGGAAGGACAATGAAAATTTTAAATCGTTTGTTTTCCGTTCGTTCAACAACAAGATTGTCGGTTCTATGATGAAGGAGTTTTACTACCTAATCATCCGGAAAATAGATTTTTCACGGAAATGTGACTTGTCTTCCAAAATCTTTCTTTATTTGGCCCAATATGGTGACGAAGAAATGAAAGAGACTGCATCATCTTTGATGAAGAAATATCCTTGGTTAAATAAAGAAGTAAATCTAAAGGAAGCAATATCAGTTCGGGCACTCTCTGATGTTGATATATTTTAGCAGTTTAAGAAAAATGGAAATTTTGCTTTTTTCTATTTCGTTAATGGTTACGCTATTTTTCCTTAACGATAAATTTAGCAAGGCTGTAAGAGTGATTGCATTCAAGGAAGATGAGACTAAACGTAGTGCCATCGTATCTTTAATTACCATGTTCGCAATGGTGTTACTGTGGGTGATTTTTTACTACTATGTTAAGGTTTATTAACACAAATAACTTGTCTTTACTGAAAAAAATATATATCTTTGCAAAAATCAATTAATTAATAACACAATGAACTATAGCAAGAAACAAATGCAGCCGTTGATTGATAAATACTCAATCAATCCGGAAACCAACAAACTTTTCATTAAGGTATGCGAAATGTTTGAAGACCAACCCAACTATCAAGTTTGGGCCGTTAAGATGGTTTTTTCATCAGCAATTCAGTTTGACGGGCTTGAGGAGATTCATCAGTGGATTACCGAAAACAATGAGTTGATTCCAAGTTTATCAAAGAAGAATATTATCTCATACACAACGAAGAGTGATATTGAAAAACTCTTTGATGAAATGAGTGGGTTGAAAAAGGTGGCATTTATAAAGAAAATGATTTCCAATTTCAACACAACCCAAAGAAAAATGTTAATATCTGCCTTGTTTGGGTCAAACAATGTGCCACTTAACCTCAAAAGCAGAGTTATCGATGAGTGGTATAAAATATTCAAGATTTTCGACAAAAAGCCTTGGGCAATCAAACACAAGTTCTATAGCACTTGTTCGGCACTAAAATCTTCCACATCATTATGTCAAGCAATCAAGGATTGTCTAGCAGAATCCTATACATGGGAGAACGGTAAGGAAGATTTGCTAAGTTTCATATCATACAATACCCCGGACTGTGACGTTGTGTTCGATGAGGGGAATTGTGTGGTGGTTCGGGTTCCTTCATACAATTCTAGCCATAAACTATGCGGAAGCGGCCGTACCGGTTGGTGTATTTGCCGTGAAGAGGGCTACTTCAGAAACTACGTTACATCAAAGCCGAACCGTGCGCAGTATTTCCTATTCGATTTCAATAGGAAAGAGTCCGATGCATTTGCTCACATTGGATTTACCATTGAGTTCGGAAGAGGTATTGTTGAGGCTCAGACGTGCCACAACTATGGTATGATGCAACCGTTCGAACAAGGTAACGAAAAACTCAGCATCCATGATGTGTTGAAGAATTTCGGAATATCCATGTCCACATTCATGAAACTACCAAAAGACCTTGGTTTTGGTTGGGACATTGATTCAATCTGCAAATTAATCAGTGAAAACGGCGGAAAAGTAGTCTACAATGCCAACGGAAGGATTGTTGCAGAGGCCAACGGTCAGTTATTCACGGCAATCACCAAGAAAACATTCATTGGAAAGAATGATTTTCAGTCAAATGGCATGAATAAGATTTTCCTATGCATTGATTTGAACCTACAAACCACTAACGGGAATTGCATAATTGCAATCTCCTACGCAAAGGATAAGTACGGGTCCTATTCTCTAGGCAAAATAAACAATGCCTTGGGCGAGAAACTAGACGAAAAGAGTCTCTCTGAACTTGGCATAAATACTGAAAACTTGTTTGATTTGCCGAAATTAGACCCGTCCGTGCTGCTGCATAAGTATATTGATGAAAACAATGAAGAGGCTGCAATAAAGTTGATTAACAGTGACTCCAAGGTGAATGTAAACTACATCTTCAATAATAGGGCACCGGTATTTGCCGCCATAAACAATTGTATGACAAAGTTGTATGACACCATTGTCAACCACAAGGACTTTGACAGCAACTACAAGGACGGATATGGTGAAACCTTGTTGGAAATGCTTCTTTATCTCTATGGCAATCCGGAAGTGGCTATCACGAAGGATGACAAGGATATGCTGAAAACAATGATTAACTCAACCTTGGCAAGTGAAACCTTTGATTTCAATGCTAGAGACTACAACAATGATACAGTTATCAATTCTGCTTGCACCTATAAGGAAGAGGAATGGGTAGTGGGTGTTATTGCCTCATTAAGGGAGGTTGACGTGAACGTGGTAGATGACTTTGGGTCCTCGCCCCTTACCACTTGCATAACCAACAAGAACCTTGGTGCCTTGAAGATATTGGGAATGAGACCGGATTTGAAGGTAACTGACGAAGACAGAGAACTTGCCAAGTCATTTAAGATAGACTTGGACAAATACATAAAGCCGTCTGAAAGTATCTTCGGAATGTATCCAAGACCAAAGAGAATGGAGCATAATCTTGAAGAGAAGCCAGTATCTGATGAGATTTTGGCTGAAGTCTTTGCCGAAGCATAAAGAAATTGAAACTAAAAAGAAAGGTGGCCAATATCTGACCACCTTTTATTGTTATTGTTCGACCTTTGTCCAACCACTCAATCGGTTCATCCAAGTATCATAGCCACTGCTACCTTGTGGGACATAGAGAGTACCACCGGTCTTAATATACATGAAAGTATTATTTGCTATTGTTGGTGCTGTTGTGGCAAATGAGGTTATTGCTGATAAACTAGTACAATTAACGAAACCTTGACTATCAATACTTGTAACACCACTTGGAATGTTTATACTTGTCATAGCAGTACAACCATTGAAAGCCTGTACACCAATGCTTGTAACACTGTTCGGAATTGTTACGCTTGTTAAACTACGACAACCGGAGAAGGTTTGATTATCAATACTTGTAATACCATTTGGAATTGTTATGCTTGTTAAACTATAACAACTAGTGAAAGCGCTATTACCAATGCTTGTAACACTGTCCGGAATTGTTATACTTGATAAGCCGTGGCATCTAAAGAAAGCATTATTACCAATACTTGTAATATCATTTGGAATAAATGCCGCATCAGAACCCTTTATTAAGGTATTTGTAGCAGTTTCAATAATTGCATTACAGTTGTTTCTTGAGTCATAAACTGTGTTGGCAGCATCAACTTCTACGTCTGATAACCCAATATAATCTATGTCTCGAATGACTGCATTTATATTTGTAATCGCACTCCCAATATATAAAAATTTAATTTCAACACAACCATCAAAAGCACTTCCGCTTATACTTGAAACACTGTTTGGAATAATAAGAGTCTGAAGGAAAGGTCTAGCACGTTCAATTCTCATTACCTCATCTTCAGATTCAACACAAGAACCTCCCCAACCATTATATAAGTCACCAATGCTTGTGCATAATTCGCCGCAAACAATTGAGGTAATACAAGCACCGCTTAGTTCACCCGTTTCCGGGTCATAGTCCAAAGTTAAATAAGATTTAATCATGCATTGTGTCAGTTCTCCGCTTCCTTGTAACTCAACTTCCGTTGGTTCGCCAACCGGAACATCATTCAAATATTCTTGTACGGTTAACTTAACAAAGAATGGTGGGGGGGGGTGGAACATCCGGATTGTAGTGTACGGCACTGTCAGCCATAACATAACTTACGTTTGGCTTTGGATAGTCCGTGGCAACATAGGCTGTATAATCGGCAACAGTTGCGAACTTTTGTAAATACTTCATAATTATTATTTAAAAATTTAAATATGGTTATTTTAACAATAAATATCACAAATATCTTGTTATTTTCATATTTTTTATATATCTTTGCAACAGTTAAAAAAAATGTTAAATTTCAAACCTAATTAATTCATGTACTACGAATATAGCAATATTAAGAAATTATTGGTGTGCGGTAACATTTCTGATAACCTTGATAATTTCATTAAGAGAGTGGTGTCCAAAATGCCGGAAAAGGGTGACTATGGTAATAAGGTTCACCCAAAGGAAATTGAAAGAAGAGAAAGAATCAATCGTCAGTTACAAGAAAACCCGACATTAACACTAACAAGTGGATTGTATAAAAACAAATCAAGGTATTCTTTAGATTCATTCAATTCATCAAAAAACAATTTGATTGTTGTGTGTGGTTCCAACACATTCTATAACGATGATTATGGTTTTTATTTGAAAAAACTTGAAGAATTAAATGAAGTATTGTCCATGAATGAAAGCCATGTGGTTTTTATCCGTGGAAATGATAACGTTACGCTCTTCAAGAACAACGTATTAAACCTCAGTAACATTAAATGTATAGATGACTTTGGTGTTATTAAGGTTGGTGGATTCAATATGATGTGCATCGGCGGTTCAATATCAATTGACCGTGAATGGAGGAAAAGACAACAAGAAAGGATAGGTAAGAGGTTGTATGATGAAAATGAGGGAATGGATTATAGAGACGAAGACGTTGACAAAGTTTTCAATGAACTCCCCATCCATTGTATTCTGTCCTCTTGCGGCCCGTCATTCTCCAACCCCGGTATGGGTTTCTATTCATCCTCCAATTGGGTTCGTGATGACAAGAAACTGTATGAGGATATGAAGAATGAGAGGCTGAAAATGGATGCCTTATATAATAAGTTGATTGAAAAGAACAAGAAACCATACTTATGGATTTATAGCAAGTTCAATATGAGCAGCGAAAGCAATATGAATGATATGATATTCTTATCCATTAATAATACGCGGTTCATCAACATCAATGAAACAATGCACGAGGCATATTCAATATCCGACATAACCAAAATTAAGGGTGACAATACGGAAGATGCCAAGTCAAAATCAAAAAGGCGCAAGAAGAAGGAGGAATCACGAATGGCTTGGGATGTCGCTTGGGAGATTCAACATCCGGTTTATCACCTTGATGTTGGAAACGATAGACAGATTGTTGGAGACTTAATAGAAGATGGTAGGGAGATTGAAGATGAAGTTGACCAAGAGTTGGACGAGGGAGAAATCTTCGGAGAAGAACAAATTGTTGAACGCTTGGAATTTTAAGGTAATTATGGCACAGACTAACAGTAGATTTTTCTCACTCATGGTTGTTGGTGAGAACCCAAATGAAATTATAAAGAAATATGGTTCGGACTTTATTGTCGAGCCGTATGTGAAATACAAATACTTGAATGCCAAGAAGTATCAAGACACGGCAATAAAGACGCTTGGTGCCTTATTGGATAAATCTGACACAATAGGCATTGACCCTCAGATGAAGGATGCATTGATTAACAGACTCAACAATCTGAAAAAAATGTCATCGTTTGAATATTATCGCAATCTGACTGACGGAATGTATTATGACGAGGACGGCAATGCCATTTCCGAAGAAAACCCTAATGCCAAATATAATACTTGCAGATTGGGGAGGAATTTTGCCCTGCCGTTAATACTTATGGACGGTTCTGAGTCTTATTCCGCATTGGTTAAGAATGTCAATTGGGATGTGATGAACGGTGCAAACAAGGAACCTTATGAAAGGGCTTGGGACATGGTGGTTGAAGGAAAGGAACCGCAAACTGAAGAAGATAAATCCATTTTTAAGGCAATGGGTGACAAGGAGGCTTATTTTAGAAACTTTAAGTCAAAGGAGGATTATGTGGCTTATAATACAGCCTATTGGAACTACGCCTTTGCTGATAAAGACTCATGGGTGGACGTTGATGATTGCGGGGATGAGCAAAAATGGATTAGGGAGTATTATGACCGGTTTATAAAAACATTAAATCCGGATGACCTAATTACAATATTCGAATGCTCCATCAATAACGGATGAACTACCCATCAACTAAAGATTTGTGGAATTTTTTGGTGTTTTTTATTAAAAAACATTAAAATAATGTGGGATATCTTGTGTATCTCACATTTTTTTTATACTTTTGCAAAAAATGATGGTACAAACACAGAAAGAATAATCACTATGCAGATATTCAAAGAAGAAAGAATTATCAAGTTAATTGAGTTCATAAAAGATGAAATTAAGGATACTGCCTTCAGAAACCATGTATTCGTGGTCGGTGGCAGCATCAGAGATTCATTATTGGGACTTAAGGTAAAGGATATTGACTTGGTGGTGGACATCCCAAACGGAGGTGTATTACTATCGACGTTCTTGACAGCCAAGAACAACTGCTATAGAACCGGAAAGAACCCCGTCATTTACAACAAATACGGTACCGCAAAGTTCCAATTTCTCAACCACAACGAATTCAACGACATTGAAATAGAGTGTGTACAAACTAGGAAGGAACAATACCACAATGAGAGCCGGAACCCAAAAGTCGTATTCGGCGAACTTGAAGAAGATGCCAAGAGAAGGGACTTTACGGTCAACTCAATTTACTACAACATTAGCAGTGATAGGATAGAAGACCCGAATAACGGGTTGGATGATATTCTAAATGCTGTCATCAAGACTCCGTCAAACCCAAGAATAATCTTCATGGAAGACCCGCTCAGAATTCTGAGGGCGGTGAGGTTTTCTTGTAAATTGGGTTGGGGTATTGAAAAGGATACTTGGTTGGGCATGATTGAAAATGCCCATAGGATAGATATCATATCCCAAGAAAGAATAACCGATGAGATAACCAAGATTTTGACATCACACAAGCCTAGTGTCGGGATAAGGAAGATGCTAGGGTGCGGATTGCTACATAGGGTATTGCCGGACATATACGACCTAATTGGCGTATCTGAGTGCGGCAAACTGTCTCTGTTTGACCATACAATGTCTGTGTTGGATGTCGTAAACCCGTGCATAGAGCACCGTTTAGCAGCCCTTTTCCATGATGTGGGCAAAGTCGTTGTCAATGGGGTTAATTCAAAACACGTTGATGTCCCCTCTTTCAGCAGTGATATTGCCTCCCATGACTTGTTTATGATGAAATATCCGAATTCCGTAATAGATACGGTTGAAAAGGCAATCAAGTATCACATGGCCTTTTCCAATTACGGGGAATATGAAATCCCAAGGGATAAGATACTCCGGAAATTCATTCATCTAGTAGGTGATTCGATTGCACCGACATTCGACCTTATGAATGCAAACAACGCATTCTGCGGGCGAAACAAGAAGAAGACCCAAGTCATGAACATACTGAACCGGATGGAAGAGTTGGAAAACATAGAAAATATGCAGAATGTTAAACTTCCGGTTTCCGGAAAGGATATTATGGAGAAATTCAATCTGAAACAGTCTCCGCTGATTGGTACCCTCTTGAATGAGATAAGAGAGGCTTATTTTGAACGTCCGGACATTACAAAGGAAGAGTGCTTTGAATTGGTAGACAAAATCTTAAATAAAGTTATCTGACAATGGGAACGAAATGCACGAAATGTCCTTTTAAGAAAACAAAGGACTGCACTCAGAGTTTTATTAGAAAATATCATAATAGTTGTACGACGTATAACATAGACAGTAAAGATGAAAGCGTCAACACGGATATTGACAATTTTCTCGTTTCAAACGGTTTTGTGAAAGAAAAACCGAAGAAGGCCAAATCACAACCGAAAACCGTAAAGAAAAATACCAAGACAAATGGTACAAAAAAAAAAATAAGTCATGAAAAAAGCCAAGGAACCCACGTTTAATAGATTTCTGAAAAAATGCAGCAATGCATCTACATTTAAATTGGGATTTATTTATAAAGGAATTACTAGAGGGTTTGGTGCTCATAACATCTTCCCATACTCTAACTTTATGATGTTCGTTAGGAATGCACACCATAATGAATTTGTGTCATTAGGTAAACTGAATCTGTTTACAAATATTTTGCATTATTCTGACGTATTTGATGAAATAATGAAAATAAGACTTGGAACAACCATAAGTCCGTACTATGATTGTCAGATATTAAAAAATGTACAAGTCTTTAAAAAAGGTCCGATGGCTGCATTTGATGAGTTCATGAAGGAATATCTTGTATTCTATTTCAATGACAAGTCAAATAGGACACGACATTCGATATTATTTTATTGCTTTCTGTTCGGAATATTGTTTGCGACAATGACTAGCATCGGTGTCTTTTATTTAGCATACCGTTTTTTAGGTTATGAGGTCACCATATTTTTTACCTTGTTCTTCTTGATTGTATTATTAGTATTAAAAAACATAAAGCAAAAAATATGAGGGATTTTTTAAGGGCCATACTAAGAACTTTGATTCTGTTGGCAATTGTCGGTTCGTGCACTGAAACAATTCGCTTTATGGGTAAACTAACTGAAGTGGAAGATTACCCGTACAAGGAGCGGAAAGAGTATGTCATATCAAATAATTCTGAAGACACACACGAATATGAACCGCAAGACAGTGAGTATTACACCAATACACCAAATTAAATAACAATAACGATGAGACTTGAAGAATTTAAGAAATTAGTGAAAATCACCATAATGTTTCTAATAATTTTATGGATGGTTGGACTTGGCACAATTATAATTCGTGAATTACTTTAAAAAATAAAAAAAATTATGAACGATTTTAGAGAGAAAGTCTCCGCGCTTATCAACACGGCATCGGAGCAAGCAAATTCATTGCTTGGAGAGTTTAACAACATCGTCAACTCATTTGAGATTGACGAAAAGTATGGTTCCCTTCTCAACGAGAAGAAGAATGACTTGATTAGCAAGAGCAACAAGGTTCTCAACGATTTCTCCGATTTGCTCAAGCAAGTCAAGGACAACTTTAAGGACATGACAATCGTCGTTCCGTTCAATGAGGACAAGGGGGAAAAGTTCACCATCACAAAGGAAGGTAACAGAGTTACCGTAGAGGTGAAATACGAGGACGAGAAAACAACCAAGCACAACAAGACAAGTGTGCTTATCGGCGAAGAATGTGATTGGGACAACCACACTGTTTCAGTGAACAAGTTCAACAACACATTGACACTCACAATCCCCAAGAAGAAGACTGAAGGTGATGATGCCAAACCGACATTCTTGTCCAAACTTGAAAGGAAACTCAAGGAGAACGAGGACAAGTTCGCCAAGATTATGGAGAACAACGGAATGCGGTTTGTCCGTAGGAACCCATAAGACAAAAAAAGAAAGGTGGTCAGATATTGACCACCTTTTTATTGTTAAGTATTATTGTTCAACCTTTGTCCAATTATTTAACTGGGTAATCCAAACATCATAGCCACTGCTACCAATTGGAACGTAGAGGGTGCCTCCTGTCCTAACAATTTGGAAAGTAGAATTAGTTATTGTTGGTGCAGTTGTTGCAAGTGATGTTATTGCTGATAAATTAGAACAATTAGTGAAAGCATTATTACCAATGCTTGTAACACTGTCCGGAATTGTTATGCTTGGTAAACTTGTACAATAATAGAAAGCACTATTACCAATGCTTGTAACGGTGTTTGGAATTGTTATGCTTCTTAAACTTCTACAATCAATGAAAGCACTATCACCAATGCTTGTAACACCACTGCCAATGGTACAAGTTGTCATAGCAGAACAACCATAGAAAGCACTACCACCAATACTTGTAACACTGTCCGGAATTGTTATGTCTGATAAACTTTCACAATAAAAGAAAGTACTATCACCAATGGTCGTAACACTGTCCGGAATTGTTATGCTTGTTAAACTAGAACAACTATGGAAAGCCCTATTACCAATACTTGTAACACCGCTGCCAAGGGTACAAGTTGTCATAGCAGAACAATTTTGGAAAGCATTACTACCAATGCTTGTAACACTGTCCGGAATTGTTATGCTTGTTAAACTATAACAATTAGTGAAAGCACTGTCACCAATGCTTGTAACACCGCTGCCAATGGTACAAGTTGTCATAGCAGAACAATTTTGGAAGGTATAATCAGCAATGCTTGTAACACCACTGCCAATGGTGCAAGTTGTCATAGCAGAACAACCACTGAAAGCATAATTACCAATGCTTGTAACACTGTCCGGAATTGTTATGCTTGGTAAACTAGAACAATAAACGAAGGCATTATTACCAATGCTTGTGACAGTGTTTGGAATTGTTATGCTTGTTAAACTTCTACAACCATTGAAAGCATACTCACCAATGCTTGTAACACCACTGCCAATGGTACAAGTTGTCATAGCAGAACAACCATAGAAAGCCCAATTACCAATGCTTGTACAGAGTTCACCGATTTCAGCGCTGACACAAGTTGTACTGTAACCGCTTATCATTGCTCTTGTAAGTTCCCCACTGCCTTCAATTTCGACAACTTCTCCGGTGCGAAGGGTTAACTTACAGAAAAATGGTGGTGGGGGGGGGGTAGGATTGTAATGGACATCACCCTCAGCAACACAAAGTGACACGTTTGGTTTTGGGTAGTCCGTGGCAACATACGCCGTATAGTCAGCATGTGTTGCAAATTCTTTAACGTACTTCATAATATTATTTTTTAAAGTTTTAAATTAAGTTATTTATTTCTTGTTATAAATATCTTGTTATTTTCATATTTTTTATATATCTTTGCAAAAAACCATACAAATTATGAAAATTTGCGCATTCTCAGATATGCACGGTCAGTTGGATTTTACAGTGGAGCCGTGTGACATCGCTCTGATATGTGGCGATGTCGTGCCGTTGTACATACAAATGTATAATAAGGAAAGTGAACAATGGTTTAAGGAAACGTTCATTCCTTGGTGCCTAAATCTTCCATGTGAAAAGGTTGTCTTCATTGGTGGAAACCATGATTTTATTTTGGAAAGGCAACCGAATAAAATAAGAAAATTATTGGAAGGACAAGATAAGGTCGTATATTTGGACTGTGAGGCGTTTGAATATAACGGCAAAATAATATTCGGTACACCGGTATGCAAGCCATTCGGTTCATGGGCCTTTATGGAACCATATGAAAAACAAGACTCTAGATATGAGTCTTGCATAAATGATATTGGACACGTTGATATTATAATGTCCCACGATGCACCATACGGAATAAGTGACATACTCTTGCAAAAAGATTGTCCTTGGGCTGACGGTACACACATTGGAAATCATTCCCTAAGAAAACTATTAGACAATGTGAAACCAGAAATACATGTGTTTGGTCATTTGCATTCATGCAACCATGACGTGGTAAAGCATAATGACACTTTGGTTTCATGCGTTTCAATGCTAAATGAAAACTATATGATGGTGTACAAACCGCTTTATATTGAGATTTAACAAACTTTAACCTAAATAATTTTGAATTTTAAACGAAAAATAATATATTTGCATTATGGATAGTGAAAATATTGTTAAGATAACGGTAAAATGTTTTTTGAAGGTGATTAAGTACAAAGGATTTTATCCAATATTCAGATGTTTTGTCGGGCATGAAGCACAAAACTGTGGGTTTAATTATTCACGTCGCTGTTCATTCCCGATGTTAGAGTGTCTAGAGCCATATGTCACCATGGCAACTATGTATGCGCATAAAAATATGTTCTATTATGCACATAGTGCTGATGAAATTGGGGTTATAATAATTAAGACATTGCCGAAGTATGCAATGTTCTTTAATGATGAAGCCACCAATGAGGGCATAGAAAAAACCGTTTCCTATATTGTGAACACTCTCTTGATGAACACGATTCAACTCTCAACAACTAACCACAAGTCAATGGAACAAATCGGGAGGGAGGCTTATAACCTTTCTTGTAAACTAATAATAGGTGACTCCTTTGTTGAAGAGACGGAAGAAGATACTGCAAAATCCATAAAAGAGTTTAACCAACTATTGAAGAATTCTTTAGGTGATATTTTACACATAAGTGATTCGCATGATTTTTCCAAATTTTATGCGGATATTCTCCGGGATAGGGTGCAAATGTTTCAACAAGGGCAAAATTTTGCTACATACTATCCTCTTGATGCAAATGGATTTGCCGCAAGTGCATACCAATGGACTACTACTAGTGGTGATGATTTATATTAAAAGAAAAAAAAATTAAAACTATAGACTATGGAAACTTGTCATCTTTGTAAAGAGTTAATTAAAAATTATATCGGTGACGAAAGAGTATTCTTTGACGCTTGCTGTGCTAGGTCATTGGTTATTAAAGGAACATTCACAAAACCTAGGCTGATTACCGCAAACGCTTCCCCCATGAGCACCCTTACAACACCGAATTGGTGCCCGAAAATGAGGGGTGTGCTCCGGGAGAGTTTTGTGGAGACAACCGAAAACAAACTGCTTCCGCCGCCTCCAACAACTAGTCAAGCATCAAGCGAAGTTCCGTTCAAGAACTTGTCATATTACGAGAAGATGAAGAGACTCTCCGAACTGCCTAAGCATATGACTTGGGATGAAATAAAGGTTGGGAACACATACGTGATTCCAAAGATATTAACAAAGAAGATGAAAATAGTGAAGGTGGTTGAAAAGACCGCAGCGATGATTCGTTGCAGTGAAATAGAAGACGGAAAAGAGAGCCTATACATGACAACCATATACCCAAATGATGTTGAGGCAGTGTTTATTGTTAACTTTTTAACCTTTTAACTTATGGTAACTACTATTGAAGAATTAAAGGAGGCATTGGCCGGTGTTCCTAGTTCGACTCCGTGGGAAGATGTCAAGGTCAAGACGTTATACCACATCCCGACTCTGTTGAATCTTAGTCGGCGTGATATCATTATACTTAAAAAAGATGATGAGAAGGCAACCTACCGGAAGATAGGAGACACGGAAGAGAGGGTGATGAACAGATACTCCCTATTTGCCAAGGTTATGGTTAAAAAGAGAGTGTTTTAACCTATTTTAACTTAAAATGTTTGTGTTTTCAAAATAAAATTTGTATTTTTGCAAAAAATCAGAAAACAATGCTATATTCCTTTTTCAGAATCATATTTGGGATTGCCGACTGTTTCGCTGTTTGCTATATGTTTACAAATGGTGATTATGAATACGCTTTCTTCCTAATCACCATATTACTATGGTGCGCCTACTCCTTTTTTAGGGAGGATGATAATGAATATCTGATTAGGGAAGGTATCGACCCGGAAGAGATTTCTTGGTATTTCCCGCAGATGACATACGAGGAAGCCATTAGGAATAGAAGCAAGCAAAACTACATTGCGTCCGATGGTAATATTAACTACACGCAAAATAATAGGTATTACAGTAAACGTAAGACGAATACGGCCACCACTACTACCACTAGCGACCCTAACGCATCTAACAAGTTAAAGAATAAGGTTAGCATAAAGATAACCGTTGCAAAAGACGGAGAAAAAAATGTTGAAAAATTATAAAATAAAAATATCGATATGGACACAAAGACAGAAAGCAAGGTTGAGGTATTGACTTGCGCGAGCACCGCAGACGGTGAAATTAAAATGGAAGCACCATTGTTCATACTTTTTGCCGAATATTTTGGCTATGTCAGTATGTTCAATAAGGTTGCGGAAGATTGGTGTGTCGGAGCAAATGTTCCGGAATTGCATGTGCAGAAACTGATTATAGTGGAAGCAAAGAGCATATTGCGCCAAATGCTCAAGGATTATTCCGTGGAGGATATACGGGATATATATAACCAATATTATCCGTTGGTGCTTGAAGAATATGCCGAATCATTGGCCGAACTCACCAAAAAGAAGTAACGCTATGGCACAGAAGTGGTACGAAAAACCAATATATAGAAGCAATTTCTCCATCAGAATAGGGAAAGACGGTAAGATATACATCAGACATTCAGAGTGGGACAAGAATATCTATATAGGGCCATACGACACCATGATTGATGCCAATAACGTTATGGATGAATATGTCAAGGCATCCAAGATTGGTCCGCTTGACAGACACTGCAATGAATATGCCGTCAGCAGCGTTCACGTGGAAAACGACAAACTATTCTTCATTTAAAAATAAAAATATGGGAGAACAAGTAATAATATTCATTTCATCACTTGCCGGATATTTTTCAATTGCCATAGTTGTGTTTGTTTTCCTTAAGACACGCAACCCAATTGTAGAATTCGCAAATTATCAAAAAAATGAATTCGGGATTGTTGACACTTCCCTAACGGATTATTTGGGCAATATCTATGTAAATAAAAATAATACCTATATGAACATAGTCAAGTGTCTGAGCCTCTTGTGGATATTGACAATACCATTCTACCTTGGCGGACTGTTTGGCATATTCTTCTATAGACATATCGTCACCCGTGGGAACAAAGAGAAATTAATATCATCTTATTTTACTGAGAAATTTTAAAAATAGTTATGGAAAAAAGGACATTTCAAAAGGGGGATTTTATTAAATACCGTGCATATAACGATACCACGGATAAAATCACCTTTGGTATCTTTGAGGGCAACGACTTGGCACCACAGTACCAATATACAAAAAAACTATCCTTGGTATTGTATTACGATTCAAAGAAATACAGTCAAGACAAGGCAGGACAGTGGGGCTACCGTCCTTCTCTTGAAATTGCCAAGGACGGTAATGAATGTGAAAAGACGATTGACACAACAATAGAGGATTCATGGTGGTCCATATGCACGGAAGAGGAAAAGGAGTTTGCCTTGCAAATCCTAAGCGCAAACGGATACATATGGGACGAGGCAACAATGACCCTCTTCGACAAAGATACAAATGAAGTTGTCCATAAGATAGTTGTTCCAAAGAACGAATATAACGGCAATATCATAAAGCCGATTTCAGATTGGTTCATGGATAAACTGAGAAAGTTTGTTATCTCAAAGAACGCCTTTGGGTCCTATGCCGGAACCCCCAACTACGGTGGCGGATACCATCCGCAATACGGATATTACAATGAGTGGGATTCCGCTTATGATTAAAAAGAAAGTAAATGTTGTTAGTTTTTGCCGTTGTTGTTAACTTCAGATTGCCTCTTGTTAACATACAACGGCTTTTTGTTTAAAAAAGGTTAAGAAATTTGTTTTTCCCAATTTTTTTATATACTTTTGCACAAAAAGCAAAGAAAATGGCATCAAAATCAGTATTAATCAAGGCAATAGAGATATTGGAAAAAGCCAATAACACGCTTAACCGCACTCTGCTTTCAACCGATAGCAGCAGTGAAAGGGAACGCATTTCCAAGGAAATCACCAAAAACGAATCAATGATTTTAGATTATAAATTTAGGATTAACCATGAATAATAAATTGCGCGAAGAGAGAATTGCACTCTTCAATGAGACGGTGGATACCGCCGAAAGAGGTTCATACCTCATCAACGGGAACGAAGTTGTCATCAACGAACTTGATGACTACATGACCAACAAGACAGTCTTCTACAAGAAGAAGGTTGATATGGACCATAGCACACTCCCGAGATTCGAAACGGTCATAAAGGTTATGAACAATGATTCCCTATACGAGGGAAAGAATCTGTTGGACGATGGCCTAAAGGTTGCAGTGCTCAATATGGCAAGTTACGTTATGCCCGGCGGAGGCGTAAGGAAGGGTTCACACGCCCAAGAGGAAGAAATATTCCTCAGAACAAACCTATACAAATCCCTCTACGCATTCCATGACATAGCGGGTGAATACAACGTGGAGAGAAACCCAAAATACTCATACCCGTTGGACTTCAGATACGGCGGAATCTACACCCCGAAGGTGACAGTCTTCCGTGGAGGCCAAGACACCAACTATTCGTTCTTGGAAGAACCCTACACCCTTGATATTATCTCTGTCTCTGCCGTAAGGAACAAGGAGGGCATGGAGACCTCAAAGAAAACCAACGACATCACTAGGACAAAGGTAAAGCAAATGCTTGACATTGCCTTGGAAAACGGCAACGATGCCTTGGTATTGGGTGCCTTCGGCTGTGGTGCATACCACAACGACCCCACCACGGTTTCCAAGATATTTGCGGATGTATTGGTGTCTGAGGAATATTCAAACCTCTTCAAGAAGATACACTTCGCAATCTTGGACGGTCCAAAGACCAACAATTACAACATCTTCAAGACAATATTCGGATAAATAATAATAGAATAACGATATGGATACAAACACAAAGGAATATTCATCTTCAATATTGAAGAAGATAGACGATAGCATGTCATCGCTGATGGCACTTCTTGCACACGGAGAGAACAACACAGAGGCAAGGAGCCGTCTCGACACGTTGAAGTTAATCAAGTCTGAATTGGTCAGAGAAAACGGCAAGTTGCACTCAAACGTGCAATACAAGATGTTGCCCCAAGAGTAACTTAAGTTGCTCTCGACCATGAAGAAATCCCATGAGGAAACCATAGAGGGCTACATGAAGGTGAACAACACCCAATCCGCAGAATCTGAGAGGGCGGAACTCTCCATCATCATGGAATACCTCCCCAAGATGCCTTCCAAGGAGGAAACGGAATCATTCATAAGGGAGATAATCTCCCTACACCTTGCAGAGAACGGCACAATATCCATAAAGGACATGGGAAGGATTCTCCCCAAGGTCAAGGAGAAGTACCCCTTGGTTGACGGAAAACTAGTCAAGGACATTATCTTGTCTCACCAACAGTAGCGCAAAAAATGAATAGGCCCAAATATGTATTCAAGTCACTTGGAGGGAACGATTCGGACAACTCCATAGATGATTATATTTTTTTCTGCGAGCCTCACATTTCCGGCCGCAACAACGAAGGCTATATAACAAGACACTGTGCGTCAATAAGAAAAATAAACGGCAATGGAATGGCCTCGTTAGCAAACTTAGGTAACGAGAAACTGTTCAGAAAGGATAAGGTTGAAATATTCAACTTCAAGAGATATATCCGGACAAACATGTCTCTCATGGCCACCGGAAGGATATATAACAAGAACAAATTCCGTCACGAGTTAAACAAGGTGATTAAATGAATGGACGCAAATATATACTCAAGTCACTTGGGGGACATGATTCGGACAACTCCATAGATGATTATATCTTTTTCTGTGAGCCTCGCATTTCCGGCTGCAACAACGAGGGTTATGTGACAAAATACTTTGTGTCGGTAACCAAAATGAATGCCAAGGGAATTTCTTATGTGAGAAATGAAGGCGACGAGATACTGTTCAAGAGTGACTTGGTGGAAAACTTTACCTTCAAGAGATATATCCGGACAAACATGTCCCTTATGGCTACCGGAAAAATATATAATAAGAACAGATACCGTCATGAATTAAATAATAAAACATAATCAGATGAAGAGGCCCAAATACATGCTCAAGTTAATTGTTGCCGAAAAAAGTTTAAACGGTTCAATTTATGACTGTATTTTTTTCTGTGACCCCAAAGTCTCGGGTTATAAGCACGAAGGACACATGACAAGGTACTTTGCACAAATAAAGAACTTGTCCTTCTTTGGAGGAGTGGCAATAAATGATAAGGAAGGACTCTTAAATGAAGAGTTTGTGGAGAATTTTACCTTTAAGAAATACATGCAAATAAATATGGTGCTCATGTCCTCCGGAAAGATTTATAATAAGAACATGTACCGTTACCAATTAAGCCGTGGGCGGTCAAAATAAAAAAAAATAAAATGAAAAGACCCAAATATATGCTAAAGTCACTCAGTGGCGCAGATAATGACATTTCAAAAACTGATTGTATTTTCTTCTGTGACCCCAAAGTCTCGGGTTTTAACAACGAGGGTTATGTGACAAAAGCATTCGTGACGATAACCAAAACGAACATAGGCGGTAAATCAATAGCCAATTATAATTTCTTCGGTGATGAAAAACTATACAAACAAGATTTTGTTGAGAGTTTTACCTTCAAGAAATACATGAGAATAAACATGACCCTCATGTTCGCCGGAAAGATATATAACAAGAACAGATACCGTTATGAATTAAATAAATAAGACGTAACTAGTATAATGAACTGTTAATCATGCTTCAATTAATTGAAATATCTACACGTGGACGTATATACGAGGGAGCAAAATTTGTTGCCTTGTGCAGCAATGAAACATTCAAGATTCTTAAAGAGAAACAAGAAGGCAAACACCTTGGAAAAAAGGTTTATGCCCCATATTTCATATGGGTTAACAAACAATCTCCGGACACATTTGGAGACATAACAACCCACGAGGAACTAGGCCCATATGACGTTCCTAGTAAAATCACGTTAAAGACTTACATGTGCCTCAATGAAATTCTAATGGAAAAGAACAAGGTTTTCAACAAAAATAAACATAAGAGAGAATGTCAAACAATAGAGTAGCAAAGACCTATGAAGAAGGCATAGAAGAGGCCATTTCATATGTCAAGAGAATGATTGTCAAGAGCGACGCGCTCTTCACCACACCAAGGGAAGCCTTGGAGAATGTCAAGGTTTTCCTAGAGAACCGTTTCAAGCGTTTTATATAGAAAAAGAAAAAAAAGAAAATAAGAACAAATGAAAGAGGATATAACCATCTTTAAGTTTTTCAACTCCATAAGTGATTTCACAAAGGAGTTTGTCACAAGCCTTGAGTGTTCTCCCATAAAGGTCAAGGGTGACTTGCACGTCTTGGGCATAAGAAGACACTACAAGAACGGCATACCTTCCATAGACTTCCACCTAAAGCACTTGAAGGAGAGAAGTGACGGAAAGATTTCAAACATACCGTGTGAGGACAACGGAGAGATATGGATAGACAGCACGCTCTTCCAAGAGTCCACCTCAAGGGACGTAGTCTCCAAGATTGTATCTTGGTATGAGTCCCTAAGTGAGTTCGACTTGGCCAAAATGGCATATAAGCCCTCTCACGAGCCTTCAAATTGCGCAAACAAGGAAGAGGTCACCATATATGAAAACAACCACGCAGCATGCGAGGGAATGCGGAAAAAACGCCTTGCCTCAACATCCTTCAGAGCGGAGATAAGGCACTTTGAAAAAAACGGCAAACAAGAAAAGAAATACACGGACGAGGAACTTGCCGAACTGTAACACGCACACATAATGACAATAACCCATAATGATGAACAAAACCCTTCACTTGGACGAGATATTGGAAAGGCTCAGACTTGAGAGTTGTTCCATGTTGCGTTTCTCACCGAATTTGGATGAGTTCTTGGAATTCTTGAAACACGATTTCTACATCTTGGACTTGCACAACTTTCCGAAAAATGCTTGCGTGAGTTTCATATACGTGCCCATGCCAAGGTCAACCGTTGAAATTTCCTTCTCTAGCACCGGAAGCAACATCTTGACGGTCAATACCAATGATGATGTAATATGTTCGTTCTCAACACCTCTCATGAATTTCTCAAAGGCAAGGTACGATAAGAGGGTCTTCCGTTTCATAGTACCCTTCTTCGGCTCCTTCCGCGTAGTATATTTCTCGGACGATGACAAGGCACTCGTTGACATCTTGAGGACATACTCCATCTTGGAGAGGCTAGGGCCGAAGACCCCCGACAATATTTTCCACACCTTCGGAACAATTTACAGAGGAATCTGCAACAAGATAAAAGAATGATGGAAAGACTAACATACCAAACCCCCTTGGGTTCAAGACTCTTGAGCAACGTAAGAGAACACGACACCATTGCGGGACAGATAAAAGAACAAGACCAAGTGTACGAACTCTTGCGTTCCGTCTTCACGGACAAGGACACCGCAGAGTTGGTGAAGAAGAGGGTGGATGCAAACACCAACACGGCTTCTTTGTCCCTACGCTTTTACGGCCAAGACCAAGTAATGAGGAGGATACCGAGAACGGTTCACCTCATGTTGGAGAACTATCTCTTCATCCTCAAGGTCACGTACATGAACTACGGAAAAGAGACGTACCAAGCAAGCATAAACCTTTTTACGCTCAAGCCACACGACGTTCTCACCGTCAACTACCACGTCTGTCCGCTTACGCTTGACACGGCCCCATACGCTTATCCCACCAAGTTGGCCGCACTAGATTTTTACGAACGCACAAGCAAGTGGACGGTCAACGTGGACAAGATGGTTCGGTGCGGCGACGCTTCAAACTCTCTCAAGATGTTGAGATATTCCGGCCCCGCCACTTCCGTTTCCTTCCTCTCCACGGACAAGCGGTTCATAGTTAGGAAGGCAAAGGAACTGCTTGCACTCTCCTCTCTCACGTCACCGGTCATCTTCAATCTTTTAAAGTTAAAGTTGGACAACTTGAAGGAACTTGAACCAAAATATTATTATTTAAGGGAGACCTATGGCACTAAAAATGCTGCAAGCCAAGACCTTCCCACGTTTCTGTGCAGCACTTGACCAAAAAGTTTATCAAATTTAAAACAAGGGCAATAATGTTAGGATAAAAAATGAGCGAACCTTGAATGGGTTCGCTCTTATGTTTATAGATGGTGTGAGATTAGAGTTGGTCTTGTGGCTGCTTAATCATCAGCATAATCACCAAGACCTAAGTTTTGAGCCATTCTTTTACCTTTTTGGTGGTATCCTTTGAAATATGGACTTCGCTTCATTATTTGTTCTGCACCGCTTAATCCATCAGAGTTGGTTAATTCAATTCCGTTTTCTTGGTCTCTCCTTCCGATATTCCATTCTCGTTCCGCACTTCTTGCTTTCTCTAGATTGTTATGAATATCTCTTTCATCTTGGTCACGCCACCCTCTTGCGCTTCTTACTCGGTGGACGGCCCCCCAATCTTCTGCGTTATTACCGTGAAGACTTTCTCCACCATATTCTACTTCATTGAGTATTCTATTCACTGACTCTTTCACGATTCTATGAAGGTCACTCTCCGTTAATCTTATAAGTTTCTTTTTCATATTGTTTTATATGTGTTTATTTTGTTATTTTTATAATAAATATCACAATAAACAGAAAATGCAGCCATTTCTGACTGCATTTTAATATTTGTTGTGCCAACTGCTATGTTACTGCTCAACCTTGGTCCAATTATATAATCCCAAGTAATAGTTTGCATTTTGCATCCAAGTATTATAGCCACTGCTACCTTGTGGAACGTATAGAGTACCATTAGATGCTATTTCATTAAATGTGTCATCAATTAAGGTAGGTGCCGTCATGGCAAGTGACGTAATGGACGTAAGACTACTACACTCAAGGAAACACTGACTGCCAACGCTTGTAACACCACTTGGTATCGTTATGCTTGTTAAACCACTACATTCTCTAAATAAATCCTCACCAAGCCTTGTAACACCGCTTGGAATCGTTACGCTCGTTAAACTCGAACATTGACTGAAAACAAAATCACCAATGCTTGTAACGGTGTCCGAAATCGTTATGCTTGATAACTCATAGCACCCGCTGAAAACACTATCGCCAATGCTTGTGCACAGCGTACCGATTTCAACGCTTGTAATCTCATATTTCATGTCCACCACATCATATATCATGCTATCGGTCAGTTCTCCGCTTCCCTCAATCTCCATGGGGCCACTATAACTTGATGTCAGTTTACAGAAGAAGGGTGACTCCACGTACGGAGTATAGTGCATTTCGTTTTCTTGTACGCAAAGTGACACGTTAGGCAGTATCAATCCGCTTTGTGCAGCCTCATATGCGCTGTGATTCTCAAATTCTTTAACGTATTTCATAGTTAAATTAATTAATAAAGATTTAAGTTAAGTTATTTATTTCTCTTTATAAATATCACAATGAGTTTGTTTTTCATGGAGAAATATCCACATATTTCACGTCTTCCCGCATAAATAGGGAGGATTGAACGTATAGTAAGCGTAGAAATTAATTTTTTAAAACACTTAATTCATTGATAATCAGATAGTTAGTGTTAAACCTTATGAATTAAGTTCATAAGACTTCATAAGGGTGAAAAATTGAAGGCGAAACCGTCAATGAAACATATATTGTTGTGGTGTTATAGTATGGTTTTGACTGACGGTTTTAAGGGAAATAAGAAAAAAAGAAAGGTGATAATGAAAGGGTGATAAAAAAAAGAATAAGAAGAAACAAGAACAAATTAAAAGTAGTAATGATTAGAAGGAGTAATAAAAAGAAAGGTGATATAAAAACCTTAAAACAACAAAAAACAATAATAAAATTGTGATAAAAATAGCATTTTTTCTGACCACTGCAAAAACCTTAAAAACTGTGATAAAAAGAAGCATTTTTTGTTACTGTTGTAAAAATCTTAAAAACCTTAATAAAAGGTGATAAAAAACAGCATTTTTTCCGACTGTTGAAAAAACCACAAAAACTGCAATAAAAACCTTAAAAAGAAGCATTTTTTCCGGCTGTTGTAAAAACCTTAAAAACCTTAATAAAAACCTTAAAAAGAAGCATTTTTTCCGGCTGTTGTAAAAACCTTAAAAACCTTAATAAAAACAGTTTTCTTTTATTAATATTTTAATTTTTATTAATTTATTTAAACTCTGCTAAAATAAATTTCGCCTATATGAAAAATTTATTTTAACTTGGCTAAAATAAATTAATATGATATTATTACCGGTACTATATTATTACATTATTATTTTCAGTACTATATTATTACATTATTATTACCGGAATTAATTTACTGAAAATGTAAAATCAGAAAATAAGTCTTACAGATTAAGTTTTTAGTACTAGAGCGAACCAAAATAATTTGTGCAAATATTTGTATTTCTCATATTTTTTTTATATATTTGCAAAAATTCATATTTCAGTGTAAAGAAATGGCTAAAAAGAAAGAAGTGAAGGAAAGACCAAATCTGATTGAGTTGTTCCGAAACTATATGACAAGGAAATCATCTGAACAACAGAACGATGATGATGGTTGGGAAGATATATATGGTGTCTTTAACAATTGGTGGGAAGATGAGGATGACGGATTCGCGGAATATATGAAATCCAAATACGGGAAGAAGAATAAGCATAAGAAGAACAAGAAGAAACAATTTGATGATGATGACGAGTATGACTTCAACTTTCCGGACACCAATGAAGACGTTACCGTCCTTGATAATGACAAGAAGATATATTTCTATTATGACTATCATTATGAGGACGAGAGGGAAGAGTTTGATTCAATTGAGGAATTCAATGAATTCTGTGAGTCCATGGGGTATTTCATCCCGGACTATGTCATAGCGGAAATGTTCTATGGGACAGAGTTCCACTGTTGCATATATCCTAGCACTGAGCGGGACGGTACGTTTGAGGTTGCTTGCGAGTTGAGTTACGGGGAATTGTTTTTTGAGGTTTGTGATAATAGTGAGTTGGAATAGACGGTGATTAATTATTATTTCAATAATAGAAGGTTTGAACTCCGCGAGTTGGTCAAGGATTATCTGAAGGGTAGGATAACAGACCCCTCCGTGTATGGGGGGTATGGGTATAATTCCTTTGGAAACAGCGGCAATAAGGGTACCATTACGGTCCATAGCGTGAGGGATGTCCCGGGGTTTAATATGGTAAGGATATATTTCTATGAGTTTTCAAATCTGTATCATACACCACGGACGTTTACTAGCGTGAAAGACTTTGAGGATTTCTGCAAGAAATATGAATTGGAGTTGAATGATTGTCAGAAGACAATGATAGCAACGCTTGGAATTGCGTATGTTGCTTGCTATGAAGGGTTTAAGGACTTGAATATCAGAGGTTCGTATAAGAATCTCAAGGATACCATGGGAGAAAGGGGTGCGTTGAAGTTAATGGACGGTATTGTGAATAACAAATTCAAACTATAAAAACCATATCTCATTTCTTTTAATTGTTGAATTGTACTTAATTAAGTACATGAGGGGGTGCTGCCTAGGGTGGTGCCCCCTTATTATAATAAGGTATAAAAAAGAGGTTGGTACCCTTGAATGGTGATGCCAACCTCTTCTCGTAGAAATAAAATCTTAATCTTTATGAAAACAGTAAACATGACATGTGCTATAATACCATTGTACTTAATTAAGTACATAGAGGGGGGATTTTTAGTTATCTACTACCCTCAAGGTGGTTACCTTCTCTTTATATTCATCCTTGAAGTGGAACTGTATGAACTGTTGTTCATTTTCAGCATCCCAAAAGCCTCCTCCCGGCATTCCGGCATAGTTCTTTGCCTTTTCAACATCTGTGGTGAACTCAAGTTTATGGTTGGCTCCATCCAACTTGCTTAAGTATTCACCTTTCTCATTCTTTAAGAAATATCCACTCATAATTATATTATTGCTTAGATTTAAGTTTTATTCAAGAGACATTAAGCATTACTACGTACTTAATTAAGTACATTGGGCGGGGTGGACCTAGTACTCATAGTCTAGGTGTACCACCTCGGGGTACTGTTCTTTGAAGAGTGTCATTATCTGTTCTCTCAAGGCCCCCGCGTAATATCCGTCCCGGCCTTCATATGCCTCGTCTTTATTATTGGTGAAGGTGAGTTTGGTATTGGGGAAGTCTATCTCCTTGATGTATACCTTAGCATTGCCCTTCTTATAAAAATAGTTTGCCATATTTTTAATATATTATTTGTTAACACTGCAAAGATATATAAAATATCTGAGAATTCCAAATTATTGTACTTAAAAAAGTACAAAGGGGGCATGCTTTACGTATATATACAATAATAGCAGCAATAATAAAATGGTGATGGTATTCATAATCAAAATTCTGAATTAAATTAATTCTTTCTTTTATCCGAGTACCTTGGTTATGAATCTACCAATTATTTATTATTATTGCCGTCGCTATGTATATATATTCTATTATCCCAATAGATTTCTTCTTATATATACCGTGGTACTACACTATATATATGGTTTCTATTTTTTTCTTTTCTTCTTCTTTTTTTTTCTATCTTTTTATTTGTTGATTCTTCTTCTAACTATTTGATAGATGGTGGGAGTCATCCCATGACATCAATTACATGGAGTTCAACGGTTTTCCATTCCCATTTGTCATCCAAGTAATTCTGTGGGTCAAGCGGGTCTAACGTCTTCACCTTTATATAATATGTGGATATCTTCCCGCCGGTATGTGCCGTGAAGTTTGCGCACAGCCCTTCAATACCCAAATATGGTGCTGAATATATTTGGCCGTCTACGGATTGATTCCGGATAAACTCCTCTGCTCTTTTTGATGGGTAACAATAGCCATGCGCATCAACTCTTAAAATGGTAGAGAAACGCGGCCTAACCACCCCTTCTAAATTAATCTGAATTATCTTCATCTAATGTATTTTTGAATTTCGGGGACAAAAGTACCTTCAATAATTGAAATGACGAAATGAAATATGGATTTTTTGAAAAAATGCCCCTTATATATAATATAATAATGTATATGGAAAAAAATTGTTTTTATTTGAAAATAATTTGATTTTTGTTTCGCTAATTCAAATTATTTGGGTACTTTTGCAACGTCAAAACAAAAAAACAATTAACATTATCGTCAAACAATTTAAATTTCAAAGATTATGGCACACGGATTAGAAGAGAGAAATGGTAAGTTTTCATTCGCAGAGAATGGCAGTAGGGAACGCGCATGGCACGGCCTTGGTGAGGTATTTGACCGTCCAATGTTCATTGGTGAGGCTCTGAAGGCTTGTCGCGCTGACTTTAAGGTGCAGTTGCAGCCCATCGCAGCACTTTCGGATGACATTATCAATGCCATCGAGAACGGGGAAAGCATTGACGCTTCCATATTGCGCGGCCTCATTGTTGAGGGCAAGAAGGCCACGGTACGCACCGACTTGAATGCTCCCTTGGGTATTACGAGCGACACCTACGGCATTGTACAGAATGAAGATGCGTTCAAGTTCGTGGATATGCTCTGCTCCGGCTTGGAGGCCGATAGGGATTCTCATCCTACGATTGAGTCATGCGGAGTGCTCGGCAAGGGTGAAAGAGTGTTCGTAACGTGCAAGATGCCGGAGGATATTATCCTTGACGCAAAGCGTGACGATAGGATTGAAACCTATGTGGTGTTCACCACGTCCCATGATGGCACCGGCGCCGTTCGCTGCATGGTCACTAACATTCGCGTGGTATGCTCCAATACGCTTGCATGGGCAATGCAGAACAATAGCGGACGTATTGCCTTCCGTCATTCTTCAAGAGTTATGAGCCGCCTTGACCTGCTCAACAAGGAGAACGCTGAATTCGCATATCGTACGCTTGGTTTGTGGCGTGAATATGAGAGTTCCTTCAAACAGAGTCTTGAGCACCTTCGCAATATCAAGATTAGCGAGCGGTTCTTGGAGGACTTGGTGGCCGAGGTGGCTTTGAGTGATGAGTCCAACAAGATTTTCTTGGAGAGCCGCAACATCTTCCACGAGGACATACCGACAAGAGGCCGGAACATCTACCTTGGCATGATGAACGCCATGGAGAACGGCATCGGGCAGGACATCTTGGAGAGCGGAAACGCATTGTGGGCATTGAACGGCATTACAACGTATTTCCAAAACGAGGCCAACTTCAAGAACAGCGAAGTGATGTTCGAGAACATTATGGACGGCAACGTGTACAAGAAGGTACAGAAAGCATACGACAAGTTGGTCGCAGCCTAAAATGAGAGTCCTAAAGGTGGGTGCTGAAAGATGCACCCATCTTTTTTTTATTTTTAATTGAAAATAATTTGATTTTTGTTTCGGTATTTCAATTTATTTGGGTACTTTTGCAGCGTCAAACAATTTTAAAATAGTTATAGATTATGTTCGTATTAATTTTTGTCAAGAGTTATGAAAACGGGTTTTCGATAGAAAACTCCTATCAGACTGCCCTTTATGAGAGCAGGGAAGAAGCCGTAAAGGTTATGAAAGAGAGCGCAGAGAAGCACGTTAATTCCTATTTGGAAACGGAAGATGATGAGCACATAGAATTTACCGAATACGGGGATTTGGGGGAAAAGGGTTTGGGCTTGGATATTGAATATCAAGCCAATAAGATTTCGGTGACGGATGATTGCAGTTTGAGCAACCACTATAGGAAATGGGAATGGGTTGTTACGGCAAGTAAGCCGGAGATTGAAGTTTATTAACATTAAAGAAAAAAAGTTGGGATAATATTTCGTTATTCCAATTTTTTTTGGTATATTTGCAATGTGAAATAAATAATCAATATTAATTATGTTAGTTAGAGTATATATTACATCAATAGAAATTGGCCTTGTGGTGAATGAGGCCGTTGATAGCGGGCTTTTGAGGCTACAGCGTAGTTTTGACGGTAAGAACGGGATTCTCGCCATATATGACGGGGAAATCAGCAAGATTGGCTTAGTTGCCCTTTCCGTCTTCGGGGTTAAGTTTTTCCCCTTGGATAACTATGGGGAATTTAAGATTACTTGCCCACATTGCGGCCGGAGAATTGAGGACGATTGGATTCTCACTTCATATACAGATGAGGTGTTGAGTGGAAAGAATATAAAGTGCGACAATGAGGAATGCGGCCATCAGATGGCTAATGTGGAATTTATTTTTAATTGAAAAATGTGTATGAGGATTACGAAAGATTTCGTTATAGGGCAAGGACACGATACAGATTAGTATGACTGCATAATATAGTAATGAGATTGTTTTTGGAAATGGCATTTGTTGTGAAACACGTGCCATTTTTTATTTTTAATTGAAAATAATTTGATTTTTGTTTCGGTATTTCAAAACTTTTGGGTACTTTTGCATTGTCAAACAAATAAAAACAATTTAAGATTATGAAAAAGATTGAAGATGCTATCGCCTATAATCTGTTTCAATACGAAATGAACAGATTAAGCAAAATTACCTACAAGGGTTACGAAAAAACTTTGAAGGAGATTGGAATTGCCTATATTGCTTATTGCAATTCTTCTGCAAAATTAACGCATAACGGCAAGAAACATATGCTTACCTATGGCCTTTATTTGGCATCATCTGACTTGTCCGGAGTGAACGTATGCCCAAAGAGCAAAATATGTCGTGAAAGTTGCCTTGTAGGTAGTGGTCACGCGAGGGTAGAGGGTTTGGCAAGTAAGGATAACTTGATTAATTCCCGTATCACCAAGACAAGGCTATTCTTCGCAAATAAGCCATTGTTTATGAAGTTAATGTGCATTGAGATTGACCGAGCCATTAGAAAGGCTGAAAGGGAAGGCATGGGCTTTTCCGTCCGGCTGAATTGTACAAGTGATATAAGCCCCCTTGCATTTTCATTGAATGGCAGGAACATTCTTGAAATATATCCGAATGTTTCATTCTATGACTACACCAAGGTAAAAAACTATTGGAAGATAACAGAGAGATATAATAACTATTATCTTACCTTTAGTCGTGACGGGAGCGAGGAAAACGATTCAGAGTGCATGGAATGGCTTTCGAGGGGCAATAATGTAGCCGTAGTATTTGGTGTACGCAAAGCGTCTGAATTGCCCAAGAAATGGAGAGGCTACGAAGTGTTGGTGGGTGACGATTACGATTATAGGGTATGGGACAAGTTGCAGGTTGGCAAACAGATTGTCGGCCTTGTATATAAAGTGACCAAGAATGACTATGTAAAGGGTGAAGATGGCAAGTTTCACTTTGGTGGGATACCTAAATCTCCCTTCATCATACAAGCAAATGACAAGGATTGTGAGTATTAATTACTCACAATCTTTTTTGAAAAATAATTCCATTTTTATTTCGTCAATTCAAAAAGTTTGGGTAATTTTGCATTGTAAATAGTAAATGTTGTTTGTTTAAGGTTGAGTGGCATTTGTTGTGAAACACGTGCCATTCTTTTTTTGTTTTTATTTGAAAATAATTGTGATTTTATTTCGTCATTTCAAAACTTTTGGGTACTTTTGCATTGTCAAACAAATAAATGATAAAGATTATGAAGTTTACATTGCATGGAAGAGAGTATGAAAGTTACCAATTGAGCAACGGCGCAATATTGGAATTGCTTGAAGGTAACACAATAAGCAATAAGCAGCGTGAATATCTCACCGGGAAGGTTCTCGAAAGATTTAAGAGCGATTTGTGTCCGAGATATGGAGAGGGCACGGATGAGGTGTTTGCTCGTTTCTTCAGTGACTACGTGAACAGATGCCCCAATGATTTCAATAAGGCTGCAAGAGCCATGGGCACGGAACACAGATACTTACAGAGTGAAATGTTCAAGATGTGCCTTGCCTACATTAAGGAATTGTCGGAGCATTACGAAAGTGGCCGTTATGATGCCCGTAATGAATGGGCTTGCCGGACAGCCAATGAGATAAACAAGATATTATAAAAATTTAGTAGCATATGAAGATTAAGGATTTGCCGAAGTTTTGCCTAAACATTGGCAATACATTGGAAGATGAGTATGACGTGGCCGCAACCAACAATGGAATTTCCGTAAATGGTGAGATAGTTGGTGGCTATGATGAGGAAAGGGACATCAATGATACTGATGATTTCTTAGAGTTGATTGATGATGCCATTCGTGAATGTGATGCCTTCACAGATGAGGACAAAGAAGAATTGGGAGTTGTTCTCTATAGTGACGTACTGACATACGATATTGATTCTTGGTGGGACGAAGAAAAATTGTGAAAAAAAGTTGTGATTTTATTTCGTCAATTCAAAACTTTTGGGTACTTTTGCAACGTCAAAACAAATAAACATTTTAATTAATATAGTATAAACAATAAAAAGATTAAAGTTATGAAGTTAGAAGTAAATGACATCGTGAAGATTCGCAGAGGCGACTTCGGAGTAGTAGTAGGTTTCAACAACAAGCCCTGCGCAATTCTGTTCCACTCCTTCACAAGTGTGCTGACGCGCTACAATGAGAACTTGAAGCACTCCAACAAGGAATACGACATTGTGGCCGTGTACAACGGTGACAAGGTTGAGTCCTACAAGGAAGTATATCGGGCTAAATTCGACCCGGATGCCCTTGAATTGGAGTTGCGGTACGAAGAATCCGTTTAACAATAATTAACAGAAATTGGAAAGGCATATTCTTTGCTTTTCCAATTTTTTTTTATATCTTTGCAAAAAAAGATAAGAAAAATGAAAATAACCACGGACGAAAGTAAGATTTATGAGAAGCATTGTGGCAAGAAGATTTGCACAGAAAATCTCAACATCGAAGGTTTTAAGAAGCCGATTCCATTTGACATCTATGATGGCTATGCAGTATGTTTAGACCATGGTGGCCATAGGTTTGATTTGGTTTATCCGACATTAAAGGCAATCAGCGAAAGCAAGGAACTATCCGATGCCATAATAGACTATGTCGGTGACATTTCAAACAAGTATGAAATCAGCGTCATTCATATCTTAATAACGTTTTCTACCTTATACAAAGATGGGGTTGAGATAAAACCTAAGAAAAAATAAAAATTTAGGACTATGGGAAGATTTACTATTGAAATGAATTACAATGCCTCTATAATTGTTGAGGTGAACGCAGAAGATGAGGGAAAGGCATTAGATGAGGCAAGGAACATTGCCGAGGATGCGGATATTCGTGAATTTACGATTACATCTGAAAGAGAATCAAGGATTCTCAAACGGGAATAAAAAAGTATCTCTGTTTTTAGACTGCAATAAATTGACTTGGTGAATTGCGTTTGTCGTGATGATAAGCGCAATTTTTTTTTAAAATAATTCCATTTTTGTTTCGGTAATTCAAAACTTTTGGGTACTTTTGCATCGTCAAACAAATAAAATGATAAAGATTATGACTAAAGAGGAAATGGTTTTCGAGATTATGAAGTTTATCGCCCCCACGTTCGCGTCAAAAGGCGTTGAATTACAAGAACGTATAATTGCAGGTGGCGGCAACCCACAAGAGTGTACAATTGGGGGTTATACAATTCTCGAGGCACAAGCGCAAAGCGCAAAGGAATGGGCAGAGGCTTTCGTAAATGTGTTATATAAATAAAACTTTAAACAATGATTAAAGAGGAATTTTTGAAAACAATTGGTGGCTATCAAGCAGAGATAAGCGCACTCCATGACAAGATTGTAGAAACCACGGCCAAGTATCTCAAAGAGGCTGAAAAGCCCTACCCGGTTGGCTCGAAGGTTAGAGTCATCACCAATGAGCGAGGCACTAAGATTGTTCAAGCCGGAATCGTGACGGACTACACGCTCAATCTTCAAGATGACATCACTCCGGTGATTATGAAGATGAAGAAGGACGGGACACCACATCCGACACAGAAGATTTGGTGTACATGGCGAAGTGTCATTGAACCCATAACAGAATAAGGTTATGAAAAGGTTAGAAGAACTAAAGAGAAACAATGATACACGTTACTTCACCAATGGGAAGGTTTCCTTCCCATTGGATTTGTCCAAGATAACGTATGCGTCAAGAATTGATTTGGAACACGCAATGTACGCGGAGCGTGACGAGGAATGTGACTATCCTACAATTAATGAGTTGATTGCAAGCGGTTCTTTGCAGGAAAAGTCATATATCAAGATGTGTGATATAGATTATGAAAAATATCCGGCACAAGTTAGGCGAATGGATGAGAAGCAGATAGATGCCTTGTTAAAGAGGGTTCAAAACAAATTCAAGGCCAACGGATTCAATGTTACATTAGAGGCTTTGGTACATAACTTGAACGCATGGCTATTGGACTATAAGAGCGGCTATCTGGATGAGGCAAACAAGTATCATCTGTTCACTCCCTGCGGCTGCAACCCATTATCCTTTAGGGCTTCAGAGTTGGATGAGCACTGCCGAGATTGGCAAACAACATATGAAGCATAAAAAAAGTTGTGATTTTATTTCGGTATTCCAAAACTTTTGGGTACTTTTGCAATGTCAAACAATTTAAAACAAATAAAGATTATGAGAATAAAAGGAAAAAAATCAATCAGTAATCGCATAGTTGAGATTGCTGAAAGCGGCAAGGCGATTGGGATGCCGAGCAAGTTTAATCTTCCACAGAACAAGGCCGTGCGCGAAAAGCATATTGCCATCTGTAAAGAGTTGGTTGAGATTTCTAAAAAGAACGGCAATTATCCGATAGGTACGCTTATTTACTTTGCCATCGGTACAAATTCCCATCGGACGGAAGTGTTTGAAAAGTGCTATCGGAAGATAGATGCCAAGAAGGCCGAAACCATCATCAGTTGGGTAAAGTTGTTCGCAGAGTATAACGATAACCCGAAAATGGTCAAGAACGCGAAGATTGCCCATGCCATCTGTTCCTTCTATGACAAGAACAATGGTGATACAAAGGCTTTCAAGATTGCCTTGGGGTGCTCGCAGCCGAATCCGGCAATAGAATCATTCAAGGAAACCGCCCAAGCATTGGGAATTGCGAAGGAGTCGCTTTCAGAGGCCGAGGCTGAAATGGCGGTGGTAACGGTTGAGTAGTTTTATTTTATATCAATCATATTTCCGATTTTCTATTTTTTGGTGAGTACCATCCGTGAGGAGCGGAAAGCCATTTTATTAACAAGAGTTTTAAATTTAAAATTAAATCAATATGAAAAAAATAGTTTATTCATTAGTGTTGATGATGTGTGTTATGTCGGTATTTAATTGTTCGAGCAACAATAGGCCGAAAACCATCATCGGGAGTTGGGAAACCATCAGTGTCAAGGGTGAAGTGAAGGAGTTTGGCGGTGAGTTCGAGCAAGATTTCACATCACAGCAGATAAACCCCATCTATGAGGAAATGTATCGTTTCAAACTAACCTTTGACGAGAACACTTGCGTAACACTTGTTTCGTCTGTCAATGGTCAATGGAAGGAAGATTCAGTTGATGTGTACAATTATATCCTCAACAATGGTATGGTGCGCATCTTGGACGTACGCAATAAGATGTTCGGAAATGATAATGATGTGCCGCCCTTGGACGAAACGTTTGAGTATGCAATAATAGGTGACGAATTGTTTATGACTTGCTATAACGAGGATGAATATGTCACTTACCGGCTGAAACGCATAAAAAATTGAAAAAAGTTGTGATTTTGTTTCGGTAATTCAAAAACTTTGGGTACTTTTGCAATGTCAAAACAAAAAAACGAATAGAAAATGAGTAAAAGAAGTTTCAAAAGAGCGGTTGCGGCCGCAAAGGTTACGGCCATCCCGTCAAAGAAGAAAGGCAATGGACAAGATGCCATTCAGTTGTACAACGTGTACAAATAGGTAGCAGCACTACCGAATTTACGCTTGTGGACTACCCAACTGCCGAAAGGCGAACCACACGAATGTGTGGGGCTATGGATGACAGACTCGGCAATGAGGTACTAAAAAGTAGTGGTAGGTTGAAGCAAGAAGTTAATAATGGATAAACAAATTTGTTCAAGTTTTAACATGCTGTACAAGTAACTGATTATTAACCCGTGGAATATGGGGGTGTCCTCCGGAACACGATAGGTCGAGCAAGTTCATCGGTCACCCCCATCCACACAATTCAAGCCATTATGGAACGTCCTCCACCCAAGTAAGGAATAATTCAGATAATTTATTTTTATTATTATATGCAAATTTAAAGCCCATAACACAATGAATCCAAGAGCAAGTCCCATAAAATAGATTTTAATTCGTCTATACATTATACATTAATTATTTATTCTCTCGCAGGGATAAACCCAAACGATGGGTATCACCCTTGACGCAACGAAGTCCCCGGAGAGTCCGGCTGACATGAACGTCATTGGCGATTGCGGTTCGTTCCGCATTATCCCACAATAAAAAAACTGTTTTTCGTAATTTGAGTTGTTTAGGTTAATTGTAACAGATGTGTTGTGATAACACGTCTGTTATTTTTTGAAAATAATTCTGTTTTTATTTCGTCAATTCAAATTATTTGGGTACTTTTGCATTGTCAAACAATTAAATAATATAAGTTATGATTGAAAAGAAAGAAAATTTAGTAGAGTTGTCAAAGAAAATCGTAGATTTCAATGAGGCCGTGATTGCCGCTTGCAAGGCAAAAGGCATCGCAGTACCAAGCGCAGAGGAAATGAGCGACTATATGCACAATTATGGCTTTGATGTCCAAGATTTCATGCAAACCATCCAAGAGCAAGAGAAGGAGATAACTCCATTCGATGAGTTTAAAAATGAGGTTATGGGCATTTGTTGGAGCGATATGCCCACGGATAAGGAAATGCTTGCCTTCTTCAATGAGAACGGCCACAATGTCCGCTTATTCATGATGCAGAGAACCATTCAAGATTTTAATAAGATTGAGAAGGCCATATATGACGCGGTAATTAACAAGTTTAGCATCGAAGAACTTGTTGGCCTTTGGAACTTCTTTATTGAAGAAAGTGCATTGTATGGGGAAGATTCCAAAATCTATGACCTTAAAAATTCGGATTCCATCCCCATCATTGCAAACATGGGAGAAGCAGACGCAAGGAAATTGTTTAACGATGTAATCTGCAAGGGAAAGAGATTCTTCCAATTCATTGTCAGTATTGATGTGAAAGAAGAAGATGATATTAAAGGCATCATTACGGCCTTTTGGGAGGAAATATGTGCGAGAATACTCATGTTCCCGATGGAGTATAATAATAATGTTGCTCCAAGTTCCTGCCTATTTATGGAAGTTGTGTGGCCGATAATTACCAAAGAGGCCGGAGTTGTTATTAATTATTTTCAGAATGAATTAAAATACACCCATTAAATAATTAGATTAGATATGAAATTAAGGGACGAAATAATCGACCACATTGACCGAGGGTTTAGGGATGTGGTGTTTTACAAAAGGGATGCCAAAGGCATATATGGGATTTTATCGGCAAAGATACATGGAAGTTCAACTTTAACGATGATTCCGAAGATACCAAAGAATATTGTTGTTACGGCAATAGATGAGCGGCACGACAAGGTTGTCTTTCCATATGAAGATTTGGAAGTAGAAGCGGTTATAACGTGGAACAAGGCACAAAACGGATGGGCGATGAAAGCGATAGAGTGACAAGATAAAACTTAATTTATAAAAACCTTCTTGTATGGAATTTTTCTTTCAAGAAGGTTTTTTCTTTGTTTATTTCTTGTTTTTTAAAAATATTTTATATATCTTTGCATTGACAATGTTTAATTGTCGTTCAAGGAATAAAAACCTTTTTAAATTGAGATAAGCAAACGTTGGGGGACGTTTGCTTATTTTTTATTTGAAAATAATTGTGATTTTATTTCGGTATTTCAAAAACTTTGGGTACTTTTGCAATGTCAAACAAATAAAAACAAATAAAGATTATGGAAAAGATTTGGTTAATGACCCAAGAAAGCAAGGTGGATGGGGATATTTTCTTTAATGTCATTCCTTGCGCAACGGAAGAGGCCGCAAAGGCTGAAATGGAGAAGGAGATTCGCACCTTGATGAATAAGAGTCCTTATATCGAATATACGAATAGGTCTCTCGATTTTATCCGTGAAGAAACTGAAACCTCATACTACATTGAGGACACTTGCGATGCTTATTATGAGTACATTAGGATAGAGAAAAAGGAAATAGTAAAGTAATAATAAGATTATGAGCACACCTTGTAAAATTATCATGAAAGTTCCCGAAGAATACAAGGGAACGACCATTAAGTTCAATAAATCAGCCCTTCCTATTGAATTGAAGGAATGGTACGAGAAGGACGAAAAGACAAATGAGGTTTGGTTAGACCAAAGATGTAAGGAAAAATCACGGCCAATAAAGATTAAGGGTGATTACATTGGCATATATTGCCATTGGGATGGCGATAAAATCGGCAAGGTATTGAAGGAACTATTCACCGACAAGAAAGCCGTATTGAACCTTATTGCCGGTGGTTTCTGCTCATTTATATGGTATGATGGTGTTAAACGCTATGCCAATAGGAATTGCGAAATGTGGAAGGACATAAAGCCAATACAAGGCTCTCGTAAAAAGGTAGAAGAGAGCATCTACGGACTCTATGAGTATGTATTTGTCAATACTTGGACTAAAAGGAAACTATGAAAAAATAACTTGATTTTTATTTCAGTATTTCAATTTTTTCCGGTACTTTTGCAATGTCAAACAATTTAAAGCAAATAAGATTATGGGTAAACATGTTCATGTAGCAGTAAAGTATGAGGTAAGTTATGATTCCTCATGTGGTTTTAATTGGCACAATGTGGAGTTTAAGGAATTACTCCAAGCCTTGAATGTCAGCACATACGATGCAGATGGAGAATTAACTGACGGATTTTCCGACACATGGGAATGTCATTCGGATGAGTACAACGAGGCATTGACTTTCTTGAAGGAGCATAAGGAGGACATACGCAGCCTTGATGAGGATGGTGATAAGCCGGAGTGTAACGGCTACGATGTCGAGTGTGAGGACATCTATGAAGCAATAATTGGCCTTGAATGCGGCAATGGCTTTGAGGATTCATACGAAGAAGTTGTTAAGATGATGGAACTATTCCAAAAACAAGCGGCAACATCGGACGGATATATGCACTTTTGTGCCTTCTGAAATAATGGTTGGGGTGAGGATTTTTATCTTCACCTCAACTTTTTTTGTTTTTATTTAAAAATAATTTGATTTTTATTTCGGTATCTCAAAGTTTCTTGGTACTTTTGTATCGTCAAACAATTTAAAATAAATAAGATTATGAAGAAAGCAATCGAATTAATGAATCAGATGATTCCTATGAAGAAGGAAGTAAAAAAGACTTGTATCGCATACCTAAAGAGGGTGTTGGAGAAGTGCAATAACAATTACTTGTCCTTCTATGACGAGGATGGTGAGGCATATGGCAACAGATACGTTTCCGTCACCTATGACGGGGGAAACCATCCGGAGTATGAAAGCAATGCCTTCAGTACCGTAAAGGGTGTTTTCATTGACAAATACGGGGACATCTGCCTTGACACAGAGGATGATGATGCCTATGCCATTGAGAACATCAACCTTGAAGAACTCTATGACATCGCGGAGTATGTGTATGCAGACGTGGAAGAAACAATAAACCAATAATTTAGAAGAACGTTAAATTGAGGTGGGGATTTTATCTTCACCTCTTTTTTTATTTTTAATTGAAAATAATTACATTTCTATTTCGTCAATTCAAAACTTTTGGGTACTTTTGCAATATCAAACAATTTAAAACAATAAATATTATGACCTATTCACTTATAATTGAACAATATTGCGCTGATGCCAAGTATGTCAATGACATAAAGACTTGGAAGGAAGTAACCGATTTCTTGAAGAATCAGTTATCACAACTAACAACTTGTGTTCACATCTTCAAGTTTTCAAGCAACAGCAAGACCCTCGGCTCGAAGGTTGTGACAATGGGCAACCTCTTTGATGTGTGCAATTCTCTTACGGACAAGATATTGTTATAAATCAAAAACAAAATAAGACTATGGCACATTATAAAGAAGAAGTTAGATTTTCTACAAAGTTCAAGAGATTCAATGTTTTCACAACAAGTGGGGAAAACGTAGTAGTGAAAAGTGACAAGCCAATGACATTGGATGAGGCAATGTATGAGTATAAGGCACTTGCCATTGGCGGAATAGATTAAATAAACTAAAAACAAAATAAGATTATGAGAAGATTAGCGATTATTGACCATGACACCCATACATTGTATGTGGACGATGTGGATGAGAAGGAGTTAGAGGAATATTATGATGGTGATGAACAAGCCTACATCGAGGATAATTATGCCCTTCTTAATAATTACTCATGGGATTGGGTTACAGATGGCATCTATTACAAGAAGATGTACGAAACTGGAATCGACATCGATTTTGACAAGTTAATAGAAGAATAAACAATTATTAAATAAAAAGTAAACAAATGAACAAAGAATTATTAACGGTCGAGTTTCGTTATCACGTCATTCCAAAATCAGAATATGATTCCGACTTTGAGTCAAAAGAAGTTACGATTGGAGTGTATGAAACGCTCGATGAGGCTATAAAAGAAGGAAACAATGTCCTTAAAAAATTATCTTCAAGATTTAAGTTTCGTGAATCATTTGGCACTCATAATGGCGTGTTTGGTTCTCCCACACGACTTGTTTGTGACTGCTTCAATGGCTATCCGCAAGTGTTCTGCAAAATAACGCAACTAAAATATGACAATATAAATAATGTTGCGAACGTGGCTTTTGACAATGAGGAAAAATATCGTAAATGGTGTGTATAAGTTAAAAACAAAATTATGATTGCAAGAATTACATTCCGAAGCGAAGTTTACGTTGAAGGCGATAATATCGAAGATATTGCAAGGAAATGGGAAGGTATGGAACTTTACTCCGCTGAAGCAAACAAGGGAATGGTATCACTATCCCCGGCCGAGTTTGTTGAACTTGACAAAGTAGAAGATGAAAATTATAACGACATCACAGATGAATTTAAGAGAAAATAAGTGGTGGGGGAGAAATCCTCCACCTTTTTATTTAAAATAATTTGATTTTTATTTCGTCATTTCAAAACTTTTGGGTACTTTTGCAATGTCAAACAAATAAAAACAATAAGATTATGGAAGAAATAATTAAACTTCAAGAAGAAATTGACAAGAAGCAATGTAAGGTTAGAAAAGGCTGTATTGAATACCTTAAAAGAGCCACCGAAAAAGTTGGTGGAACAATCTGCATGGATGATGAGGAAGACGTAGTTATGGTAGCCTATGATGGTGGACGTCACCCGGAATATGACAGCAATTTGTATTCAGCGGTAGAAAGCGTTTTTCTCAAAGATGGTAAACTCTACCTTAGCATAGAGGACTGCGATGAGTATGAGATTGACCGCGTAAGTAGCGATGAAGTCTATGCCGTTGCCTTGTTCGTTTACGGCATGCTTAACGAAAATGCCTAATAGAAATACTTTTGCAATGTCAAACAAATAAAGATTATGAAAACAAAAAATGATTCAAGGACAAAGAGAAGGGTTGTCGAAACCTACAAGGGATTTGACATCATAAAGGTAATTGTTGAGTATTTTCATAAATCCTTCTACGGCTATGAGTATGATGATGATTGGGTAGATAGAAGGACTGTTTACTTTGACTTCTGCAAGGAAGGAGAGGGCAAGAAGTCAAGCCAAGCATATTCGGTATATGCAAAGAACATTTCAGATTGCAAGGAATGTATTGACAAGTTCATCGAGGATGATTCCTTGTACTTCACAGATGAGGAAGTAAGGAAGTATGTAACAAAGCCGAACCATGATTGCGGTTGGGCTTATGGGTACGACTCATTGATGAAACTCATGAAGCAGCACCAAAAGGCTGATAAGCGAATGAAACGGCTTATTGAGGATAGGCTATCCGATGCTAACTTTCATTCCGAGGCTGGTTTCCTCTCGCAAGAAGATTATGTAGGTTTCACTGATTTGGTAAGAAAAACCTACAAGTTCTGTGAGAAGTTTGAAATCTATACTGAAACAATGGGAAAGAGGATTGACAATCCCAAAGGGCTTGAAGAAGGCTTGAAGATGGTTATCAATGACTTTCTTAAAAAACGAGGCATAGAAGATACGGACGTTAAGGTCAATTTTGTGGAAAATTGGTGAGTGGAGCAATCCACCACCATTTTTTTTTTTGAAAATAATTCTATTTTTATTTCGTCAATTCAAAAAGTTTTGGTACTTTTACATTGTCAAACAAATAAAAACAAATAAAGATTATGAAAAGAACAACTAACATTAGGATTGAATCATTCGACCTATCACGAGAGCAGCATGATATGGCGGTTGAAATGGTCGTGAATGACAAGCGCAAGGTAGCCTCTTACACCTTGGAAGAGGTGGATGGCGAAATGGCTAATGTATGGATTTCCGAAGCCCATTCCGAGGGCAATACAGATTATGCGGAGTTCCTTCGCAAAGCCATTGCTGAGAACGCAGAACTTTACACCCTCACAGACCATTTAGGTGGGTTTGCACAGCCTATCGGTGAGGTGGCAGCATTTCAGAAGCAGTATTTCACAATTGATATTTAATGGCATATGTTTACTCTATTCACATTACTTTTAATCATTTATTGGTTATCCATATCGATAATTGAAGACGGTTTTGAATACACTTGCAAGGAGTATCTTAAAGGGTTAATTATGATGCTATTGTTTGCTATGGCCGTTGATGGGTTCTTCATAGTAATATCACATCTGTTATAATCATGGAAAAGAAAGCATTTTATAATAAGTTGTCCGGCACTCGCTATGAGATAGTGGATAGCGCATGGATAGACAAAGATACATTCGTCATTGTCTTTCAAGATATGAAAGACATAGATGGTGACACGTTCCATTTCGAGGCTGAATACCATAAGGACGAACAAAAGGTGACATTCTGCTTGGTATATGAGAATCAAGTGTTAAGCGGAGAGGACTGCATCCCAACCTCAATAAAGAGAGAGATTGAGGAATATATGCTAAAGCAATTAGATGTGGTCAAGGGGATGCTTATAAAGCATAATATTACGCTTGAATTGTCGCTTGACATTGACGAAAACTTGACAATGGATGAATTAAGGGCATATCTTAATACCTTGGACATAGATGTGAAGGGTTATGGTGACAAAGTGAATTGCATAGGAGTTAAACGAATAAATTAGGCGGATTTTATGATGATTGAAGCAAAAATAATTCTGTTTTTGTTTCGGTAATCCAAAAAGTTTGGGTACTTTTGCATTGTCAAACAATTTAAAAACAAATAAAGATTATGGAATACAAAGACATTGCACCCGTTGTTAAACATGATTATGCAAAGCCATATAGGGTCAAGTACGCAAACGGAAAGACAGCCATTGTGCGCCTTTGGCTTGCATCTAACGGATTGGTAGCCAAGTTGGCTAAAGGGAGAAAGGTACACGGCTATGTGCTTGGTTATTACGACTACAAGGATTGGGTGTCGTTGAAGGCAGTGGAGAAGAAGCCGACAAGCACGTTCACCCTCATGAAGAAAAGGGCAACAGATGCCTTGAAGTATCTCACACAGAGCGGAATGTGGCCTTCAATTAAGAAGGAGATAGAACATTTCCTTTCCGATGATGCCATCATACAAGCCGTAGCCGATGCCATTGACAAGGATTCATACGAGTCTTTCTACAAGGAATGCTACGAGAACGGGAAATTCCCATGGTGTCACACCACACAAGTGTTCGAATCCTTTGCCGCCAAAAGATGTTGGCAGTCTATCCCATATCAAAGGTGGGAAAGGGAAAGGATGAACCAAAGAATAAGTAATGCCATTGAGGATAGGCAAGACTTCAGTTACCGTTGGACTAACGGCTATGACAATACAATAGAGATTAGCGGTGGCGAAGAACTAAGGGGATGGCTATCATGTGAATACAGAGGCTGCGGAAACGGACATTACTACCTTCTATTTGATGCTACCCATGCCATCTTCTACGAGGACGATTGAAAAGTAATTAAAAATAGATTAATAATAAAAAGATGAACAAAGATATTGAAAGAATAAAGGGTATTGTGCTCTCGAAAGGGAGCACAGACCCAAAAGGCGGCAGGGTGCTCAAACTAGAGGCCGGAAAGGTTACGGTACTATCGAGGGCCAAAGAAAGACTTTATCCCGTGGCCCTGCGCGTATACCAAGAAGAATTGCAAGTGGTTTTCGTTAATAAGAGAAAGAGATTCTTTTCCTATCCATTGCTATCACTGCAAAGTGATGCTCCTAAGTTATTCGAAAAGGTCATATCCGTCTTTTGTTAACAAATGTTAAAATGTTGGCAAATATTTTGGATTGTCAAATATTTTATATATCTTTGCAATGTCTTGAAAAGGACGATAAAACATAATTAAAGAACTCGGTTGCGGTGGACAACACGCCAAACTATAGTTAAGAGTTAGGGCATTTAAAAACCACCTTTTGGGAAGTACTAGAGGAGAACCATCTTGCAATCCTGCAAGGGTGGATGTAGACAAATAGGTATCAAGTTTGTGCTTGATATGTCGCCTACGGGCGGCTTCGGCGGTGCAAATCCGTCCTTCCCAACAAATTTCTTGCGGTGGACAAGGACGGAATTAATCCGAAAAAAAACCACCTATCTTTTGGAAGATACCGGAGGAGAACTATCCGCAAGGGTAGATGTAGACAAACGGGTATCAAGTATGTGCTTGATATGTCGCTTACGAGCGGCTTCGGCGGTGCAAATCCGCCTCTTCCAACACTTTTGTTTGACGCGATGAGGGTTCGGCTTTTCTAAATCTTTACGGCCGAACCCTCTATTTTTATTCAACCCCAATTGAAACATATATCACACCATAAAAAAGAAGTGTGTCATAAAACACACTTCTTTCGCTTTCTGACGGCCTTTAACCATTGGGGCAATACTTTCCCGGTCACTTAATTCCAAGCCTCTTACATAACGCTTCAAGCATTCTATCCTTGATGCTTGCCACCTTCCAATTCTTTTCGTCCTTTCCGATTAAGATGTCTTTGACAATGAAGGACTTTAATTCTTGTTTTGTTTTAAACCCGCATTTGCGGCAGAACGAAGCACATTCCTCAATGAACTTGTTAAACTTCTCGTCATCCATACACAGAAAAATATTTTTGGTTACACAATGCAAATATATCAAAAATATTTCGGTATTCCAAACTTTTGGGGTACTTTTGTGATGTCAAATAAAATAATAACGATTATGGCAATAGATATTTCGAAACTACCATTGACTCAGTTAAGGAGTTTAAGGAATTGCTGCTATAACTTGGTTATACGCAATCTAAGACAATGTCCGGAGGGCGATGAGAAATATAGGAAGATAAGAATACTCTTGTCACAATTCTATCTTGGTATCGTTGCACAGAATGAGTTGCTTCAAGAATGTGTCGAACTCGGATGGATTAATGAAAAAAACATCACCCATTTCTTGTGATTAAAGAATATTTTATATATCTTTGCATTGTGACAATCGGGGTGTAGCGCAGTTGGTTAGCGTGCTTGTTTTGGGAACAAGTGGTCGTGTGTTCGAGTCACACTACCCCGACATCTGCTTGAATCTATACTTGTATTTTCTACTACCAAATTCCAACCGGCTGTGAAGTTAGTTGGAATTTTATTTTACCCATTTCCCATATAGACTTAATTAAGTACATAGAGGGGCGTACCACACCCATTCACCATTGTATCATTATTTATTATAGATTAATAATAATTTTCCCTTACAGATATTGCATATAAAAATTGTGCACCACACTTAAATTCATATGTGGTACACAATCCGTATAGTCCATTCCATATTACCTATGGACTTAATTAAGTACATAGAGGGGACTTTGGAATGACGGATTCCATTATATCCTCCGTCCATCATCACTTAATCACAATTTGACCCTCTAGCGACAATATGTGTCTATCCTTGTGTCATAGTGCTCATATCTAATCTTTTCACCCAACAACCTAGCAACCTTCTTGCACTCCAATACATCTTCCCATTTGCATCCCATTGTTGTCCGGTAGCAGAATCCATCACGAAGCCAATCCACTGAATAGATTTTAGTTTTTCTGACTATCTTTTTTTCATTTCCAATTATTTTTTTCATAGTTCGCTATGTTATTATATGATTATCTATTAATTTATTCATATATATTATCATTATATTATGTATGCAACTAACTTCTAAGTCCATCATGTGGAGCGTCCATCCTTTGCCGGAGGCAATTCCCCGGAATCCTTACACCATCCACATATTTCTATATTTTTCTTCATATTCCTATCTAATTTCATTACAAAAGTACCCAAAAGTTTTGGAATATCGAAATAAAAATCAATTTATTTTTCCTCCCCCACAAATGATAGTATTAATTCTATAGACTTAATAAAGTACAAGATAATAAAAAAGGGACAACCTTCCGGCTATCCCTTTTTTTCTCAATAGGCTGCGACTGCTGCGACTGCTGCGGTGGCTAACACTTCTGCCGGACGGATTGAGAATCCGGCTTGTGTGATGCTTGTCACATTAGAGAGTGTGAGAAGATTAAATTCCTCACTATTCTTTCCCTTTTCCAAACCTATCTCCTTCTGTGTGGACGATAACTTGTCCTTGTCCTTCTTTCCGGCCTTCCATGCCGTAATTTGCTCCTTTAAGGCCGGGTCGGTAACTTGTATTCCATCGAGGAACAGATAGGTATCAATATCACAAGCCTCTCTTTTCTCGTTACGCTGCAACTTCAAGTAAATTTTACTCTCTGTGCTTTTGTCCGTTGAGAAGAATTCGGGGTAAAGGCTGCAAGGTTTGTGCCAGTTGTCCTTCAATTTGGCTTCCACCTTTTCTCCGGTGGCTCTCTCGGCTGCACCCTCAATGCAAGCCTTATAGTCCATCCCGAGGCCGTAGCCATGATAAACACTCTTTTGGGTCACTCTACCTAAATACGGGTTTCTGTTATTACCCCGTCCTTTGTTCATGGAGTAATCTTTTTCAAGAATGACTACGGTACCGGCTCCCTTCTTAATGTTTTGAGCGATAACGCTCATAACATAAATTTCAATTTCTTTCATAACATTGAATGTTTAGTGTAACAATAATTTAAAGAACTCCTTTGTCTTATTAAGACAATGCAAAATTACCCCAAAAAACCGATATAACAAACATTTTCGGTAATTTTGAAGCCTTATTTGCAAAAAAACGAAAAAAAATGCCTTGAAACGCTATGAACGTGCATGCAAAAAAAGCGATTTATTGTGCAATAAGAAATTTAACTTTTTATTATATAGGAGAATATCCTGCCATATATACATTATTATATTATAGGGAATTTTCAAATTATTTTCATTTTATGTTGTCAAACATATTTTTTTTGTTGTGTATTTCAAAAAATCGCCGTACCTTTGCAGCAGATTTAGAAAGAAATATAGTCAAACAAGTTAAACAACATTTAGTATGAAAAAGATTTTCTTCAAAGAAAATTCTTCTGTCCATAGGACGGAAAATTTAGAGAGATTCTGTGTGGAAATGCGCAGAGTAACGAGAGTAACCAACAACCGCAACAGTGAGGAAGAATTTAGTAACTTGCTTGCCGAGGCACAGGAAGGTAATACCGCTTCTCGGAACAAGTTAGTAGAAAAGCATCTTCGTCTTGCCTATAGTGTGGCTGCACATTATAACGGCATGGCAGAATTTGAAGATTTACTTCAAACGGCATCTATCGGCTTAATAAAGGCCATAGAAAACTATCGTAGCACTGATGGCTTATTTAGTTCCTACGCAGTTATGACTATGCGTAGGGAAATTACGCACGAACTAACCGCAAACGGCCGGAAGTTTGGGCATGAAGTAAAGAGCATTGACGAGCCGTTAGAAGGTGCAGAAGGCGCAGGAAACGAGCGTTTCAGTGACCTTTGCGCCGGAACATCACATGCAGACGATATTGTCAGCGCAGACGAAAGAACAAGAGAGATTAAGAAGTATATATCTTTCTTGACAGAGCCGGAGGCAAAAATTATCTTAGGTGAATTTTTGCAGGACGAAACCGATTTTACTATGAGTTTAAAACTCGGTGTATGTGTTGAAAGAATACAACAGATAAAGCGCAGTGCTCTGAAAAAATTAAGAGAACTGATGTAAGATTAAGAATATAGAAGGCGGAGCGCAGTATTCCCTCCGCCTTTTTCTATTTCTTTACTTTTTAAAAAAATAGTCACCTACCTATTACGTTTTTAAAATGTTCCACATGGAACATTCCCCACACACCCCCCTATATACCCCCCACCTATGTAACCCCCGCCCCCCTACGGGATTTTTAGTACCCAAAAAGGTGGAACAGTTTCCTAAATATTTTCCTGGAAAAAATTCTGATGTTTTAAAAAAGAGACATGTGTTAAAAAATTTTGAAAAAAAATTCTAATGATTTAAAAATGATGCACATTAAATATTTCCTGGAAAAAATTCTGATGGTTTAAGAAAAGACATATGTTAAAAAAAAATTGGAAAAAAAAATTAGTATATTTTATTATGGGCTAAGTCTCTAAAAAAAATTTTGGAGAAAAAATTTTGATGATTTAAAAAAGAGACATGTGTTAAAAAAAATTCCGGAAAAAATTTTTCTAATGTTTTACGGAGACCTCTTAAAAAAAATTTTGGAAAAAAATTTTAACGTTTTAAAATACAGTTGCCTTTACTTATCTATTATTTTATTGAACTGAGTGTGTCGAATATTTTCCTTAAGGGTGACTCGTTGACCCTTATGGAACTTAGTGTGCCAAATATTTCCCTTAAGCGTGGTTCGTTGACCTTTTGTGTTTCGTCGTTAAGGTTAACCGTCAAATGGTTTAGGAAGTTGGTCGCCCAAGTGTCACTAACGTTACGCCAAAATCCGGAACCTTCCGGTGTGTTTGCCCACTCAAAGGCGGTTATAAAGATGCTCTGCTTAAAGGACACCGTGGAATTAATTTCCTTGAAGTGACATAACATTAACTTCAAGTTACTAGTTTTGTTCTTCCACCTACTTCTTCCAACAACACACAACGCGCTATATTTTCTGAACGAGTGGTAACACTTGTTGTGCTTGAGGAAAAGTACGAACAAGAAAAGAAATTCTTGTCTGTTTATGACGTAGGTTGACAAATCTTTTAGTTTATCTTTCACGGTGCTTGTTTAAGTCTACGATGTTTTTTAGTATGGACTCATGGAAACAATCTCTTGTCAAACGCTTGTAGAGTTCAAACTCGGTTTCTGTCAGCGTCCTAACTATTACGTCCTTGAGGAGTGTTCCGTTGTTGAGGTATAGTGTAAGACAAGTTTCCATCGGACAAGGGGCGTAGTTGTCATACTTAGATGACAAGTAAAGCGTATAAATGCCTAGAACAACACTTTTCTTATCGTCGTACTTTGTCACCGTCTTCACGTAATAACACTCGTTGCTCGTTGCGAAGAGAAGCGGGCGTCCCTTGTACTCGTTGATTTCATGAGTGAACGTAAGCCGCTTGTTAAAGACGTAACCGCCGTCATCCAAGTTAAAGTTAACTTGGAAATAAACCACGTCGTTTGTGTAAAATTTATGAGCCATTTTTATCATTTTATTATTATTTACTTAAGGGTACCGTACGGAACGAGCCGTGAGAATCCACATCTGTACTTGAGTGTGAGTCTCCGGTAGAGTTCAAACTCTGTTTCTGTTAAGGTTCTAATAACCATTTCATTGCAGTTGACGTGCAGCACGGTTTCCCTTGGCGTGAGGCTTGTGGAACAGTTGTTCAAGAGGGAAGAAAACATAACCGTGTACATTCCACGGACCGTACCGCGTTCAACGTCACACTCTGTTATGGTCTTGACGTAACCTCCGTCATCTTCTATGAAGAGAAGTGGTCGCCCCTTGTACTTGTTAACGTCATAAAGATTTATTTCTTTATTGAAGACGTAATCGATATTTTCTTCAAATTTTGAAATCATTTTTTTTCTTTATTTATTTTATCTTGGTATGAAACTCTTCAGTTCTTCAAAAGAGTGCAGCGTTTTGTTAAAATGGTAGTCCATGTGTGGGTGTGTTTGTTAAACCGCTAGTCCACCTAGTGTGGCGGTGTGGTGGCTTAGTGTGTTTTAAGATTTTTTTGTCAACTGAGGCGGCAACCTCTGTTATTTCTTTGGGTAGCGGTGTTCGGGGTTCCGGCCATTCCATGAGATAGTTGACGTTTGACTCTTCCAATCCTCTTGCGGACAAGTTTTCTATGAGTTTATTCATTCTAAGAGACAAGACATCGTTGAATTTGCAGTGCAAGTTGTGCCAAAACTTATAACCTTGTGGAGTGTGGTCCCAAACAAAGGAGTCGAAAATTATTCTCTCAAATCTTAAGAAATGTCTAGTGCTGATAATTATCCAAAAGAAGGCAAATATTTTCGGTTTGTGACCGTGTCTAGCACCAAAACAGTAAAAACTCGGATTATTTGTGAAACACCGGTAGACATTATCCTTGTACGCCTTGTAGGCGTTGTTCATTTTCAAGAAATCTATGAAAAACTTTTGATTTTGGGTCATTTTTGTTTATTTTTTTATTTATTATTATTGTTGTTCAAAAAACTCCTTTGGAATACATGCTAGAAGATTTTATTCTTGCGATTCTTGAGTTCAACTTGTTTAAAACATCCAAGTATCTTAACTTCTTGGTCATTCTGTTATAGAGTTCAAACTCGGTTTCTGTCAGCGTCCTTACGGTAAACATTTCTTTTGTTGTGTCAATCGAAAACACGGTTGTGCCAAAGTTAATGTCCATTATCACGCGCTCATCGCTAGTTTTATCAAAATTTGGTTTGTGAAGCCAAACGGTAACGGTAAACTTTCCCCTAATCTCCAAGAACTTATTGTTTACGTTATTTATGCCGGTGACGTGTTTTATATAACAACTTCCTTTTGAGAAGGTGGGCAGACAACAGACCGGTTTTCCTACGTACTGTTTCAATTCTTCAATGGTTCCTAAGTATTTGTTAAAGACGTAATCCATTTGGGTGGTTTTTATTATTTGATTTATTTATCTGTTTCCGTGTTGAATATTTTATTGAACAGTTCTTTCATGAGTTCACGTCTCACTTCCGGTGTGTTGCTGTCGGTGACGTTTAAAAGGTGTGCCATGTTGGACCATAATTGACTTATGAGAGACCAAAAGACAAAACCTTCCTTGGTGTTGTCCCAAACGAAAGCCCTCCTAACTAGTGCGTCCTTGTTGTGGTTGTTCGGGTAGGTAAATAATTTTTCAGAGTTCCTTTTGTCTGAGAAATATTTTTTTAACCCACCTTTGGAGGCTGCGTGGTCTGACACGTTCTTTCTTAGGTTTTCAAAGAAGGAAGAATAACCTCCTACCTTCTTCAGAAACAGCCCTAGCAAGAAAATCACCTCTTGGTTGTTTATGTCGTATTTTTGTTGTGCCATAATATCTTTTTCTTTTTAATTTATTAATGTCCCCTTATTATAAGAGAGTTGCAGATTTCCTCTATGAGAGGATGTCTGACACGTTGTAACGGCTCGTCAACTATGTTGAGGTGGTCTGAGATTGTCCTCCACTCGGCACTCCTTATGGCCCAAAACATGTGTCCTTCAGCGGTGTCTCCCCACGTGAACGAGGTCATTATAATGTTACACTTACAGTAACACATTGAATCAGAGTTGTACGGTATTAAACTCAGTATGGTCTTTAGTGGTATCGGCTTCCCGGCGAAGTAGTTTTTAATTACGGAATATTTTATGAACGACCGGTAGCACCTATGGTGCTTTAGGTAAAACGTAAAAATAAAAAACAGTTCTTGGCCGTTTATGTTGTATTTATCTCCCATTCTATCGACTTATTAATATTTTGAACACGTGTTCCATCCAAGGTTGGTCAACCCCTTGTCTTTCTTCGTCATCCACAAACAAACGGTCTAGGAACTTACGTTCCCAATCATTGTGCAAGTTACACCAAAAGTCCGGACCCTCCGGAGTCTCTTGCCAATTGAAGGCTCTCATGAAAACATTTGAGCGTATGTAAGTCGTAGAATTTAATGAGTTAAGTTCGGTGAAATTGATGAACAATCCTTTGAGTTTGTTAAATCCTTCGTGGCACTTTACGACATATTTCGCCGCGTGTTCCTTAAACGAGTGGTAACACTTGTGGTATTTTAGGAAATACGTGAAGAGCATTGTTAATTCCTCCCGGCTGACCGTGAAATATCCGGTATCATCAATTTTTATTTTTGCCATCTTTTTCTCCTTTATTAAGCATATGGTTAATGCAAAGATATATAAAAAATGTGAGAAAACAAACAATGGTATATTTATATTAAGATTTTTTAAAGGTTTTAGAGATTTTTTATAAGAGAGAAAAAAATGGGAAAAATGGTTAATGTTTTTATGACACCAAGACAGTTTGGAGTGATTGAGGAAGCAAATTGGAACTTCCACAGAGGGTCGGTTGACAACTTGAGGCCGTATGTGAGCGACAACAAGTATCACATGGGAGGAAGGGAAACCGGGCATTTCGGCAGCGGGACGTATTTCTCCACGTACAAGAACTCTAGCGGCTTGGACAAGTATCGCTCTGAGGGCGGTGACCGTAGGTTTGTGTCGGTCGGTGACGGCGTGTACCGCGTTGACCTAGATATTTATAAGAATCTGTACAAGGTTAGGAGCAAGAGACAAGGTGACGTTCTCTATACCTTGCTTAAAAACGTTAACCGTCTTGGAAACAGAATTGCCTACTTGGGAGAGTTTAGGCGCGGGTTGGCTTCGTATGACAATGCCGACTTGTACCAAGTTATAAGGGCAAACGCTAAGGGGCTTGGACTCAAGTGTCCCTCATACTATGAACTCACTAGGATGGCGCAGCGGTTGGGGATGGACCAAAATGACGTTAGGTCGCTGTCAACCGTGTTCATGGAGTTCAACGGCTACAACGGAGTGGACGTGAGCGGTGTGGAGTATTACGACAACACGAAGCACGGGTCTGTAATTTATGACATGTCCAAGATTGGCGGTGAGGTCGAGGAGGTTATGCCGAAATCGTTATATACGGGGTATAAGGATTCACCGTATGACAACTCAGTCGTTAGGGACGGTATCACGGACAAGAGGATTGAGTCGCTGAAAGGTGAAAATGCGTTTTGGGTGAAAGACCTTGACGGAATGCCGGTAAGCGAGGCCATGAGGCTGCTTAAGAACTATACGGACAGCGGGAACGCATTGGACTCCTATGAGTTCGATTCACTGAATGATGACTTGGCAAGCCGGTACCTTAGACTCTTGTTTGTCAAGGACCCGAACTATGACTATTGGGGGGAAACGATTATTGACCGGATTTTGGAAGGACGGTACGGAAAGGGGTACTTGGAACGGATTGAAAAACTTGGAGCATACTATTGGGTAAACTACTTGTCGAAGAAGAGTTCCGGACTCATTGCCTTTCTCAAAAGGTTCGGCATGGAATTGGATTGGAGCCTTGATGCGGAAGAGGAGAATAGGATGAAGAAGGGATATTTGGACAAGTTGACAAGGTATTTGCAGAGGGACTTGACGGAAGACGAAAGGGAGTACATTGACAAAAGATACTACAGCATCTGAATCCATTCAGTGTAGTTTTCTCCATTGGTTTTGAGTGAAAATCTTTTCTTTAGAGTTTTGTAGTTCTTGTTAAGAAAATCACGCCATTCCACGTAAATCAAGTACGGGTAGTCTCTTTTCTTGGTTAGGTGAGAAAATAGTTGGTTGGAGTTTTTGTCCATGTTATAGACCATTAAGCCTATAACATAGTTTAGATTACAAATCGTTGGATTCTCCATGGCTCTTTCGAGGGTGCTGATAACAATGTGTAGGTTATTTGACGATACTATTTTACTGTCTATATTGGAATAGCACGATAGGAACATCGGTCCAAGCAGCCTCCTTTCCTTTAGGAAGTGCAAGAGAATCTTCTTTGCGACATTCTGATTATCTTTTTGTTCCATTTTTTCTTATTATAGTCTTATGATTAATGCAAAGATATATAAAAAATCTGAGAAAAACAAAATATCGGTGATATTTATCTTTTGAGAAGAAGTTTTTTAAATATGGGAGTATTCGATAACATAGCCAAATCAATTGACGATAAGTCTTCAATGAGGGTTGACAGCGTGACACTGTTGGCTTCTGCCATCATGGGTGTAATATTGGGCTTGGTGATATGCTTTGTGCTGATATATGACGTGACATACGACGGGGAGGTCAACACGGAACTTGATGACTTGGGCATATTCTTGCTGTGCTCCGGTGCCTACATACTTGGGTCCGGTGTACCGAAGGCTTATGTCGACTCTAGGCTGAAGACGCGCTCTTGGGTTGAGGCCGAGAAGATGAGGGCCGAAGCGGAGGAGGACGTTGAGGACGTTAGGTTCGAGAGGGAAAGAAGGAGAAGGCAGATGATGGATGTCGAGAAGGCTGAGGAACCTTGCGGTGAAAATGAGGATGATGCCTAAATTTTTTCTAAGTGTGTGATATTTATTGCTATAAAATAAATTATTATTATGAATAAAACGATTCTTAATTATATTAACAAGTGTGAGGGATGGAAGAGAAACATAAAGGGACTCCATTGGAATTCAAAGAATCTCTCACAACATAAGTTATGTGATGATATTGCTGATGCAATATCTGAATTCGAGGACTTGGTTTCCGAGATTGAACAATCTATCAGTGGTAAGTTGAATACAAATGCGTTTTCACCCACAAAGAGCAAGGAGACATCCTTGAAGGCATTTGTTGAGGGTGTCATTTCCGATAGTCAGAGATTCTTGAAGAAACTCGATAAGATGGGAAAGGAGTATGTGGGTATCAAGAGCGAGTGTGAGACGTTCATAGGTACAATGCAGAGAAATCTCTATCTTGTTAACTTCACGCTCAAGGAAGACCTCAAGAGAAGGCTTAGGAACGAGTTGAATGAGTCTAAGAAGGGGGGAATAAGGGTGTCCGAGGCCGAACTGAAGGGAATCTTGCATGAAAGTGTTGCAAAGGCTTTGCGGAATATCATGGAAATGAACGAACTGTATTCTGATTGGTATGACGAGGAGGACTATTCCGGTAACATTGGTGAAGAGGGAATGGTTAGGTCGTATGATATTGGTGGGTATTACGTTGACCAAGCCGAGGAGGATGCCATGGAGAATGGATACGGTGACGATGTTGCGGGTTATCTTGAATATTGGTTCGGCGAGATTCAGCCGGACTGTCCTTGGTATTGGCAGAAGGTCGGAAGCGGATACGGATATAACGGAAAAACGCTTTTCTCAAACGACGGAATCGTATGCAAGGACATATTCGGGCAGATAATGGTTGATGAGTATCCGATTGGTGACGCTAGGAGGGGACAGAGAGCCGAGAGCAAGGAGGCCATGAAACTGACCGAATCCGAATTGGGGGAAATAATTCAAGATGCCGTGATTAGCCTAGTAAGGGAAAAAATAGAAATCGACCCGGAGAACAAGGGAAAGTTTACTAAGACGCAGAAAAAGACCGGTAAGTCAACTGAGGAACTGTGTCACTCCAAAAATCCTCTGACTAGGAAAAGAGCAAACTTCGCAAAGATGGCCAAGCGAAATTGGAAACCTCTTAATAAGAAAAATTAAAAACAAATAAGAGTTGAGGTGATTCCTCAACTCTTTCTTTTTATCGTTTCTATTGTATTTCTTTCTGTTCTTGTGAACTTTTGTGACAGATACGAAGTGTCCTCCGCCGTTCCTTTCGAAAGAATCGGCCCTTGAAATGAATCTGATGATGTCAGATTGTTTGTTTGACTTTGGAATTTTCATACTCTTTCTAGTTTTCCGTCAGTTATCAAGAATGGTGCCCTGCAATCGATGCAAGCCCATTTATCCGTTATTACCGGCGAGTCGACCAATTGTGTGTGGCCGAATATCTGATAATCATATCCGTCCACAATTGAATCCTCGTTTATAACATAATTATCTATTCCGGACTTTTCCAAGTCAAGTTTTTCTCTGATGTCTGACCATAATATCGAGCCGGTGTCATATCCTATGTATGTCCGGTATTTTGAAATGTCGGACAATGATGTTACACCGTCCCTAGACGTGATTAACCTATTTAGGTTATCGGCATTTAGTTCACCTATTATGGCTTTATTCCTTTCGTACCAAGAACGCATTACACCGGCGTGGGTGAAGAGATATTTCCTATTGTCTATGGTTTCCTCATGTGCCAACTTGAAGAGATTTCTGTTTGTTGTGTATATATCCCTATAGGTATATGCATTGCTAGAGGAATATCTAGTTGACCTTGGGAATGAGTCAAATATATAATGAAGGCAATGGTTGCCCAACAATAGGACAACCTTGTCTGCATTATCGAGTTTGAACTTTACTATTTCCTTAAAATTATTAAGTTCATCCTTCCTTGATATACCCTCGTCCTCATATCTGTCGACGTAGTCACCTAGGAATATAATCTTGCCTACATCGTTTCCGTGTGCCGCAACACCGTCCTTCCAAAACGTCCTTCCGTGGATGTCCGGAATTACCATCAGTCCTCTACCCATATCTTCAAGTTATCGTTTCTTTCAATCTGTTCCTTTATTCTAGCGTCCAATTCATGCCAAGATATTGGCGTGAAATCGTTGAAGTCCACACCAACGTCATACTGTGTAGGGAAGAGCATGTTGAAGCACCGCTCACAGTCACGACCGGTATTCCTATGACGGACATTGGACAAATGAACGTGTCCGTGCAGTTGATATACAAGCGCGTTTTTGTCTCTGAAAGTTCCACTGTAGCACAAGAACGGGAAGTGGTTGAGATAGACTTTCCTGCCCTCTATTTCTATTAGCATCTGATGGGATGAGAATTCAAAGAGACGGTTATATTGCTCTTCCGTCTGAGGACCGTTCTTTCTGTCGTGGTTGCCCCTAATGAAAATTGTCTTGCCGTTTAGTCGCTCGAGAACATCCTTGTATGGCTTGAATCCTCCCCAAGCGAAATCACCCAAGTTAAAGACAATACCGTCTTCCGGAACCTTGTTGTTGTAGTTCTCAATCAAGGCTTCGTTCATTTCTTGCACATCCTTAAACGGCCTCTTGCAGAATTTAAGGATATTCTCATGGTTGAAATGTAAGTCGGACGTGAAGAATATCTTTGAACCGTCTTCGTATTTAAAATTTACTCTCGTTGACATAATTTATTTTTTTAAATGTATTTTTTCAAATCTTCAATAACCAATGGATTTTCCACCAATTCCAATGTGTCATCCTTGTATTTTATGAAAACACTCTTGTCTTGGTTCATCCTAATTGATTCAATTTTGTCTTTCGATATATCCATTGGGATATATGTGAACAACGACGGATGCAAAAGCAAGACATCTTGCATCGACAATGGCTTGAAGGTGTTATCAGAACTAGATTCCAAAATACGGTTAAACTCAATTTCCCTTATTTTGCAAGACTTGGAATAATTTCTGACAAACGTCTCCCACTTGAATAAGAGTTCTTGCAATGAAGAATCGTTCACGATAACTTTGTTCCCGCAATCATGCCAAGATATTGATGTTTCGGATTCATGATTGGAAATGTTATCCAATGTGGTTCTTGTGACGAACCAACAATCGCCGCCGATTGATTCAATCATTTTCTTTTCATTCTGAAACCTCACATCGTCAAACACATAATCCGTGTTGAAATCCAACATTTCGTAAATCTTATTGACGTGCCAATCACTATTGTAGGACCGGATATAATCGGTACCTATAAATTGCAGCATTTCCCTAACGGTATGTAGGGTTCTGCCATTGCACAATCCAAGTGTTATGTCTATGGGTATATCCGTTTTATCTGACAGTATTTTACAAATATTCTCGTCAACCGTGAAATCTATCGCGGAATTGTCATTCTTAATCCTATTGAGTTCATCAACCGATATTTTTAGAATATCCGCACATAACTGTTTTAACGGTAAGGCAAAATATAGTTTCTTATAGCCGTATTTCTCACATACCTTGGCCAATTCACTTTTTCCGGCCCGGCATCTTCCGCAAAATGAAATTATCTTGGACATTTATATCCTTATTTTAAGGCATCATTTATTATGTTAATAAAATTGTTCTCCGGGACGTTTCCGACAATTTTGGTTACGACTTCATCATTATCATCCAATAATATGATGGTTGGAACAGACCTAACTTGGTACTTCTCAGCCATTTCTCCGCCTTCATCTTCATCCACGTCCAATTCCTTGAATTCAATGTCTTTATATTCCTCATTTTCCTGCACCTTTTCGAATGTCTTTGAAAATGCCTTGCATGGGCCACACCACTGCGCCCCCAATTTAATAATCTTCTTAAGCATAATTTTTAATTTTTTTTTATAATTTTATTTTTTTGTGTTTTTTAAGAACATCAGAGAATGAGTTTATGCTCCTTTTTCCTCTTGTTGCCTCCATTTGAACACTTTTATTTGTAAGTTTATTCTTATCTATCTTTTTTGCCTTGCTTATAATTTGTTTTGCGTTGTCTTTATTAAGTATTAACTTGGTCGGCTTTCTAAGAATCAAATTAACCTTCCTCTCAATATTTTTGAGTATGGACAAATTAAGAGTGTTTGAAAAGTCAAAATCCTTAAACAACGACTCATCAACAAATCCTAGCACGTTCTTCGGTCTTGTGTATGCCACATACATAAGATTATATTCTTGGCGTATCTCCCAATCCTTTGATGCCGACTTGCTAGGCATTAGGGAGTCGCACAGAATAAAGACACGGTCTGCTTCAAGTCCTTTTGCCTTATGTATTGTAGATAGGGCGATACCTTCACTTTTACTTGATGACTTGAATATTTTGTCAATCCTTTCAATGACTTCATCAGCGCTTGTCATACCCTCAGACAGAATCTCGATTGCCTTTATAATATCTATCTTATTCTGTATCTGAGAATTTTTCATCGCCGTGATTTCATCAATTCCATATTTGCTCATTATCTTGTTTCTTGTCGTGAACAAGTCTTCATATAATCTTACAAACACGCCATCGTTATTGCAATCGACATTAAGAAGTGGTTGTGCGGTTGACCTAATTAGGGACTTAAGGTTGGAGCCAATGTCCTTTCCCCTTATATAAGCCTTTTTGTCTAACTTCAACAATAAATTGTAGGCTTGTACGAGTGGCGCATTGTTTCTGCACAATACCATGTCACCCTCCTTTATGTCCTCAAGTCTGACATTCGGTATAATAGTGCCGTCACGGCCGTCATCATTTGATTCAATTGACGGTACAATCTTTTTTGCAAAATCAACTATCTTTGAGGCACATCTGTATGATATGCTCAACGGGAGACATATTGTGTTCTCCATCGACTTCAATGCCTTGAAGGATTCATAGTCAGACCCTGCAAATCCGTATATGGCTTGTTTTTCGTCACCGACACTAATCATCCTAGTGTTTTCATTGAAACATCTGAGAACCAATTCCCTTTCGGCCACGTTCATATCTTGGCACTCATCAACGAATATATAGTCATATGTTTCATATACCGGCTTCAAGTCCAATACATTCGGTAACCAAATCATATCAATGAAATCAATATTATCGAGGTCATTCTTGCCCAATTCCATAGCCTTGATGGCAAATTCCTTTTCATCTGCCATTGTATCTATTTCATATCTTTCTTCTATGAAATCCAAGTCACTGACTTTATGACATAGATAATGCCTACCGTAGTTGACATATTTTATTATATTGTCAATATATTTAAAATACCTCTTACCTCTTAAGACATATGTGTTGATTGATGATAATTCTGAAACATTGTCCTTAATCAGTGTCTGATACTTAAAGTCTTGGATTGATAACATTTTCTGCGGGAAATTATTCTTTAAGAAAGAATATCCTAGGCTGTGAAGTGTCGACACATTAACGTTATCAAATTCCTTTGTTCTTTTTTTTAGTTCTGTTACTATATCTTTATTAAATGCGGACAAGAGTATTCTTTTTGTCCTTGGAATATATTCGAGGCTTTTTATAATCGTTGTGGTTTTTCCGGCACCGGCACAAGCCTCAATGACCAAATTTCCGTTACCATTCTGTATGTAATCAAATATGGCTTCTTGATACTTGCTAGGTGTATATTCTTTTTTTACTTCTATTTTTTTCTTTCTTCCCATTATATTTTTGGTTTATTTAATGCAAAGATATATAAAAAATATGAAAATAACAAGATATTTATAAAGAAAATAACTTATATTAAAATCTTTAAAAATAATAATTATGAAGTATTTACAAAAGTTCGCAACTGCCGCTGACTATACGGCATACGTTGCCACGGATTATCCAAAGCCAAACGTAAGTTATGTTTTGGCTGACAGTGTTGTCCATTACAACCCGGATGTTCCACCCCCCCCCCCATCTTTCTTTGTTAAGTTAACCACACAAGATTACAGCGGTTATACCTTGGTTGGTGAACCAACAGAGGTTGAGTTACAAGGAAGCGGAGAACTGACACAATGTATGATTCTTCCTTATTTATCTTATGACCATGACCCTGGAACGGGTGATGTTTTCGGCACTTGCATATCATCAATTGTTTGCGGCGAATTATGCACAAGCATCGGTGACTTGTATAATTCTTGGGAAGGTTCTTGTATTAAATCTGAAGAAGACACGTATAAAATCCAAAACACTTGTGGTTTACTTCAAACCCTTGTTATTTCAAACAGTGTTTCAAGCATAAGCGGAAGTGCTTTTGATGGGTGTGACGGAATTAGAACTTTATACATTGGAAGTGGCATAACAAATATCAACCAAGTTTTCGCAATGGGCAACCTTCGTGGGTTATCAGACGTAGAAGTTGATGCTGCCAACACAGTTTATGACTCAAGAAATAATTGTCATGCAATCATTGAAACCGCCACAAATACCTTGATAAAGGGTTCTAATGCGACATTTATTCCAAATGGTATTACAAGCATTGGTGAGTATGCTTTCCCTCATTGTACCGCTTTAACAAGTATGACAATTCCGGACAGTGTCACAAGCATTGGTCAATATGCTTTCGTTGAATGCTATGGTATGACAACTTGTACAATTGGTAGTGGTGTTACAAGTATTGCTGATAATGCTTTCCAAAATTGTTCCGGTTTAACAAATGTGACAATACCAAGTGGTGTTACAAGCATTGGTCAATATGCTTTTGGTAATTGTTCTAGTTTATCAAGTATAACAATTCCGGACAGTGTTACAAGCATTGGTGATAGTGCTTTCAGTGATTGTTCTGCTATGACAATTTGCAATATTGGCAGTGGTGTTACAAGTGTTGGTACCTATGCTTTCTATGACTGTTCTAGTTTATCAAGTATAACAATTCCGGACAATGTTACAAGCATTGGTAACAATGCTTTCAGTGATTGTTCTGCTATGACAATTTGCAATATTGGCAGTGGTGTTACAAGGATTAATGACGGTGCTTTCTATAGATGTTCTAGTTTATCAGCAATAACCTCACTTGCAACGACAGCACCAACAATATCAAGTACTACATTCCGGGATATTAAGACCGGTGGTACTCTCTATGTTCCAAAAGGTAGCAGCGGTTATAACGTTTGGATGAGAACTTACAATTTTTACTTAGGTAAGTATGGTTGGACCAAGGTTGAACAATAATGCTTAACAATAAAAAGGTGGTCAATATCTGACCACCTTTCTTTTTTTTTTACTTATCCTTCAAGTCCGCTGAGGATATTCTTGGCCCAATCACGCAAATGTGGATTGTTTGCAAACGTGTCTTTCAGACGATTCTTGAAGTCCTTGATTTTCGGGTCGTTCTCGAGTTCCTTCATTCTCTTGTACTCCTTAATCTTCTTGTCCTTTTCGTTCAAGAACTCAATCAAGTCCATTCTGTCGGATGCTCCCAAATCAATCTCAGAATCCCAAAGTCTCTCCTTGATGATGTCAATCAACTCTTGCGTTGACTTGTTTGCAAACGGTGACCTCTGAGCCGGTCCCTCTTCAACCGGAATTTCTCTTTCTTGTGGCGGAGTCATTCTGTTTCTGTTGAACCTTCTCTCAAACTCACCACCATTCATGTGGTGCATTGGAGCCGGTCTACGTGCCATTCGTGGCGCACGTCCAAACATTGTCTGAAACTCTTCGTCAACAATATCGTCAACGCCATTTGCCGGATTGTTGCAAGGGGAATCACATTCCTCACCGCACATATGGTGTCTTTCACAATGGGGTGGCATTGCGCCCATCATTTCCTCAATCGGATGGATTTCAAGCGCATTGCCGGTTCCGATGAGGAGTTTTGCGAATGTGAGGAGTGAAACTGAGTCCATGCGGTCATCGAGAAGCATTCTCAATTCTCTTTCATCAATGCCCAACTCTTCTGCCAACTCTGAAACCGTTGAATCGGTATCGCTGAGGAGGTTAAGAACTTTTGACTTCATGTCAGTCTTTGCCATGGCTACCCAATCGGTTGCCATCTGTTGTAAAACTCTCTTGTTCATAAGTAATTTAAAATATGTTTCTTTGATTTTTTTGCAAAAGTATATAAAAAATTTGAGATAACAAAATAATTTAACACTTTTTTTACTTTTTATAGCAATTTTTGCGAATATTTATCAGAATATCATTGATGAGGCCAATATCTATTGATTCCTTTATTGTTGAAGTATTTATGGCCTTATCCAATTCAACCATATTGGAATTGAGGTTTTCAATTAGTTCATCATATTCGAACTTATGGTTTCTGATGTCCAACAAAAATTCTCTGTCCCAAGTTCTTTCAACATTCACGCCGTTGCCTTCCGCTATTTCTTTCCCCATATGTATGAGTCTGAAGCAATGCATCATATTCTTGGAATCATAATTCTTATGGAGATTGCTTTCATATCTCTTCTGATTCCGGTATTTCTCCCAATCCTTATAATTCCTATAATCCACACAATGTTTCTTGTATGCATTTTCATTGAATGATGCATAGCATATCGGTTTTTCCCCCTTTGATACGGAAGTTAATTTCAAGGATTGTGATTTGGGGCCGACGCACCCATTATACCGTGTGGGTTTTTTATTTTCATACCATTCACCAAGTCTATCTTTGATGTCACCATCATTAATTCCATAGAAATTTATGATAAAATCAACCATATTGCTGATGTATGATTTATTCAATAGGTTCTCATAAGATTCTTTTTCCTCTGTCGTGGATGCCTTGAGGTCGGAAACTAGTTCATCGGTCTTGAGTTTACCTATGTTATCCAAACCTTCAAATATGTCACCAATGGTTATGTTCTCTTTTAGGAAGAACGTACCCCAATCGTAATACACGCCATACATATCTTGCATGTTTGGAATTTTAACCAATCCGCAATATTCTTGCTTCAATCCCCTATATGACAACCAATTCTCCAATTTCGTGCTTCCTTGATTAAAGAATGTATATGTAAAATCGAGCACCCCTTTTCTTTCAACTCTCTCCTTTTCCCAATTTATCATCTTGTTCAAGCCTTTCGCCTTTTCAATCTGTGCCCTAGCATACCCGATAAACGGTTTAAAACATTCCTTTGTGATGAATTCCTCCTTGTTTTCAAACAAAGGTATGATGACATCATTCGGAGGTGTTATAATCTTATATGTTGGAACAAATAGAGCCTCCAATGTATTTGGATTGGATTTTAACAACATACCGAAAAATTTACCAATTTCGTAGAAATTGTTATCGTTCCTATCATCTGAGACAAGGTCTTCATAGAACATGTCCAAACCGTATAGTTTTTCCTTTGGTATTATGAAAATACCTTTTGTGTCAATGTCACTGCCATCGACATTTAGGTTATACAAATGGGAACCGGAAATATACGAATAAACCAATTCTCCCTTTTCTTTCGGAAATTTAAAAGTAAAATTATTGATGTCCATTATGAATAAAAAAATGTAGTCCCTAGGAGAGTCGAACTCCTCTTTAGAGAGTCAACTACCCACGAACCAAAGATTCGTGGGCTTGCAGAAAACCTTTAGCGGGTTTTGAGCGTTTGGGCAGTTGACGGTGCCCTGCCAACCAAGGCAACAAGTCTTCCGTCAATCGGAAGAGGTGTCGAGGTTGGGTGTTCTGTAATGTTCACTGACGTGTTCCAATCAGCGTCGAAGACTTCTGATTAGAGAAACTGATACCACTTGCTTGCTTGCAAGCGTTGCCTTATATGTCAGTATGTGTTTGAACATTATGAAAATCTCTCGTCCTAACCGATAGACGAAGGGACCAAGAAATTCTTTCCAAATGCCATAACTACTGCTCATCTACGTCCGTCCGTTGATTTTGATACTATCTCAAGGTTACAGACTTTACGGCGCTACTATTAACCTTTTTTCGCTTTTTTCTTTGGAAAGAATATTATTCTTCAAACGTTATCCTAGATTCGACATATTGCCTATCCTCACCTTTAAGGATTGGCATTTCGTAATCTATTAGCCAACCTTCATCGGATTTAACCACCGCTGTCCCTCTCTTTTCGGCAACAGATAAGTTATTCCAATTTATGTTGAATTTTTCCATCAGCATATCTTGAATTTGTGAGGTATTCTTTCCTTTTAATTCCTTATGGGAGAAGAATGCTTGACCTAGGCTGCTAACCGAATTCCTAGAACAGTCTTGTTGTCTCCAAAGGATACAGTTTGTAACCTCAGACAATGGGACGTTGAATACCCTAGCATCGAACAAGGCACCGGTCTTTAGTGCCCTCTTATATCCATTTATGGCCCTTTCAACCATTTCGGATGCATCGCCGTATATTTCACGGTAGTCACCGTCGGTTCCATATTCAGAAATGAAGGCATTTGCCTTTTTGGCAAATATTCTGTTGAAATACAGTGTACACATGGATGCAACGACCGAGCATACTTTTTGTACGTTATAGTCAAACCATGCACATGTATCCAATGTATTATAGTCCACCAATACTAGGGTAATCTCATCGGATTGGGTATAGCCAAAGACGCAGCCTTGAATGTTTTTGCAGAGTTCCAATGTAGTTTCTTGCATTGTCTCCATGAACCTTTGGTCAAACGGCTTCACAAAGCCTTTTGTGAAGGTATGGAACGCCTTTCCGTCCAATCTTATAATAACCGGTGTCCTCCTCAATAAATATGTTTTTGACCGATTCTCATAGTTGAGTTTCATCCGGTCACCCAAACTATCTTTTGTTGCCATCGTTTTTTATGAGTTTAATTCCAAGTCACCTCTAATAATCTCAAATCTTCTGTTCCATTTCCAAAATATGAACTCAAATTCATACATATACCAATATTTGTGTCTGAATATAATGGTTGGCAGTATGTTTATCCAACCATATTGATAAGATGTCTCGAATTCCTTTGTGACATCACTTATTTCATATTTAAAGATTTTAATCATATTAGGTAACTTTTTGCAAAAATATATAAAAAATTTGGAATAACAAAATAATTTAACACTTTTTTTACTTTGAAATTGAAATTGTTGCAAAAAATAAGGGGTCACGTTTAATGACCCCTTATTTTCTTTTAATAACACCAATCAATGTCATCCTCCCACCAAGGGAAATCAGATTCACCAATAAGGTCAACACCGGTAGGTGGCTTGCAACCAATTGGCTTTCTGATTGCTTGGCACTTGTGGATTGGTGCATCGTTCCTCTTATCGAGGCCGAGTTCAACGCAATGTTCGCCACTGTCGACAAAATCATCGAATGCTTCACGAGCCTCCAAGAACTCGCCAAGGTCATCGTAGTCTTGCCTTCTTGGTTCGTCCACTTCCAAAGCGTAACCAAATCTTAAGTTGTCGTTTGGTGGTGTACCACAGCACCTTGTTGGTGCAAAGTCTTCTTCCTCGTCCTCGAAGTCATCATCCCAATCATCATCTTCGTCATCACAACAGAAGCATTTCTTGGATGGCTTTTCGAAAACGTCCTCAACTGCGTCTTTGATTTTCTCAACAACCTCATCAAAGGTTGGCAACGCAACAATAAAAACATTCACTTTTTGCATAATTCAAATTTAAATTACGGTTAATTATCGTTTTTTATATCACACAGTGCAAAGATATATATTTTTTTAACAATTCACAAGTTTTTTGATAACTTTTTTTAACTTTTTTTCAACGTCTGCCTCTATTTCCCCCGTAATGCGGCCTATTTGTGGTATTTGGTCTTCCAAAGGACCGGCTTCTGTCTTGGTGGTTGAAGTTTCCGTGTGGCCTTACTGTGCCGTTGTAGTTACGTGTTGGAGGCATATGTCTTGGTTGTGGCTTATGATGCCAATCCCTCGGAACCGGTCTGAATGACCTCCTATATACATTAGGCGGCAGTGGTCTGTAATATCTGTAGAAGATGTATCTGTTATGCCTATAATAAGGATAATAATACATTCCGTCATACATATAGTACATAATGTAACCGTCAACGTCATAATGTGGCGTTCCGTGTGTTATGACAAAAGTGTAGTCGGTTTCGCTGTAAGGACTGTAAATCTGTGCAGTTGCCTCACAAGATGTCATTGTCATAAAGATGACCAATGACAAAATAAAGTTTAAAATTTTTTTCATAATTTGAGTATGTTTTTGCAAATATATACAAAAAATAACGAAAAAACAAAATATTTATATAGAAAAACCTAAATATTATGATATTTTTAAAGAAATTTGCAACGACTAGTGACTATGACTCCTACGTTGCCACAGATTATCCGAAGCCAAACGTAAGTTATGTTGTGGCCGGTACTTCGGTACATTTTACCCCCTCCCCATATTCTGTAAATTAACCCTTAATAATGGTGAAGTTGTTAAACTTGAAGGAAGTGGAACACTAACAAGTGCAATGACGAATCCCTATATAGATTCTATCGCTAGTGCTAAAATCGGTGAACTTTGCACGAGTATTGGTAATAAGGCTTTTGTTAATTGTTCCGCCATGACAAGTTGCACCATTGGTAATGGTGTTACAAGTATTGGTGACCAGGCTTTCAGTGGGTGTTCTGCTATGACGAGTTGTACTATTGGAAGTGGTGTTACAACCATTGGTGCTAGTGCTTTCACCGGTTGTCGTAGTTTATCAACTATAACAATTCCGGACAGTGTTACAAGCATTTATTATGGGGCTTTCGCTTTTTGTTATGGTTTAACGAGTATAATAATTCCGGACAGTGTTATAGAAATTGTTGGCGGTACCTTCCAATGGTGTAAAGCAATGACAACTTGTATCATTGGGAATGGTGCTACAAGCATTAGACGTAATACCTTTGGAATGTGTTCTGCCATGACAACTTGTACCATTGGTAGTGGTGTTACAAGCATTGATAATAGCGCTTTCAGTGGTTGTACTAGTTTAACAACCATAAACATTCCAAACAATGTTACAACAATTGATATTTGTGCTTTCCAAGGTTGTACTAGTTTATCAAGTATAACAATCCCGGATAGTGTTACAAGTATTGGTAATCAGGCTTTTGGTGGTTGTTCTGCCATGACAACTTGTACAATTGGCAGTGGTGTCACAACCATTGGCAGTTCTATTTTCTCTAAGTGTTCTAGTTTATCAAACATAACAGTTGATGCCGCAAATACAACCTATGACTCAAGAAACAATTGCAATGCAATTATTCAAACAAGCACAAACACTTTAATACAAGGTTGTAGTACAACTATTATACCGAACACTGTTACAAGCATTGGTAATCAGGCTTTCCAATTTTGTTCTAGTTTAACAAACATAACAATTCCGGACAGTGTCACAACCATTGGTAATATTGCTTTCCAAAGTTGTTCTGCTATGACAACTTGTACAATTGGTAGTGGCGTTACAAGTATTGGTAGTAATGCTTTCGGTTATTGTAGTAGTTTATCAGCAATAATCTCGCTTGCCACAACAGCACCAACAACAACAAATAATACTTTTTATAGAGTTAAGACCGGTGGTACTCTCTATGTTCCACAAGGTAGCAGCGGTTATAATACTTGGATGAACCAATTGCCTAATTGGACAAAACTTGTACAATAATACTTAACAATAATAAAAGGTGGTCAATATCTGACCACCTTTCTTTTTTTACTTTGCAATTACCAAGCAATAGTCTTTCTTTCCTTTCTGCAACAACAAATACTTGTCATCGATGAGTTGACCGTGTCCGACAATCACTTTGTCATTATTAACCTTTTTCTTGTTAATGGAAAATCCGTTTGCCTTTATCAACTTCTTGGCCTCAGTCTTCGATGTAATTTTATCGTGCATCAACGCAATATCGATAATCGGCATTCCGTTTTCAAATTCACCCTTATTGACTTCAACTTTGCTAACATCCTTCATTACATCTAGGAATGTATCCTCATCCATCCTTTCCAATGCCTCCGTGGTGCCGTTTCCAAAAAGAATTTCTGATGCTGCAATAGCCTTGTTGTAGTCATTCTCAGAATGAACCAAGCAAGTCATGTATTTTGCAAGTTCGCCTTGTAGGTATCTCTTGCTAGGATTCTCACGGTGCTTTGAAATCATTGCACCTATTTCTTCAAGTGGAATTAAGGTGAACTTCTTGATAAAGGATTCAGCATCCTCGTCACTTTGATTCAACCAAAACTGATAGAATTGGAACGGTGTTGTCTTATTTGGGTCGAGCCAAACGCTGTTGCCTTCTGTTTTGCCGAATTTCCTACCGTCGGCACAAGTTATCAAATCCCAAGTGATTCCGCATACATCATCCTTGCCCAATACCTTATGGATAAGGTCTTGTCCGGTTACCATGTTTCCCAAATTATCGGTCCCGGCAATCTGAAGTTTGCACCCATATTCTCTGTATAAGTGCAAGAAATCATACCCTTGCAAGAGACCATATGAGAACTCTTGGAATGATATGCCGTTTCCCTCTCTTTCGAGGCGCTTTCGCACGTTTTCCTTTGCCATAAGGTAGTTCACGGTGATTTTCTTGCCGACATCACGTATAAAATCCAAGAATTTATAATCCTTGTACCAATCATAGTTATTCACCATAATGGCACCGTTTGGCAAACTTGAATCAAAGTCAATTATCTTTGAAATCTGTTTCTTGACACATTCTACATTGTGGAAGACCGTTTCCATTGAAATGGCTTTTCTTTCCTCGCTCTTGCCGCTTGGGTCACCGATGGCACAAGTTGCACCACCCACAAGTATTATTGGCTTATGCCCGAATTGCTGAAACATTCTAGCAACCATAAGTCCGACCATATGGTGAACACCTAGCGAATCCGCCGTAGGGTCCAAGCCTATGTACAGCGTTGTCGGTTTACTTAGGCATTCTTCAAGATTGCCGAATACTTGTGAATACAAGCCCCTTTCCTTGAGTTCTTTAATTAATGGATTCATTTCTTTCTTTTTTATTATTTTGTTTAACAACTAATAAGTTACTTATTCAACGCATACAAAAAGTCTTCGCTTGTTTATGATACTGTTGCTGATTGCAAGCATCTGCTTTTCTGATAGCCTAGAGCGTTTATCCTTTGACTTACGGTTAGACTTTTCACTATTATTCTTTTTACCTCTTTTTCTGTAGAACATAGTTGTTTTTTGTTTTTGGCAAAGATATATAAAAAATATGAAAGCGACAAGATATTTATTGTTAAAATAACTTAATTTAAAACTTTAAAAAATAATTTATGAAATATGTTAAAGAATTTGCAACAAGTGCTGAGTACACAGCATACGTTGCCACGGATTACCCCAAGCCAAACGTGAGTTACGTTGTGGCTGACAGTGCCGTACACTACCATGCCCCCCCCGCCCCC